>JAEEGH010000741.1_pt1 | contig 103505 bp, 107 predicted proteins | sample 9134181 | NCBI WGS metagenome assembly JAEEGH01 (sample SAMN16246544, study PRJNA631951) | gut metagenome | biome: gut microbiome; feature: rumen; material: DP-attached | host: Bos | place: Iran: Karaj | collected 2018-10
AATCGTAAATGTACGAAGTGCCCGCGATAACAGCCCGGCAACCACAAATGAGCCACCTGTAAAGGCGGCTCATTCACGGATCGCAATATTTTGATTTACTCTGCTTCCTCCCAGAACAGTTCGTCCAGCGTCTTGTTCAGGGCTTTACAGATGGCGATGCAGAGATTGATGGTAGGATTGTAGTCCCCTTTTTCGATGGCATTGATAGTCTGCCGGGAGACCCCCACCTTGTCCGCCAGCTCCTGCTGGGACATATCGAAAGCGGCCCTGGCGGATTTCAGTTTCAGGTTTTTCATAGGCTCCGCTTCCTCATTCTTCTTCTTTCTTATCCAGGGCTGTCTTCACGAAATACAGGATCAGGAGATACACCATGAAGATCGCGCAGATCAGATTCCCCACTTCGCTGACCCGGATGATGCCATCTGCAGTGATCTCTCCCCTCACCAGGTTAGTGATCCCGATGAAGAGGTTACTGACAGCGATGAGCCCGAAGGCGATGACCCAGGTCCGCTTGCTCTCGTTCAACTTAAAGTAAGCGTCCTTCCACAGTGCATAGGAACCCATCACCGCAGCTCCCAGCACCGTTCCCGCAAACAGAAGGACAGCGGGACTGATCAGGGGGAACAGTTCCAGATCCGCCACCACAGCAGCCAGCATGGAATAGACCAGCATGGTATAGAACGCATACTTGGTAGCCTTCCCCTGCATGGCGATCTGACGCTCGTCATATTTTGACACGGCTGTCGTATCTTTCTTTGCAAGTGCTGCAACCAGAGCAATAAGCAGGATGCCGAATACGATGCCGCAGAGGATACCGATCATGTAACCCGCGCGGTAGGAAGGATTCGCCTCCACCGTATAGGTCATATCCCAGGTACCGTCTTTCACGAAAGAATCGTCGAAGTCTCCGATCTCCTCCTCCGGAAAATGGGTCCTGCAATACTCGGCATAGGAGTCATAATCCGCAAGAAACTCGTATTCACAGGTATAAGATCCTGCCTCCAGGTCCATCTCCACGGAATCTGCCGTGAGTTCCACGCCGGTGACGGAAAAGATCTCTTCCCCGGCTGCATCGATGATGCGAAGGGCCGTGACAAATCCGGGATCGATCCCCAGCCACCACTCGGCATGGAGGGTATAATGGCCGGATTTCCCGATGTTAAGTCCCGCCCGGTTGGATGCGGGTTCGGGTTTGCCATCCTGCACCGTTACCATGGCATTCAGTTTGGTACTGTAATGATTGTTCGGAACGATCGCCATCATCACACAGCCCAGAGTGATCATACAGATCAGGATGATGATGATACTTTTTGCTTTTTTACTCATATGCTTGCTCCTTTGGGCAGCGCCCCTCCAGATTTCGGGGCGCTTTGAACCAAGGCCCCGTCCGATATGGAAGAAGCCGACGTCAGAATTCGTTCTCGGAAGAAACAGGTACTGCTACGGGATCAGCCACGAGAGTCTCAGCGGGAACGGTAGCCGCACGATTCAGGGAAAGCAGGTTGAAACGTACCCCCACAAATGCCGCAACCGCACCGCAGACCACAAAGAGTGCCACGCTTAAGATCAGCTGGTCCACGTCTCCGGGGATCAGGAATGCCAGGCCGTTGTTGATGATGTGGCACAGGAAGCAGGGGATCACGGACTTGTACCGGTAACCGATGTACCCCCAGAAAGCTCCCATGGGCAGCACATACAGTCCCTGGATGATGTTCATGTGGAAAACGCCGAAGAGCACAGCGCTGATGATCATCACACCGATGGCACCGAAGACCCGCTCACTGCGGCGAAGGATGATCCCGCGGACTGCCAGTTCCTCACAGATGGGTGCCAGGATGACACCGGTGAGCATGCCGATGATCTCGTTGCCACCCAGCGCACTCTGCAGGGACTCGCTCAGCTTTGCTGCCGCATCCGGGAACAGGCCTGCTGCCAGCATCTGCAGCAGGGAAGCCAGGCCCCAGGCGGAAAGGACACCGGCAATGATGAATACAAAATCGGGAGCGCCGCCAACCTTCTGCAGGAAAGGCTTGTAGATGCCCTTCGCCTTGTCCGGCTTCACATAACCGCTGTTGTACCAGATCAGCAGTACGACGATGCAGACGATCTCAGCGGCAAACTGCAGCCAGGTCAGGAGTCCCGCGTCCGAAACCATCTCGGTATAGAGCTGCATGAACAGCTCCTGGTCGCCGCCGGCCTTCATAAAAAGGGAAATGCTGGCGGGAATGGCGCCGATGGCGGAAACGGCTCCCTGGATCAGGATCACTGCCAGGACCACCCACAGGCAAAAGAATACGGTGCCGACTTTGCCGGGCTTTTTTGCGGTTGCTTGTACTTGGTTTTCCATAAATCTTCCTCCGAATATTGAAAATGTGTTGACGGAAACGATAAAACATTTTCGCGAAATGGTTTGTTGTGATCATAAGATATCATCCATGCGACATAATGTCAAGTATGTTTTACATTTTGTCGTTCATATTTTTTACAACGGGAGAAAAACGCAGACTGGGATGGGATTTTCCACGAAATTACGTATAATGAAGATGATGCCCGGAAAAACTATTCAAAAGAAACAAGGCATCCTACAGGGAGGAATCATGAACTCTCAGGATAATACAAAGAAAAAGCACATTCTCTTCTATAAAGAACCCGCAAAGGACTTCAACGAGGCCCTGCCCATCGGAAACGGGCGCATGGGAGCCATGGTCTACGGAAGGCCGGATACGGAACTTCTGCAGCTGAACGAAGACTCTATTTGGTCCGGAGGACCCAGACATCGGGTGAATCCCAATGCAAAAGAAGGAATGAAAAAGGTGCGGGAGCGCCTGCTGGCAGGGGACATTCCCGGGGCGGAGGCCCTGGTCTTCGACTGCATGCAGGGAATCCCGGAAAACTCCCGCCATTACATGCCTCTGGGAAATCTCACCATTCGGGAAGCCTTCCCGGATCCTGCGAAGGCTGCGGACACCTCCTTCGGCGATAAGCGCCAGGCGACGCCGGTGGACGTACCCTCGGAAAAAAATGAGATTCCCTCTTTCGAAGACTATTCCAGAACCCTGAATCTGGAAAACGCCATTACCACCACCACCTTTACCTGTAAGGGGATTCAATATGAACGGAAGGCCTTTGTTTCCGCTCCTGATCGGGCCATTATGGTCCGGTTCCGGGCATCAGCCCCCGGAAGCCTCTACCTCTCCTGCTCTCTGGACGGGCGGGACGATTACTACGACGATAACCGGCCGGACACGGATCACTCCATCCTCTTTACCGGCGGCAGCGGCGGCACGGATGGAATCCGGTTCGCGGCCATCCTCAGCGGCGCGCAGTGGGGCGGCTCCTTAAAAACCTCCGGCAGAGAGCTTAGAATCGAGGGGGCGGATGAAGCTCTGCTCTGGATCACGGCACGGACCTCTTTCTACAGCAAGGACTATTTGGAGGCAGCAAAAACGGATTCGGAAAGACTGCAAAGCAGGTTCACGGGTTGCAAAGACGGCGCCGCATTTTCCGCAGCGGTAGAATTCATAGAATCCGCTCATATCAAGGATTACAGACAGTTTTTTGACAGAGTGTCATTTACCCTTGAGAGCCTTTCAGACGAAAAAAACGGCCCCGAAAACCTCCCTACGAACGAGAGGCTTGCACGCCTTTCCCGGGATCCGAAGGCCTCCGACAATGACCTCATGGAACTCTACTTCCACTTCGGAAGATACCTGATGATCTCCGGCAGTCGCCCCGGCTCCCAGCCCCTGAATCTCCAGGGCATCTGGAACGCGGACATGTGGCCCGCCTGGGGCAGCCGCTACACTGTGAACATCAACGCCGAGATGAATTACTGGCCTGCGGAAAGCTGCAACCTGTCCGAGTGCCATGAGCCCTTCTTTGATCTGCTGGAACGGATCTGCGAAAACGGCCGGAAAACGGCGAAGGAAATGTATGGTGCGAAGGGCGGCTATGTGTGCCACCATAACACGGACATCTGGGGAGACACCGCGCCCCAGGATCTGTGGATGCCCGCCACCATCTGGCCCATGGGCGGCGCCTGGGCTGCGCTTCATGTCTTTGAGCATTACGAATACACCGGAGATCTGGAATTTCTCCGGGAAAAATATCATCTCCTGCGGGAGGCGGCGGAATTTTTCACGGATTATCTCTTTGAGGATGCCAAGGGTCGCCTGGTAACAGGTCCTTCCGTTTCTCCGGAAAATACCTACTGCACGGATGCAGGACTCCGGGGCTGTCTGTGTATCGGACCCTCCATGGATTCTCAGATCCTGACCTGCCTCTTCCGGGATGTGATCAAAGCTGCAAATCTCCTGAACGAAGATCTCGCATTTGCCGGGCAGCTGGAAAAGATGCTGGAGAAGCTCCCTCGCCCCGAGATCGGAAAATACGGTCAGATCAAGGAATGGGCCGAAGATTACGACGAGGTGGAGATCGGACACCGCCACATTTCCCAGCTCTTTGCCCTGTATCCGGCAGACCTCATCACCCCCGCCCACACGCCGGAACTGGCTAAGGGGGCCAGAGCCACCATGGAACGACGCCTTTCCCACGGTGGCGGGCATACAGGCTGGAGCAGAGCCTGGATCGCCAATATGTGGGCAAGACTCCACGACGGAGAGGCCCTGTACCAAAATCTCCGGCAGCTCCTGGCAGGCTCTACGAATCCGAACCTTTTCGACAATCACCCGCCTTTCCAGATCGACGGAAATTTCGGCGGCATCGCAGCCTTTGCGGAAAGTTTCCTGCAATGCACAGACGGCGAGATCACACTGATCCCCGCCCTGCCTGAGGAATGGTCCGCAGGACAGATCACAGGTCTGAAGGGCAAGGGTGGTCTGACCATCGACCTCGCATGGGAGAACGGAAAGCTAACCTCCGCCGTCATTGATTCCGTCTGGGAGCAAAAGATCTCCCTGCGGATCGGCCCCACCGGGCCTGCCCGGACCGTATTTTTACGGGAGGGAAGAAACGAGATCCCTGTTTGACGCGAGGGCACAGCAACCGATCACCGGGCCTGCGCCACAAAAAAACATCCGCCCCTTCCACCGCGAAGGGACGGATGTTTTCAGTTATTCTGTCACTGCAGGATCCCGGATCATCAGATGCGGGTGATCTGCAGGTTACCGAAGGAAACGTTGCCGTCGATGACGCAGACCACCGGGTCCTGATCATCGGGTGCATAGCGATTGTCATCCTCGCAGTCTCCCAGAGCGACGGAAACCTTATTCTCCAGCTTCCAGCTTCTGGGGATGTAGATGCACAGCTCGCCGAAGGATACGCGGGCATTGATATGAACCGTGCCGGAAGGAACCGCTACATCATCGAAGAAAACGGACAGGGATCCAAAGCTGCACTGCAGATCGGAAGTGGAGAGGTTCTTGCTGCGGACATATCTGGTAGCGGAGCCGAAGCGCTCCATGTACATGATGTAGCCGCTCTGCTCGTCGGAATCAACGGTGGAAACCTCTGCACAATGATTGTACTTCACATCATCGGAATTCACGGTGATGTCGAATCCCTTGTGATGATGTCCTCCATGCTTCGGGAAGAGATTCTCGAAGGCAACGGTGAGGAGCAGTGCCACGATGAGCACCACCCAGGGAGTCAGCTGTGTGATCCCCAGTGCCTCATCAAAGATGATGCACAAGATGGCGATGGGGAAGAAAATGCCACCCCAGTTCAGCTCTACGATATTGTTGATGATGGCGAATATCATGATGATCGCCAGGAAGAGTCCCCAGGTACTGACCCCTGCCAGTGCCAGAGGGAGATTCCACACATCCAGCTTCCAGAGGACCAGTGCCACAGCAAACAGGATCAGCAAAATGCCTGTAAACGTATTTCCAAATCTTTTTCTCATAATCTTTCTCCTTTATGGTGTGAGGCTTTCTTTCAAAGCCTTGTAATAATTCCGTGAACAATACACAATCTTGTAAGTCCCATGGAACTCGATCTTGCTGGCTCCGGTGAGATTCTTGGTGATGGAATACACCTTGCGCGTGTTGAGGATGGAGGACTTCGATACCCGCATAAAGTAGGTGGGGAGTTTTTCCTCCAGCTCGTAAAGCTTGTACCTGACTTCGAACTCTTCGGTTTCGGTGTGGGCCCTTATGACACCGCCGTCGGTTTCAAAGAAAAGGATGTCGCTTACAGGAAGGAAGTACTCCGCATCCTGCTTGTAGAAGGTGATCTGCCCGTGGGGCGCTCCCGCTTCGGAAATGAGCTTCTGGAGTCCCATCACTGTGGCATCCACCTCGGGGCACTTGATCGTCACCTCGCACTCGGATGCATTCGGATCGATTTCAATTTTGACTCGTATGTTCTTCATGGTTGTATCATAGCACCTATTTCGGCGAAAAAAAGGGGTTTTCGGTAAGAGGTAAGGAATCGGGGGTGAGAGGTAAGAAATCCCCCTTCAAGTGTAAAGACCGGGGTGCGAAAACGCTCCCCGCCCTTCTGAAATCATGTCCTACTACCCGATGATCCGGTCCGTGCCGGTATCATCCGAATACTCTTTCAAAACGTTATCCGGATCCCGCCGCAGCCGCAACATGGTCTCTGCTGCCAGAACCCCCATGGCCGCAGGATTGCGCTTTGTCAGATCCGTGTCCCGATCCAGAAAAGCCCTGAAGTGATCGATCTGCCAGATCAGGACATCCACCATGGTCATCCCTGCCACATTTACCTTGCACAGAAAGTCCCGGTGCTCCAGGTAGTAGGTCAGCTCTTCCGCAATGTCCGGATGTTCCTCCAGTCCGTCCAGCAAAGCAGCTTTTCTCTCTGTGGAAAATCCTGCTTCCTCGCAGATCTTCTCCACTGTTTTTCTGTCATCCGAAATAAAAATATCACTCATCCTATCACTCCCTGTCATAAAACCCGGGGCACGCAGTCGTGATTCACAGACCCGGCACACATCCCCGGACCTCTTTATAAGAACAGATCATCAAAAGCATCTCCGCCGTTGCCGTTTCCGCGCTTTGCGGCCTCCCCGATCAGATACGCTCTGGCCTGTACCCTGGTGGAGTTCAGAGACCGGATCATCTCATCCATCACTCCGGCATCGGGATCCACGATATCCAGATACATCCCGAAATACTCCGGGTCCCCCTCCAGATCCTCCGTCAGAGTCTGCCATGCATAGGGTCTCGCGCTTCCAAAGCTTCTGGCGGAGAGATAATCGCCGATCTTCTTCCGCGTCACTTCGGACAAATGAGAAGCATATTTGAGACGCTTGAAGCAGATCAGGCACTTATTGCGGGCTGCATGCCGCACATACTCTTCCGTCTCTCCCGGCATCTCACCGTCCACCATTCCCACACCGTCGTAGGAAATATCTTCCTCGCCGCACAGCGCCACCCGGGAGCTTCCTTCCGCATCGTCCGTGGCCAGAACGGAGAGCAGATAAAGATCCCACTTCTCGTACCAGCCGACGCTGCCCACATCATCCGCCCGCAGCAGGTGATCGTTCTCCAGCAGATTGGCGCAGAGAGCCAGGAGATGCACCGTATCTTCATCCATTCCCGCAAATCGAATGGAGGAGAGACTGTCACATCCCTTGAAGGCACCCTTCCCCAGGATCCCGGGGGCAAAGGCTCCTTCCAGACGCACGTTCTTCAGGTTGCTGCACTTGGAAAAAGCCCACTCATCCAACAGACGGATCCCTGCAGGGAGAAAGACCTTTTTCAATCCCTTGCAGGAAAGGAAGGCCTTCCGATCTATGACAGTGATGTCACAGTTCCCCGTCAGATCCAGTACCGGGTCACTGCCTTCATATCCCCGGATCACCCGGCCGCCGTCGCTATGCAGTTCACTTTGCAGCGTAAATCCGCCGCATCTGATCTCTTCCATAGATGATTCCGATTATCTTTACAACATCTCCAGGATCTCTTTCCGGAGTTGTCCCCGTCTGTCTCCCACCATCAGCAGTTGCCGGAACTTCTCATACCCGCTGTTGGGGAAGGAAGCGAAAAACCCGGCGCAGTCCTCGTTTACCGTCAGCTCCGTGACCAGCACCAGCATCTCGTTGCTCTCCTGCCCAAAGAGCCGCTCAGACTCTGTGAAGAGATGATCCAGTTCCTTCTGCAGATCATTTACGGCGCCCTTCAGCTCAGTCACAGAGCCGTTGTAATACTCCTTTGCGCCCTTTCCTTCCTCCAGCGCATCCTGCATTCCTTCGTAGAATGCGATGACGCGCTTGTGGGCATTTTTCTCCGCAGGAGAAAGAGAGCCCGCCCGCTCCTTTGTGCGCAGCACATCCTTCCGGGAATTCAGATACACGGACACTTCCTCCCCTGCTTCGATGCGCTCCACGGAAGGACGCACCTCCCGGATGAGGCTCGCCTTTTTCATGACGCTGCGGATCCGTGCCTTGGCTGCATCCGCCAGGAGTCCTGCCAGAGCAAGGCGCTCGTCCGTAGCCGCTTCCCGCGCCGCCCCTATGGTCTCGTCGGACACCTCTCCGCGGAAGACTGCATCCACATTGTACTGTCGCTTGTACTTATTGTAGAGATCGTAATAAGCGGAGAACTCTTTGACGACCGTGTCATTTTTGATGTACTGGCCGATGAGGCTTTCGCTGACCTTCTTCCCGGAGGCCTCGTAAAGCGTGATGATCTCCGAAAGATCCTCCCAGCCTCTGGCAGTGACGTAATTCTTCCCGTAGGCAGTGGTCTCCACCCCGTAGAATGCGTCACGGTTACTGTCCAGGAACTGGAGCACCGCTCCGTGGAGTCCCCGCTCCGTGGCGTATTTTTTCCAGGCGGGATAATCCGCCTCCACCTCGATGACCTTCAACCGGTCCAGGGTCACCACGTCAAACTCCCGCACCGCCTTGTTAAATTCCGGCGGATTGCCGGCAGTTACAATGACCCACCCTTCAGGCACCGCATGCTTTCCGAAAACCTTCACCTGCAGGAACTGCAGCATGGAAGGGTAGAGGGTCTCGGAGACACAGTTGATCTCGTCCAGAAAGAGGATCCCCTCTTTGATCCCACTCTCCTCGATGGTGTCATAGATCGACGCAATGATCTCGCTCATGGTATATTCCGAAACGGAATAGGTGTGTCCGCCGTACTCTTTTTCCTTGATGAAAGGAAGCCCCAGAGCGGACTGCCTGGTATGATGGGTCATGGAATAGCTCACCAGCGCGATCCCCAGTTCCGATGCGATCTGGCTCATGACTGCCGTCTTACCGATGCCGGGGGCACCCAGCAGAAAAATGGGACGCTGCCGCACCACCGGAATCCGGTAGTCCCCGAACTCATCCTTCGTCAGATACAGTTCCACCGTATCCTTGATATATTCCTTCGCTTCCGCAATGTTCATACTGCCTCCTTGCCGTGGCGTAACCTATTTTTCCGAGTCCAGTACCACTTTGATGGCCCATCCGGGGACAGGCATCCGGTATTCATCGTCCGTGTTAAAAACGAACATCGTGTCATATTTCGGTGCGGAATCCGGATAGATCCCGTATCCGTCCGTAAAATAGATGAGCCCCTTCAGATTCCGGAACTCTCCCGCTGCGATCAGATCATCCACATACGAGAACACGGGGCGGAAATCCGTGGCGCCGAATCCCTTTACGGTGAAATGTTCCGCCGCGTCCCGGAGCTGTTCTTTGGAAGTGATCTTCAGATCCGCCGTGAGCTTCGCATCACACTGGAGGATCCGTACATGCATTTCCTCGGAGAATGCTCTCGAAGCCGTCAGAATGTCATAGGTTCTGGTGAGAAAATCCGTTACCGTTTTTCCACTGACGGAGGCCGAGGTATCCACAGCGATGACAAACTCCCGGATCCGGTTTTCCTCCGCGTATTCCAGGGGTTCGATCAGGGGCATATTGTCGTAGTGCGTGAGCCCGTAGGTATAGTAGATGTAATCGAACTCATCGGGACTGACCTTGATCTCCTCGTTCATCACCGCAAAGCGCCGCAGGATCTCGTCATAATCATAGCGCTTTTTCGTGCTTTCCTTCAGATTCATAAGGATCCCGGCACTGCCCGTGATCTCTTTGGAGAAGGATTTGAGTTCCGCCTTCACCCGTTCCGCGATGCGTTCCCAGTCCTTTTTCGTCAGGAGCATCTGCCGCTCCGTCATCCGCTCCCTGGGGATATGTCTGTCAAAAGCAAAGAGGGCGGCGTATTTTGCCTGGGAATCTGCGGAGATCCCTCCTACCAGGAACTCCCGGTAAATGGCATCCGCCGTAAGGGAAGGAACCCATTTCCCCAGTCTGGCCAGGGTGATCCGCTCCTCACCGTCCCGCAGCATGGCGCCTTCCGGCAGTTCCAGGCCCAGAACGATATTTTCGACAGCAATGTCACATGCGATGTTCCAATAGGCCTCCTGCTGTCTGTCCTTCCGGTAACTGTGGAGAAAAATGCCGTGAAAAAGCACGTGGAGCAGGAGCCGCAGCGGAAAGGCCTGCTCATCCCGGTAGTCCAAAAGCAGCACGTACGGATCGTAGTACAGATGCTCTCCGTCCGCTTCATACCCGCCCAGACCGGGGCTGGAGACGAAGGCGTACCGGGTCAGGGCCGCATCAAAGAATCGGAACCGGACCACGATGCTGTCTCTGGCCAGGTTCATGACCCGCAGGGCATATTCTTCTATTTGCCTGCTGTCCGCAGTCTTCAGATCCGCCATGAACCGTTACCTCTTACACGAACGGAGGCTCCTGCCGGTGCAGTGCCTCCGTTTCCATACGTCCTCTCTGAATTCCTTCTTGCCTTACCAGATCCGTATATTCGTGATGGCACACTGGTCACCGGTGACAGCTGCATAGACAGGTCTGTCGATACCGGTCAAGGTTGCCTTGCCTCTGGTAGAGATACCTGCGTTCTCCGTCACCACAAAGATCGTATTGCCCTCTACCTCAAATGTGACGCTCGTGTCAAATCCGTTCTTATTGAACTCCTTCCAGGCATCCCAGCCGCCGAATTCCGGTGTCTGTACCGCCTGAGGCTTTACATTGCAGGCCGAATCGCACTCCCAGAACTCCCCGTCCAGACGAAGGAATGCCAGATCACGATAGCCCTGGCCGTTCACCTTGCCATCGTCGGAACAGAAGATGTCGATGAAGGGACAATGCCACACCAGTCTGGCGGTGGGCAGGCTCTTGGCATGGAAGGTGATCTGCAGGCCATCCCGAATGAGGATTCCCTCGGAGTGTGCGGAGCGGAAGCCGTCCACCTGCACGTTGGGAATATCTCCTTCCGGCACATTGATGTAACTGATCTCCTCTGCGATCCTGGGAATGAAATCGACAGGATATTCCTCCTCCGATCTCGTCACGTCCAGACTATGGATGCGGCAGAACATTCCCGTGAAGCTAATGTACATATACCGGGTACTGTCGGGCAGTGCCACCGTTACTTCCTGGGCATGGCCCTTGCCGAAGACCTTGATGAGCGCGTGGTCCTTGATCCTGACTGCTTCGATCCGGTACACATTATCCCTGTCAATGTCGGAGCTTTCCGGCGGCAGATTGTTGGCCTGGATCTTCCGGGCCTCACCGATCTGATTCCGTCCGTTCATCCAGATTTCACCGTACTCCAGATACAGCAACTCTTTCCCGCGCTTCTCGTCCATATGGACGTCACCGTCCAGGGAATCGAAAAGGATCATGGACAGTTCCGGCTGCACGCTGTTGTTCTGATCCAGCAGCGACATTTCCAGCTCGACGGTGGTGAGATTTGAAGTAACGAGAATTCCATTTGTAAAGGCGCTTCTGTAAGTGCCGAGGATCAGTTCGTCACCGTCGAGTTCGCCGCGCTCGGTGCGATCCACCTGTTCCTTCAGAGTGTAATCGATATCATCATCGATGATGTGGATCATCAGTCTCGCATATGCGGGATCAAACTGGGTACCGGATCCCTTCACGATCTCCTCACGCACTCTCTGCTGAGGGATGAGCTCACGGTAGCTGCGCCTGGAGGTCATGGCATCGTAGGCATCCGCCACGGAAATGATCCGTGCCAACTCCGGGATATCGGTGCCGCTAAGCCCTCTGGGGTAACCTTTTCCGTCGTAGCGCTCGTGATGATAATGCGCGCCAATGCTGAGGAAAGGAAATTCACTGATGTGTTCCAGGATCTGAGCTCCCAGGCCGGGATGCTGTTTGATGACCTCGTACTCTTCCCGGGTAAGCTTTCCTTCCTTGTTGATGATGCTGACGGGAATGCCGATCTTACCGACATCGTGGAGGAGCGCTGCGTAGTAGACCTCATCGCATTCCTTCTCGGATTTCCCGCTCATCTCCGCCAGCTTCCGGGAATACTCCGCCACTCTGGAGGAATGGCCGTGGGTGTATTTGTCCTTGGCGTCGATGGCGTTGACCAGAGCGATGGCAGTCTGTCGGAAGAGATTCGAAAGCCGCCCCTGCTCTTTTTCCAGAGAGCGCTGTGCCAGATAGATGATGGTAATGTTGAGAAGGATGGACAGATTGATGAACAGACCGGGCATACTGGCCAGATTACGGCCCTTGAGGATTCCCAGAAGCAACACCGGAACCTGAATCCCGATAGCGATCATGGAAATGACGTAACCCAGCTTCTTATAACCCAGCACCATGATGATGGCACAGACGCTGCACAGAGCACTGATGACACCGGAAAATGCGGAAACCGGCAGTGCGCTGCCCTTGATGATCAACACCTCTTCCGACTGCGCCGCCATGGGCACCAGACGAGCCAGGAACAGATAAAGTGCCAAAGGGAAGATCACGGTGAAAGGAGGGAGTTCCCTCCGGTCCGTAAGGAATTTGATGACCTTATGAGCAGATTCGGATTTTGCGCTCTTTTTCATGATTTATCTCCTCCGTATGCAGCAGAGTTTCCATCCTTCCCGGGATCTCAAAAGCCCTGCCGCAAAACGGGAAATGCTTGTCAACGGATGCCTATGGAAATATTTTACCGCATTTATACAAGATATAGTATAAAAAAACGGGAAAAAAACTGCCCGGTTTCCAAATCGGATCCCCGGGCAGATGTGCGTGTTTTCAGTTTTCCTGCAGATCCCTCACGAAGGCCTCGATCTCCCCGGCCTGGGGCTCGGCTCTCTGCGAACGGATTCCAGCAGTTCTTCCCCTGTTTTCAGCGCTTTTTCTTTATTTCCCGTTTCGGAATACGCCTTTACCAGAGAAAAACGCATGGTCTGGGTCTGATTATGATCCGGGCCGAAAACGGAAGCAGATCTCTCCACCGCTTCCTCCAGGATCCGGATGCCCTCTTCCGGCTTACCGGTATGAACATAGGAGGAACCCAGAACCATTTGCGCTCTGACAGTGATATGGTGGTCGGGGCCCATGAGCCGAAGCAGCGTTTCGTATGCTTTGGAACTGTAATCCAAGGCCTTCTGCCAGTCTCCCATGGCCCCGTAGGTCCGGGCCAGCAAAATCCCCCGGATGGCAGGTAAAATACACCCTTCGTCTTCCTCTGGGCTGTGCGTTTCCTTTGGTCTGTACGCGAAATTCCATTCTCTCCCCTTACCTTTTCGTGCGATTTTATTCCTTTAGGATAGCAGGAAACTATACAGATTATACCACTTCTCACACCGATAACGGTAATTCCTTTTCTCCTTGCCAACCGTGCAGGATATCTGTAAAATACTCTACAAACAGGGCTTTCTCGTAAAGTGGGAGCCACTCATGGTCAGAAACAGATCGGGGGAAATGTATGGGTAAGAAATCTACAAAAGAGAATAAATGCATCTATCAGATCGCGCGTGAAGAGTGTGGGCTCACCAGGACCGCAGCGGCCGATGCCACAAGCGGCGTCCTGTCCGAGAGCAGAATTGAGAAGATCGAGAGCGGCGCCTTAAATGCGCATCCCGAAGACGTGATGCTGATGGCTAAAGCGTACAACCGGCCGGAACTGTGCAACTACTTCTGCACCAAAGAATGCCCCATCGGGGAAAAATATGTGCCTGAGGTGCAGACCATCCACGACCTGCCGCAGATCACCATGGAGCTGCTCTCCAACCTGAACGCATTAAACCGCGAAAAGGAGAAGATCATCGACATCACGGCGGACGGCAAGATCACGGAGGACGAGATGGCGGATTTCGAGTCCTTCCGGAAATGCCTCTCCGACATGTCCCTGGCGATTGAATCACTGAAGCTCTGGGCAGACCGGGAGTTCGCAAACAGATAGATATCATAGGGACTATAAGCATACAAGTACGCACACGGTGCAGACTGCAGAGCAGCAGCCTGCGCCGTTTTTCCTTTTTGCCGGATCATCAAAGGTACACTCGGAATCAACAGAACCGACACCGTCCATTCACAGAACGTACACGAAGGGCAGATATGCTAAAACCACGTTACTGATAACGACAACGAACACGGAGGTGTTGAATATGAAAAAAACCAATTCCAAGAAAATCTTAACGATCGTAGCAAGCGCAATGCTGTGCATGTCCCTGGCGGCATGCTCCTCACAGCAGTCCACCACATCCACCGATACCGCGACCACTACCGAGACCCTGGCCACCGTAGAGGAAAGCAGCGGGGCACAGAGCTCTGACGCAAGTGAAACCACAGAGCAGCCGGCAGGAGAAGCACCCGATGGGCAGCCCGGCGAGAGGCCGGAGATGCCCGATGGAGAAGCTCCGAGCGATCAGCCCGGTGAGATGCCGAGCGGCGAGCGCCCCGGCGGTGAAGCACCGGACGGACAGCCCGGTGAGATGCCGAGCGGCGAGCGCCCCGACGGTGGAGCGCCCAATGGACAGCCTGGCGAAAGACCTGACGGTGAAGCACCGAACGGGAATCCACCCGGAGGCGGATTCGGTGGCGGAAGCAGCAGTGCAGACATTGACTATACGGCATCTACGGAGATAAGCAGCGCTGAGTCTCAGTCCGGGAAAACCTATACCAGCACCACAGAAGACGAAAGTGCACTTCTGATCAGCACTTCCGACGATGTCACTATTACAGATGCAACCGTGACAAAGACCGGAGATTCCGACGGCGGAGACAACTGTAATTTCTACGGTTTGAACGCAGCTGTCCTGGTTAAGGACGGATCCACAACGACCATCACCGGCGCAACCATCACCTCAGACGCTGACGGTGCAAACGGTGTCTTCTCCTACGGTGGCAACGGCGGACAAAACGGCGCAACAGGTGACGGAACAACAGTCATCATTTCCGACAGCACCATCACCACCACCGGTGACGGCTCCGGTGGCATCATGACCACGGGCGGCGGCATCACCGAAGCATCTAACCTGACTGTAACGACGAGCGGCAGATCTTCCGCAGCGATCAGGACTGACAGAGGCGGTGGAGCCGTTACGGTAGACGGCGGAACCTACACTACAAACGGTCTCGGATCTCCCGCGATCTACTCCACGGCCGACATTACCGTGTCGAACGCCGACCTCGTTTCCAACCTGTCCGAAGGTGTCTGCATTGAAGGCATCAACTCGATCACCCTGAACGATTGTGATCTGACAGCGAACAATACCTCAACCAACGGGAACGCTACCTTCTACGACACCATCATGATCTACCAGTCCATGTCCGGTGACGCGGACAGCGGCACCTCGGTATTTACCATGAGCGGCGGCACCCTCACCAGCAAGAGCGGGCATGTGTTCCACGTCACCAACACCACGGCTGTGATCAACCTGGACAACGTAAAGATCGTTAACAAGGATTCCGAGAACATCCTCCTCTCCGTATGTGCGGACGGATGGACCGGTGACACCAATACCGCTACCGTGAATGCGAGCAACCAGACCCTCGAGGGGACAATCCTGGTAGGCGATGACTCTACGCTGACGCTGAATCTGACGAATGGTTCCACCTTCACCGGCACCTTCAGCGGCGAAATCACCAATGCCAAGGGAACAACCGTTTCTACCGAGCTCGGCACTGTCTCCGTCTCCCTCGACAGCAGCAGCACCTGGACCCTGACGGGAGATACCTATATCTCTGCCTTCGACGGTGACCTCTCCGGCGTGAACACGAACGGATATACACTGTATGTGAATGGCACTGCAGTGAAGTAATAGAAAATGCAAGATAATAAACGGTGTGGGATGCAATCAGCATCTCACACCGCTTTATTGTTGCATTCTTATCGGGAAATCGCTACTTACAGCTGTAAGTCTTCCGCATAGATGAAAGAAATCACATCCCTGGGCGGCGTTTCAATATATGCCCTCTCCCGGTGCATGAACGATACGATTTCCTTCTTTGTCATCTTCCCCAATTTCTCAATCACTTCATCCAGTATCGATATATCACCCTCTGTCAGTGACGGGAAAGAGGTCTCTTCCTTCAGACAAAAATGATATGCGTTGGCTTCTCCCATATCGACTTCTTCGCAAGGAACCCCCTTGAGATCGATGATGGAATCATGCGCCACAGGAACCGCCCCCATCGGGAGCGCCTGGTACACCAGGCCTGTGATCGCATGCCCCGTTCTCTTGAAGGACAGAGCATCCGCATACCACATCAGTTTCATCAGTTTAACCTTGTACAGCGAGGTGATCCGGGAGGAAGAAGCAAAATATCTGATCATATCTACCACTTTGTCCAAAGAAAGCTCCGTATTCCCGTGGTAATCACCTTTTTCAAGAAAACCGGCGTAGCTGGCTTTGATTGCTTTCCTGAGATAATAATCCTGGCTGGCCTCAAGCAGTGATGACGCCCTCCCGAAATATTTCCGATACGCATCCTCGGAAAGCGTGCCGCAAGCTGCCTGCAAAAGCGCTAAATACCACTCCGGATCACGCTCAATCTTTTTCAGGATCGAATCATGCGCTCTGTCCTGTACCTGGTGGCTCTCATATCTGGTGATCGTTTTACCGCCCCACCCCAGCAATGTGCTAAAATCACTCTGCGTAATCCCATATTTGGCACGAATGTCGGCGATTTCCTTTGAGGAAAGCAGACCTTGCGATTTCCGATAAGCGTCCTTCACACGGATATCGTTTGCCGCCATTTGCTCCTCGTTCTCATAAAACTCATCCGCCAATTCACAATACTCATAAACGGCATCAAAACTGACTTCGACTTCCTTGAAGATTGTATGGTCCCTGACCTGAACCGTTTTTACTTCATGCTCTTGCATACAGCATATGCACAGTCTTCTTTCCCTCTTCAAGACTTTCATGTCCATGAATGATCCCCCTTATTTCTTCCGATACGGAAACATGTCATCTGTAAACGCCTGCTCTGCATAATGAAATGACATTACATACGTGTTGGCAACACCATATTGTCCCAATAATTCAACACGGATCTTAATATATACGTCTTCGTTACCATTGTACACCTTTCCGAATTCGCGCATCTCACTTCGCTGTGGAAATCGGATATCCTTCACTGTCCGCATATACTCTTCCACAGTGAGCGTCAGCAATTCTCTTTTGAGTGCATCCTCCGGATTTTCTTTTGGGAAAAGTTTTTCGACAGTATACCTGTTCGTGTATCTTCTCGTTCTCGTCTCATCAACACACCTTGTTACCTGGAAAACTATCCGTGCTCCGCTTTGAATAGCATACTTCAAATCCTGGAGGTACGCCCTCACCTCCAACTCCGTTTCAATACGAGCGTTTGATTCATCCCCCAATTTGGCTCCCCTCTCGGTTTGGTATCATTTGATACTTTCATGTTAAAGCACCGATGGGCAAAAGTCAACTTTATAACACCTGAAATAGAAATAAGCATTTTATAGAGGCATTTTCCAACCTATCCGGTGGATTAGGCTTCTATTTCCCGCACATACGAACATTTATCCCGACCCTTTCCTCCACTATACTAAAATCAACAATCACGAAATCAGATAAGGAGGAACGAACATGGATGTCAAAGAGCGAATTCAAATGATCCTTCTCCTGGAAAAAATAAACAACAACAAAACGGCAGCAACACGCCTGGGGTTGAAGGATACCTCACAATTCAAACAAGTACCTGGGAAAAACCGGAAAGAAGTAACCAGGACAAAATAAGAGAAACTAAGAAACAGTCAACAAACAAGTAAAGGAGGATGGGTATGAGTGAGCTGGTAGTAGAAAACGGTATAGTGATCGATAACGTGGAAGAAGTCCTTTCAGGAATTGCAAATCTAAGCCAAAAGAAAATATCCGGGGCAGAAACCTTTCGCAAGTTTATCACAGAAGAAAAAAACACCAAATTCTATGTGAATAGCAAGTGTTTATCCAGTATGGTCCCGGATGCAGATACTGTTTACCTCTGGCTCGATAGCGGATTTACAGATTCATACGGGAATCCACTCCTCATTTCCCTTCTCCGAACCGAAGCCGGATATTGCGGACACTATTACGGGACTTTCGATCGACTCGCAGATGCAATTCGAAGTTATTTCCCGCAGAACCGCCGTGAGATCGACCAGAACCTGAGCAAGCTGGAGATAAAGTACAGAAAAAAGATCGAGAATCGAAGAGTCAAGCACATCCAAAACGAAAATGAATATCTGGTAGCTCTTTGTAACGGCGAATCAGGATTCGGGACCAGCGTCAAGTTCCTTTTGGATGGACTGGATCTCAGCAGGCTCGCACCTGATGTGCAAAATCAAGAAGAGCCGGAGCCGGAAGAAGTTCTGGCGGAACTCCCGTACGATATGAACTTCCGGGAAAAAGAAATTACCATCGGATTGCTTCTGGAAACCATCGACGGAATGCAGAGCTACATCGATGAAATCCTGGCGGAACTCGAAAGATCCAACACTGCGGACAGGGCAAGAATTCAGGAACTGGAAGCCAAAAATGCGGAGTACAAAGCGGCGCTCATCGGAGTAAGAACTTTCATGGAGGAAGAGGCCGCAAGATCGGAATCCGATGAGGACCGGGGAAACGCAGGCCACTTAATGCTTCGGAACGGTGGAAAAATCCTGGTGCTCGGAGCCACTGAACTCGATCCCAAGATTATGAACGGGATTGCGAAGACTTACGGCTTCATGAAGAAGGACCTCGAGTACGAAACAGACTATGCAAAGGTGATCAACTACACCGAAAGAATCCGAAGCGACGGACGCTATGTGGCAATCATTTTCGGGGCAATGCCTCACAAGGTAAAGTCTCTTGATGGATGGTCCAGTTTCCTGGAGAAATGCAAGAATTGCGAGGACATGCCTCGTGCATACGATGCCAGAAGTCGCTCCGGAGAATTGAAAGTAACCAAAGAATCATTTAGGGCAGCTCTGCTGGAGCTGTACAAGGATCTGAGGATGCCCCTGGAAGTATAAAACTGATCTACTAATAAGACTTCATACAAAGGAGAAATGAATGAAGAAAACACTGTACGTAACGAACGAATGGAAAGGACACGGAAAACAAAGCTATTATTGGAACGAATATATCCTTAATGGGAAGAAGGTTGAGAAGCACAAGTGCCATAGATTCAAATTCTTTGACGGCGACGAAAGTATCTGGGAAAAAGAGTCAAAACTCGTCGAGTCCTGGGACAAGAAGGATTCGAGCCTTCCCGATTGGCTTCGCAAGCTTCTGTGAGAATAATAAGAAACCTATTAATTCACAAAAAACGCAGGCCCACTCTATGTGAGTTGGCCTGCGTTTAAATCATTTCAGCATTCTTGAATATCACTCTTAACAGAAGTCCGCTTGGCACAGTTCATAATCCGCCTTCGGGATTAGGAACACCCTCGTCTCTCCATTGTAGAAGGCCAATTCATCATCCCCGGTAAAATCCACCCGATCCACGATCAGAGATTCCAGATCCTCGACCTCATAAATGACAGGATCGTCAGAAGTGAACCTGCAGGTAAACTCCTTCACCATCTTCGCGCACTCCAGCTCCGGCGACACGATCAGCGCCGACCCGGATCCTTCCAGGCGATAGCCGGTTAATTCATAGCGATTTCCCCCCAGGTGGAAGATCTCAAACCGCACCCTGGCATCATCCCGCACCAGATCAAAGAGCCAGTACGGACTCCGGGTCACCACCTTTTCCTTGAAGAAGTCGGGATCGAGTTCGGATTTCACGGACTCTATACCATCGCTGAGACGCTTCGAGAATTCTTTGCTCGCAGGTGAGGACGCACCGGCAGCATACTCCGCCTCCAGGAAGTGAAACAGCGCATCCCGATGGAGTCCCACACGCGCATGTGCCTCTGCCTCGCGCAACGCAATCTCCGCGAAGTCCTCATCATGCCCCATGCAATACTCCGGTCTCGCCTCCTGATACAGTTCGTACGTGATCCGCTCCGCTTCCTCAACATCGTCCGGGATCCCGCTCTCAATGTACGCGTCTACCTTTTTCAGCAACTCGGATTTGCTCATGACCAGCACACCTCCGCTGTGCTCAATGCCATACAATTCGACAGTCAAATTATCTCACGAATAGCAAAGAATGGAATCACGAAAAGCATTCATTTTGGAAACCTGACATTTCGCAACGGCATCTCGCAATGCTATAATAAGGTGAACTGCAGAAACGCATCGCACCCACGGAGGATGATCCGATGTTTGACGCAATGAAGAGGCACCGCTACAACAAGCTGATCCGGAGCGCGAAGAAATACATGCGCATATCCGCCGCCCTCGTTTGGCCGGATGCAGAGACAAGCGCAAAAATCGCCGAAAAATATCTCGATCAGGCAATCGCACTCTATGATTCCGGCGAACTGCGCGACCGAGCCATGGCCCTCGCGGGCGAGTACTACCGCAAGAATGCCTGGAAAGCCCTGGACCGCTCTCGCTTTGTGATCGTATCCGATATGGCTAAAGCATGCCTTGAGGATGCAAGCGAGTATCTCGACAAAGCGGAGCAATGCGGCAGCGATGTCAAAAGAGAGCGGTATCAGTATGATGCCGAGATAAAAAAACGCGCAATACTCTACGATCCTCATGGCGAGGATTATGGCCCGAAAGAAATCCTTTTCGGCTCCTATCCGCAGTCCGCTGATGGCAATGAAAAATCCCCCATCCAATGGGATCTTCTGGACGACACCATCGATGGATTGATCCTCATCAGCAAATACATCCTGGACGCCGTACCCTACCAGGAGAGTGGCGAGAATACGAGCTGGCGGGAAACCTCCCTCTGCCACTGGCTGAATCACGATTTTCTGAACACGGCATTTACAGAGGAGGAGCGGGAGCGCATCGATCCCGAGATTGGCGTCGCCATCCTCTCCTACGGAAACCTCTGGCACTACTACGACACCAATGAAAGAGGCTGGCTGGGAACAAGGGGTGAGGATTGCATCTTCAGTGATACGCTGATGGCTGAGCCCACGGCCTATGCGCTGTCAAAATCCGTTTTCAATAAGCACTTCACCGAAGACATGGCCGGTAACATCTGGGTAGATGGCGAAGATGTACACTTCAACTCCGCTTCCGAAAAAGAGCTGTATGACAGAACCGGCGCTTTCTGGTGGCTGATGCGGGATTCCAACTACTGCGGCACCTTCGTCACTGCCTCCGGAGTCGCGCGCAAAACACCGTATTATTCTGATACAGCAAAACGGACGGACATCGGCGTCCGCCCGGTGATCATGTTGAAAAAAGAATGAGGAGGGATACGTATATGAAAAACAGCAATGCTACAGGTAACAATTCTTCCTTCAGTAGCGAGGATATCCACAAAAACACCGTCCAAAGTGATCTACTTGAAATACTGTCAGCCTCAGAAAAAGAAGTTAAGAATGGAAGGGTCGCTCCTATCGAAGACACTTTTGATGGACTAAGAGGTTTGCTTATAAATTCAGTTTTTCCCTTTTTTGTTTAATCTGTACCCAACAGAGCCTCCAATAACACCTCCAATAATGTGGCCACTGTTGGAGATGTTGTCTCGCACCGTCAGCCCTTCAAAGACCTGCTGCCCCAGGAAAAATACGGCAACCAGAATGAAGGTGATGGGGATCTCCCCTTCCTTGAAGCTGGTGAAGGACGACAGCAGGATAAAAGCGAACACCACTCCACTGGCACCGCACAACGCCACGGAAGGGAACAGGATGAATTTCGCCACACTGGTTACGAAGGCCGTGATGGCCACCACCTGCGCCAGTGTCTTCGAAGAATACTTCTCCTCCAGCATCGGCCCCAGCAGCAGAATGTAACTCATGTTCCCCACCAGGTGCGACCAATCCGCATGCCCGAAGATATGCGTGAAGGCACGGATCCAAGTCAACGGATTCAGCAAAGAAGAATTCTGCGTCATAAAGAACATCTGCCCGATGAGACCTCCGGTCATGAGGCTCAGCAGCGTAGCTACAAAACTGATACCAACGATCCCCAGCGTAACCGGGGCATTAAATGTGACCTTCAGATCTTTCTTAATGTGAATCTTCTTCATATTTCGCGCCTCTCGCCACAAACATCCCGTACTCCTTCGGCAGATCGATGGCGCCGTCCACCTCGTGGGCCTTCAGCACTTCACGGATCCGATCCGCGGAGAGGTCCGCGATATCGCGGAAGGATGCCATGCTCCCCAGGTAGGTCACCAGATCCTCGGGATCTGTGATGTGGAGGGAATCCTCATAAAACAGAGGCTGCACCTCTGAGAAAAATGCCCCCAGCTTTTCCCCGCCGTTTTCCATAGTAAAGTTGTGATTCGGATGGAAGCTCTCTCCATCAAGCAAAAGCCACTCTGCCAGAAGATCCACGAAATTGTGCTCCCCCAGGGTAGCACAGTAGAAAGCACCCTCCGCCCGAAGGACGCGTCGCACCTCCCGGAGTCCCTGCATGAGATCCGGCACATGATAAAGCATCATGTTTGCGATGATCACATCAAAAGAGCCGTCCGGAAAGGGCAGTGCCTGGATATCCGCCACGCGATACTCCACGTTCTCATGCGCCCCCACATTTCCCTTCGCCGTCTCCAGCATCCCTTCGGAAAAATCCGTCAAAACCAGCTGCCCGCACCGGGCAATCACGTCCTCATGCCCGCTCCAGGTACTGCCCGTGCCCACACCGATCTCCAGCACGCGCATCCCTTCCCGGATATCATAGTTGGAGACGATCCAGGGGCCAAACCCCTGCCGGTTCGTGGAATACCGGTCGTGAAATCCGATCCTGGTATTCAGTCCTTTGGATGTGGCGTACTGTGCCTTTACAGCCTCCGCATCATTTGAATTGCCAATCTTCATTTGTTATCCTCACCCTCACAGTATTTTCAAAATCGGATCTGTGTCCTCTCCATTGCGATCCAAAAAACGCACATCCTGTCGCTTTCCGATCCGAACAGCCACACAGCCCCATCCCTGCGGGCATGCAGGAATCGTCCGGTCCTACACACGAACCTCTTCCCCGCAATGCACATACTGAAGCCGCTCCCCCAGAATCTCCTTCATCACATCGAAAGCCACGGTGCCGGTGCAATGGCAGGTGACGTAACGGCAGGGATACCGCAGCAGTTCCAGGGCGATGTTCCGGATCTCAGCAATCTCCGCATCGGAATATTCACTCTTCTTCATGAGATGAAATCCGCTGACCACCAGGTCCGGCGCAGTGCCGTAACGTTTTTCGTACGCATCCATGATGCTGAGGATCCCGTTGTGGGCGCACCCGGAAAGCAGCACGGACCGTCCGTTCTCACGGATCACCAGAAAGTGCTCATGGGAAAAATCATCCCGCCGGTATCCTTCCGGTGTCTTGACCAGGAGCCGCCCATTCGCAGACGGCAGAGCATGGGTGCGATCCCGGATCGTAAAAAGCTCCAGCCCGTCACCTATCACCGCATCTCCTTGCAACAATCGCACTTGCGGCAACGTACGGATCTTCGGATCGATCCCGATGTAGCGGTATCTCTCCGCAGCAGCCTCTCCGTCATCCGCGTAGTACTCACCGGGCGCCGCATCCTGCATATATATGACAGCCTTGTCATTTAACTGTGCAAAGGGCAGGATGCCGCCGGAATGATCATAGTGTCCATGGCTCAGGACCACCGTATCCACAGAACGCAGATCCACTCCTAAGATTTCTGCGTTTCGAAGCGTTTGCTCCGAGGGACCCAGATCCAGCAGGAGTTCATGCCCTGCCGTCTCCACATAGAAGGACAGCCCGTGAGCAGGGACACAGCCTGCTGCCCCCTCCGTATTTTCCATCAGATTCAGGATCCTCATTATTTGATCAACCTCGAGAATTCCAGTGCCTTTCCGATATCGCCGTCCACCTTCAGCTTCCCGATGGTAAAGGCTGCCACGGGATCCAGCTTCCCGGTGATCAGCTTGTTAAAGTCATCGGACTTCATGGTGATGGCACAGTTCCTGTCATGATAATCATAGGGTTCCACATTCACACGGTGATCCTTCACCTCCACGTAAAACACCCCGGGATCGCAATCCGTAAGATTTACCTGCACTGCCAGGAAATCTATCGCCGAGACATCTGCCTTTTCAGCCAATGCCCGCACCTTCGACAACACTGTCTCAAACTTCATCTTCGAACCCTCCTTTTCTGTCCACTGTTCTACATTCCATCATTCTTCCGATCAATCCGCATGTGCAGAAGCAAAGCGTACCTCTGATACAGCGACGGATCCCACACTGTTCTCCCGCTCCGATGTGCAGAAAAATCCGAACTTTACGCCCACCCAGCGGCCGGGCGCCGCAGTCATCTCCATGACAGGAGTGTCGGAAATATGGCCCGTTCCGAAATACATCGTCACACGCTCCTTCGGAAAGAGGATCCCGCTCTCGCCGATATCCTGCAAGCCGGCCCGCTCCACCTGACAGCGCAGCCGAACCTCCCGGGTGTCTGCAGGAAGAATGCAGATCTCCTCTTCCTCCTCCTCGGTGTGATCCACATAGATCTTTCCAAAGACCTGCTTTCCGCTGACCCGCGTTACATGGAAGCCATCAGCCTTGCGCCGGAAGGTCACCAGTCCATACCGCATGCCAAAGGAGATCATCCCCGCTTCATCCCCCGGGGTCAACCCCGACAGATCCAGCTGCGCGTCACAGACAAATTCCGGCGCGGGCCACTTTTGCAGCAGGAGATTCGGGAGATCTCCGTAAGGAACCGCCGCACCGGCACCTGCGGCATTGTCGCATGCTGCGTTTTCACCCGCAGCATTTCCGCCGATGTCACCCTTCCCTTTTTCGCCCTGAAGTTCGCCGAAACAGACTGCCCGCAGCACCAGCCGGTGCTCCGAGAGCGTATACCATTCCTCCCGGGGATTGGCATTCCACTGCCACTGCAATCCGAGGCGCTCCCCGTCAAAATCATCCGAAGCGGGGATCTCGTATGCACGCGGTTCCTGCGCACCCACAGCGACACCACCGCAAGCCGCCACATTCTGTGCATCATCCGAAGCGCGATCACACTCCCCCACATCCGGCATTTCGTACCGCAGAACCGGCTCTCCGTATTCCGCGCCCTCCCGGGACACGCCGATCACCGGCCAGTCATCCACCCACCGCATGGGCTGCAGATGCACGATCCGCCCGGCAGCATACACGTCCTGAAAATGCAGGAACCAGTCCTCTCCCGTCACCGTATCCACCCAGGCGCCCTGGTGCGGTCCGTTCACGGGAGAATCTCCCTGCCGCATCACCACCCGGTATTCGTAGGGGCCGAACACATTGCAGGATCGCAGCACCGTCTGCCATCCGGTTTTCACGCCACCGGCAGGCGCAAAAATGTAATACCATCCATTTCTCCGGTAAAACTTCGGCCCTTCAATGGTGGTCTGATCATTCTCATTTCCGTCAAACACTTTGACGGCTTCGCCCATCAGGGACATTCCATCCGGTGCCATCTCCCGGACATAGAGCACGCTTTTGTACCCGATGCGGCTCTTGGCCACGCCGTAGACCAGATACGCTCTGCCGTCCTCATCCCACAAGGGGCAGGGATCGATCCAGCCCGGTCCTTCCAGGAGCATCTTCGGAGCGGACCATGCGCCGGCAGGGTCCGTAGCGGTGCACATGAAGATCCCTTCGTCCGGCATGGGAAAGCATGCGTAAAATACCCCCTCATGATACCGGATGGAGGGTGCCCATACCCCACAACCATGGACAGGTGTGTCATATTTTGCATCCGGGATCCTGTCCAGCACGTAGTTTACGAGCTCCCAGTGCACCAGATCCTTCGAATGCAGGACCGGCAGTCCCGGCGCGTTGCAAAAGCTGGACGCCACCATATAATAGTCCGATCCCACCCGGATCGCATCCGGATCGCTGTAATCCGCATATATGATGGGATTTACATACTCACTCATCGCTCTCTCCTGATCGCATCTGCCTGTTTTTCCGCAAAAAATATGACTAATCCGGAGTTACCTTCCGAATTAGTCATATTATATTACAGATTTCGTTACATGCACAGCAACCGGTTGCGGATGTCGGTCACCCGGCGGATCGCCTCGTCACACTCTTTCTTCGCCTGGCTGATCTTCGACTGCACCCAGATATCCACGATAAATCCGTCAAAGAAAAAGTCCGCGAAGGTCAGGAAATCATTGATGTGGATGTCCGTGTAACCCTGCACGTCCCGAAGCTCCCGGCTGAAGGCTGCAAGTGCATAGCGCGCATCGGCGATCTCACGCTCTGCCTTCGACATCTTGCCGTGCTTTAAGAGGCCGGTCAGCGTGTTGCCGCCGAAGATGTCCAGAAGCCCCCAGTTCCCTGCGCTACTCAGCGCCGCCCTTGCTCTCTCCAGATGGGTCAATGCATTGTTGGCGGCTGCGATCGCTTCTTCGATCTCTCTTCTCTGCTGCACATCGTTTATCATACGCGTTTCTCCTTTCGGGCGGAAAATCGGTTTTTATGACTTTATCATACCTGCAGGAGCACTCCCGGTAAACCCGCATATGTGCGGATTAGGAGCACTTATTCCTCATCGTGTGGCTCACACACTGCGCGCTTCCTGCGCCGCTAACCGGCCATTTTCCCCGGAAGCAAGCCCCCACCCACAAAATTTAAGATTGCATTCTCCGAAAAGAGGTGTTATCGTAGTACACGAAAAAAGGAAAGGGCGCGGCTGACGCGTACGGTGACGGTATGATAATTCGATAATGCGATTTGGTGAACACATGATTTTTGGAAGGCCTGAAAGGGTCTGTTTGTGTATGCCGAATTGGATTATCGTTTCATCAGGAAGCCGGCCACCGGATGCAGTACGTGCATTTCGGCATATGGGTTTTTCTTTTGATGGGATAGTCTGCTTTCGGTGCGAAGCAGATTTTTTTATGCCTCTTTTTCGACAGGAGGTGGTGCATATGGCACAGATTCAAGTGAGCGATCTGACCTTTGCCTATGAAGGCACGGCAGATGATGTTTTGAAAAATGTGAATTTCAGCGTGGATACGGACTGGAAGCTGGGGCTCATCGGCAGGAACGGCAAGGGAAAAACCACATTGCTGAACCTGTTCATGGGGCGCTACTCCTATCAGGGGAGCATCACGGCCAGCACGCGGTTTGACTACTTCCCTTACGCTGTAACGGACGCCGATCTGAAAAAGCCCGCCATCGAGCTTCTGGAGGTCTGGAAACCACAGGTGGAAGAATGGCAGGTAATGGTGCAGATGAACCAGCTGGGCATGGACGCGGAATGCCTCTACAGGCCCTTTGGTACTTTAAGCTTCGGCGAGCGGACCAGAGTGATGCTGGCGGTACTTTTTGCGGAGGAGAATGAATTCCTCCTCATCGACGAGCCCACGAACCATCTGGACATGGCAGCCCGGGACATCGTCAAGGAGTACCTGGCGTCAAAAAAGGGATTCATCCTGGTTTCCCACGACCGTGATCTGCTGGACAAAGTGTGCGATCACGTCCTGGTCCTGAATCGCTCTTCCATCGAGGTACAGGCGGGGAATTTCTCCACCTGGTGGGAAAATAAGGAACGGACCGACGCCTTCAAACAGGCGGAAAATGAGAAGCACCAAAAGGAGATCAGCAAGCTGAAAGCCGCTGCGGACAGAAGCAGCCGCTGGGCGGAGAAAAACGAGAATACCAAGATCGGATTCGATCCGGTGAAGGAGCACGACAGATTCATGGGCACCAGAGCCTACATCGGTGCCAAGACCAAAAAGATGCAGGCCCGGGTAAAGGCCTACGAGATGCGCATCGACAGAGAGATCGAGGAAAAAGAAGGACTGCTGCAGGACATCGAGCGGGTGAACGATCTGAAGATCCCACCCTTAAAATTCCACAAGGAAGTCCTGATCAATGCCTATGATCTGGCATTGCAATATGCGGATGCGGAAGCGCCCCTGTTTGAGAACCTGCGTTTTCAGGTAAAACAGGGAGATCGTATCGTTCTCGCAGGTGAGAACGGATGCGGAAAGTCCAGCATTTTGCGGGCCGTTCTGGACAGAGTGGGAATGGAGGATTCCGCCGGCAGTTCGAATCTCCTGGTCTCAGGCACTTTGCAGGTGGCCTCCGGCATGATCGTCTCCTACGTCAGCCAGGACACTTCCTTTCTGGCAGGATCCCTGCGGGATTTCGCAGAAAAAAGAGGCCTCGACGAGAGCCTCTTTCTGGCGGTACTACGGCAGCTGGATTTTGCCCGGGAACAGTTCACGAAACCGATGGAAGACTATTCCGAGGGGCAGAAAAAGAAGGTGCTCATCGCAGCCAGCCTCATCACCCCGGCCCATCTCTACATCTGGGATGAGCCCCTCAACTATATCGACGTCTTCTCCCGGATGCAGATCGAGAAGCTGATCCTCCGGTATGAACCGACCATGCTGCTGGTGGAGCACGATGTGCGGTTCCGGGAAAAAGTGGCAACGGAAGAGATACGGATCCCCTGATCCGCCTTCCCCGGGGCTTTTGCCCGGCCCGGCGGGAGGTGCTTTTGCCCTGCCCCGGGCGGGCGTGCTACTGCTCTGCCCTGGTGGGCGCCCCCATCTTTTTCAGTTCCTGCTTGCGCCGGTACATCATCTGATCCGCTCTTTCGAACACGTCATGCAGGAGTTGATCCTCCTCCGTCAGCACGGAATAGCCGATGGAGATCACGACTTTTTTCGCAGAGATATTGGCTTCAACGGCCCGGTTGATCTCGAACAGCACATCCTGCATGGAATCGTAGCCCTTCTCCTGCAGGATGACCACGAACTCGTCTCCGCCGATGCGGTAGACCGCTCCGTGGGTAAAATACTCGCAGATCATGGTGCTGGCATCCCGGATCAGCTGATCGCCGGCGGCATGACCCTGGGTGTCGTTCACCAGCTTTAAGCCGTTGATGTCACACACGACCAGCGCCAGCTTGTCGATCTCGTTTTTCCGGATCTTCTGGTTCAGGTAGCTTTCCATATCCGAGTACGCATGCTTGTTCCTGACCCCCGTCATGGAGTCCGTGTTGGCCATGTTGCGGAAGTTGTCGGCGTTCTCCTTTTCCGCTTCCAGATCCTTTTTGGACATGGCTTTCAGCATCAGGAGCAGCACGATGAAAAAGAGGGCGGAGAAGGTCATGGTAAAGGCGATCTGCCGCTTGCTTTCCGCCAGGCTCTTCTCACTGACGCTTCGGATCCTGTCCTGGATCACGCTCTCGTGGATCAGGACTGCCATCATCCAGTCCGTCCCCTCCACCGGAACGTAGCACAGTGTTTCCTCGGTGCCCATCGTGGAGAAGGTGATGCTTCCTCCCACGGCACCCGAAAAGTTCCTGGCTGCTTCCTCCCGCTCTGTCGCAGGGATCAGATTCTTTAAGGTCTCAAAGAGATTCCCTTTTCCGATCGCAGGCCCCAGCTCCGTATCCGAAAGGTTCTCTCCGCTTCTGCTGTAGAGGCCGAAATAGGTGCGCCCCTCATCCTCAAAAGCAAGCAGATCCACGATCTCCCGCACATCGATCTGTACAAAGCTGGCCCTGTACTGCTTCCCCGCGATCCGCAGATCCGGTGTGGGTGCTGCCAGACACAGCTGTTTGGAAGCACCGTAGGGAGATACCGTGCTGACACTGCGCGGTGCCATATTTTCATCGGCAAGGAAGGAATGGCGGCTTCCGCCGGTGTAGGTGGTGTACTGGGTATGGACGATCCTGTCATCGTCCACCAGAGCAAAGCGGTCCAGGGACAAAAGCGCCTTGATGTTTCCCAGGGTCTCCCGGAGCTCTTCCTCCGTTCGGATCCCCTGGCCGCCTATGTAGGCAACGGCCTTTTCCATGTGATCAAAATTGCTGCCGATCAGATTGGTGATGGTCTTGGCCCGACGATCCGCCATGGCTTCCAGATAGAAGGAACTCACCTCGGAGACAGCTTCGTTGGTCGCCGTGATGGTCTGCCTGGAGGACGCGATGGTATTAAAGGTCACCATCGCGGTCAGCAGGATGCCGCCCAGCACCGCAGTCAGTATGAATGTTTTTTTCGTGATCAGTTTCTTCATCAGTCGTCACCATACAGGAGCTGCAGCATAAAGGCCGCATCCTCCTGATAAATCACCGTCGTGATCTCGTCCGTCTTTTCTTCAAACAGTTCTCCCGGCAGATTTCCGTCCGCGATCTTTACCGCGATCCGGATCGTATCGTAGCCGATGGAATAGCAGTCCTGCACGCCGAGGCAGTAGATGACGCCGTCCTTCAGATAGTGCAGCGCTTCCTGGTCGTGATCCATTCCCACGATGACCGCATCGCTGCCGACCTCGGTGATGGCTCTCGCCGCACCCACGGGATTGCTCATGTTGCAGCAGATGATCCCGTCCAGATCCGGCGTCTCCTGCAGGATCTGCAGGGTGAGGTCGTAGGCCAGGTCCACGGAATCCATGTCATATTCCTTCGCCACGATCTCCATATCGGGATATTTGGCGATGGTATCCTCAGCTCCACGGGCTCTGTCCTCATGGCAGGGTGCTCCCACGCTTCCCACCAGGATGGCGACCTTTCCTTTGTAACCCAGCTTGCTGCAAAGCGCTTCCGTCAGATCCGCTCCGTCCTGATAGTTGTGGGTATTCCCCACATAAGCGATCCGCTTGCAGCCTTCGCGCGCATCGGAGCTGGAAAAAGTCATGACCTTGTATCCCGCATCCACCATCTCATCCAGGATCGGCGAGATGATATCCTCATCCGCCACATCCACGCCGATCACGTCGAAATCCCTGCCGCGGACCTTCTGCAGTCTCTGTATCTGATCCTCGGCGGATGCGCCGTTGGGCGCCATATACTCATAGGTAATGGTAACACCCTTCTCCAGAAACTGCCGCTGCGCCTCTTCCATCCCCAGGGCAACCGCATCCCACCAGGGATGGACGGTCTTGTATGTAAAATAAAAATCGTAATGATCCTTCTTCGGCACATAGTCGTCCAGCGCATGGTCAAAATCCACCGCGCAGCTCACAGGATCCGCAGTTGACACATCCTCTGCAGCTGCTTCTCCCGACCCCGACGCTTCCACGCCATCCTCGGCGCCGCCCGCAGCACAGGCAGTCAAAAAGGCCGCTCCCAGGAGCGTCATCAGCAATATGCGGTTTCGAACTTTTGTCTTCCTCATAGGATGTGCCGCCTCCCTAAAAAAAAATAAGACCAATCCGGGTGGGTTTCCGGATTAGTCTTATTATAGTACAGATTTCGTTACATGCACAGAAGGCGGTTCCGAATGTCGGTCACCATGCGAATGGCCTCGTCGCACTGCTTCTTCGCCTTGCTGATCTTCGACTGGACCCAGATCACTATACACAATGCTTTCCCTATCTTCTTCACTCTCATGGTTTCACCTTATGTCAATCCGCCTCATTCAAAGTGTCCGCCCGCGCCGTTACATACGGGACACAGGATCTTTCCGTAGCTGCAGTGATAACAAGGACCGTAAACCGGCTCCGGGCCTTTCCCCGTTCCGTCGCAGGCCCTGCAGGGCTCTTCCCGTTCCTCGACCACTTCCATATCGCTGAACGCATATTGCCCATAATCCCCGTTGTAAGCGCCGGGGTCCGTATCGCCCACAGAGTGGGTGGCACCGTATCCCATACATTCGCCGCAGGCAGCGCGCTTTCCGCCATGCAATCCGTCATCGACGGTACCGACATCTCCGCAGACGCGGCACGGCGTGCCATTGTAAGCACGGACCGTATGCGTGTCCGTGACCGTGATCACTCCCGTTCCGCCGCAGCCGGGGCACACTTCCCCGCCGGACACGAGCTCCGCATTCTCCCATTCACCATGGCAATACGGGCAAAGCGCAATCCCGTATTCGCAATTCGGACACGGGACCCAGGTTCCTTCCCCCGCTTCGCCGGGATCGTCGACCACCATCACAACGACATCCCTGTCAGCTATCCTGCCACCGGGGACTGCATTTGTGATGCTCTCTGCGACCTGCTCCATGTATTCCGGAGATTCATTTCCTTCCAGACCGGCCACGCGGATTGCAAGGCTCTCTTCCTCTGCATAGCCCTGGTCGACCACCACGAAAAGATACGAGTTCATGAAAGCTTCCACGCTCTCATAGATCTCCTCGTTCCCGTCACCCAGCAGGCTCTCAAGCACCTCCGCACCGTCAGGGTTTCTGTTCTCCACAAATGCGACCCTGCCGTCGTCGTCGATCCCCATCAGGATCTCCGGATTGATCGAAACGATCACATAATGCAGATCATCCCGCTTCGTGCCGTATGCCACCGCGTTTTCCGCGGGCTCGGCAGATGCGCTCTCCTCCTGCGGGGCAGGCGCGGAGGGTGCCGCAGCATCCCGGTCGGAACCGCAGGCCACCAGCGTTAAGGTCAATGCTATGCACAAAAACATACAGAAAAACGAACGCATCTTTTTCACCATAACCTTCACTCCATTCTACCGCCCAGATCCGGCTCATATGCGGTAAAGGTAACCCATTCGCTGCTCACAAAGTCAGGCTGCGATTTTTCCTTCTTCAAATACGCATCCAGGAACTCCAAAAAGCACCTGCACTCATTCTCATGCATGACATTCTCAGGCATCTTACCCGTGACCGCCTTCATCGGGATCAGGTACTTGAGGTCGCAGAAACCCGCATGCTTCATATCCCGGAACACAGCTTTCCATACCGGGCTCGTGTGGTCTATGAGAAATCTCGTCTCAACCCGCTCATTGTCCGTGCAGCAGATCTGCAGGAACGGCCGCTCCAGCACCTTGCCTGCGTGGTCACCGAAGGGCGCACCATCGATGTTGATGCCGCAGATGAACTCCGAATGATCCAGACAGAGTGCATAAGCGGTAACGCCGCCAAGAGAATGCCCTGCGACCGCAATGCCCATGGAAAAATCGATGAGATCAGACAGATGGTCCCTTGCATAGGCAACCGCATCCAGAACATCCTGCTCACAATCAGCGACCTTGCGGATCAGGGCCTTGCAGTACTGCTTCTGGAACCGGTCGAACCGCTCCGCCATCTCCCGGTCCGAACCCTTCGCCTTCATGAGCTTCATGAGCTGAATGACGCCCCCAAGGAAGGGATCGTACATCCGCTTGCTGAGCGTCCGGTCGAAGGGAACTGCCGTCCCGTCGTCATACTCTGTCAGCACGCTGATCTCCCGGAAGCCGAGCGCCAGAACGACATATCCGTGCGACGCCATTTCGATGCAGAGGAAGGAATTCGCTTCCCGGTAGGACGAGAGTCCATGGCAAAAAACCACAAGGGGAAATGCAGTCCCTTCGATCCGCGGCGCATCCGGATAGCACGCCGAAACGTTCTCTCCCTTCGCCTCCATCCGATCGTATTTCATCGGTACGTGGAAGGTCCCCTGTAGTGCCTCCGTCATTGCGCGAGACATGTATCTCGCAGGTTCCCTCCCGGCGATCGCCTCTCTCCGGACCGGGTAGTAAACCCTTGCCGAGACCTTTCGCTCTCCCTGCGCCGTGAACGTGCACGTGCCAACTGCGTATGTTCCTGTCGGTTTCGGTGTATCCATCCTATCGTTCCTCCCTCTTTGCAGTGAAACAAACTCCGGCTCCTCTTTCCCCTCACTCCACAGGGAAACAATCCTCATAATTCAACTATAATATTTCTTGTATCTGGATACTAGATTTTTCCCGTATTTTCCCTGCTCCGAAAAATTTTTCAAAATTGTTAGCACTCCCTCTTGACGAGTGCTAATCATGGTGCTATAACATAATCGAACAGAGGAACAGAGAAGATCAGCGGAAGGATCCCCCGATGATCTAATCCCTCCTTCCCCCGCTCAGTAACGAAGTTTGTGTCTGAGTAAAGGAGGTAGCATTATGTTGAGACCTAGTATTTTTGATGAGAATCTGTTCGATGACTGGTTTAATTTCCCTGATTTCGGTGATCTGGACCGTGCGGAGAGAAAGCTCTACGGGCGTCATGCGGACCGCCTGATGAAGACGGATGTGCATGAGCACAAGGACCATTACGAGGTGGACATCGACCTGCCCGGCTTCAAGAAGGAAGAGATCGGCCTGGAGCTGAATGACGGGTATCTGATGATCAGCGCCACGAAGGGGCTGGATCAGGAGGAGAACGAGAAGGGCAAGCTCATCCGCCAGGAGCGTTACTCCGGATCCATGCAGCGCAGCTATTACGTCGGCAAGGAGATCACGGAGGAGGACATCAAGGCTTCCTTCCACCACGGCGTCCTGAGCCTGCAGATCCCGAAGAAGGATGCTGCAAAGCTGCCTGAGAAGAAGCAGATCCTCATTGAAGGATGAGGAAGGGGCTGTGCCCCTGAAGCTGCTTAGTTCACGGCAATAGACATTATAGGACATAGAAAGGGGCGTCCCCCACCTGACGGTGGGAGACGCCCCTCTTTTGTCCGGAATTGTATTTCTATGCTTTATGCTTTTGCATAATGCTCGTACAGCGTTAGCAGCGTATCATAGAACAGGTCCTCAGCCGTTTCCAAGTCACCAACGTCCGGTGCACTGGATGCATGGAATTCCCTGTCCGGGCCATCCTGCGATGGTATCGACTGGCATGCCCCAATGATGAATAGAGCAAGTACGGATGCAAGCATAAACTCGTCACATGCGTCCGCATCGCCCAGTTGAAGCCCTCTCCACAGATCATCCATCGGTGGTTCGAGTTTTCCCTTATATTCCTCAGATCCGCTGTAGTAGAGATACTCATCGAGGAAGCCGATGATGTCATGTTTGTAATTTGGAAATGCCTCCATGTATGGTTCTACGACCTTTAGTGGTATCACATTTTGCAGGAACCGCCCAATCGAGGCATCCCCATAATGGATCAAATCCGGGAAATACTGCGCAAACGCATATAAATACCGCATATCTCCGAGCTGATATTTCTCATAGTCTTTTTCAAACATAACGAGGTACTGATACCACCAATCCATCCCGGAAATATCAAGGATCTCGATCTCACTCATCTCCAGAATCCTTCTTTGTGTGCTGGCCGTACACAAGCTGAATCCGTTATACATTTCGCTTTCATGCTTTTTCGTGGGATTCGTAACGAAAGCAACCTGGCACAAAGGAATGAGTGCTTTTTTCTCTTCGTATTTCATGCAGAAGGCAATCGCGTCACGCTCTATGTTCTCTTCCCTCAGCAGGACTTCTCTTGTTTTTTCTTCCCGGATATCCCTATCAGGTTCTGGCTCAGCTTCTTTCCGGACAGGAGCAGGAGTCTTTCGAAGCGGTTTTTCACTATTCCTTGCTTTCTCAACATATTTCTGGGTAAATTTTTTTGCTTTCCCGCCTTTTATATTCGTCGTATTTTTCAGAACATACAGAAATATACCCGCAAGAAAAGTAGCAAGATCCCCCTCATATTCCGAAAGATTGGATTTCTTTACTTTGGAAATAACCTCAACAACGGTATCTTCATGAATTTCTGGTTCATCCTGAACCAACATGATCAACGCATCCCGGACAACATTTCTGTCATTCTCCTTAATATAGGGTACTACCTTGTCCCGAAAATAGACTGTCAGTCTCTCGTAATCATCTGACGTAATAGCCTTAAGTGCATCCATTACATAGACAGATGGATTTTTTGATCCTCTGGCCAGATTTGAGGCTGCCGAATTATCTATTACTCCACATTTTTCATCTAGGCTTTGCAAAAAAGACTCAACGATTTGTTCTTGATTAAAGCCCTCCGCTTTACAAACAACCACAACACTTAATACGCATCCCAGACAAAACATACCTTCCTCCTTGCCGGGCAACTCATGGGCAACTCGCAGCCATTCTTTTTGAAGGGACTGATCACTATACTGAAGCTGTCAGGGATGCGCCGACCGATCATCGGTGTTCCGACATCCCTGGCTAGTAACTTTTTCTGTGATTCCGCTATCGGAAAGTGGCATCACCTTCTATCTCACAGGAAGGAGGAATCACAATGATTCAAAATTCTAATGAATCGGACATCCGCAAAGGGTGCGTCGATGTATGGAATGCCTATATGGTCAAGGGAGCAGACTTCGTACTAGGGTCGGATATTCCAATCTGTCCCTGCACCGCCATAGACATTCCCCGGGAACTGATATCCTATGTAAATGCCAAGCACATTCATGAAATCAACCGCAAGAAGGACCCTGATTATCATGTCGATGCGTTTGTACATTTTTATTATGATGATTATAAGTTCGAAGGCCCCAGAGTCAGTGTGTGGCTTTATCCGGATAAAGTCTTGGAAATTCTCCGTCATTTTTCCGGAGTGATCACTGTTGACTTTTCGACCAATGCTGACTTCCCGGATCCGATCAAGCGTTACAACACGTATCGTATGCGCGCCCTGGGACGATGGCTTGGTGTAAACGGCATTCCCGTCATCAACAACGTTCGATGGGGGACCGAGGAAACGTGGGGGTATTGTTTTGACGGGATTCCCTACAACAGTATTGTTGCGATCGGTACCGTTGCAAGTGAAATCGATGAAATCGTAAACCGTCCCGACTTCGATACCGGACTTTTCAAAATGGTGGATTTGCTGAGGCCCCATACCATCATTATCTATGGGTCCGCAAATTATGACTGTTTCAGAGCCCTGAAAGACATGGGTATCAAGATCGTAGAGTTTCCCAGTGATATGAACAAAGCGTTCATGGAACGGAAAGGAGGCGCCCATGTCAAAGCCAAGTAGCGGACACTTCAGCGGAACTGCGGGATGTGATCACTCAAAAATCATAACACAAACGAGTGACAATCGTAATATAATTGCCTCAAAGGGACTTGATACAAGAGAACACCCGACGAAGTACAAGCAGATGAGCTCCAAAAAGCTCAAAATTCTCCGTGAAAAAGTAAGAACCCGCACAATTACAAAGGAAGAGTATAAACGGCTTAATTGGCAAAGCAGGTTTACAACAAGACGAAACAAAGCAGTTAAAGATTTTTGGATCGTCGAACGTATCCGAATCATCAAAAGGCTTCCAACAACACGAAATTGGAGCGCTGAACAGCGGAAGGCAATACTATCGGGTAAACGTCCCAAATATAACGGGTGGACTATGGAAAGCCACCACACTTATAGTGTTTCGAAATATCCGCACCTGGCAAATCGTCACGAATTAATATATCCCGCCACGCATTACGAACATATTTACGGGTTCCATGGCGGTAATCCTAAAAGCAGTTTGCCCGGCGTCCCCATCAAGAAAATCAAGGAATTCTAGGAGGTATCCATATGGAATTTTTTACTGATTACAGAATCGGTCTGATCATGCAACCAAACGAATCTAGTGCAAAATATATTTCCATCATCAGGAAGTATAACCCCGGTTCTATTTCGGATATCAAAAGTGCCATAGCCAACAGGGAGTATGTTGTTTTCTGTGAATACACCAGTGATTCCGGCATTCGCAAGGTTAGACGATGCTATGATGAACTCAAAAAAGCGGGAGCAGAGGTCGAGATTTACGAAAATGGAAGCATAACCACTCGCGAATATATTTCTAACCTGATTGGCACATACAGCGAAATTGATGCTGAAACACAAACACTCATTGATGCAGAAGTAGAAGCAGATTGTGAAGAGGAAAACTGATCATCTTCGCATCAGAATTACATCCACTCCTTCGAAGTAGCATCACGCGTATTGCATAGCGCGGAATAATAAAGGGCAGCCTCACCTGACGGCGGGCTGCCCCTTTGTTTTTTCAAAGGAAAGGAATCATATAAACCGGGATATAGTGGATTCCATTTTCCCACTTATAATCCTTGGTATGCACTACATACTTATCTCCGATACGGCTGCTGAATCTTTCGCAAAATGCATCCATCGACTTATGGGACCTGTAATTTCCCGATTTTACTTCCATAGGGCATATTTTGCTTCCTTTAGAAATAAGAAAATCGATTTCATGTAAATGATTGGACGTATCGCTTTCCATGGTGTAGTAGAAAAGGTTGTTGCCCTTAACGAGCAGCATCTGAGCAACTGCATTTTCATACACATAGCCAAGATTCGCCTCCAGCTTGTCCGAAAGCAGTTTATTATAGATCACATTCTCTGTATAGTTTTTGTCCTTGAACGCCAACGTTATGAACAATCCCACATCGGATGTGAATAGTTTATAGCGTTCCGAATCCTTCTCCAGCGCCATCCCAACGGATGGGTTATTTGCGTGATATGCGATATTTACCGTATAGGAGCTCAGCATATCCGGCAAGAGATCCAACATCCGCTCGGCACGTGTACCCTCTCTCGCACTTGACAGAACATATCTGGACGCATTACTGCTCAGGTTTGCGGGGATTGCATCATAGACATCCCCTGCCAGACCTGAACTGTCAATTTTGGTGAAATCCTCCTCGTAAAGGTCGATGATCTCCCTTTTTGTTACATCTACAGCCTGGAGATTGTTATGCTCCAAATAGGTCTCAATCGCTTGCGGCATCCCACCGATCAGCATGTACAGCCTGAAGACTCGCATCAGATTTCTATGCATCGCGTTCCCCGCAGGTTTCTTTTTGGCTATCAGCGTTTTGATCGTGTTGGCAGTGACCTCATCGCCGATTGCCCATAAGAATTCCTCAAAATCCATCGGGTACATAGAGATTTTGTGTTCTTCGCTCGGGATCAAAATGTCTTTTGTATTCTTCTTAAGAGACATCAGAGAGCCGGTCTCAATATATTTGTACCTGCCATCGGCCACAAGATACTTAATCGCCTGCCTGGCCTTAGGAAGCAGCTGCACTTCATCAAATATGATCACGGACTCTTTTTCATATAATCTGGTACCGGTCAACTGTTGCAACTGCAGAAAGAAAAAATCCAGATCATAGGTGTCATCAAACAGCTCTATGATCGCCTTACTGGTATGGGCAAAATCGATCACTATATAGGACTTGAATTCTTTCTTTGCAAACTCCTTTGCTATCGTGGATTTGCCGACGCGACGGGCTCCTTTTATGAGGAGCGCATACTGATCGCTTCTGTTCTCTTTCCACTCTAGCATTTCGTCGTAGATTTTTCTCTTAAATACAGGCTTTCCCATGTTGAATGACCACCTTTCAGACAAAATTATAACGCAAATCCCCATTCAAGTAAACGCGTTTTCTGCGCAAATCCCCGTTTGTGAAATTCGTAATTCCACCCGAATCCCCATTCGTTAAAGTGCAATTTTCACCCGAATCCCCATTCGTGCAAAGAAAAAGTGCCACCGGTGGTGACACTTTTGGTAGTTGCCATTTTGTGAAATTGTAACCGCAGGATTACCAGTCGGAATCCCAGGAGCTGCTCGAATCCCAGGAGTCCCAGGAACTGTCGGAATCCCAGTCCCAGGAGCTGTCCGAATCCCAGGAGGAATCGGAGTCCCAGGAATCGGAATCCCAGGTGTAGCTGTAACTGTCGCTTCCGTCGGAATACCAGTCGGTGTCCTCGAAATCGGTTCCGGAATGATCGTAGATCCGGTAGTCGGAGTCGGTATCATCGGTGATGAGCTCATCGAGGAAATCGCTGTCACTCAGGTAGTCCCAGGAATCGAGAATGTTGTCATAGGCGTACCAGGAATTGCCCTGGTAGTAGTAGTCGTTGCCCTGGTAGCGGTAGTAGCCCTTGGAGGGACTATGGTCATTTACCGAGATGATGATGCCGATGATGATGGCGATGATGACAACGCCGACCTTGCTGAAGAGCAGGGCCAGGATGAGGTAGATACCATTCTCCAGGCAGGAGGAGGTGGATTTTTCCTCCGGTTCCGGGGAGCGGGTAGCAGATTCCGCGTTGTTACTCTTCTGCTTGGCGATCTCGGCTTTCAGCTTCTGGTAGATCTCATTGACGGCATACTCTTCATCAGCGCCCTGATAGCGGACCGCTCTGGTGCCGTCGGATTTGTTTTTGTAGACGACAAAATCTCCGTGCTCGTTTCTGTAGATACCGAATGCCCGGGCTTCCTTCACGTCCTTGCCGATGAAGAATCTGGTGACACTTTCCGGCGGCAGGTTGCGGGCACGGTACCACTGCTGCAGTTCTTCGATGGTTCTGGGCTGATCGGGTGCGGTGCGGTTTGCGGTGGGCATTGCGGCTCCGCAGTTGGGACAGACTTTTTCCCTTTCGTCGATCAGTGAATTACAATAATCGCATTTTACTTTCATCTTCTGTCTCCCCCTTTACCAGTCCTCGGAGGCTGAAGCGGCGTCAGCCTTTTTCCCGCTATCCGGCCCTTTTCCTCCCGGAATGGCGCTGTCCCCTTTGGACAGCCGGAGGAAGAAGTAGATTGAGGAACCTGTGATCAACAGCACATAAACTGCAAAGAGAATGTACATGGAGGTTCTCCTGCCGCCGAGGCAGAATTCATACAGTCCCTGCATGGCGAAAGGAACACAGAAGGCCTCGATCAGGTGGGTCCGTTTTCCCCTGGTATTTCCCTGGGCTTCATCTACCTTCGCCAGTCCGAAGAAGTATCCCATGTAGACGGCCAGGATGATCTGGGAAATGAGGGGAAGCAGGAGTCTGACGGGCTCCAGGTCCGATCCGTATTTGATGAGGTAAACGATGTTTTCTCCGGTGACGAATCCGACGGAAGCGGTAACCGCATAGACGATCGCATCGAAGGTGTAGTTGAACGCCCGATCCTTCCATGCGGTGAGCCTGAGGACGAGGTATTTTGCACCCACTTCGATCAGGGCCGTCACGAAAAAAGCATCCACGAAAACAAAGCGGAGCGAGGTGTCGCCGTAGAAAACGGGCGTGAGCAGTTTGATCAGGAGCGTCCTGAGAAGGATCGCCGCAAGAATGGAAAGCACGCCGAAGCCAAAGAGCTTCAGCAGGAGCACCGGCGGCTCCTTTTCGACCTTATCCAATTTCCAGACCACCGCAAAGAGCAGTATTCCCGGAAGTACAGCCAGCAGAAACATAGGATATTCCTCCTTTTTGATATGAAATCATCCAGGGAGTATTCTATCACAACCGGCAGGGATATAGAGAGGAGTATCTCGAGAGAGTTGCTCCTTTTTTCGACAGTTATTCTTCCTGCAAAAATAATTTATCGTAATTCGACAAATTTTCATTGACATTCGGATTCGAGTAGGGTATATTGTGGCATGAAAGCAGGAAACAAAGCTTTTTATGAGTGGAGGGTTATTCCATGGATTCCATTAATGTTAAAACAAATACAAGCGAAAATACTGTTCAGAATATGAACGCGACCGGGGCAAATGTTGTAAATACTGCAAATGGCGCGCCGGCTGCAGCCGCAAAACCGCGAGAAGATGTGAGTGGTCTGGTGGAGCGCTGCAGACGCGTCCTGCCGAAGGCCCTGATCTTCGCCATTTCAGCAGTGCTGCTCCTGTATCGGAACCGGACGTCCATCATGTATCCCATTTTTATGGGAATCTCTCTGGGGCTACTGGCATGGGACTGCAAACAGGCCGGTAAAAGCCTGATCCGAGGTGCCGCGGGAAAGCTTGACATCAAGCTCTTCTATTGCATCGTGTTGTGCCTGCTGTCCGTCACGAAATGCGTGATCATCTCCCCTGACATCTCCTGGGGAAGCGGACTGGGGATCCTGCTGATCTGGATCTGCCTGCTGCTTAAAGTATACGCAGACAGAGAAGGACAAGAGGTAACGGAGCAGCTCCTCTATATGGCGCAGATGCTTTTCGTCCCCATCAAGCGCCTGGAAATGCCGTTTCATGACATCTCTGTCACCCGCCGTTCCACCGTAGGAGAAATGAGCCCCGGGAAAAAGCGGGCACGGAGCATCCTCATCGGTCTCCTGATCGCCATCCCGCTGATGGTGGTGATCCTGGCACTCCTGAGCTCTGCGGACATGATCTTCGGTGATCTGGTGCAGCGGATACTGGACTGCATTCAGCTGCCGGAATTCGGTGCGGATTATTTCGGCGTCCCCTTCAAACTGTGCGTGAGCTTCCTGGCATTCTACTGCTGGGCAGGCGCTCTGGGGAAGGAGAAATTCCTCACCCTGAAGGAAGGAAAGCGGTTTGACGCCGTCATCGCCATCACCTTCAATGCCATCATCGCCGTGATCTACCTGATCTTCAGCGGGATCCAGTTCGTGTATCTGGTAGGCCGCATGGAACTGCCCGGGGGATATACCTATGCGGAATACGCACATGAAGGTTTTTATCAGCTTCTGGCGGTAACGATCCTGAATCTGATACTGGTGTCATTTTGCAAAAAACATTTCGGAGAGAACATCGCGCTGAAGGCGATCCTGACTGTGATCAGCCTTTGCACCTATGTGATGATCGCATCCTCCGCTCTGCGGATGTTCCTGTATGTGGGCGTTTATGGACTGAGCCATCTGCGGGTGTATGTCCTTTGGCTGCTGGTGGTGCTGGTGGTGTGGACCACTCTGCTGACCATCAGCATCTACCGGCAGGGAATCCCCTTCTTCCGCATCATCACGGTATTCGTTTCCGTGTGGTATCTGGCGTTTGCCTTCTCCGTCCCGGACCGTTGGATCGCAGCCTACGATCTGCAGCTGGAGGTGCCGCCGGTGGATCTGGCCTATGAAGTATATCCGGATGCAACAAAAGTGATCCTTGAGGACGGACGGTACTGGGAAGATTACCGGGAAAACAACCAATACGACATAGAACACTATCAGAAGCGCAATGCGCTGCAGAAAGTGCGGAAGTTTAATTTCGCCGAGGAAGCGGCGATGAAGCTCATGATCAATAACTGACAAAAAAACAGGGCGTGCACTCAGTTGCACACCCTGCTTTTTTGTTTTCAGGATTCAGTTTCTCTCTTTCAGCGATTTAATGTGCCAGGATTTCCGCCACATCTGCCGGTTTCTCGGCAAACACATCAGCGCCCTGCTCCACCAGGAAATCCCGATCCCGGAAGCCCCAGAGGGCGGCGATGCAGGGAAGGCCGGAATTCACCGCAGTCTGCAGATCCACCTCGGAATCTCCGATGTAGACGGACTCTTCTGCAGTGGCCCCCAGCTCCTCCAACGCGATCCGCACCATGTCGGGAGCGGGCTTGCGGTTCACCCCGGGGCGCTCTCCGATGGCCACATCCACATACTCTGCAAAAAATCGCTCGTTCAGCTCCTTCACGGCAGGGTCGATCTTGTTGGAAACGATAGCCATTCGGTACCCCTGCTCCTTCAGGGTCTTCATCAGGGGCAGGATGCCGTCGTAGGGGCCGGTTTTGTCCAGGCAATGGGCGGTGTAGTACTCCCGAAAAACAGGGATCATCTCATCGATGGTGCTCTCCGGAGTGCCCTCCGGCACGGCGCAGGAAACGGCAAAGCGGATGCCGCTGCCAAAGAATCTGCGGTACTCCTCCAAGGTCCGCTGCGGAAGTCCAAAGCGCTCCAGCACGTAGTTTACGGCATCCGTCAGATCCTCCAGCGTATTCAGAACAGTGCCGTCCATGTCAAAAATGACGGTATTGATATGTGACTTCATTCTTTCCATAAATAAAATCCAATCTGTACCCTGCTTTTCTCCGCGGACATCAAATTTCTCGATTTTTCCGCCAAATTCCTTCAGGTACCCCCTCAATCTATCATTTTCTTCCCCCTTCTTCAACGCAAAACCCCCTGTTTTCGCGTTTTTTGTCTATTTCTAAATTGTATGCAAATTTTTTGACAATACAGATGATTCCCTTGATTTTTCTGTATTCGAATTGCATAATAATTAATGGATGCGTGCCCCCCCAAAAAGGGGGGCGTTCAGTTTCCGCCTGCAACCTGTAAATGCGTGCTTTGTATTTGGGAGAAAGAGTATGAGTGTTGTTCGGACCAACGAAAAATGTATCGGTTGTAACCGCTGTATACGTTCCTGCAGCTGCATGGGTGCCAACATCGCCGTGGAGCAGGAAAGAGGCAATTCCATCCAGGTCGATCCGAAGAAGTGCATCGCCTGCGGCGCCTGCATTGACGCCTGCGAGCACGGTGCCAGAGAGTACGAGGACGATGTGGAGCGCTTTTTCGCTGATCTGAAGAAGGGGACGAAGATCTCCGTTCTTATCGCGCCTGCATTTCTGGCAAACTATCCTCATGAATATGAGAAGTTCCTGGGCATGCTGAAGAAGCTGGGCGTAAGTCGTTTCGTCAGCGTCTCCTTTGGTGCGGACATCTGCACCTGGGGCTACATCAAGTACATCACCGAGCACAATTTCTACGGTGGCATTTCCCAGCCCTGTCCTGCAGTGGTGGGCTACATCGAGCGCTATGTTCCCGAAGTACTGCCGAAGCTGATGCCGGTCCACAGCCCCATGATGTGCACCGCTGTTTATATGAAGAAGTACATGGGCATCAGCGACAAGCTGGCTTTCATCAGCCCCTGTATCGCAAAGAAAAACGAGATCGACGACCCCAACTGCGGCGGTTACATCTCCTACAACCTGACCTTCTCCAAGCTGGCTGCCTATCTGCGGGCAAATCCCGTCAGCGGCGCTACGCCTTACAAGGATGAGATCGAGTACGGCCTGGGCTCCATTTATCCCATGCCCGGCGGTCTGAAGGAAAATGTGTACTGGCTCCTGGGTGAGGATGCCCTGGTCCGCCAGATGGAGGGCGAGAAGCATATGTACGAGTACCTCCAGCGGAACAAGGATCGCATCAAGGGCGGAAAGACTTCCTACCTCTTCATCGATGCTCTGAACTGCTCCGGCGGTTGCCTCTACGGCACCGGCGTGGACAACCGCAAGACCATGAACGAGGATGTGTTCATGGCCATCCAGAAGATCAAGATCGACAGCAAAAACGCCTCAAAGAAATCCGCATGGGGCAGAAATCTTACCCCCGAGAAGCGCCTGGCCGCTCTGAACAAGCAGTTCGCTAATCTGCGGCTGGAGGACTTCCTCCGGAAGTACACGGATCGCAGCAGGGACTGCGCTTACAAGATGCCCACGGAAGCCGAGATCCAGGCAATCTTCAAGCGCATGCGCAAGACGGATCCCGAGAAGCAGCACATCGACTGCGGATGCTGCGGATACGAGAGTTGCCGTGAAATGGCCATCGCTATCCACAACAAGTTCAGCCATCGCCGGAACTGCGTCCACTACATCAAGGACAGAGCATACGAGGAGAAGGACAAGGCCATCGCTCTGGCCGACGAGGTAGGTTCCGTACAGGCAGAAATGAACGAGAAAAAAGCCTCAGTTGCCGTGGAGATCAACGAGAACTTCGAGAAGCTCCTGGATGCCATCGCACAGATCAAGAAGGTCAGCGATGAGAACGCTAAACAGACCGGTGATATCTCCGCCTCCATGGCTGATGTGGATCAGTTCGTGAAGGATCTGAAGGAAGTCATCAACGTCATCGGGAATTACCTGGAGAAACTGGGTGCCAACAACGCGGATGTCATCGCCATTTCCGAACAGACGAACCTGCTGGCACTGAACGCCTCCATCGAGGCTGCCCGTGCGGGTGAAGCCGGCAGAGGCTTTGCCGTGGTGGCTGACGAGATCAAGACCCTGGCAGAGAATTCCAAGAGCACCGCAGACGACAGTAACAAGAACAACAACGATATCAAGGAGACCATCAGCAGACTCATCGTGGAGGCCGAGAAGCTCTCCGCCATCGTGGAGAACGTCAACAAGGTGGCGCAGAAGCTGGTGACTTCCTCCGAGAGAACCGGTGAATCCATCGGCACGATGGAGACCATGACAGAAAGCGTAGAGGACGCACTGAAGCAGGTGCTGGAATCTTAAGATGATCCGAAAGGAGGCCGGATCCCGGGAGGCCGATTTCCCGGGAAAGCGAAAAAATGAGAAAACGAATCACCAAGGTTTTAGCGTTGCTGACAGCGGCAGTCATGCTGCTGGCAGGATGCGGAAGCGCTCCGCAGGATAATACTGACATCCGTGTCGGTTCCCTGAAGGGCCCCACATCCATCGGCATCATTCAGATGATCCACAACGCGGAAGGATCCAGGTATCAGTTCACCATGGAGACCCAGGCGGACGTGCTGCTGGCATCCATGATCGCAGGAGATCTGGACATCGCTCTGATCCCTGCCAATGTGGCATCGGTTCTTTACAACAAGACAAGCGGCGGCATCTCCGTCATCGACGTCAACACCCTGGGGGTGCTGTACATGGTCAGCGGAGAAAAATCCATCAAAAACATCAGCGACCTGTCAGGTCGCACGGTCTACACCACGGGCGCAGGCTCCACCCCCGAGTACGTGCTCCGCTACCTGCTGGAGCAATACGGGCTCTCGGACAGGGTGAACATCGAGTTTAAGTCCGAAGCAACCGAGGTGGCAGCGGTCCTGGCTCAGGATCCCGGCGCAGTCGGCCTCCTGCCCCAGCCCTTCGTGACGGCAGCCATGGCGCAGAATGATGCTCTGTCCATCGTGCTGGATATGACCGCAGAGTGGAATGCACTGAACAACGGTTCCCAGCTGGTGACCGGCGTTACGGTGGTACGGAATGACTTCCTGAAAGAGCACCCCACCGCAGTGTCCGCATTCCTGAAGGATCACGCGGCGTCCGCGGATTTTGTGAACTCCGACACGGAGACAGCTGCGGAATACGTGGCGGAAGCAGGCATCATCGAGAAGGCACCGGTGGCAAAGAAGGCCATTCCCTATTGCAACATCGTATGCATCTCCGGCTCCGACATGAAGAGTGCTCTGTCCGGCTATCTGCAGGCACTCTACGATCAGGATCCCAAGTCCGTCGGCGGCAGCCTTCCTGCCGATGATTTCTACGCAGATGTGAAATGAGCAAAAAACAGTTAACGAAAAAAGCGGTAATCCTGCTGATCTGGCTGGGCCTGTGGCAGATTACCGCTTTGTGTGTGAATAATCCCATCTACTTTGCCTCCCCCGCAGAAGTGGCGACGGAGCTTTTTGATAAGCTTCGCACTGCGGAATTCTGGGCATCGGTGGGAGGATCCCTCATCCGGATCCTCTCCGGCTTTCTCGCGTCCTTTTTACTGGGATATCTCTGCGCCTTCGCCGCCCACCGGTGGAAGTGGGTGGGAGACTTCCTCTCTCCTTTCATCACCCTCTTAAAATCCGTACCCATCGCCGCCGTGGTGGTGATCCTGCTGATCTGGTGGGGCCCCCGGTATCTGGTGCTGTGCATCAGTATGATGGTGGTTTTCCCGAATATCTATTCCAATATGCGCACCGGACTCTCCGGCGCAGACAAAGGGCTTCTGGAACTGGCGAAAGTGCAGCGGATCCCGCTGTGGGAGTGCTTTTTCTGGATCTATCGCCCCGCCTATCTCCCCTCCCTTCATGCAGCCGCCTCCGTATCCCTGGGGATCTGCTTTAAGTCGGGAGTTGCAGCGGAGGTCATCGGCCTGCCGGAGTTCTCCATCGGCGAGAGACTCTACCGGGACAAGATCTACCTGAACACGGCGGGCGTCTTCGCCTGGATCATCGTGGTGCTGGTGCTGAGCGCCGTGACGGAGCGATTGATCCTGAAGGGAATGAAGCAGCTGGCAAAGGTGCCGTGCGCCGTAGTGGAAGAAGCTGTGGCAACCCGCGACGAAACAAAGGGGCAAGCGGCAAACGCAGCGAACGAACAGCAGGTTCTGAGCGCACGGGGCATCCGGAAATCCTACGAAGGAAAAACATTTGTTGACACTGATGTCACAATGAACAAAGGATGCATGTACTGTCTGAAGGCACCCTCCGGCGCCGGAAAATCGACTCTTCTGCGGATTCTGGCAGGGCTCACCTCTCCCGACGAGGGAACCGTGGAAGCAGGCAGGATCAGCATGGTCTTCCAGGAAAACCGGCTCATCGAGCAGGGAAATGTCTATCGCAATCTCCTCTTTGCAGGCTGTACAGGTGATCTGAAAGCAAAACTGGCGGGACTCCTGCCGGAGCGGACACTGCAGCTGCCCGCATCCTCCTTAAGCGGTGGTGAGAAGCGCAGACTATGCATCGCCATGGCACTGCTATGTCCCTCGGACATCGTGATCCTGGACGAGCCCTTCGCAGGACTGGATGAAACCACAAAGTTGGCGACAGCAGAATGGATCCTGGCTCATTTGCAGGGCAGAGCCCTTCTGTTTACCACCCATGAGACGGATCCGGAGATCCTGGCGGGAGCCCGGACGGTGGCCCTTTATAAATATGCAAAATAGTCTGTAAAGCCTTGTATTTTTGCACAATTTTGTCATAATAATGCATTAGAAAAATGCTTTTTATAAAGCAAAAACGAGGGGGAAATTTTCATGAGAAAGACGATCAAAAGCAGACTTACGTTTGCGGTGATCCTGATCGTGGTGACCGTTATGCTGGTTTCCACCGCGATCATCGTCGGTGCATCCGGCAAAAAGCTCACCAATGAGCTGTCGGCAGAACTCCAGATCAATGCTGACAAGTATGCCAACTCCATCAACAGCTGGATCGAGATGGAAAAGGGTCTGAATGCCGCAGGTGCAGCCGCTTTTGCAGCACTTCCGGAAGGGTCTTATGACAGACCGCACATTCAGAGCATTGTCACCACGGAAGCCCAGGGACATCCCGAGCTGCTGAACCTCTACTACGGTATGGAAGACAAGCAGCACATCCAGATGGATCCCAACGCTACGGTTCCCGACGGCTACGATCCCACCGCCAGAGGCTGGTACAAGGCAGCGAAGGCAGCCGGAACCACCATCGTCACCGACCCTTACATGGACGTGCTCATCGGCGGTATGTGTATCACCATCGCCACTCCCGTTTATCGGAACGGCGCCCTGGTGGGTGTCCTGGGAGCGGATTTTACCCTGGATTATATTTCGGACGTCATGAACAGCATCCCTTATGATAAGGGTGAGTACGGATTCCTCATCGACGCATCCGGCAACTATATCATGCACGAGAGCGACGCTTACCTGCCCGGTGAAGATGTGGCCACCGCAGTGGCGAGTGTCATGCCCGGCATCTCCGCCATCGTCACCAATCCCGGCAGCGATGTGCTGAAGGTAGCGGATTACGACGGGGAGAGCAACTACATGGCCACCTCCGTCATCGATGGCTGCGGCTGGTCCCTGGGACTGGCGCTTCCCGCAAGCAATGTGATGGGCACCACCTATCGCCTCATCGCCACCGGCGCTCTGATCACCGTCATCGCCATCGCAGCGGTCATCTTTATCATGACCGGCCTCATCGGCAATGTGCTCTCTCCCATGGCGGACATGAAGACCTTCATCAAGGAAAAAGTCATCGGCGAAAGCAATGTGAAAAAATCCGACTCCGAAGTGGAGGAGATCCGGTACCTGCTGACAGAGCTGGAGAACCGTGTCATCGATACCATCCACAAGACCAAGGAAGAATCCCAGCTCATTAAGGATAAAATGACATCTGCGTCGGATAAGATCATCGAGATCAACGACAGCATCGGCGAGATCAATGCAGCCATGACCCGCACCACCGGCGGTATCGAGAGTCAGACCGACAGCATCGAGAGCATCGAGCAGATCTGTAACGAAGTCAGTGCCGCTGCAGAGTCCTTCGCAAACGATACGAAGGAAATGAGTGAGAGAACGGATGAGATCATCAGCCGCGTGAAGGGCATGGTTCCCGAGATCCTCACCAACAAGAAGAATGCAGTGGATATGACCAACCAGTCCAGAGAAGATCTGGAAGATGCACTGAAGGGCATCCAGGTCATCGAGCAGATTGTGGACGTGGCCAGCGCCATCCAGAGCATTGCAAGCCAGACCAACCTGCTGGCTCTGAACGCCTCCATCGAAGCAGCACGTGCAGGCGAGGCCGGCAGAGGCTTCGCAGTTGTGGCAGGTGAGATCAACAGTCTGAGCACCACCACCAGCCAGGAAATCGACAAGGTCAACGCTCTGACCAAAGAAGTGACCGCCAATGTGGATCGTCTCTCCAAGGTCAGCGAACAGATCATCAAATTCCTGACGGACAAGGTGCTGAAGGATTACGACAATCTGGAGACCCTGGCAAACAATTACATGGAAGATGCCAACTACTACAGCGAGATCAGCAACGGTCTCGGCACCGGATCCGAAGAGGTCAGCACCTCCATCGCGGAGATCAATCGCGTGCTGGAGCGCATCGGTTCCGCACAGCAGGAACTGACGGAAGCGGTGCACGACATCTCCGGCAACATGCAGAGCATCACCGAATCCAGCGAGAATGTATCGGTGGAGGCGGAAGAAGTGCTGGAGAGCATTTCTACCCTGCAGGAGACCACGAACAGATTCAACGTATAAATCGGAGCAGCAAAACAAAAATCCCTCGCCGTCATGGCGGGGGATTTTTTATGCGTATCTATGATTGGCACATGATCATCCATTGCAGAAGGCAAAGACCTTGTCGTAGAAATCCTTTGCCTCTTCAAAGACTCCGTGGCCCAGGCCGGAATAGATGTAAAGCCTGCTGCCCTCGATGGATTCGTTCAGGATGTGGGACGCATCGTTCCCCACGGTTTTATCGTCGCTGCCGGCAATGATATAGGTGGGACAGGTGATGCGATCCAACTCTTCTCTTGCATCAAACCCCAGAATGGCATTGGCATTGATGAGGAAACGGTGATAATCCTTCGGTTTGGTAAAGGCTGCGATCATAGGGAAGATCTTCCTGTTTTTGCTCAAGTACCGCTCCGAATACATCTTCTCCGCGGTGTCCACCATCAGAGACTTATAGTCTCCCCTCCCGGCCATTTCCATCCAGCCGGAAACCGCGTCCCGCGCCACTTCGTTAGCATTGGGTGCGGTGACGGCCAGAATCAGCTTCTCCACCAGATTCGGGTACCGGATGGCGATACATTGCGCTATCATACCTCCCTGAGAAACTCCCAAAACGGAAGCACGGCCGATGCCCAGAGTTTTCATGGCCAGAACCTGATCGTCCGCCATGTCCTCCATGGAATAGCCTTCCTGCATGTCGTTCTTACGGCTGAACATGTAGACGGTATAGTCCTTCAGATAACGCTGATAGGGCGCCGACAAAAGCAATACCTTCCCCTTCACGGTGGCAAGGCCGTCGCTTAAGCCGGGCAGCACGACGAGTTTTTTCTTCCCCTTTCCGAAGGCGACATAGTACATATCGGTGTCACCGACGGGTACGCATCCGTTCTTGTACATTTTCCTCTCCCATAAGAAACGCACTTCTGTAGTGTTAAGGTATATCCCCCACGTGACGGGCAGATTATGGAAACCACATCACATTCTCATTGTACTCTGCTTTTTCGGATTTGTCATTCTCTGTCGAAAAATCGGCATAGAAAAACTCCCGACAGGAACCGGGAGTTCTTCTTAAGGAGGGTGGAAATATCTGAACCTCCGGGTTTGGATCAGTCGATCTCCCGGAGCAGATTCATCAGAGAGGTGTGTGCCAGGGTAAATGCCTCGAGTCCCGTGAGCTTCTTGCCCTCTTCGAAGGTAGGGATCTTGTGACCTTCCCGCTGAAGTCCTCCCAGTCCGTCGAACTCAAAGAGATGGGGCTCCAGGGAGAGGAATCCCTTGAATCCGGAGGCAAAGAGCTTTGTCAGGATCTCCTTTACATTGCCGTCACCGAAACCTACGGGAACCACCTTGCCGCTGCCCTTAATGGCATCCTTCACATGGATGTAGGCAATATAATCTTTCATCAGCTCGTAAGCTTCCAGGGTATCCTGGCCCACCTGCACGAAGTTTGCAAAATCAAACACTGCCTTGAAATGATCTCCGTAAAAGGTATCCATGATCTCACGGCATTCCTTCGCCCTGTCACCGTAGATACCCTTCTCGTTCTCGTGAAGGAGCACCGCATCGTTTGCCTTCGCATAGTCCGCAAAACGTCCCAGACGCTCAAAGACCTCGTCACGAACGGCAGAGCTGCGCACCTCCTTCTCCTCTTCTTCCTTCGGCAGGTAGAAGCTGAACATCCGGATATTCTTCGTATCCATCCTGTGGGCGATCTCCACAGCTCTCTTAAAGTCCTCAAAATGAGGTGCAAAAGGATCCTCGATACCGATCTTCCCCAGGGGGGACCCCAGAGCGGAAAGCCTGATCCCCGCATCTTCCAGGCGCTTTTTGATTTCCCCGACCTTCGCATCATCGTGGAAGATCAGGTTATTTCCATCCACGCCGCGCATCTCGATATAATGAATCCCCAGTCCTTTGCAACCGTCAATCTGGGCATCCAGTTCCTGTGCGATCTCATCCGCAAATCCCGTGAGCAGTTCATAGTTTTCCATGACATTCATCCTTTCATCAACGCTGATCAATAGGTTCCTTTGGTATCAAAAACGATACCCTTGTCATCTTTTATCTTCGAGGTGGCTCTACGCTTGTTCAGCTCCTCCAGGAAAAGCTCCTCATCGAAGGGAAGTTCCACGGTGCGGTCCAACCAGGCAGACAGATACATGGCATTGGAAAGGGTAAGGCCGTTGATGCCTTCCTCTCCCCCTGCCACCAGGGACGCGCCGTTCAAAATGTGCTCCGTGAAAGCTTTCAGCACTCCCACGTGCTGCTCGTTCCTACCATCGGTCTCGATCTCCAGATGGTCCATCTCGGGCTTTGCAAACCCGTTCTCCGCAGTTTTGCAAAACTCCCGCTCATTCTCCTTCAGTCTGTCAAAGAGAAGCTTTCCGTTCTCACAGACGATCTTCCCATACTCAAAGGTCAGCTCCAGACGATTGGTGCCGGGGGCATCTCCCGTGGTGGTGACAAAGACGCCGGTGGCGCCGTTTTCAAACTCCAGATAGGCGGTCACATCATCCTCCACCTCGATGTCGTGCCACTTTGCCTCATGGCAGAATGCCCTGACCTTTACGGGCATGCCGCAGAGCCATTGCAGCAGATCCAGCTGGTGCGGGCACTGATTCAGGAGGACGCCGCCGCCCTCGCCTGCCCAGGTTGCCTTCCAGCCTGCCGCATCATAATAGCTCTGGGTGCGGTACCAGTCGGTGATGATCCAGTTCACCCTTTTCATGGCACCCAGTTCGCCGCTTTGGATCATCTCATGGAGCTTGCGGTACACACAGTTGGTGCGCTGATTGAACATGATGGCAAAGGTCTTATCACTCTTTGCAGCCACTTCATTCATCTCTCTCACCTGCTTCGTGAAGACTCCGGCAGGCTTCTCGGAAATGACGTGTGTGTCATGCTGTAATGCATAGATCACATAGTCCGGATGCACATAGTGGGGTGTTGCAATGAGTACCGCGTCGCACTCCCCGGAATCGATGAGATCCCGACCGTCCGCATAGCGCTTTACCTCTGCGGGGAGATTTGCCTCCGCCCACTCCAGGCGCTCCGGCCGGATGTCCGCCACTGCTGTCAACCGCAGATGGGGTATCTTTCCTTCCACAATGGAATTGGCGTGGTTGGTGCCCATACCGCCGATGCCGATGATACCAATCTTTACTTCCGTCATACTGTATTTCCTCCTGTTTACGATGAAACTTCAGGTCGAATCTTCCTGTCATACGATCATTCTAAATGGAAACCCGGATGATTGATATATACATATTCAACCATTTTTATGTATTATTCCGACCACGGATAAAGTACGCCCATGCAGGCAGTCATGGCGCAGTTTCCGGGCACGGGGCCGCCCGCACACAAGGAAAAAGCTCCCGGGCGAAGCCGGGAGCCTTCTGTCAGTTTCATTCGAATCGATCCAGGTATGCCACCACATCCATCTGGGTATCCGCGTGATCGAATTCCTCCAGGATAGGACAGGGAATATGGGGCTCGTAGGCCATGGAATGGAACCAGGTGCACTGCAGGGGATGCATGCCCGCTTCCCTTGCGGCGTAGAGTTCTTTGGATCCTCCGTCGCCCACGTAGAGGATTTCTTCCGGACGCAGGCCCAGGAGCTCGATCATCTTCGCATAGATCCTTTGATCCGGTTTGCAGACACCCTGCTCGTAAGAGATCAGGGGAACGTCAAAGTAAGGGAAGATCTTACTGCTCCGGATCATGTCCCGCTCATCGGAGAAGGTGTTGGTGATGAGGCCGATCCGGATGCCTCTCTCCTTCAGCCCCTCCAGCATCTGCACGGTTTCCTCCGGGATGCCGTCGAAGGTGTCCCGCAGGCTGTCCATCCGCTTGGCGGCTGCCAGCTGTACCTTCTCCTCGGAATAGGCTCCCAGCTTTCTCAGAACAAACTCCAGGCCTTCCTCGATGGTCAGCTTTCCGACGCTTCTGTCGTTTTCAATCGCATGCCACTCTCGGCGGAAGTCCGTAGGACCCACACCCACGTCGGCAGCAATGTGTTCCCCGAAGTAGGTTCTCCCCTCGAACAGGGACACCAGAGTCTCAAACATGTCGAACACTACTGCTTTGATCATTCTCCCTCCTCCTTTTTGCTATATTGAAAAACTTCCGGGTTTTTGACTCGGAAGTTTTTTCTCATTCATCGTATCACTGTGTCTCGAGCAGACGCATGACCATCAGCGCTTCTTCTTTGATCTTACCCTGGTCCTCCGTATCGTTGTTGTAGACGTAGAGGTACACGAGGATGCCTTCGGAACCGATCTCCTGGAAAACAAATTCCATGCGGTAGGGGTCACCTGTCATTGCCTTTTTGTAACCGTCCTGATAGTACTTATATTCCGTACCGTAGTAGGTTTTCACCGTGCGAAGAGGGAAGTCCTTCAGATTCTCTTTCCCGGTGATATCCCGGAGGATGGCTTCCTCGATGAGAGTCATATCGCTGCGATCGTTTAGCGCCACGAATCTTTCTATTTCAAAATAGCAAACGAAGAGGCTCTGTGCATATACCGCACCCCGGTTCAGTTCGTTGAGGCGGTATTGGTATCCTTCGATCTCGCCCAGTTCCTCGGCCACAATGTTATGCTCCACCTGCTCCCAGCTCTGAGGGATGTAGTACTTAACCTTTCCATTATGGAGATCCCGCTCCAGCAAGTCGCCGGTTTTGTAGGTATTGTTCCCGTTCCTGGTGGAGACGGCGTCCTCGTCGATCCGGTCGGAGTCCACCTTTTGGAAGCTGTCCACATACAGGGTGGGATTGTTTTTGTTCAAAGCAGTTACGGAAAGCTGACCGTAAACCAGGATGGTATCGCCCGCGGAAAGCTCCACGATGGCGTTGGCCAGGACGTCGTCCTTTACCTTGCAGTTGATGTGGGAGCTGTCCTCCATGGCGGAAATGGAAAGGTCGAACTGATCGTTCTTCGGCTTCACATTCTGCGCATACCCAAGCAGCGCAAAGTACTCATCGTCATAGGCTTTCCAGTCATCCTTCCCACCGTGCTTTATCCCGTTGATGACGCTGGACGCCTTCCGGTTCTGATAGACCCGGTATCCTTCCGTATCCAGAGACACGGCTTTCTTCGACAGGCCCAAACCGCTGAGGAACAAAAATCCCGTGGTCATGATCAGAAGGAAGGAAAGTATTCTCTTTTTATCCGTGCGTTTTTCCATACCGTCTACCTTCACCCGACTAACGGATCGGGACCTATTCCTGCTTCTCCGAATAGGAGATTCCCTTGTCCTCCAGGAGCTGCATGACCTGTTTGTACACCTTGCTGTCCGCGTATTTATCGATAAGAGTCACGCCCTTTTCGTTCATGGACTTCGCATCATGCTTGATGTAGCTCGCCAACTGATCGGCTGTATACTTCGAGGTCCCCATGGTGATCTGCTTTCCTTCGATGCGGATCTCATAGGGCTTTACCACGACTTCGGATCCCGCACCGGAATCCCCATCGGTATCGGCATCGCCCGAGGCATCATCGCTCTCCCCGTCCTCGCCGCCGGTGCCCCACTCGGCCCGCTCAATGGCCTTGTCCAGGTCGATGAGGTGGGTGCCGGAGCCCAGCTCCAGAGAGATGGGTGCTTTCCTGGCCCCGATCAGCGACAGCGCCAGGATGCAAAGGATCGGCAATATGAACTTTTTCTTTGTCCCATCACTCATTCTCTTCCCTGGTTTCATAGCCGTGCTCGTGCAGATACTCTCTCAGCTCTTTGAAGGTTTTGGCGGAAGCATAATTGTCCACGAGATAAATGAGATTCGTCTCGTTCACGTCCGCCAGACATTTCTGAATCTCATCGAGGGAATTCAGCTTGTCCGTACGATAATAGATCTCGCTCCCCCGCACCAGGAAGTAGTAGACGTACTCATTCTCGTTACCGTCCACGTAATTCCCTGCGGCGTTGATGCCTGCTGCCTGGTTGCCGGTTACGGGTTCCTCACCGACAGAGTACTCCTCTTCCGCCTGGATGCGCAGGAGGTCTCCCACGCCCCGGGCGCCGTGGCGCATGTAATACCCGAAGAGGAAGATCAGTGATCCCGCCACAAGCAAAGCGGCGGCACCGATCAGATACTCTTTCCGTGTTTTTTTCAAAAAGGCGGCGCCCTCCGGACGGAGGTAGTAGGTGTAGTCGTCCTTCCGCTTGATGACGATCATGAAGCGCCTGTACAGCGGCTCGATCGCAAACAAAACGAGAAAGATCAGACCGGACAGGGCCAGCAATGCGCCCAGCGCCATGATAAGAAACGCAATCATAGTTTTACCCGTTGATCCTCACAAAATCACTGGAGGCTTCCAGCTTTTCCAGAATCGACATGATCTGTTTTTCGTCGCGGTACAAAATGTCTTCATCGCCCTGGTTCAGGGACATAACGATGATGGTTCCGGGATGGTCGTTCACAAAATCCGTCAGACGTTTCTCCAGTTCGTCGAACTTGCTCCCGGTATTGCTGCCGCTGAGTTCGATGGGCTCTTCGTCCACGCCCCCCAGGTTGATGGCGATGTGTCTCGTGGAGGGGCGATCCTCCTCGTAGGTGGAAACGATGGCCACGGTGGTGACGAGATCCTTCGCCACACCCAGGTTGTCGAGCTGGGCTTCGTAGATCTCCTGCGCCGTCTCCGCGCTTGCGATCTGACTGTTGGCATCCGCCAGCTTCTCCTCCGCAACCTGCTGCAGCGCGGTGGATTTCAGGTTGACCACCATCAGGACGATGAACACCACATCCAGGAGAGACGTCAGATCGATGATGATATCTCTGCTTTTATTCCTTTTCATAGGGTGCTCCTATTTGCTCTCTTCCTCGCTGCCCGAAACATTGCCCAGCATGATGGCGGTGTTCAGTTTCTTATCGTAATTCTCGAAGATCAGTTCCGTTTCGTTGATCATTTTCGTAGGCAGGAAGGTATCCACCAGCTTCAGCACGATGGACGCGATGAGTCCGAAAAAGGTGGAGGAAAGCGCCGTATCCAGACCGGCGATCACCACGTTCACATCGGAAAGTCCCTGGGACTGCTGCATGAGACCCACCACGGTGCCCAGGATTCCCAACAGCGGGAAGACGGGGATCAGAGAGGCGATGGTGGCATGGGTCACGCTCAGCTCGTTAAAGGTCTTCTCATACTCCCGCATGGTGTCAGGGGTCACCTGCTCCTTTTGGGTATCGTTCTCAAAGGCGTGCAGCTGCGTATTGTAGATGGTCTTCATGTTCGTCATGGTGAGCGCAGCTTCCACCAGGCTTCTGTGACTGCTCAGCTTGGACGCGTTCAAGAGCATCCAGACCAGGATCGCAATGCCGCAAAGGCCGATCAGGTAATTGATGGAACTTCCTACTACTTCAAGCAAACCGGACATCCTCTTCTCCTCTCGCTTATGAAAAATGAATGTTTTGAGCGTCACCGCTCAGTTCGATTATACACCCTGCGGGGGTGGTTGAACCATTTTCCTGCCTGCCCGCGGGGATGTGTTTTATACGCTGATATACGCGCCCGCCTGCACCTTCCACATCTCGGCGTATTTTCCGCCCAGGGCCAGGAGCTCCGCGTGGCTGCCCTGCTCGGCGATGCGGCCGTTCTCCAGCATGATGATGCGGTCCGCATTCCGGGTGGTGGAGAGTCTGTGGGAAATGAAAATGACAGTCTTGTCACCGGTGGCGGTGAGCATGGTGTGGTTCAGCTGGTACTCGGCGATGGGATCCAGGGCACTGGAGGGCTCGTCCAGGATCATGAGGCCGGCCTCCTTGTAGAAGACTCTGGCGATGGCCAGCTTCTGGCTCTCGCCGCCGGAGAGGTTCACGCCGTCCTTGGCAAACTCGTTGGTCAGCTCCGTCTCCAGCTTCTTCGGGAAGCGGTCGATCCGTCCCATGAGGCCGCTGTCCGTGAGAGCTCTGCGGACGCCTTCATCCACGGAGCCGTCCACCGCATCCAGCGCCACATTTTCTCTGACATTGCCGCCAAAGATCATGTAGTCCTGGAAGACGGTACCGATGCTGTCGCGGTAGCTATCCACATCGTAGCGTTTGATGTTTTTCCCATCCGCCAGGATCTGACCGCCGTTCACATCGTAGAGCCGCATCAGGAGCTTTACGAGGGTGGTTTTTCCTGCGCCGTTGTAGCCCACGAGAGCGATCTTCTCGCCGGGCTTGATGTGCAGGTTCAGGTCCTTCAGCAACATGTCGGTACCGCTGCCGTAAGCGAAGGACACATCCTCCAGGTCGATCTCCTTGGGTGCCTTGGATGCTTCCAGGCCTTCCTCGGAAACGATCTTCGGTTCATACCCCAGGAACTTGCGGATCTTCGAAATGTAGAGGCTGGTCTCTGCCGCGTAGGGGTAGGTCTGGGAAAAGACACGCATACTGTTCTTCATTCGGCCAAAGGATCCGTAGAGGATGGCCACCGTGCTGAAGGACAGGTTTTTCGCCACAGCCGCCTGATACACCAGGTAGGTGATGAAGATCACGTCGCTGAAGAGGGCGTTGCACAGGTACTGCCGGACAAAGCCCAGGATCCATTTCTTCCGGGCGTATTTTTTCTCCACATCATAGACGGCGTCGTTGGCTTCGTCGAACTGGCGGGCCAGCACGTCGCTGACCTCGGGATTCAGGCGGATCTCCTTGGCGTAGTCGCTGAGGTAGTAGATACGCTTGATGTAGTCACGCTTCCGGGAGAAGGGCAGACTGCCGATGCGGGCCAGGTAATTCTGCTTGTTGTAGAGCTGTTCGAAGATCATGCTCAGCACGAAGGAGGCGAGGGCAAATACCAGGGAGAGCCGGTCCTTCATGAGGAAGTAAGCGCCGGTGGTGATGAAGACGGTGAGGCCGCTGAGGGTATTCTTGACGAAGTCCAGCACGCGCTCGATCTGGGTGTCCACCTCGGAGATGGCCAGCACCTGTTCGTTGTAGAAGGATGGATCGTCGTAGCAGGCCAGGTCCACGCCGCGGGCCTTTTCGTAGAGCATCATCTTAATCTTCTGCCGTGCCTTCGGGCGTTCCTTTTCCGTCATGAAATCGCCGGCAAAAACGGTGAAGACCATGCCCAGAGTGATGCATCCTGCCAGGATCAGGATCCAGCGGGCCACATCCCGGAAGGGATAGCCGAATTCCGCCGCTTCCAGCACGTAGCCGATACCAACGGTGTGCTCAAAGAAGATGGAGATCTGGTTGCGCACCGCGTCCAGCACGGGGAAAATGACGAAGCAGGGGGATGCCTTAAACATCAGCTTCAGGAAGAAGAAGTTGTTGCCGAAAACCTCCCGGACGGACTGCTTGGTTTTTTCTTTTTCATTGGGCGTCATGGGTTTCGTACTCACAGGATCACCTCCTCTTCATTTTCCAGAGCGAGGTAATTCATAGCCTGGGTCTTGTACATTTTGGCGTAGCTGCCGCCCGCCGCCATGAGCTCTCTGTGGGTGCCCTCCTCGATGAGGGTGCCCTTTTCCAGCATAAAGACGCGGTCACAGTCCTTCACGGAGGAAAGCCTGTGAGAGATAAAGAGCATGGTGTGGTCCTTCGCTTCCTTCAGGATGCTGCGGAAGAGGTCGTACTCGGCTATTGGGTCCAGGGCACTGGAGGGCTCGTCGAAGATCTTCATGGGAGCCTCCTTGGCAAAGGTTCTGGCCACCGCGATCTTCTGGCTCTCGCCGCCGGAGAGGACGGCGCCGTCCTCGTCAAATTCCCTGGTCATCATGGTGTTCATGCCGTCCTTCAAGGTCATGACCTTGTCGTAGACGCCCGCCATTTTCAGGGCCTTTTCCACCACCGCGTCCTCATTTTCCGGGTGCCTGCCCATGAGGACATTCTCCTTCACGGACATGCCGAAGAGCTGGAAGTCCTGAAAGGTGGTAGCAAAAATATTCCGGTAAGCCCGGAGGTTGTACTCCCGGATGTCCCGGCCGTTGTAGTAGATCACGCCGGAAGAGGGATCGTAGAGACGGAGCAGGAGCTTGATGATGGTGGTCTTGCCTGCGCCGTTGTGGCCCACCAGGGCTGCGGTCTCGCCCTCCGTGATCTTGAAGGAAAGGTTCTTGATGGTCTCCTTGTCGTCATAGGAGAAGGACACGTTCCGGAACTCGAGACTCTCGAACTCGGGGCTGGGCTCCGCGCCGTCCCAGTCCTCGGGAATGGATTCCTGATATTCCAGGAAGCCACGGAGATTGTTGATAAACATGGCGTTTTTCATGATCTCCATGATGTTCTCGAAGACGCGGATCAGGATCCAGGTCATGGCCACCATCAAACTTGACATGATCGTCAGGTCTGCCAGGGTGATGGTGCCGCTGACGCGGTTCCGGTAGATGGAGTAGAGCAGCACGCCCTCAAAGATCACGGTGAAAGTAAAGGTGATGCGCCAGAAATTCATGCTGGCCACCTTGAAGGCGAAGCGCTTTGCGATCCTGATGTTGTCCTTCGTCGCATTGTCGTACTGCCTGCGCAGAAGCTCAAAGATGCGGGAAAGGCGGATCTCCTTGGCACCGTCCGGCAGGTAGAGCATACGGCTCACGTAATTGATGACCTTCTCGTTGGGAACCTGGGCCTGGTAACGCTGATAGGTGAAGCGGTTGTTCAGGTTACCGAAGAGGAAATTACCGACGAGGGGCGCCAGGATAAAGAGGATGGCAAAGTGATCGATCTGGAACATGAGATAGAACACCACCACTGCTGCCACCGCGCCGATGACGGCTCCCAGGATGCCACGGATCACCGCAGAGATCTTCTGCTCGGCGCCGTCCATGGCCATGGTGTAGCGATTGTAGAAATCCGCGTCCTCGTAGCAGCGCAGCTCCACATTTCTGGCCTTGGCGTACATCCGCTTGTAGATGCCGCCGAAGAGACGGTTGGTCTCCAGGGGATAGACCACATTTTCCACGTAGTTGGTATAGATGGCGCAGCTGGCGAAGACGGCAGCGCTGAACATGATAAAGCGGAAGACATAGTTAAAGCCCATATCATTGTCCAGGCCGTTTACCACGACGCGCATGAAAACGCCGTCAAAAAACACCCACTCCCCGTGGCCGATGAGCCAGAGAAAAAAGGAGTGGATGATCATGGCAGGGCTGATCTTTGACGCCAAACGCATGGCATACCACGCGTTCCCTGCCATGGCGCCGAAGGATAACTTCGATGTCGATGATTTTTCCAAAATACTCCCCCTCAGAAGTCGTAAAGATCTAGAACCCGAGCGAATCGTTCACCAGGATCACATGGATCCGCCCCTCATGGCGGGAGAACCGGGTGATCAGGAACTGGCAGCAGATGGTGTCAGGGGATTTGCAATTCATGCAGGATCCCGTTTTCGCACAGGGAGTGGTGAGGCCGAAGCGCTGTGCGTTGATGGGAGCGGCCACATTCCGTGCTCTCTTCATGGCAGCGTCCACATCGGGGCAGACCTTGTTCATGCCCACAATGGCGATGACATGCTTAGGACCCTGGGCGATGGCGGAGACGCGGTTGGAATTTCCGTCGATGTTCACCATGACGCCGTCCTCGGTAATAGCATTGGCACTGGTGAGGAAGTAGTCCGCGTCGTAGGCAGCCAGCATGGCAGCCCGCTTATCCTCTGCCTTGTCTCTGTCGATGAAATTGTAATTGCCCTCTTTCAGCGCAGTCACGAGACCGATCTCATGAGCGCTCATGGCGCCGCCCATGGCGATGGAGGAGCCCTCCGGGATCAGCTCCAGGGCAAGCTTCAACGCTTCCTCTTTGTCCTCGGCATAGTAAGCCTTCATGTTTCTGGACTCGATCCCCTTGGCAACCTTCTGTGCCAGGAGACGGTTTCTTTGCTTAATAACGTCACTCATGTCATTTTACCCCCCTGATCATTCTATCCATTTCTGTATTCTTTCGCGAATCGCTTCACAGTTCTCACATTCCTACAGCCCTTGCACCAACGCTTCGATATCTTCCGGCAGCATGGGTTTACCCCACAGATAACCCTGAATGTAATCGCAGCCGATCTCCTTCAGCGTATCCAGCTGCGCCTCTTCCTCCACACCTTCGGAGATGACCTCATATCCCATGATATGTCCCAGGGAAATGATGGCTGCCACGTACTGCTTCGATTTCTCGCTGCTGTTCATGGAATCGATGAAGGTCTTGTCCACCTTCAGCAGGTTCGCGGGTATTTTATTCAGATAGTTGAGAGACGAGTAGCCGGTTCCGAAATCGTCGATGGCAATCTGGACACCCATGCGCCGCAGCTCCTCCATGTCCTTCGCCGCCTGGTCCAGTGACTCGATCATGATGGACTCCGTGATCTCCACTTCCAGATGTTCCGCAGACATGCCGCTCTCTGCGATCCGTGCCTTCATTTCCTCCAGGAAATCGCTCTTCATCAGATGACGGACGGAGACATTCACACTTAAGGTTACATCCAGATCGTATTTTTTGATCAGCTCACCCACAAAGACGGACGCTTTGCGAAATACCTCAGAATCGATCCGGTCGATGAGTCCCACCTTCTCCGCCACCGGGATAAAGTCTCCCGGGAAAATGACAGATCCGTCAACATCCCTCATACGGGCCAGTGCCTCGAATCCCCGAAGCTTATGCTCCATGTCATACTGGGGCTGGAGCATAAAGAACACATTGTCCCGGTCCAGCGCCATGCGGATCTTGCCCTCGATCTCCAGAGCCCGCTCGTTGAAATGCATGTCCTTGGAATACCTGCGAATATGCTCGCTGCTGGCGGTATCCTTGATCTCGTGCATGGCGATGTCGGAGTAAGAGATCACGGAATCCATATCCGTGGTATCGGTGGGATACACTGCATAGCCGAAACTGGCCGTAATGTAGAAATCATAGCCGGAGCTGTTCCGCTGATCGTCCAGTACCGCTTCATAGTCCCGGATGGTTTTCAGGATGTCCTCTTCGTCCCGGAACCTCCGGATCACCAGAGCGAACTCGTCCCCGTTCAGACGGGCAACGAAATCCTGGGTGCCGGAACTGCCGGTGTCAGCGATCTCCTTCCACTTAGAAGAGATGTCAATGAGTACCATATTTCCGGTCTCAAATCCCATGGTATCGTTGATGACCTTAAACCCGTTGATGTCGATGGAGACCACGGCAAAAGGTTCGTTCTTCTTGACCAGGGCTTCCACCAGTTCGGTAAAAGCAAACCAATTGGGCAGCATCGTCAGCATGTCCGTCACGGCCTGACGCCGTATCTCGTTCTGGTACTCGTCCACTTTCCGGTTGTTCAGATAAATAAATGTGACGGTGATGACGGCCAGGAGATCACCGAAGACACCGGGAAGGCTGGTCATATTGTGCCGCAAAAAAATCCCCATGAGGATCATGGGAAGCTCCGCAACCAGCAGGACCACCGCCGCCAGATACCCTCTCTTTTCATAGAACACCGCCAGCAGGATCACCATGATGTTGGAAAGGGAGGACAGGACTCCCGCAAAGGTGTAGACCGGAACAGGCTGCCCGGAGATCATCAGTACCGCACCGGATCCCGCAATGAAGCTGATGACGCCGCTGACCAGCAGGTAACCCGCCACCAGTGCCCAGAAAACCCAGTCGGGGCCGCTCCGCTTCATCAGATAGAGGCGACGAAGGGTCTCTTCTATATTCTTTTTTGCCTGTGTTTCACTTTTTCTCATAGAGCCTCTCCCCATCATACACGGCGATGTCTTCTCTTGCGGAACTTGTAATGATACATCCGCTCGTCCGCCTCGCTCAGGGCATTGTCCAGACTGATGGAGTGCAGATCCTCATAGACCACGCAGCCGATGCTGGCAGAGACGTTATAGGGTTTCTCCAGCCCCTCGGAGCGTTTTTCGATGGCTTCCATGTACTCATTGGCCCGAAGTTCCTCATCACTCTTTTCGTACTTGCCGATGCCGATGAGGAAAAACTCGTCGCCGCCGCTGCGGACCACGATCTCGTTATCCCGGGCGGTGTGCTGCAGTACGCTGCACACTGTCTTGATCCCCAGGTCCCCTTCGTTGTGCCCGAAGGTGTCGTTGATGTATTTGAGGCCATCCATATCCACCACGCTGACGTAGAGCGCGTCCCCGGGAGCAGCGGCATCCATCATCTCCTTGAAGCGGAGGTACATGCCGCGGCGATTGTAGGCGCCGGTCATCTCGTCACGGATGGACATGGTCTCCAGCTGCTGCTTCGAACGGATCATTTCCAGGGCGTTGTTGATGAAGCGGAGCCAGTTACGATTGACCACATTTAAGGAGTGGGTCTCGGTGATCTCCTTCTCCAGCACGACGTAGCCCAGGAGCTTGCCGTTAAAATGCAGAGGGGAGAAATAAAAGGCGCCGGCTCTGTCCCGCGCTTCGTCCAGGCGGGGCAGCATCTGTACCGTCGGGAACAGGACAGGCTCTTCCGCTCCGAAGAAATAACCTTCTTCCATCTCTTTGGTTTTGCAATACATGCGCATGGAATCCGGATAGCCGAAAACACGCTCATCCTGCATATCCAGCCAGTTTTCCTTCAGACACAGATAAACGGCGAAGTAGGGTTCCAGGAGATTCGCACTCCCGAAAATACTCTGCATGCACTCGATCACCGTCTTGGCACCGGTGAATTTCTCCAGCACATAGCTCTCCATCAATGCACCCACACTGACACGCAGGTCGGAATTTTCATCCGCGTAATTGTAGGTACTGGAATGGAGCAGGGTGCGGACCTGCTTCAGGATATAGCGCGCATCCGACTGACAGCCGCAACTGGCGCCGGGATGGAGCTGACCGCAGACCTTATCCGCTCTGGGTACGATGGGAGCTCCCGGATCAATGATGCTGCGGATGTGATCCACAGCCCGTTCTCCCATGTCCACATCGTTGGGATCATAGGAGCTTAAGGTAATGAAGTTGATGGCGCCCTCGTCGGAGGAGTCAAAACCGATGACAATAATGTCATCCGGCACGGTGATACCCCGCTTGGACAGCTTGTCGATGAGACCGAGAGCCATACAGTCACTGGCACAGAGCACCGCATCCGGTCGCTCCACTTTGCCGTCCGCAATATCTTCCGCCAGGCGGTCGCCGCTGGTGTACCAGAAATCGCCGTAGACAATGTGCTCCGGCAGAACGGAGAGGCCATGCTTTTCAATCTCATCCAGGAAGATGGAGAGACGTTTTTCCGCTACGGAATTCCCCTGCATTCCCGTCAGGATGCAGATCTTCTTTTTTCCGTGCACCTCGATGGCATGGCGGCAAAGCTCCCGCAGGGTCTCTTCATTGTCATTCTCAATAAAGGTCGTGCCCTCCAGCGGAGATTCCATGGAGCAGACCGGAAGATCCGGGTACATCTCCAACCGCGTAAGTAAGCGATTCAGCGCAAAATTGTCCCTGCCGCCGCTCATGGTGGCAAAGTCCACGATCACACCGTCCAGCTCCGCCAGGTTCGCCAGCTCATAAATATTGGCCTCGCCCGCCACATAATCCTCGTAAGGGTGCGAGACATGAACGCTGGAGGCAAACACACACAGGTCATAGTCGTACTGCGCGCATCTCCTGCGGACGCCATCCGTGACCCTGCGCACGTGCACGATCTCCGGGAAGGAGGCAAAAAGCCCGATCCGTTTTCTCCTGTTCTCTTTCATCTTTGCGAACCCCCTTTCGCACCCGCGAATCCGGTATCTCCCTTCTCATGTCTTTCCTTCGATGTCTGTACCTTCCATTTTAACCGAACAGAAGCGGATTTTCAGCAATCTCCGCCACCAGTTTTCGGATGGTTCTCCAGTCAAAGCATCTGGTGTAATTCGCTCCCGGAAGCTCTGTTTCATGGTTCCAGGGCCTGTCCACCACACACACCTTCAGCTCCGGCAGATGGTCGAAAAAGCGGAAGGCATGGGGGGAGTCCTCGATGGCCACATCGAAATGCATCCGGTAGTAGTCCTCCAGCTCCAGGCTGAAGTCACTGTTTTTGATGAAACTGTCCCGGCCGTATTTGTTCAGGCAGTAGAGCTTTACACGCTCCAGTCCGTGCTCGTCCAGCCACTGTCTGGAAGCCTCGAAAGCACTGTGGGGGCGACCTGTGATGACGGAGATGTCATGTCCCGCATCCAGCCAGCCGTTTACCGTATCTACGGCACCGGGAGTCTCCTCGTAGGCCAGGAGGGATTCCGGGGTGTGCCCTGCGATCATCATCTCCTCATACTCCGCATCCGTAAGGGAGAAGGTGTCCTGCAGGTTGAAGAAGCGGATATCCTCGTAGGGAACCTTTTTCCCGAAGAGGTTCTCCACCAGCACGGAAAAGGCCCGGGCCGTCTCGCAGAGACAATCATCAAAATCAATGTAGATGTTCATACGATCCGCCTCCCGGTCACACCGTGATGTCTTTGATGACAAATTCGTTCCCCTGCAACAGATAGGTGTGTTCACTGCCGCAGTTGGGACAGGTCCGTCCGTGGGCGATGGTATCGTACTCCGTCTGACAGTCCTCACAGTAAGTGATGGCTTCCACCGGCTCAATGGCCAGCCGGCAGTCCGTCATCAGGGGCTCCCGCCCGATGGCCCATTTCCAGCAATCCTCCAGATACTCCGGGATCACGCTTGATACGGTACCCAGGCGAAGGGTCACGGCTTCCACATGGGTGATGCCCTGCTCCTCCGCCACCTCTTTGATATTATCGATCACATGAAATACGACACCTAACTCATGCATCCTGTCTGGGGTCTCCCTTCGGCCCGCCGAACTTGATCTTGATCGCCTGCTTGAGTCCGTTGGGAAGGATGTACTTCAGCTTCTCCTCCGCCGTGCGCATGGTGGACGCATCCGGCAACTCTCTGTGGAGATGGATGGCGTCGAATTCGCACTTGGTGGTGCACAGGCCACAGCCGATACAACGGTTCTCGTCCACAACGGATGCACCGCAGGACAGACATCTTGAAGTCTCCGCCTTCACCTGTTCCTCGGTAAAGATCTCAAGGCCGTCCCGGAAGCTCTTGGGCTTTGCTTCAGCCTTGTGGCCGGGCACCTGACGCTCGGTCCTGTCGTACTCGGGCAGGGTGATGTTTTCCTTGTCCAGTTCAATGTAGTGATTCTGGTTACGTCCGATGATCAGCGAGCAATCGGGCTGTACGAAACGGTGAATGGAAGTAGCTGCTTCCTTGCCGGCAGCGATGGCATCGATGACAAACTTCGGTCCGGTGTAAACGTCGCCGCCCACGAAAATGTCGGGCTCTGCGGTCTGGTAGGTGTATCCGTCCGCAACGGCGCCATTGCCTCTGCCCAGCTCCACCTTGGAGCCTTTCAGCAGATCGCCCCAGACGATGGACTGGCCTACGGCCAGCACCACATGCTTGCAGTCGATGGTCATGAGATCATTCTCGTCATAGGTGGGATTGAATCGTCCGTCTGCATCCTTGACGCTGGTGCAGCGCTTGAAGGTCACGCCCTTCACGTTGCCGGACTCGTCCAGAAGGATCTCCTTCGGACCCCAGCCGCCGTGGAAGAGAACGCCGTCCTCTTCTGCCTCCAGAATCTCCTCTTCTGCAGCGGGCATGATGTCTCTGGTCTCCAGTGACACCTGTGTCACCTTGATGTCTCCGCAGCGGATGGCATCTCTGGAGCAGTCGATGGCTACGTTACCGCCGCCGATGACCACCACGTCACCCAGGAGATCGTACTTTTCATTGGCATTAACCTCGCGAAGGAAGTCCACTGCGGTAACTACCTGGGCAGCATCCTCGCCGGGCACGCCCACTTTGCGGCCGCCCTGGCATCCGATGGCGATGTAGAACGCCTTGTAACCCTGCGCACGGAGCTGATCCAGGGTGATGTCCTTACCCACTTCCACGCCGGTTTTGATATCCACACCCATCTCACGGATGATGTCGATCTCGGCTGCGATCACGTCCTTCTCCAGCTTGTAGGAAGGAATACCGTAAACCAGCATACCGCCGGGCTTTTCATTCTTCTCAAAGATGGTGGGCGTATAGCCTTTCTCTGCCAGATAGAAGGCACAGGACAGACCTGCGGGGCCGGCACCGATGATGGCTACCTTGTCCGCGGAGAAGTCGCCGTCCACCTTGGGGATGACCTTCTTCGGGATGTAGCGGGTCTCTGCCTTCAGATCCTGCATGGCGATGAACTTCTTCACCTCATCGATGGCGATGGGCTGATCCACCGAACCTCTGGTGCAGGCATCCTCACAGCGGCGGTTGCAGATGTGACCGCAGACTGCGGGAAGGGGATTGTTTTTCTTGATGAGTGCCAGGGCATCCTGATAACGTCCCTGGGCAGCCAGCTTCAGGTAACCCTGAATGGCGATGTGTGCGGGACAAGCCGTCTTACAGGGAGCGGTACCGGTATCGTAGGATTCTTTGCGGTTGTCGTTGCGGTAGTTGAGCGCCCAGCGCTCCGGTCCCCATTTTGCCTGGGAAGGAAGGAGCTGCTTGGGATACGTCTGCTCGGAGCCATCCTTCAGACACAGCTTCTGGCCCAGCTTCACGGCACCTGCGGGACACACCTCCACGCAGCGGCCGCAGGCCACACACTTCTCCTTCTCCACCTTCGCCACATACGCGGAACGGGACATGTTGGGCGTATTGAAGAGCTGGGAGGTGCGCAATGCGTAGCAGACATTGACATTACAGTTACAGATGGCAAAGATCTTGTCCTTGCCGTCGATGTTGGTGATCTGGTGGACGAAACCGTTGTCCTCGGCCTTCTGGAAGATCTCCAGAGCCTCCTCCACGGTGATGTACTCACCGCCCTTGTTGGTCTCTACCACGTAATCGGCCATGTCACCGATGGCAATGCACCAGCCCATCTCGTCATCACCGCAGCCCTCATCGTAGGTCTTGCGGGAACGGCGGCAGGAGCAGGGGCTCTTTGCCACGTGGCCGTTGTACTTCTTCAGCCAGTAGGAGATGTGCTCCACATCGACGGACTCGTTCTCCATCTCGATGGCCTTCTCCACGGGGATGACGTGCATGCCGACACCGGCGCCGCCCAGGGGCACCATGTGGGTCACGCCCTCCAGAGGAAGTTTGGTCATCATGTGGAAGAAAAGACCCATCTCCGGATTGGCATCGATGAGATCCTTGTTCATGTTGGTGAACTCAGCAGAGCCCGGCACGTAACGGGGCACCACATAACGGCGCTTGTCCTCGGGATTTTTCCCGTCCAGGTTCTCGTTGTTCCACTCCACCAGACCGGTCCAGGACATATGATCCAGGAGCTCCTGCAGATGCTCAGGGCTGTGCTGGGGATTTGCCGCAGCGATCTCCTCGAAAAATCTGGGCTTGCGGCATCCCATGGTCAGGGCCACCTCCGCCTCCTCATCGGTGACGATGCGGGATAGTGCCCAGTACTCGGGATCCTCTCCCGTCAGCTTCTTCACGTGCAGCTTTTGCAGCGCACGGTCGGTGATCATGGTGCCCAGCTTCACGATGGGCTCCCGCAGCTTCTCACCCTTATCCGCAGCAAAATAGGGCTTGATGGGATAGGTTACCTCCGTCTGTTCTCTGGTCGGTGTGGGCCAGTCCTCGGGCTTCGTAAAACCCATCTTTTCATAATCCGGCATATTGTGTCCTCCTTATATGTCCTGCCATCTTGTCTGTCAGAATCCACCCCTCACGACCTGACTGCAACAAATCTATTCTAAATGGCTCTTCAGCCAATTCTCCCAGGCATCCATCCCCTCTCCGGTCTCGGCGGACACGGGGAAGATCTGTACTCCGGGGTTCAGTCTGCGCACCCGCTCAGCGCATTTTTCAATGGAAAAATCAAAATACTCCAGGGTATCTGTCTTGGTGATCACCAGGGCATCCACCATGGAAAACATCAACGGGTATTTTAACGGTTTATCATCCCCCTCCGGAACTGACAGGAGCATCACATTTGCATGTGCTCCCGTATCGTACTCCGCAGGGCAGATGAGGTTTCCCACATTCTCGAGAAATGCCAGCTGAATGTCTGTAAGGTCCATGCCCTCCAGGCCCCGCCTGGTCATGCCCGCATCCATGTGGCACATGCCGTCGGTGTGCACCTGCAGGGCCACAGCCCCCAGGCTTTCGATATGAGCGGCATCCACATCGGATTCAATGTCCGCCTCCAAAACGGCGATCCCCACGTCATCTTTCAGATCCGTAATGGTGCGACTCAGCAGTGTGGTCTTGCCTGATCCGGGAGAACTCATCAGGTTGATGAGAAAAAGTCCCCGGCGCCTCAGTTCCTCCCGCAGCTGCTGCGCATCCCGATCATTGGAGTCGGTGATGCTTTTGTTCAGTTCGATCACTCTGGCCATCGCTTCACCTCTCCCTTATGCCTTATGTTGCCCTCTCCAGGTTTCGATCCGTTCCCGGAGCCAGGCGATCCACTCATCAAATCCCTCTCCCGTCTTTGCAGACATAGGGTACACGGGCAGATCCGGATGTAGGGGAGCTACATTTTTCCGGAAGCGATCCACATCGAAGTGAAAAACGGGTGCGGTGTCCATCTTGCTGATGAGGACACAATCGGTGATCTGAAACATCAGGGGGTATTTCAGAGGCTTGTCGTCCCCCTCCGGAACCGACAGGAGCGTCACCTTTATAGCTGCCCCCACATCAAACTCCGCAGGACACACCAGATTCCCCACATTTTCCAGCACCACGATGTCCAGGTCCGATACATCCAGGGCATCCAGCCCCTTCTCCGTCATGGACGCATCCATGTGGCAGCTTCCGCCGGTGTGGAGCTGCAGCGCCTTGGCCCCTGCCGCGGCCACCGCCTCTGCATCCACCACGGAGTCCACATCCGCTTCCATGACGCCGATGCGATAGTCCTCTTTCAGGGCATTTATCATCCGCACCAGCGTCGTAGTCTTCCCCGCACCGGGGGATCCCATGAGGTTGATGAGGAAGACCCCCGAACCTTCCATTTTCTTCCGCAGGGCCGCTGCAGCGGCGTCATTGTCCGCCAGCACCTGCGCCTTTACTTCCTGAATCCTGATCTCCGACATGATCCGTTCTCCGCGTCAAAAAATCCAAGTCAATTCCTTGTGTCAAAACAGACCTTTACAAATACTATTCTACCCGAAAATACGCGATTATCATAGTAAAAAAACCCATAAACTCGCAGAGCTCGCAAACGCAAAAGGGACGGCTTCCTCTTGGAAACCGTCCCTCGAATTTCAGTTTCAGTGAAGATCTAATTCCGGCGGCACGTCAATCTCTTCACCGACATATTTTCCGTTCTTCTTCCGCTGTCTGACACATTCGGAAAGCAGGTACTCGATCTGACCGTTCACGGACCGGAAGTCGTCTTCCGCCCATTTTGCGATGTCATTGTAGAGCTGCTCCGAAAGGCGAAGCGGAACCTGTTTTTTCTCGGCCATTAATACAGGCTGCCCGAATTAACGACCGGCTGGGCATCGTGGTTGCCGCACAGAACCACGAGCAGGTTGGAAACCATAGCGGCCTTCCGTTCCTCATCCAGCTGAACCATCTGTTTTTCGTTCAATCTCTCCAGTGCCATCTCAACCATTCCGACGGCGCCGTCGACGATCATCTTCCGGGCATCGATGATAGCGGATGCCTGCTGTCTCTGCAGCATCACGGATGCGATCTCGGGAGCATATGCGAGATAGGTGATCCGCGCTTCGATGATCTCCAGTCCTGCCTCGTTGACCTTGCTCTGGATCTCCTTCTTGATGCGATCGGCCACAAGCTCTGCGGAGCCTCTGAGGCTGCCCTCATCTGCCATGCCGTCGCCGGTGGTATCCACGTTCGTCGCTACATCGTAAGGATAAAGTCTTACGATGTTACGAAGAGCGGAGTCACACTGCAGGGACAGGTACTCTTTGTAGTTGTCCACATTGAACACTGCCTTGGCGGTGTCGGTCACTTTCCAGATCACGGCGATACCGATCTCAACGGGATTACCCAGGCAATCGTTGATCTTCTGGATGCCGTTGTTCAGGGTCATGGCCTTCAGGGAAATCTTCTTGGAGAAGGACTCTGCATTTACCTGTGCACCGGTAGCGGTCAGGGACACGCTCACGGGAGCGCTTGCATTTCCATGGCTTTCACCACTCTGTGCAAGTCTGGTGCTGGCTGCAGGGTTTACTGCGGTACAGAAGGGATTCACGCAGTAAAAACCGGCCTCTCTGATGGTTCCCTTGTACTTACCGAAGAGGGTAAGTACCAACGCCTCGGAAGGTCTGAGGACTTTCAATCCGCAAAGGGGGATCCAGCCCAGGACCAGTGCGAGGACACATACAACAGCCACAAGCCGGCTGTCAAACGCACCGTTCATGAGGATCAGGATCGCCACAACATACATCATGAAAATCCCGAAAAGTGCTGCTGCTCCATTGGGTCTTGCTTTGTAAAGTTTTTCAGTCATTGCCTACTCCTTTCTGTAACGTTAACTGATATCATTATGATATCATATCGAAATCAGAAGTCAATAGGTCTATACCACCCGAATGTGCGGATTAAGTGGCGCCAAACCGCAAAATGCCTATCTCTTCCATATTTATGTCAAAAATCATCTCATAATGTGGTATAGTATCCTAAGTGACGGTCAGAAACGCAGTAAGAAAAGGACACTTACATGGGAATACTGGAACTGCTCTTACTCGCCGTAGGCCTCTCCATGGACGCCTTCGCGGTATCGATCTGTAAAGGAATAGAAACGAGAAAGGCCACCGCAGGCCAAACCCTTCTCTGCGGCATCTGGTTCGGCGGATTTCAGGGACTGATGCCCCTCATCGGCTATCTCCTGGGCTCCCGCCTGGAATTTATCATCAGCAAAGTGGCCCCCTGGCTGGCCTTCATCCTTCTCTCCATCATCGGCGTGAACATGATCCGGGAAGCCTTCTCCGAAGAGGACGAGGAAACCAGGGCAGGCTTCGATGTGAAGACCATGTTTCTGCTGGCGGTAGCAACCTCCATCGACGCACTGGCCGTGGGCATCACCTTCGTGGCGGTGCCGGTCCGGATCATGAACGCGTCCGGATTTATGAATACCCTTGTGGGGTGCCTTATCATCGTAGCTACCACTTTCGTTTTTTCCTCCGTTGGCGTGAAGATCGGAAATGCCTTCGGAAGCCGCTTTCAGTCCGGAGCCGAAGCTGCCGGCGGATTCGTGCTGGTCTTCATCGGACTGAAAATCCTGCTGGAACACCTGGGCGTGCTGCAGTACATCGGCGATCAGAACGTGATCTTCGGCCTCCTGATTCCCTTCCTGGGAACCATCCTGGGCGCCGCTCTCGTCTTCGTGGTGGAGGAGATCCGCGAAGATTTCAAACTCATCCTCACCGGTATGGCAGGCGGCATTATGATGGCCTGCTCTGTGTGGGCGCTGCTACACACCGCGATCCTGAAAGGGGATATCTTCCCTGCGGCGATCGGATTCCTTATCGGCGTTGCTTTCCAGTATCTGCTGGACAAAGCGATCCCGCACACCCACGTATTTACACAGGCAGAGGAAGGTCCCTCCAGTGAGCTGAAATATCCCGTGAAGGTGGTACTCTCCGAGATCATCCATCACGTGCCCGAAGGCATGGCAGTGGGTATTGTTTATGCAGGTGTCTTAAACGGCGGCGCGGAGATTTCTCTTCCCGTTGCTATCGCTCTCACCGTGGGCATCGCACTTCAAAATATCCCGGAGGCCGTTTTCGTCTCCGCACCTATTCGGGCGGATGGTGAGATCAAATCCAAATCCTTCCTGATGGGTGTCATCTCCGGTATCGTGGAGCCCCTTCTGGGAGTGATCATGGTGGTCATCGGCAGCATTTTCCCGGGAAGCCTGCTTTTCCTCATGGCTCTCATCGGCGGGGCCGTCTTTTTCCTGGTTCTGGAGGAAAATATCCCCTCCATGTGCACCGGCAAACATTCCGACAAAGGCACCATTGCCTTCACCATTTTCTTCTGTCTGATGATGGTTGTGACATTCGTGTCGGGAAGATAAATCACTGAGAAAACATTGAAAGGAGACAGATCCGAACTATGAAATGTATCGGTTGCGGCGGCGAAATCGGCCTGACAGATGAATTTTGCCCCCATTGCGGCAGGAAGATCACGGAGACAGCTGGGTTCAGGGCCGACCTGAAAGGGTATCAGGAAAAAAGCGAGAAGACCAAGAAGGGACTGGCGAAAACCCTGTCCGAAAATGTTCCCATGCTCATCAGCGTCGTGGTGATGGTGGTGCTGCTCATCGGCCTGGGAATCGCTTCTTACATCAATGAAGAAGCCTACCATTTCCGTTCTGATGCGCTGCGGAAGGAAGCAAAGAAAAACTACGAGACCTATTCCGTAGAGATCCAAAAATATCTGGACGCCGGGGATTATACCGGCTTTGCAGCCTTCAAAGAGAACCACAATATCGCAGAATGGGAGGAGCCCTATGACGATCTGCGGCTGCTCTGGGAGATCAACGAGGAGTACACTTCCCTGGTTGCAAACGTGGAGTCCGTTGTGATGTTCGGACCGGAAGCCAGATGGTATCGTCCGGAGATGGAGGTGGAGTACTGCCAGGATGCCATCCGGGATTTTTACCACGAATATGAATATCGTCAAGATGAGATCGAAAACGACACCTATGCCGCTTATATCCACGACATGAAACGGGAGGCGGATGCCATTTTGAAGGTTTACCTGGGACTGGACGACGAGGAAAGAGAAGCCTTTCTGGAGTCCTCCGACATTGAGCAGCGTGCATATCTGGAGGAGGTGTTGATCCATGAAACAGAAGAAAACTAAGAAGCCGATCCTGATCATCGCGAACATCATCAATGTCATCCTGGCCATTGCCTTTCTGGTCGTGGGTGTGCAGGCTATCGAAGAACTGAAGTTCACCTACGTAGAGAAGGACACCATCCGACCCGACAGCCTGCGGAGCTATCTGGAGCGGGAGAATTACGGCACGGTCGCAACCCTTTCCCATCCCATCCGTGGTGGCTATCAGCCCGCGGAGGAGGATCTGGACTACTTCCTCCTGGGAGAATATGCGGATCTGCTGTTTTTGAAAGAAGTCTTCGCAGAGACAGGCAAGAGCCAGACTGCGCAGGACTGTGAGGCCCGCATTTCCGAGATTCGTGCACAGATCCCGGAGTATGCCCCCATTTTTGATAAGATCGATCTGAGTGCAAAAAACGCGATTCCGGAGTGAGGAGAACATGGGACAGAAGATTATCTGTAGAAGCTGTGCGGCGGAGTTCGATGCGGATCTGGTCCGCTGCCCTTTTTGCGGGACGGCTTACGCCCCCGGCGAAGAAAAGGAATACATGGGAAAGCTGGATGGGATCCGTGAGGACCTCCATCAGGAGATCGGAAGAAGTGACAAGCATGTCGGAAAGGGTGTAGGATCCACGGTCCGGACCATCGTGATCGTGATCATCGTCCTTCTGATGATCGTCTTCGGCGTTCTGTGGCTCTCCGGCAAGGAGGAGCGCAGCCGCAGTGACCGGAAGAAGCAGGAATTTCTGCAGAATCAGGGCATTACCACGGAGCAGGAGGTAGAGACCGATGGTATGTGAGAACTGTAAACACGAGATCGGGCCGGATCAGAAATTCTGCCCGAAATGCGGTGCCAAAAACGTCTTCGCAGAAAAGCATGAGGAGAATATGCAGCAGTTTGCGAAGGACTATGCCGCTACGGAAAAAGAAGTCAAAAGCTTCGGACAGGCGATGGAAGGCCTGGGCAAAAAGGCTGCCATCCTGGCAGCTCTGCTCATCGGCATCATCGTTTGCAACATACTGACCAGCATGAACTATGCAGATCCCGATGAAGCGAGAGATGCGGCCATCCGGAGCGACGCGGAGAAAAATATCGAAACTTATATGCAGCAGGCAGATAGCCTCCTGGAAAGCGGCGCATATATGGAGTATGTGAACCTTCTGTATGCGCATCAGCTCAGCAGTTCCATGCCGGAGGAAATGAATCGTTTCCGCCAGGTCACCTACGTGGCGCGGGAGTACTATGAATGCATCGATGAAATGGAGCAGATGATCTTGCGCTCCGATGATCCGGATTACTTTGACGGACTGGACACGGACATTGAAACCTTCTGCATGTATCTGGACGGCTTCTACGAAGTGTATGAAGTCCAGAAGGATTCGGAGAAAGACGAGATCTATCTGGGCTATATCCTGGATATGGAAGAGGATCTTCGGGCAATGGTCCGTACCTACCTCGCTATGGACGAGGATGGGCTGCAGGAATTTCTGAACATGAGTGAAGCACAGAAAGCAGTGAAAGTTCGGGAGGTACTCAGACATGAATAAAACATTGAAGATCGTCCTGAACACACTGATCGTTGTGGCATCCCTGATCCTTCTGATCTGTCTCTTTGAAACGATCTCTTCCTACAAATATGCACACCGGGAAGTGGAAGATCCTGCGGAGACCTACGCAGGAATCTTTGATTATCTCCTGGATAATCATGCTTACGGAGAGGTCCTGGAAGACTACCATTTCCAAATGAATCAAAACTTCGAAGGAGCGCCCGGCTACGAGAATCTCTACCGCGTGGGCGAGTACGGACATGCCGCTTTCATGGCAAGGGTCTATGATGAAAAAGGTGACGATGTCAGAGCATCCGCCTGCAGAACGCAGATGCAGAGCGTCCGCGGGGAGCTTGGCGACTACGCCTTCACCGCGGATCAGATCGATGAAATGCTTGAGAAAGCACCGTAAAAAATCTCTCTACTCTTTCACCGAAACGATCATCAGATGTTCCGTATGGGTCAGGAACTCTTCTTTCTCACAGAACCTGAGGGCGTATTCATACCACGCCTCCCGGATCTTCTTAGGGCAGTCCGCCAGCACTTTCCGGTAGGGAGCCAGTATGCTCTCCTGACCGAAGACGGTCTCGGTCCTGAGTCCTTTGATGGAGGCAAGCAGCTTTTTGGCGTCAGGTACAGTGGTCAAGTAGGCATAGGTAAAGGCCTCGAAGGAGAGGCTTTCGCCTCTGGCTGCAACCTCGTAGTAAGGCGCTTCCTTCTCTGCAATGATGGTCTCCGGCAGCTCCCGCAGGCCGAAGATCACGCCGCCGAACATGAGGATAAAGCTGCTGAAGAGGAATCCGCCGGGCTTCAGGACACGGGTTGCTTCTTCCAGTGCACGGACCCGATTTTTCTCCTCCAGAAGGTGATACAGAGGGCCCATCAGAAAGACGACATCAAAGGAGTTGTCAGGAAACACGGACAGATCCAGGGCGTTCCCCTGCATGGCATTGATCTTCGTTCCGTACTGCCGCGCTTTCTTTTTTGCGAAGCGCACATTTTCACCGCTCAGATCAAAGAGGGTGACCTGATGGCCCTGCCGCGCGTAATGCACGGAGTAATGGCCGGGGCCGCCACCAATGTCGAGGATGGTGCTGTTCGGTTTGATGTACCGGTCCATCATGCGGACAGTGATGTACTTCTCATAAGGGTGGAACTTCTGCAGGCGGTTCCACTCTTTCAACGGATTCACATCATAATGATCCCGTACGATGTCCATTTCTTCTTTCATATTTTCCCCTCCTCTCATACGTCCGTTTTTCGCGTGAAATCTGTATTTAGGGTAGTATATCACATTATGGGAATATTTATACTATACTTTATAGTATAGTAAGGACGTGGAGGGAGCGAAAAGTTGAAGGAAACATCAAAAGATAAAGAAAAAAAGAGTAAGGGAAGGATGATCTTCCTGTGCATACTCGTGCTGCTGATTGGCGTCACCGCCTGGTTTGAGCATCCGGTCACAGAAAACATCTCTATTGATGCGCAAGGGAAAATCGACACCCGCGTCAGAATCGCACTCATCACCGATCTGCACTCTTGTTATTACGGAAAGGGGCAGTCTCAGCTCCTCAGGATGATTGAGAAGGAAAACGTGGATCTCATTTTGCTGGCGGGGGATATCTTTGATGACCGAATGGATGATGAGAATGCGAAGGCTCTGATCGAGGGGATCTGTGAGAAATACCCCTGCTGTTATGTAACGGGAAACCATGAGTTCTGGGGGAATAAGGCAGACGCGGTGAAGGCATTTATGAAGGCGCACGGCGTCATGGTGGGGGAGGGCACTTACTTTCCCGTGGAGATCAAGGGAAACACCCTCATTCTGAGCGGTGTCGACGATCCGACCTACCTGTCTCCCGATGAATGGAAGGCGCAGCTGGACGCCGCCTATGCGGAGGAATATCCGGACAAGTATCAGATCCTCCTGTCTCACAGGCCCGAGCGAGGCAAGGATTATTCCAAGTACGATTTCGATCTGGTGGTCAGCGGGCATGCCCACGGCGGCCAGTGGGGGATCCCTTTCACCCAAAAAGGCGTCGCCGCACCGGATCAGGGGCTGTTCCCCACGGTCGTGGACGGCTTGTACCAGTTTTCCAACGGGACGGATCTGGTGGTGAGCAGGGGGCTTTGCCGGGAGCGGATGCCCTTCCCGAGATTTTTCAACCACCCGGAGATCGTGATCCTGGAGCTGGAGTAAGTCTCCGGAGAGCATCGTCCGGGCACCGGAGTGAATCTGCCCGAAAGGTCCTGCGCGCTTCTATAGACAGTGGCAAACCCATCGTGTAGTATGAAAAAAATCGGGAAGCGCAAAAAAGAGAGCCTCGCAGGAGGCTCTCTTTTCGTCTGTTTACCTGTCTCCGTTCACGATCCGGATGTACTCCTCCGCAGGAATCATGGGGCTCCGGCGCAGTGGAGTCCTTACAGCACCTTCACGCTTGCGATGTACTCCGTATCCGCAGGCAGTGCCAGACCGGGATCACAGACGCAGCACTCGAACCGCTTCCCCTGCTCCTCCAGGCCCATGACGAAATGACACAGTGCAATGCCCATGTCCACCTTCTGCATATCGCCCACGCGCTCGTCCAGATAGCCCTTATCATGCTTCTCGTAGAAATGATAAACCCCATCCCGGTACACGATGCGCCAGGGCTGCTTGTTCACTGCGGAGGGGGCCCATCTGACCATCTCCAGGACCCGGGCCATGTCCTCCGATGCATGGAGGGGCGTTCCGAAATCGCCGTCAAAAAAGAGCTCGGAAGCGTCCTTGCGGCTGTCCGCGCCGATGCCCTTCCGCATCATCCCTTCCTTCAGGGAGCGCTTCTTCGCAGGGTATCCCAGGGGACTCATGCAGGGCATCATCTCGCCCTCCTGCAGGCCGGCTGCCGCCTCAAAAAGCTCCCGCTTCATAGTGCCGCCGATAAAAACGGTGCCGATGCCCAAGTCCTGTGCATGGAGCACCAGCTTCTCAAAGGAGTATCCAAAAGCCACGTCCGCGTAGGGAGACTTCTTTACAATGCCGGCCAGATACATGGGTTCACCGGTCAAAACAGGACTGGACAGTCCCTCCTTCGCCGCATCCATAAAGACAAATCTGACAGGAATGTCAAAAGGATTCGGGAGATCCTGCACATACGCCTCCAGATCCTTCCTGTGCTCCTCCGTCAGGGGCTTGCCGTCAAAGGTACGCACGCTCTTCCTGGCCTTGATCGTTTCCATCAATCCGCTCATGATCCACCTCTTTCTGATCGTTTTGCAATCACATTTTATCCTATTATATTTCGCACAATGCAATCTGTCAAGAAAAGGCGCCTCCCGGGAAAACCCGCAGGAAGCGCCGTTTTCGCTCGATGCGTCTGCCCTTACTTCCCGTCGGGGAAGCTGGTAAAGGCGCCCCGCTCCACCTCCGGCAGCCCGTATTTTTCCCGGCCGTCTGCGATGGCGCGGATCAGAAAAGCCATGTTGCGGGCCAGGTTCCGCATGGTCTGCAGGCCCTCCGCATCCTTCCGCACATCCTCCGCGGTAAAGCCGTGGACCTGATTCCAGTAGGTAGAGGAAGCCACCGGCATCCCGCTGATGGTAAAATACTTGTTCAACACATCAAAAGTGGCCGTATTGCCGCCCCGTCTGCAGCTCACCACCGCGGCGCCCACCTTCATCTGCTTGGAAAAAGAGGTGCTGTAGAAAAGCCGGTCCAGGAAGGACAGGATGGTGCCGTTGGGCGATCCGTAGTAGACCGGGCTCCCCACCACCAGGCCGTCCGCCGCTTCGAACTTCGGCGCCACTTCATTGACCAGATCGTCAAAAACACATTTTCCCTTCGTCTCACAGGTGCCGCAGGAGATGCAGCCCCGGATGTCCTGCATCCCGATCTGGATCACCTCCGTCTCGATCCCCTCAGCCGCGAAGGTGCGTACCATCTCCTCCAGCGCAGTGGCGGTGCACCCGTTTTTGTGGGGACTGCCGTTTAACAATAACACTTTACTCATATAAGTACCTCCGATCTGCATTTCGTGCATCCATTGTACCCCGGCACCGGAGAAATTCAAATCCCCAAAAAAGAAGTCTACAGGGGTCTTGCAACATATGGTATAATGGTTCATCAGAAAACGCACTTTAAATAAGGAGAACTGCCATGAGAACGAAGATCAAAGAACTGTTCCGAAACACCTCCGAATACGCTTCCAAAGAAGTGACTGTCTGCGCATGGGTACGCACCAACCGCTCGCAGGCCCAGTTCGGATTTCTGAATGTCAACGACGGTTCGTTTTTTGAAAATCTGCAGGTGGTCTACGAGCAGGGACTGGAGAACTTCGACGACATCTCCAGGATCCGCGTGGGCGCCAGCGTACAGGTCACCGGCACCGTGATCCTCACCCCCGACAGACCGCAGCCCTTCGAGGTAAAGGCATCTGCCGTAACCCTCCTGGGCGACTGCCCCGAGGACTATCCCATCCAGCCCAAGCGGCACACCAGAGAGTACCTGCGCACCGTGGCGCACCTGCGTCCCCGCACGAACCTCTTCTCCGCCGTCTTCCGCATCCGCAGCGTGGCGGCCATGGCCATCCACACCTACTTCCAGGACAGAGGCTACCTGTATGTGCACACCCCTCTGATCACCGGCGCGGACTGCGAGGGCTCCGACCAGATGTTTAAGGTCACCACCCTCAACATGAACGACCTGCCCATGACTGAGGACGGCAAGGTGGACTTCTCCAAAGACCTCTTCGGCAAGCAGTCCTTCATCACCGGCTCCGGCCAGCTCCAGGGTGAAACCTTCGCCATGGCCTTCGGCGACATCTACACCTTCGGCCCCACCTTCCGCACGGAGAACTCCAACACCCAGACCCATGCCAACGAGTTCTGGATGATCGAGCCCGAGATGGCTTTCTGTGACCTGCAGGGCCTCATGGACATCGAGGAGGAGATGTTAAAATACGTGGTCTCCTACGTCTGCGAAAGATGCCCGGAGGAGATCGATTTCTGTGACAAGTTCGTCTCCAAGGGACTGAAGGCAAAGCTGAACGACATCGTCAATGCCCACTTCACCCGCATCAGCCACCACGATGTCATCGACATCCTGAAAAAAGCGGATGTGCAGTGGGAGTTCCAGCCGGACTACGGCGAGGACATTGCGAAGGAGCACGAAAAATACATCGTGGAATACTTCGGCGGTCCCGTCTTCGTCACCGACTGGCCGAAGGATATCAAGGCCTACTACATGAAGGTGAACCCGGATGACAAGACCGTGGCAGCCGTAGACCTGCTGGTTCCTCAGGCCGGCGAGCTCATGGGCGGTAGCCAGAGAGAGGAAAACCTGGACAAGCTCATCGAGCGTATGAACGAGATGGGCGTGGACAAGGAAGGCATCGACTGGTACCTGGATACCCGCAGATACGGCGGCTGCATCCACAGCGGCTTCGGCATGGGCTTCGAGCGCCTGATCATGTACCTGACGGGCGTGGAGAATATCCGTGACGTCATCCCATATCCCAGAACACCCAGAAACTGCGATTTCTGACACAATCGTCAAAACAGACCATCGAACGGGCGCCCCGCAAGGAGTGCCCGTTTTCAAACCAGATAGAAAGGAACGCGCATATGAAAGCCACCCTGCTGGATCTGAACTGGACCTTCCGCAGAGGCTACCTGGATTCGCCGGCACAGCTCTCCGAGCCCGGCACCGAGGTGAACCTCCCCCACGACGGCATGATCGGCACCCCCGTCTCACCGGACGCCCCCGCAGGGGTGGACTCCGGATACTTTAGCGGAGGCCTCACCAGCTATACCAAACATATCCATCTCCCGGCAGACGGGGCAGGGGACTGCATCGGCCTGCAGATCGACGGCGCCATGATGAACGCCACCGTCGATGTGAACGGCAGCCGGGTGGGACAGTGCCACTACGGCTATGCGCCCTTCTACGTGGATCTCACGGATCACGTGACCTGGGGTGGCGACAACCGCATCACCATCAACCTGAACACCGCCATGCAGCCCGCCGCCAGATGGTACACCGGCTCCGGTCTCTACCGCGGAGTGAAGCTTCTCCGGGGACCGCGAGTCCACATCGTGCCTGACGGCATCTACCTGACCACCCGGGAGATCACGGACACCCACGCCTTTCTGGAGGGCACCGTGGAGGTAGAAAATGCAGGGCTCACCAACCGCATGGCAGAGGTCACCCTCACCCTCCTGCGGGAGGGCACGGAGGAAGTGTCTGCAGAAACCAGACGCGTGCTGGAGATCCCTCACGGGGAGCGTCAAAATGCCCGCATGACCATGGTGGTCCCAAGCCCTCAGCTCTGGGACGCAGAGCACCCCAACATCTACACGGTCCGGGCCACCGTCCAGGATCTGGGAGACTACCGCACCCATTTCGTTCCGGAAAAAAACGGTACTATCGATGAAGCGCAGGTCCTCTTCGGCATCCGCACCGTCACGGCGGATCCCGTCCGCGGCCTGCAGATCAATGGAAAAACCGTGAAGCTGAAAGGTGGATGCCTGCACCACGACAATGGCCTGCTGGGAGCTGTCTCCCTGCGGGAGATCGAGGAGCGAAAAGTACGTCGGCTCAAAGAGATCGGCTTCAACGCCATCCGCACCGCTCACAATCCGCCCTCCGCAGCCCTGATCGAAGCCTGCGACAGAGTGGGGATGTATGTCTTTGACGAGGCCTTCGACGCGTGGTTCTCCGGGAAGCGGGGCGGCGACTATCACCAGTTCTTCCGCACCGACTGTGAAAAGGACCTGACCGCCTTCGTGAAGCGGGACCGCAGCCACCCCAGCGTGATCCTCTGGTCTACGGGCAACGAGATCACCGAGCGTGGCGGCCTCTCGCAGGGGTATACCGTAGCCACCCACCTGGCGGAGACCGTCTGCAGACTGGATCCCTCCAGACCCATCAGCAACGGCATCTGCTCTCTCTGGAGCGGACTGGACGATCAGCTGTCTGCCGGTCAGAACGCATCCCAGAACGCTGCGGGTGACGCCGACTCGCTCCTCTGGGAGCATGTCACGGAGCCCTTCACCAACGGACTGGATGTGGTGGGCTACAATTATCTGGAGGACCTCTACGAGCAGGACCATGCCATGTACCCGGAGCGGGTGATCCTGGGATCCGAGAATTTTCCCAAGGAGATCGGCTTCCGCTGGCCTATGGTGGAGCGCCTGCCCTATGTCATCGGAGACTTTACCTGGACTGCATGGGACTACATCGGAGAGGCGGGCATCGGCAAAACCGCTTACGTAGATCCGGAGGATCCGAAAGCACCGCAGCAGCCCTGGGATCTCATGCCACAGGGCACCTCGCCCTACCCCTGGCGCCTGGCCAACGACGCGGACATCGATATCACGGGGATCCGTCGCCCCCAGGGGGACTACCGGAGCGTGGTATGGGGGAGCGAAGCGACCCATGTCTACTCCATGCACCCGGATACCTATGGAAAAAAAGAAGTGGTAAGCATGTGGGGATTCCCCGGCGTGCGCAGTGACTGGAACTATGAAGGCAGAGAGGGAGCCCCCATCGAAGTGGTGGTCTTCTCAAGAGCCGAAGAAGTAGAACTCCTGATCAATGACAAAAGTGTCGGAAAAAAGCCCGTGAGCACGGACAGACCGCTGCCCTGCAGCGCGCGCTTTGACGTAACCTACGAACCGGGAGAGGTGACAGCCATCTCCTACCGGGCGGGCAGAGAGGTGAGCAGAGATACCCTGGTGACCACCGGGGCACCTGCACGGATCACGCTCTTGCCGGAGAAAGAGACCCTGCGAGCGGACGGACATGATGCGGTCTGTGTGGAGATCCGGATCACGGATGCGGAAGGACGCATCGTTCCGAACGCCCAGATCGCATTGCAGGCAGGGGTCACCGGAGAAGGGATTCTGGCAGGCTTCGGCTCTGCGGAGCCCATCACGGAAGAGGACTACACGGACGATACCGCGACGACCTGCAGAGGCAGGGCCATGGCCATCCTCCGCTCCGGATACGTTCCGGGGCGCTGCACCCTCACCGTCAGCGCAGAGGGACTTCCCACCGCGGAAGCCACCATCGAAATAGGAGAATGAGATGAAAGAAGCGTATAAAACGATCAGAGTCATGCCATCTCATAGACTCCCAGGAACGAAATCGTGGGCTCCATCCGCGCATCCATGATCTCGATGCGCAACCTGTCCGCGGTCAGACCCTCCAAAAAGGGAATGATCCGCTGATATCCTATGACCGTGCCTTCATAGACCGGCTGCAGCTCTCCACTGATCCCGGCCAGCACCCGGAAGCGCTCCACACGCTGGCTCATGCGGATGTTCTCCTTGAGGACCAGGTGGCCGATGCGCACCGGATCTCTCCACGCCACAGTCAGAGCAGCAGTGCTCTCCCCCGGCGTACCCTGATACCAGGTCTCGTAATCATCGGAAAGGATCAGAGACTGTATCTCCGGTCCCGGAGCTTCCATCTGCTCAGTCCCACTTCCCCGCAGGGGATGGGCCGTGACAGTGGCTTTTTCCAGGAGATTCACCGCAAAGGCTTTTCGCAGATACGCTCCCAGCTCCCGAAGACGCTGCACATCATTTTCATGAAACAGTCCTTCCCGGGTCGGCGGAATGTTCAGCAGGAAGGTGGCATTTCCGCCCACTGAGTTATAGTAGACATTCAGCAGATCCTCGAGAGGACGGACCATATCATTTTCACTCTCATGCCAAAACCATCCCGGGCGGATGGACGTATTGACCTCCGCAGGATACCACACCAGGTTCTCCTCATTTTGCAGGATTTCCCTGCTGCCCAGATCCGCGTCCCATGCGCTGATCTTCCGCTGGCGGAACTCCGTGCTGTCCTCCTTCTGGCTCTCCTCTGCGATCTTTTCCGTATCCCTGGTCCGCTCCGGCACCACACTCCACTCCGCTGCTCTCGTGTGTCCCGCTTCGTTCCCACACCATCTGATATCCGGCCCGCAGACATTGATGCAGGCACCGGGCTGCAGCTCCCGGATCGTGCGGTAATACCGGTCCCAGTCATAGTACTGCTTCTTCCCGTTCTCCCCTTCCCCGCAGGCACCGTCAAACCAGACACAGAAAATATCTCCATACCCGGTCAGCAGCTCCGTGAGCTGGGCGACAAAATAATCGTCGTACTCCTTTCCTCTTCCATAGAGCTCCGAATGCCGGTCCCAGGGAGAGAGATAGATGCCAAAACGGATCCCCTGCTCTCTGCAGGCATCCGACACCTTCCGGACTATATCCCGTCCGAAAGGACTGTACGCCACGGTGTGCTTCGTGTATCTACTGGGCCACAGACAAAATCCGTCATGGTGCTTGCAGGTCAGGATCAGTCCCTTCATACCCGCATCCCGGATGGCAGATACCCATTGCCCGGCGTCCAGCTTCTCAGGGCGAAAGATTGCCGGATCCTCTGTGCCATCCCCCCATTCCCGGTCCGTGAAGGTGTTCACCGTAAAATGCACAAAAGCGTAAAACTCCATCTGTTGAAATGCAATCTGCCGCTCACTGGGCACGACCGCAACCAGTCTCCTGTCCAAATCCCTCATCACTTCTCCCTCTACCCCTTCCTCTCTATCCGGTCCAAAATCCCCTGAACGCTGACGCCCGGATGCGTCAGGTACATCCTGGTCACATCCTCGATGAAGGATGCCTCAGCTCCGGTCTTCTTCCGGATCCGCTCCAGCGGCATCCCCTTGTCGATGTACTTCATGATCCTCGAAACCAGGCTGTAGAAATCTCCCGAGGATATAGAAGCGCCAGCGAGTGGCCCCCTCTCAGAAGCGTCCCCGGAACTTTCACCGGTCCGGATACCGGTGCGCCCATCCTCCTCTTCGCGCAATATCGCCGCCTTCGCATGCCCGTAATACACCACGCGCGGATCCCGGGAAAGCAGCATCTCCCAGGAGCGCTCCACCTGCGTCCCACGGAACAGTTCCAGTTCATAGAGGGGATTCAGATCCCCGACAAAAAGCGTCCCATCATCCAGGCACAAACTGACACTATCGTCACTATGGCCGGGCGTGTATAGGATCTCGCCGGAAATCCCGATCTCCTCCAGCACGCTTCTGCTCTCCTCCAGCCGTATCATCCGCGCCTGCCCCTCATCAACCTGGCGAAACGCAGTATTTCCTTCCTTCGCAAAAATCGGATCCGCAGCATGCACATATTCCCACTGTACCTCCGGCAGGAGGATCACCGGGCCTTGATCTGCGATCTCCTGGGCAATCCCCATGTGGTCCGGATGAAAGTGAGAGATCAAGATATAATTAATCCCCTGCACAGGTATTCCCAAATCCCCCATGCACTTACAAAAAGAAGGGAAGGTACCTGCCCAGCCCGTATCAAACAGGAGGCGGCCACGATTCCCTTCAATCAGATATGTGTTTGTGTTCGAAACTTTAAGTTCGTAAACCTTCATCATATTAAAGTTTGTGCGACACTATTTGGTTAACTGATTTTTCACAAAAGGAAAACGAATAACGATTTCCTTATCCAGCTCTATCATTCGCAGCAGCCGGCTGGCAGCTCCGGATGGATGGTTGGTTCCCGCCTCCCATGCTTCAACCGTTTTGTCAGAAACCCCCATAAACCCGGCAAATGTTTTTTGGGAAAACCCAGTGGATTTTCTAATTCTTTTCACCTCATCCGCATCGTATATTTTCACAGGTTCCACAGTCACGGTACGTCTTGGTAATTTGGGTGCTTTACTTTCTGCATCATCCAGCGCTTCATTTAAGCCTGTCATGATACTTTCGTATACGCTGTTTTTTCCCATAATCATTCACCTCCGAGGGATCTCTTAAGCGCGTCAATCGCTTTCTTTACATTGTTTCGCTCCTCCTTGGAAAGATTGTCTTTCTCTTTCTTCCCATAAACAGTATTCAAATATACTTATAACACCCTATCAAATAGGGTGTCAATTCATTTCATTTTCTTTCAAAAACGCTACCACTTCCTCCAGGCTCCCCAGAACCGCATCCGCCAGTTCTCGCATCTCATCATCCGCAGGGCGAAGGTCGGGGACCATCAGGGGACGCAGACCTCCACGGGCGGCAGCGCGGATCCCGTTGAAGGAATCCTCGATGGCATATGCCCTGTCAGGAGATACTCCAATCCCCTCACAGGCCCGAAGAAAAATATCAGGTTCCGGCTTGCTCTTCTCCACCATGTCCCCGGTGATGACCTCATCAAAATAATCCAGAATCTGCGCATCCCGCAGCTCGCTTATCACCGTCTCTTTCCTCGTGGAGGATGCCAGAGCGATCCGTTTGCCGTTGCTCTTTAAGAAATCAAGGATCTCGAAAACACCGCTCTTCATGGGGAGACGGCCGCCATCATATTTCTCGTGGTACATTTTCGAGGCTTCCTTCGCATATGCATCGTATGGAAAATCCTCTCCGTAAGCATCCAGCATGATCTGCCTCGTGCGCGCTGCGTTGGTGCCGGTGCAGGCCAGGTAAGGCTCCTCGATGCCCTCGATCCCGTATCGCTCCGCCAGTTCAATCCAGCACTGCAGCGTTGCACGCTCCGAGTCAAAGATCACCCCATCCATATCAAAAACGACTGCGTCAAAATCCTTCATAATACTCCCTGCTTATCCAGCAACCTCTACAGAAACCATCTTAACAAAGGCTCCCTCCAAATATTCTTATCAATAGTTACTTGTTCCGCGTATATCTACACTCGGGATATCCGGAGCATCCCCAGAACTCGCCGAACTTCCCGTTGCGGAGCTTCAGCGCACCTCCGCAGCGGGGACACACCTTCACGTCCTCGGAAGGATGCTGCATCTCTTCCCCGAGGTGCTCGAACACCTGCTGATTCATACGGCAGTCAAACAGTGCGCGGTGCGCCCCATCGGTAGCAATGCCGTAATAGGCGGCCAGGTCCGTCAGGGTATGATGCTTCATCTGCGGGAGGTATGTCCGTGCCAAAGAAAGCGTGTCGATGTAATCATTCCCGACAATACTGTCATAATACTTCCGAGTATCTCTCCAGATGAACTTCATGTCAAAGGAATGGATGTTGTGTCCCACGAGGATCATATCCCCGACAAACTCCAGAAAGTCTTTCAGCGCCACATCAAACGTAGGCGCATCCGCCACCATGTCGTCCGTGATCCCGTTCACCATGGAAGCCTGGAAAGGGATGGGCCTCTGCGGATTCACCAGAGTGGAGAACTCCTCCACCACCTGTCCGTCCAACACCTTGATGGCGGAGATCTCCACCACCTCGTCATGATTGCAGGAGATTCCCGTAGTCTCCAGATCGAAGATCACGTAATCCTTCACATATTCGTTCAATTTCTTACCGGGCTTATTCGTTAACATACAGTCCCCCGTTCCGATTCCTCAAGGGTCTTCTCTCCCACCGCCATGATTCCTGCATCCAGTACTGCGAAAGTGATCTGCATCTCATACTCCGAATACTTGTTCAAAAAAGCACGGCACGCGCGGATGGCCACTCTCCAGGCATCCTCTAAAGGATACCCGAAGATCCCCGCGGAGATCAAAGGAAATCCCACAGAATGCAGCCCATTCTCCATGGCCAGGCGCAGTGACTCCGAATAAGCACTGTATAAAAGCTCCGGCTCCCCGTGACGTCCATCCATCCAACGGGGTCCCACCGCATGGATCACGAATCGTGCAGGCAGCCGAAATCCCGGGGTGATCACAGCGCTTCCGGTAGGGCATCCCCCGATGGCGTCGCAAGCTCTCGTCATTTCCGCAGAGCCGGCCTCCCGGAAAATCGCTCCGCACACACCGCCGCCTTCCCACAGCTCTTCATTGGCCGCATTCACAATAGCGTCCGTATCCAGTTTTGTAATCCCGATTAGTTTAATTTCAATTCCACTCATATACGTCCTCCCCAACTTGAAGTCGCAAATTGCGACTTCAAAAAAATCTCTGTTTAAAGTCACAGATTGTGACTTTAAACAATCAATACCCGAACTCTACACATCTTCAGGTCGCTCTATCTTATTCAGTGTCTCAATATACTTCATACATGCCTGCTCTAGCAGCAAAAAATTGCAGCAATTGCCAGTCAATTTTGCATCCCTTCCAGAGATAACAGCATCATATACTTCTTTTGCTTTCCGTTGAATAGTTCGTATCCCTATTTTCTTTTTTATGTACAGGTACTCCTTTTCAACTTTAACTCTTTCTTCGTTGGAAAAATATCCCGTATCTTTAAAATTCACAGGGGTCAAGCAATTCAGCGGCACAGGGAACATGTAGTTGAACCGCAAAGATCCAACTGTTTTGAGAGTATGGTGATCCTCGATTTTGATCAGAATATTATCCTGCTTCGATTTGGAATAGGATGTGACCGGAACAAAATAGCAAATATTGTTCCGCGTTTCCATAACCACACCAAACACAAACTTCTCCCTGTTAGCATATTCGATATTTGTAACGTGATGATCCAAATTTTGAATATAACGATGATACACTTTATCAACAAAATAAAATGCCGGAAATCTGGTTCTTTGGGACATAAAAATCCTTTCAAAAAAATAAGGGATAAGCAAAAACGCTTATCCCTTTCAATCCTTTGTGTTCGCACTTAGGGTGGCGAACAAACCCCCATACTCGCTCACACTTAACGGTAGTGACACTCCGGCAAGATTCTTCTTACATGGATAAGCATATTCAATAGTTTCCGATTTGTCAACAGTACAAGACTTTGCGCCGGCTTCACTTCTTCTTCGCCAGTTTCTCCACTCCGATCTTATACTCTATCAGTCTGAGCACATAATCCGGCATCTTACGATTTCCAAGCTCCCAATCCTGCAAAGTGCGATACGGGATCTCAAAATACTCGCAGAATTCCTTTCTCGTCATGCCGGTGCTCATCCTTAACTCGATGATATAATCCTTCGTCTCCATAATCCCTCCAGCGTCGCATTGCGTATAACTTTTTTATACGATATCATACGCGTCGCGTATTATCAATCATGAATTTAATCTGAACCCCAAAGAAATGGTTGCAGGATAAATGCAAGACAGCCGGCCCATCAGGGCCGGCTGCTTCACATCACACACTTCAAAAATCAAAATCCTCCGGATCATACCCAGCATCCTCCAACGCATCCCGGAGCTCGTCCTCATCCATATCCTCCAGATCCAGATCCCGCAGTTCCTCCAGATCCTGCAACTCATCCAGATCCAGATCGTCCAGCTCCGAGGCATCGACTCCCAGCTCCTCCGCCTTTATCTCCCGCTCCAGGTACTCGAACTCCAGCGCCTCCTCCGCGAAATCGATCCGCCCGTCCCTGTTCAGATCAAACATCTCATCCAGCGAACTCTCTACATCTCTGTCGAATAATCCCATGATCGTACCTCCGTCCTGTCAAAAGTCCCGGCCTTCGCTCACAAAGCACCCTGTACCACGCCCCCTTCCGAACCGCTCCCGCATCCATGCGGCAAATGCATCCGCCTCCTCCAACTGCGGATAATGCGCAGAATCCTCAAAGAGCACAAACTCCCGCTCCCCGTCTCCTCCGATCTCCTTCAGATACTCCGCCGCCGCTTCCGGGGATGTCATCCCGTCATACCGCCCCATCACGAAATACACCGGGATCTCCATCACAGACACGATCTCCGTCACCGGATGCTGTAGTGCCTCCATGATGAGGCCGTCCTGGTACCTCCCCGACGCCACATAGAAACGCACCGCATCCGTCAGATTGTACTCACTGCCAAAGAGGAACCCCTCCAGATAGTCCCGGTCCTCGTCGATCCCCCGCGCAGCAAACCCATACTTCCTCACGAAGCTCCGGGGCACGATTCCCTCCCCATTCGCAATGGGATCCCGCAACGCCTCCAGCGAAGCAGCTGCCCCTTCATCGCCCTCGTCTTCCGCCCGGGCGATGCACTTCTCCAGCGTATCCAGTTCACTTTCCACCGTATCCGACATCTGCCCGATGCCGATATACGCCGCGTACAGATCCGGTCTCAGAGCCGCCGCCAGGGTTGCGATATAGGTCCCGTAGGAATGCCCCAGCAGGATCACCCGGTCCTTCCCCAAGAGCTCTTCCACCCGCTCCGTGATGGCGATCAGATCCTCCACATGCGTCGCAGCAGTCACATCCGAATAGTCCTCACCGAACCGATAGGATTTCCCGCTACCCCGCTGGTCATAATGAACGATGGTAAAATCCTCCTCCAGCTCCCCCTGATACTTCCTCACATAGGGGATCTCCGAACAGCAGGGTCCGCCGTGCACAAAGATCAGCACAGGATTCTCCCGGTCGCAGCCACGGATCATCCACCGGATCTCCGCGCCGTTTACCTCCACCGTTTCGTACTCACTGATGCTCCTCTCACCACGGATCCGCGGTGTCCACGTGGGCATCACGGCCCTGATCAGCAGGAGCAAAAATACGGCCGCCACAGCTATGATAAACGCTCTCTTGCGATTTCTCTTCTTCAATCCACCGACACCCCTGTAATATTCCCTTACTTCTTCCCGTTTGCGATCACCACGTTGATCGGCTCGATCTCGATCCGCTCCCAGACCTTTTCGACGACATAGGGCGCCTCAAATAGGTTGGATTTTTGCAGTAAATACAGTGATATTATACCACTTTCGCTATTGTGCAGGGAATGTGGTATAAAGAAGGTGTAGATAACCTGTCGAGTTTGACGGGTTCGAGCACTATGCAGAGGAAGCCGGTATCCGGGAGAAGACAGTTTCAGAAATCCGGCGGGTTTTGGATGAGAATGCAGTAAAGGCGTGAGTGAAACGGGATTAAGGAAAGGAGAAGGAAATGCAGAAGATAGGTATTGCAAAAGGGCCTGAAGGGGCAAGCAGACTGATCATGGGGTGTATGCGGATGCCGGCACTGTCTGCGGCGGATGCGGCGGTGATGATCGAGACGGCGGCAGAACTGGGGATCAATTTTTTCGACCACGCAGATATCTACGGAGGCGGCGAAGCAGAGACACGGTTCGGTGAGGCGATGGCGCTTACGAGTCTGAAGAGGGAGGATATGATCATCCAGTCGAAGTGCGGGATCCGTCCGGGCCTGCAGATCTTCGACTGGAGGAAGTCTCACATCATCGAGAGTGTGGACGGGATCCTGCAGCGGTTACGGATGGAGTACCTGGACGTGCTGCTGCTCCACAGGCCGGATCTGCTCTTCGATCCTGCGGAGGTGGCGGAGGCTTTTGATGCGCTGGAGCAGTCAGGGAAGGTGCGGCACTTCGGCGTGAGCAACACGATGCCGATGCAGATCGAGCTGCTGAAAAAGTTCGTAAAGCAGCCCCTGCAGATCAATCAGCTGCAGTTCTCCCTGGAGCAGTCGCAGCTCATCGACCAGGATCTGTACATGAACAATAAAACGACGGATATGTCATTTATGCGAGACGGCAGTGCACTGGACTATTGCCGCCTGAATGACATCACGATCCAGGTCTGGTCTCCTCTGCAGCAGGGAATGTTCGGTGGGATGTTTATCGACAACCCTGATTTCCCGGAGCTGAACCGGGTGCTGGGAGAGCTGGGGGAGAAGTACGGCGCCACGAAGGCAGCCATCGCCATCGCGTGGATCCTTCGGCATCCTGCGAAGATGCAGGTCATCGCGGGCACCATGAATCCGGTGCACTTGAAGGAAATGGCAGAAGCGGACCGGATCGAGCTGACCCACGAGGAGTGGTACCGACTGTATCTGGCGTCGGGGAAGTTTTTGCCGTGACTCGCGCTCTGCGCGTGTCAGAGTTCTGCGCAGGGCCGGGTTTGGCATGTGGTTTTGCGTGGGCTCCGCGCATGTCAGGAAACGCAAATTGATTTTTTGCGGGAATGTGGTATGATTTTTCTCGGTGGGCAGAGAGGCGAAGGCTGCTGCCCGGAAAACGCAAAGCGATACAGGGAGGGAATAAAATGAGCTATGTAATCATGGGCGCGATCATCGGCGCAATCGTTGGTGTCGTATACGTCATCGCGAAGAAGGACAGCAAGGAGCGCGACGAGATGGTGGCGAAGCTGACCGAGGCTGAGAAGCAGCGTCTGATGGACACCGAGGTGGAGTTCAAGGGCGAGAGCGAGTGGGTGCAGGAAGCCTATGTTGCTAAGATGGTGGAGAAAGGCGGGAAGTTCGATGTCCGTCTGCTGTGGTACAACAAGGTGATGAACAACGCCGAGGAGAATACCATCACCATCGCGGATGCCAGCCTCAAGAAGGCTGAGAAGGAAGAGCACGATGTGAAGGTCGGAGATTTCGTGAAGATGTATTTTGCACCTGAGAAGACCGTGGGTAGTGTGAAGATCGTGTTCTGATGATTGGTTATGACCGGATAGAAAGAGAGCGCCTCTGACGAGGCGCTCTTATTTTGGATATCACTCAAACAGATCGTCGAGGGTAAGCACCTTGGAAATATGATCGGTATGCGCAGTCCCGGAAATACCGGACACAGATATCAGCACCAGTTTTACCGCATTTGCGCTTCCGGTCTCCTTCTTGAAGGCTTCTGCCTTATTCAGCAATTCGATTTCATACTCTCGGCTGATAGAAAAGGGAGTGTCCGTATATTTTGACTCGCAGAGGTTGGTAATCCCATCATCCCGATCTATCACCAGATCAACCTGCGCTTCCCGCCCATTCCATTGATATTCTGTCGTTCGTACGCCCGAAATTCCCAGCGCTTTCTTAATCCCTTCGATGTGATACATACATAATATCTCGAAGGCATGCCCCCTCCAATTCATGTATCTCCCGGTATCATTTCTATAGTCGCTAAAGTCGCGGTAACGGTCTGCATTATCTCCGGAGAGGAATTTATAGTGGAACAGTAAAAACGGATCCACCAACTGCAGTTTTATGGGATGCCCGCTTGTATATTGATCTCTGTACTCATGGACATACCCGCATTTGACCAGATCCTCCACTGCCCTGCTGAAAGAGCCGGCAGGTAGTTCCAGGGTTTTACAGCACTCTGCTTTTAACGCACCATATTGGAAACGGGACAGGTATTCCATGATCCTGTTATATACAGGGGACTCCTTCAAGGTCGCTTCCAATAATTTCTTTGACTCATTTCTCAGAAGAGCATGTTCTTCCAGGCAAAGTTTGTTGATGTTCCACGTCAGACTTTCATTTGGATTCATCAAATTAAAGAAATACGGCAGACCCCCAAATACCATCTGGCAGTCTACAATCTGTTTTCTGGACCACCCGAATCCCTGGTCGCGGAAGAGAGTTTCTGTTTCTTTCAGCGAGAAAGGTTTGATAAAGAGCTGGCAGGTCACCCGGTCATACAGGCTGCCGGAATTTTCTATGACATTATTGATGATCCATGAAGTGGCACTGCCACAGATGATAAACATATAATCACGACCGACGGTTCCGGATCTGTTCCAAAACTCTCCAAAGGCCATCAAAAAATCTGACCTGGGCGTTACAAACCACGGGAACTCATCCAGAAATACGATCTTTTTTCCATGCGGGGACTGTCTGACATCATCCTTTTTCAGGATTTTCTCCAATCTGGAAAAAGCCTCAAACCAGTTCTTGGGGATTGTTTTTTCATCATCTCCGTATTCCTTCAATCTTTGAAAAAAGGATTTTAACTGATCTCTGGTATTTCCGCTTTCAAGACCGGTTGCTCTGAAAGCGAAATAACTTGAAAAGGTCTGTTCCACCAGATACGTTTTTCCGACACGACGCCTCCCATAGACGCAGATCAATTCGGATTTACCGGACTTCTCACATCTCTCTAATTCACTGATCTCGGATTTACGACCAACTATGACCATTCGTTTTCCTCCCAAAGATATCTGAAGTCGTGATATTATCGTCAAGTACGTATTATTCCCGTCGTCTTATCGAGCAGGTATATGATACCACAAATTCCAAATATAAGCAAAATTTGCTTCTTGTTTGGAAATTTTACCTCATTTCAGCCCGATAATTCCAATTATAAGGCAAATTTACTTTATAATTGGAATTTGAGATGACGGGCTCATAAAAAAAGAGCGTCTCAGTCGAGATGCCCTCTTTTGGTGTTACAGGCTTCTGTTTACGTTGCGGATGTAGTCTTCCGCGGGGATCATGGGACGCTCCAGCTCTGCGATGGTCTCAGGGGAGAGGGTGAGGGACGCTTCATATTCCTCGCCGGCTTTCGTGAAGCGCTCCAGGAGTGGATCTGCGAAGGGGGCTGCGTGAGGAACGTTCAGAAGAGGGGTCTCGGGGACACAGACCATGTCCAGGTTGCCGAAGCTGTTCTTGCACTGGATCTTCAGGCCGTCGAAGTTTCCTTCCCAGTCAGGGAATCCGCAGCCGCTGATGACCAGGGTGTGGATCCTGGAGAAGTCTGCCAGGGGCTCGTGTCTGACGGTGCCATCGGGCATCTGTACCATCTTCATCTGCACGAGAGGGATGGTGCGGTCCAGCAGTGCCTTCAGGTGAGAGGGCATGCCGTACACGTAGAGGGGGAAGCTCCAGATAATGATGTCGGAGTCGCGGTAGAGATCCAGGATCGCATTCTGATCATCCTGTATCATGCAGTGACCATCCAACTGCTGCCAGCAGCCGAAGCATCCTCTGCAGGGGGCGATGTTTTTGTCGATGACGTCGATGATGGTGACGTCGTGTTTTCCGTCCTTATTCAGGCCTTTCAGAAAGGCGTCCGTCAGGCGGAAGGTGTCGCTCTTCTTTTTCGGAGAGCCGTTGAGAACCAGAATTTTCAAATCGTATTTCCTCGCTGGGGTAGTATTTTGTGGCTTTCTCAGCGCACTTCTCTGATGATACTATCCGTTCGCCCTTTCCGCAATAGGTCAGGATGCAGATTCTTTCTTGCAGATGGGGATGCCGCGGATGCACACGCCGATCTTGTACTTATTTTCCGGGTGATCTTTCTCCCAGAAGATGACCGTATAGCTGAACTCGGGGCCGTCATTCTCGAGGAGCTCCCGCAGATACCCCAGGCCCTTGCTGCCGGGCTCGATGGTGATCTGCCCGTTCCGGTCCATCTCCAGCAGGGCTTCGTAGATGTCGCGGTAGGTTTCACAGTATCTTCTGCGGGCGGTGTAGTTGGCTCTGACGTTGATCTGATTCAGTTTTTCGATCTCTGTTTCCAGGGTTTTGAAGTCCATATCACATCAGCCCTCCTTGTATGTTCATCATAGAGGAGATCACAGATTCATTTTAGCGAGTGGGAGTGGAAGAATCAAATTTTTCCTCAAGCTAGGCTTGAGTACAATCATAAGCTCTTAAGATGTCCAGGCCCAGGAGCAGCGCTTTCTGATGGGAACCGGTGCCGAAGTCTCTGGCATCATACTCGTGCACATTGGCCAGAGAATCCGCGGTGAAGAGGAACTGTCCGAACTGTGCACCACGCTTTCTGCTGCATGCGGCCAGGGCGGCACATTCCATCTCAACCACAGAGCACCCTTCCTCCAGACGGTAACGGACCATATCTCGGGTCTCCCGGAAGAAGCCATCCGTAGACCAGGTGGTGCAGGTGACGAATGGAAGGTCGTGTTTCTTGAAGGTCTGCTCGATCACGGCGATGGGTTCCGGATCGAGGTCTATGTACCGTGATGCGGGCAGGTAGTGGTAAGAGGTACCTTCCGCTCTGAGGGCTCTGGTGGGAACGATGAACGCATTTTCCGGCAGATCTGCCAGGACACCGCAGGAACCCACCGCGATCACTTTTTTGCATCCGCAGTTCACAAGGGTATCCAGAACCTGCGCAGCAGCGGCAGCCCCGATGGGGGATTGTACCAGGCAGATATTTTCTTTTTCCTCATGAAGGACGTAGACCTGAATGTCATGGGAGACGGTGATGAGGGTCTGCGCCACAGTGGCATTGTGCTGCGTTGCATACTCATGCACCACGTCCCCGAGAAATGCGAAGAGGCATTTTTCCGGCAGGGGAGCTGCGGTCCAGTCGTGATCCGGTGCGATCACCTCAGGGGAGGTGTCATCATATTCCAGAAGCGGGATCTCGTTTTTAATGATCATGGCGGGGCTCCTCTCTCATTTCTAATCGATACATTTTTAAACCTACCGAATTCGGTGGGTTTAGTTGATTTTTCAATTCCTGCCTACAGGCACTCGATCAGCCGGTCCACGTCCTCGGGGGTGGTGGCCCAGCTGGTGGCGATGCGCATGACGGTGTGGCCGTCACTCTGCCCTTGGCCAGCATCGCTCTTTCTTATGGGGTTATGCCGGATCCTCTGCCGGAAGCTTGGCGAGGTAGAGGGAGTAGACGATGGCGATCACGATAGTGGCTCCGATGTAGATCCAGTCTGCCAGCTCATTATCCGCGCCGTACACAGACAGGGCATCGATCACGGAGTGGGCGATGATGCAGGGGAAGAGGCTGCCGCCCCGGTAATAGACCATGGTGAGGATGAATCCCCAGCTGACGGCGAAAACGATCTGGATCAAGGTTTCAACGGTGGCCTGTCCGGTGAGGAGATTCACGATGTGGCCGACGCCGAAGGTCAGCGCCGAGACGATGATGGCCACGATGGCTTTATCCTCTTTCAACATGGCTTTGAAGAGGAAGCCGCGGAAGATCATCTCCTCCACGAATCCAACCAGGAGCATGGACAGGGTATTAAAGAGCAGTTCCGTCCCCCGCAGAGAAGGGGCGAATCCATCCCAGATATTGCCTGTGGCCAGGATCCACATGGGCAGGAAGTAGAGAAGTCTTTTTGCATTCTTCGGCCATCCGGCAAGACCGTATTTTTCCTCCAGATGATTCGCTTTGACGAATGCGAGGCTGCCTGCGGTAAAGAGGATCAGCGCCAGGAGCATATAGATACTGGCGTCTCCGAAGTTTCCCCGGACTGTGCCCAGGATGACGCAGTAGGCGACGATCCAGAGAACGGCGAAGAGGATTTCATTTTTCTCATAAAGTTTACGCATTGTGGTTTCCTTTCCGGGCGGCGATCATGCCGTAGAAGACGTTCTCCAGCATCTTCCTGCACTGCCCTTCGTCATATTCCATGGAGTTGTTGGCCAGGAGGCTGGCCATGCCGTGGGCCACGCAGAAGAAGCTCAGGAACATCTCCCGGGCCTGCTCCACGTCCACCTCGAGGCCTGCTGCCATGATGTTCAGGATCTCCGAGAGTCCGGGATCTGACATAAGTGTCGTTACGTCTTTCCCGCCGAATTTATCCGTCTGAAAGAGGAAGCGGAAGAGGTTTTTCTCCTCATGGCCGAAGCGGACGTAGTTCAGGCCCAGTGCCAGCATTGGATTCTCATCCGTTTCCTTAGGCGAGATAAATGCCGTGTGAAAATCGTCCGCAATCTCATAGGCCGCTTCCCGGATCTCGTCCACAGTCTTGAAGCTATAGAGCACGGGCTGGGTGGAACATCCCAGGTACTCCGCGATGGTTCTGGCGTTCAGGTTTTCGTGGCCACTCTCCCGGATGATCTCGAAGGAGGCGTTTGCGACCATCTCTTTTGTGACTTTTACTTTGGGGGGCATCGTATTTTTCTCCGTTTTGTTCTCGGTGGATTGTCTTTATAATTGTCGTTATATAATCCTAATTATATATCGGATTTTTGATTTGTCAAATATAAAAGAGCCACGACAGACAGCGATGGTCTGTCAGGGCTCTTTAGATACCGATGCTTCACAGCGCTACATTATCCGGCGGGGCGGGGAGGCGTGTCGTGGGCGCAGCCCAGCGGACAGCGTTGATGAGGATCCTGCGGATGTCGGGGTGCTCGTACACGGGAGCCTCTTCATGGCCGGGCTGGAAGTAGAAGATTTTTCCATAGCCGCGGGTGAAGGTGCAGCCGCTTCGGAAAACTGCGCCTCCCGCAAACCATCCCAGGAAAACTACATCGTCAGGATTAGGGATGCTGAAGGGTTCTCCGTAGAGTTCCTCCTCCGGGATGTCGATGCACGCAGGAACGCCCTGTGCGATGGGGTGCGCAGGGTTGGCACAGAAAAGTTTTTCGCTGTCTCCGTGTCGCCAGCTTAAGGTGCAGGGCGTCCCCATGAGGCGGCGGAAGATTTTGCTGTAGTGGGCGGAATGCAATGCGATGAATCCCATGCCGCTGTGGATGTGGCGGATGACGCGCTCTACGGTCTCATCGGTGACATCCTCCTGTCTGGCATGGCTCCACCAGATGAGAACATCGGTATCTGCCAGGATTTCTTCAGGGAGGCCCTGTTCCGGCTCATCCAAAGTAGCGCAGCGAACGATCAGGTCGCTCTCCGTTTTGAAACCATTTTTCAAAGCTCCGTGGATGCCTTCGGGGTAGACCTCGTAAATCGCAGGGATCTTACGCTCATGCTCGTATTCGTTCCAGATGGTCACTTTGATCATGCGATCCAGCCTCCTGCCCGCAGATTTTTGATGGACTGCTCCATGTGGTCGGCGTAGGAAGGGCTGCCGAAATGCTCCGCCACCACGTAGCCTTCATAGCTTGTTTTTACCAGGGTCTCCAGCACCTCGCGAATGGGAATGTCGCCGTCTCCCACGGCGCAGGGATAGAGAACGCGGCCGTCGATACAGGTAAGGCTGTCGCCGTCACCGGCTTTGCTCCAGAGACGATCCTTCAGATGGACGTGGGCGATGCGGGACAGGAAGAGTTCCTCCGCTTTCAGAATGTCCTGGGCGCTGAAGATAAAGTTCCCGGTGTCCAGGGCAACCTTCAGTTCCGGCACGGCCTCCAGGAATGTAGCCATTCCTTCCATGGTGGCGATGGGGCTCATGGCATTGTCATAGTCCTCAATGGTGAGGGTGATGCCTTTTTCCGTTGCGATCGCTGCCAGCTGTCGCATGCCCTCGTGCATCTGTGCCAGCTCCGCATCTTTATCGCCGCCCTCGGTATAGAATCCGGGGATGGCCATGATCCGCTTTGCGCCGAAGCGAATTGCCATGTTCACATGGTCCTCCATCTGCGCGCGGTCGATTTTTTCCTGCCAGCTGTAGTTGCGGTAAATGCTGGTTACCTGCAGACCGTTTTCCGCAAGGAGCTCGGCCCCTTCGGCATCGTCTGCGTCCAGCTCCGCTGCGGCGTATCCCAGGTCTGCCGCCCAGGCGATGGTTTCCGCGAGAGTCTCGCCCCGCTCCCGGGAGGCTTCCCGGATGTGATGAAAGAAGGTACCCGCTTTCCACTTGCGCTGTGCTCTCTTCGTGCGACGCTGCTCCCTGTTATTTTCCTCGGAAGCAAAAATCTCCACTGCGGCATCCGTCATGTCATCGTCCCAGGTTCTGCCGGATACGATGGCGTCCGACCAGGGACACAGTTTCTCATAATCGTCGTCGAAAATCACGGTATAGGGCGGGCCGCAACGATCGTCCACGGACATAAAGAGATGCCGGCCTTCGGTGATCAATCGGGTCGGCCATTCAATAGCGGGGTCGTCCACGCGATCATAGATCTCCCGGTTGATCTCGTAGAGACTGCAGTTGGGACCGCCGCCGATCTGGGCGGTGTAGCGCCCGGTCTCAGGATCAAAGCAACATTTCCAGCCACTGCCTTCTTTGAATTCCATCCTTTGTCTCCTCTTTTCGCCAAAACGCGTTATCGATCGCTTCGGAGCATCGCGCGCCAGATCTCATCGCAGATGCCCTGGTTGTTTCTGCCCGCTGCGCGGAAGAGCCCCTCCTGTTTCATTCCGGCCTTTTCCATGACGCGGCCGGACTTGGGATTGTTGACATCGTGGCATGCGGCGATGCGGTTCAGGCCCACTTCATCAAAGAGGAAGTTCATCACTGCCTTCAGGGCTTCCGGCATCAGGCCCTGTCCCCAGTATGCCTTGCTCATGCAGTATCCCATGTCCGCGGAATCCGTGTTTTCCTTCAGCTTTACGACGGAGATGTTGCCAATGGCTCTTCCGTTTTCCTTCAGGACCATGACCCAGTTGAAGTATCCGCCGTCTTCATAGCGGGACACCCAGTCAGTGAGAAGAGCTCTCGTCATCTCGACGCCGGTGTGGGGCGCCCAGGTAAGGAATTTCGTCACCTCCGGATCGTGGGCCCAGTTCTCGTACATGTCCTCCGCGTCATCCACCGTAAATCTTCTGAGGATCAGGCGCTCTGTCTCGATGGTTTGTGTTCCGATCTTGTTCATAGTGTAATCCCCCTATCACTCCATACATGTGCTTCCACGTACCGTTCCGGGCTTTTCCGCCTTTATGGTTTGCAGCAGCCGGTTCGCAGGCAGATGTCAATTTTCATTTTTTCAAAGACATCACATAAATCTGGCAGGGATTTGCTTCATCCCAAAGGAGCGGGAATACTTCGAATTCCCGGAACCCCATGGACAGATAGAAGCGGTTCGTGTCATCGTAGTCGTCATATTTGCCCATCTGGACGGTTTTGACCTGAAGAAACTCGTATCCTTTCGATGCGGCCACTTCCTTCGCCCTCTCCATAAGCTGTCTGCCGAGGCCTTTCCTGTGATACTCCTTCAGGACTCCCATCACAGCGACTTCGACAGTGGCCTTTCCGGTTTCTTTCAGGCAGAGAAATCCCACCGCTTTCTCTTCTTCCTTTGCCGCCATGAAGATCCAATTTGCGCTACCGGAAATGTATTCCTCTCTGCTCTCTTCGATCCCAAACCAGTCGGTAAGTGCTTCAAGCACGGTTCTTGCGATGGTCTGTTTTTCCTTTGGATCGGTGATTTCTATGATCATTTTTCAACCTCTTTTCGCATTTGATCCGGCCTACCCGTGTTCTTCCACATACTGCATAAACTCCGGAGTCTTCGACCAGTACTTGATGCCCCAGTTTTCAAAATATCCGCGGAAGCTCATATCTCATCATACTCACACCATTCTTCAGCTTTTTTCTGAAATCAGACTGGTCTAATCTTCTCCCACCAGATGCACGGTCTGATACGCATGACCTACGGCCGGAAGAAATTTACTTTTCACATCATCCACGCGCATCTTGAGACTGGATGTGTTCACGCAAGGGTGGCATCCGAGATACTCGGCCTGCAGCACGTCCTCATCGATCAGGAGCTGCACCGTGTGATCCTTATCGTTCATCAAACCCATGACGCTGACAGATCCGGGCTCGATATCCAGATATTTCACCATGTCCTCAGCTTCCGCAAACGAAAGTCTTGCGGAGTTTATCTGCGCCGAAAGTTCCTTTGTTTTGAACTTCTTATCTCCCGGCATCAGAAGCAGGTAAAATGCCGTCTTCTGTCGATTGCAAAGGAACAGATTTTTACACATGGTCACACCAAGCACCGCATCTATCGCTTCACAGGCCGCCATGGTTTCAGCCGCCTCGTGATCCACACGCTGATACTCTATGCCCAGAGAATCCAGCAGATCGTAGGTGCGCACCTCCCGCGGCAGGCGCCCCTCCATAGAGTCAGGTCTTCCGTTTAAAAGTTCCATTTTTTGCATCTCCTCCTACGTGATCTCGAAATACCTGTTATACCAGGCAATCCAAGTCACAACATCAATGCCGCAAATCCCATAATGGCCCAAATTGTAAGGGCAAGGCCGATCGCCGTATATACTTGTCGTAATGCTTCCTTCCGCCCGTGCTCCGCTTCGAGTTGAACCAGTTCCCCGGGATCCTCAGTATGAATCTCCGGTTTGTTTGTGTCAGGGATAAAGGCAATAAACTGGATAAGCAAAAGAATCAGTGCACCGGTCTTAGAACCTGATTCGCCGTTTCCAATATGGAATAGTCGGGTATTTTGAAATGTATCCGGCAAGAATTTCCACAGGATAAAACCAACAACGATGCCCGCAACACAGATCATATTTCGGATGTTTTTCAGTTGCCTGGTTGATGGTTTATTCATAACGAATCCTCATTAAGCATAACTGCTTCATTTATCCAATCTTGAAAAACTGACACCATTATCTTTATATAGTTCTTCACATTCTTTCAGCGTAAACGGTGAAAGTTTGATCTCATAGGTCACTCTGTTATAAAGCCCCCATGATAATTTATTAATTTGTCCAGAATCCATGAATTCGCACTACCGCACACTACCACCATCAGGTTCTTCCTGTGACAGCCCCAATTATTCCAAAA
>JAEEGH010000742.1_pt1 | contig 103505 bp, 76 predicted proteins | sample 9134181 | NCBI WGS metagenome assembly JAEEGH01 (sample SAMN16246544, study PRJNA631951) | gut metagenome | biome: gut microbiome; feature: rumen; material: DP-attached | host: Bos | place: Iran: Karaj | collected 2018-10
CAACGGGTGTATTCTGGCACAACCTGCACGAGGGTTCGCTGCACCTGACGGTGGCTGATACCGGTTGGGGCAAGGCCGTCTGGGGTAAGTTCTACGGACAGTGGTTTGCTGGAGCAACAGTGTTCGTCTTTGACCACGAGAAGTTCAATGCCGACACGCTGCTGCGCCAGATGGAGAAATACAAGGTGACGAGTTTCTGCGCTCCTCCCACCATCTACCGTTTCATGATTCGCGAAGACCTCAGCAAGTACGACCTGTCGTCACTCGAATACTGTTGCACAGCCGGTGAGGCCCTGAACCCTGCCGTCTTCGACAAGCTCAAAGATCTGATAGGTCTTAACATCATGGAAGGCTTCGGACAGACAGAGACCACAATGACGCTGGGTACCTTCCCCTGGATGACACCCAAACCCGGAAGTATGGGTATTCCCAATGCCCAATACGATATTGACCTGCTGCGTGCCGACGGCACATCGTGCGAGGACGGTGAGAAAGGTGAGATCGTCATCCGCGTAGGCGACAAGAAACCCATCGGACTGTTCAAAGGCTACTACCGCGACGAGGAGAAGACCCGCGAGGCCTGGCACGACGGCATCTATCATACTGGCGACATGGCCTGGCGCGATGAGGATGGCTACTACTGGTTTGAAGGCCGTATCGACGACGTCATCAAGTCGTCAGGCTACCGCATCGGTCCGTTTGAGGTAGAGTCAGCCCTGATGACCCATCCCGCTGTTGTGGAGTGCGCCATCACTGGTGTCCCCGACGATATCCGCGGCATGGTGGTCAAGGCCACCGTCGTTCTCGGCAAGGAATGGAAAGACAAGGCTGGCGACGACCTCATCAAGGAGTTGCAGCAACATGTAAAGAAGGTTACTGCACCTTATAAATATCCCCGTATCGTCGAGTTCGTCGACGAACTGCCAAAGACCATCAGCGGAAAGATAAGAAGAGTTGAAATACGAGAAAAGGACAGCAAATGATGACTCGAATTATTGTAAAGATAGGCTCTAACGTGCTGACAAGAAAGGACGGCAAGCTCGACGTGACACGCATGTCGGCATTGGTCGACCAGATTGCCGCACTGCGACGTCAGGGCATCGAGGTGATACTGGTATCGTCAGGTGCCGTAGCCTGCGGACGCCGCGAACTGACTGTCGATCACTCGCTTGACAGCGTAGAACAGCGCCAGCTGTTCAGCGCCATCGGACAGGTGAAGCTCGTAGGCCTATACTACGACCTGTTCCGCGAGTTCGGCATCCATGTGGGCCAGGTGCTCACGACAAGAGAGAACTTCCAGCCTGGTGAGCAGTATCGTAACCAGCAGGCCTGCATGACGGTGATGCTCGAGAACGACGTACTGCCTATCGTCAACGAGAACGACACGGTAAGCGTCACGGAGCTGATGTTTACCGATAACGACGAGCTGTCGGGTCTTATCGCACAGATGATGCAGGCCGACACGCTTATCCTGCTCTCTAACATCGACGGCATCTATGACGGACATCCCGACGACCCAGCCTCGAAGATTATCCCCAGTGTGGCCCCCGGCACCGACCTCTCACAGTATATCAAGGAGGAGAAAAGTGCCTTCGGGCGTGGTGGCATGCACTCGAAATACACTACAGCGCAGAAGGTGCAGCAGGCCGGCATCCGCGTCATCATTGCCAACGGTGAGCGTGAGAACATCCTCGTGGACCTCATTGAACGGAAAGACGAAACCCCACATACGGAGTTCATCCCCTAACACCCATCACCCAACACCCATCACCTAACACCCAACAACACCCATGAAATTAGAAGAAACTTTCAAGCGTGTCAAGCAAGCCAGCAAGACGCTGGCACTGCTCACCGACGAGCAGCGCAACGAGATACTGAATGCTGTAGCCGATGCCATCATCGACTATAAAGAGCGTATCCTCGTCGCCAACGAGAAAGACCTGGCGAAGATGGATCCGAAGAATCCACTCTATGACCGTCTGCAACTGACAGACAAGCGACTCGACGACATCGCTGGTGACATGCGTAATGTCGCTACCCTACCCTCGCCACTGGGTCATGTGACAAAGGAGAAGACGCTGCCCAACGGACTGCGCCTGTGTCGCGTCAGCGTACCCTTTGGCGTCATCGGTATGATCTACGAGGCTCGTCCCAACGTCACCTACGACGTCTTCTCACTATGTTTCAAGAGTGGCAATGCCTGTGTACTGAAAGGAGGTAGCGATGCCGACCTGTCGAATCAGGCCAGCGTAGAACTCATCCACGAGGTGCTGGAACGCTTCGGTGTCAATCCCGACGTCGTCACACTGCTGCCTGCAACCCATGAGGCCACGGGTGAGATGCTCAATGCCGTAGGCTATGTCGACCTCTGCATCCCACGTGGAGGCCGTCGTCTCATCGACTTCGTCCGCGATACCGCCCGTATTCCTGTCATCGAGACTGGTGCAGGCGTCGTGAACACCTATTTTGACGTTGATGGCGATTTGGAGATGGGCAAGAAGATCGTTTGCAATGCGAAGACACGTCGCGTCAGCGTATGCAATGCCCTTGACTGTCTGATCATCCATGAACAGCGTCTGGGCGACCTCCTCGAGTTGGTGAAGCCACTACTCGACCATAAGGTCGTGCTGTATGCCGATGCCCCAGCCTATCAGCTGCTGGAAGGCCACTATCCTGTCATTCTGTTAAAACCCGCTACCACTGAGAGTTTCGGTACGGAATTCATGGACTACAAGATGGCCATCCGCACCGTTACGTCTCTTGATGAAGCCCTGGCACATATCGACCAGTATGGCAGCGGACACAGCGAGGCCATCATCACGAAGAACGAAGAAACGGCCCGTCGATTCCAGGCCCATGTCGATGCTGCCTGCGTCTATTGGAACGCACCCACGTCATTTACTGACGGCGCCCAGTTCGGACTGGGTGCCGAGATAGGCATTTCTACACAGAAGCTTGGTCCCCGCGGCCCTATGGCCTTAGAGGAAATCACCACTTATAAGTGGCTCATCGAGGGCGAAGGGCAGACAAGGCCGTAAGCCCGGAATAACGGAATTGCGGAATTACGGGATAACGGAATTACGGGATAACGGAATTACGGAATAACGTAATAACGATATAACGACATAACGGAATAACGACATAACGATATAACGACGATGAAATCATTTATTAATGTTAGCGATATCGGCCCCCTGGAAAAGGCGATGGCCGAAGCGTTCGAAATCAAGAACGACCGTTATAAATATCAGCATCTGGGCAAGAACAAAACCCTCATGATGATCTTCTTCAACAACTCACTGCGTACGCGTCTGTCGACGCAGAAGGCTGCCATGAACCTCGGCATGAATGTCATCGTACTCGATGTGAATGCTGGTGCCTGGAAGCTGGAAACTGAGCGTGGCGTCATTATGGATGGCGACAAGAGTGAACACTTGTTGGAGGCCATCCCCGTCATGGGTTGCTACTGCGACCTCATCGGCGTACGCAGCTTCGCCGGACTCACCGATCGCGAGTACGACTATGCCGAGACCGTCTTGAATCAGTTTATCAAGTACTCAGGACGTCCTGTATTCGCCATGGAGACTGCCACCGTACATCCCCTGCAGGCCTTTGCAGACCTCATTACCATTGAGGAGAACCTCCCCAACCCCTCCGAAGGAGGGGCTTATGACACCGCAGGCACTCCCCTCCTTCGGAGGGGCCGGGGGAGGTGCAAGGTCGTGCTGACCTGGGCACCCCACTGCCGTGCCCTGCCACAGGCTGTGCCTAACAGCTTCGCCCAGTGGATGAATGCCGCCCCCAATGTCGACCTTGTCATTACCCATCCTAAAGGCTACGAGCTCGATCCCAAGTTCGTGGGCAATGCCGTGGTGGAGTATGACCAGAAGAAAGCTTTCGAAGGTGCTGACTTCATCTATGCCAAGAACTGGTCGAATCCCGGCGTGACAAATCCTGCCGACTATGGCAAGATTACTTGTGAGGACCGCTCATGGACTGTTGACACCGAACACATGTCGTGGACGAATAACGGCAAGTTCATGCACTGTCTGCCAGTACGCCGCAACCTCATCGTCACTGATGACGTCATCGAGAGCCCCAACAGTCTCGTCATCCCCGAGGCTGCCAACCGTGAGATATCCTGCTCAGTGGTTATCAAGCGCATGCTGGAAGCATTATAAATAGAACAGAAGGATGAAGAAATTACTGATTGGTGCCATCGTACTGCTGATAGCAGTGGTAATGGTAAAGACAGTGCCCGAGAAGAAGGCACACAAAGAAGCTATGATGGAAGCCATCATGGCGTATGTGGATGATGAAGCCAGACAACGGGGCATCGGTGACAATATCCTGGCCAATCTGAGCAAGGGTATTGTGAACAAAACCATTGAGGTGGCCCTGAACTCCAAGCTGGAGGTAGACAACTATCTGCTTTTCAACACCACCTTTGTAGAACTCGGCGACGAGAGGAAGACCCTTTCACTGGGTATCCTCGGTCATGTGTTCACGTTCGATAAGGAGATGTTACGCGACGCGCTGGAAGAGTCGGCTAAGCAGAAGGCCGAGCAGAAAAGCGAGCGCAAGACGGCCAAAGAAGCTGCCAAGGAAGCCCGTAAGCTTGAGAAACAGCTTAAGAAAGAACAGCGCAAGCGCGAGAAGCAGGCCCGTAAAGAGGCCAAGCGACGCGAGAAAGAGGCTCGTAAAGAGGCTAAGCGACGTGAAAAGGAAGCCAAGAAGAAATAAATGAAGCCCCGACATCTATCGGGGCTTCATTATTGATATGTATTCGTTTATTTGGGCTGTTTGCCGATATAAGCCAGAATACCTCCGTCGACATAGAGCACATGGCCATTGACGGCATCAGAGGCATGAGAGGCCAGGAAAACGGCGGGACCACCTAATTCCTCTGGGTCGAGCCAGCGTCCGGCAGGTGTCTTGGCACAGATGAAGCTGTCAAACGGATGACGACTGCCATCAGCCTGACGCTCACGAAGCGGAGCAGTCTGCGGTGTAGCGATATAACCCGGGCCAATGGCATTACACTGGATGTTATACTCGCCATACTCAGAACAGATGTTACGCGTCAGCATCTTCAGGCCACCCTTGGCAGCTGCGTAGGCACTGACCGTCTCACGGCCCAACTCGGACATCATCGAGCAGATGTTGATAATCTTGCCTTCACGGCGCTCAATCATCTCAGGGATGACGGCCTTGGTCATGATGAACGGACCAACGAGGTCGATATCAATGACCTGCTGGAACTCCTCGCGTGTCATCTCATGCATGGGGATACGCTTGATGATACCTGCATTGTTAACAAGGATATCGATGTGCCCCAACTCCTGACGGATATCAGCCACCATTTTCTGTACGTCAGCCTCGTTGGTGACGTCGCAGATGTAGCCGTGAGCCTTAATACCCTTGGCCTCGTACTCGGCCAATGCCTTATCCATGTGTTCCTGTCCGCGACAGTTGAATGCAATTTCTGCACCTGCCTTGGCCAAAGCCTCAGCCATGGCGAAACCAATACCATAGGCAGCGCCCGTGACGAGTGCCACCTTACCTTCTAATGAAAAAAGATTTGTCATAATAGTTGTGTTTGTTTATATAATAATGTATTCTAATATTTAATCTTTCATCTTTCATCTTTAATATTCGAACGACGATCCGCCTAAGAATTCACGCAACAGCGAGGTGGGAGGTATCTGATCCTCAGGTATGGGACGGATATAACGCAGGAACTTGCGCAGTCGATAGGCTTCGGCATGTTCCACGCAGTTCTCGGGGACCTGTTCTAACAACGGCTCGGCCTGACTCTTGATTACTGCCAGCTCAAACAGCATGGCAGAGTTGAACATCGCATCAGCATTCTCCTGGAAGGGGAATATCCAACGGTTCTCACCATTGCGAACACTCGGCCAGCGACGGATGGTTTCCTGTGCCGACACACCACGATATTTGTAGTCGCGGATGATTCGGCGCAACAGACGATTGTCCGTTGTTGGAACGTAGTTATGATTGTCGAGCAGGATGGTGGTCAGTGCCGAGGCATAGACACGGAATATCTGCTCGTCAGGAATCTGGGATGTCAACTCCGGATTCAGCGCATGGATACCCTCCACCACTAATACCTCCTTACCTTTAAGCTGTAGCTTCTTACCACTCCACTCGCTCTTGCCCTTCTGGAAATTGTAACGTGGCAGCTCCACCTCCTCACCATGGAGGAGAGCGTTCATCTGTTCGTTGAGCAACGGAATGTTCAGGGCGTGCAGATGTTCAAAGTCGTAGTCACCACTCTCATCACGCGGCGTCTGGTCACGATCAAGGAAATAGTCGTCGAGCGAGATGCCGATAGGCTTCAGACCATTCACGGCCAACTGCACGGAGAGGCGTTTACAGGTCGTGGTCTTACCACTGCTGCTGGGACCTGCTATAAGTACCATCTTGATGGTCTTCCGCGAGGCAATCTCATCGGCTATCTGGGCTATTTTCTTCTCTTGCAGGGCCTCACTAAGCTGAATGAGCTGGTTGCTACGTCCTTTGGCAATGGCATCATTCAGGTCACCAACAGTACGCATACCCAGAATAGTCTGCCAACGATGATGCTCCTTGAAGATCTCGAACATCTTGTCCTGGCGGATAAATGCACCAAGCTTCGAGGGATCCTCCTGTGACGGAATACGCAGCAACATGCCATCATAGTAGGGTTCCAGCCCGAAGAGATACAGCTGCGAGGTGTTGGTGAGCAACGAACCATAATAATAGTCAACATAACCATCGATGTCATAATAGGTCGTGTACAGAGAACCAGAGCCCTCCAACAGCTTAACTTTCGAGAAAGAACGGGACTCACGGAACATGCGGATGGCATCCTCGGTAGTTGTCTCATGCCGGTGAATGGGTATGGCGGCATCGATAATCTGCTGCATGCGCTGACGGAGTTCATGAATATCATCGGGCGTAACCGGACGGTCGAGACGCACATCGACATAGTAGCCGTTCGACACCGGGATATCAATGACCACCGTACAGTCTGGCCACAGGTCGTGGGCGGCCTTGTTCAACACAAAGAAAAGCGTTCGCGTATAGGCTCTGATGGCCGAAGAATTATGGAGATCAAGGAACTCAATATCCTTAGGTTTATAGACCCGATAGTGCATTCCTTCTACCTTGTTATTGACACGTGCGCTGATGGGACCATACTCCATTTTTAGCCCAAAAAGAGAAAAAATATCAGAAAGATTGCTTCCGATGCTTACATTTAGAGATTTTTTATTATTTTTGCAACGGATTTTGATTTGCTGTTCCATAAGACGATAGTTTAAGTGCGGCAAAGATACGAAGAAAAATTAAATATTAAGAATTAAATATTAAATATTTATGTCAATTTGGGTAATTTTTAAGCTTTTAGGCTCACTGGCCTTGTTGATGTTCGGTATGAAGTCAATGAGTGAGGCCCTCCAGAAGATGGCAGGTCCCCAGTTGCGACACGTTTTGGGAGCCATGACCACCAACCGTTTTACAGGTATGCTCACTGGTACGCTTGTAACGGCTTCTGTACAGTCATCGACTGCCACTACGGTGATGACAGTGTCATTCGTCAATGCCGGTCTGCTCACACTGGCACAGGCCATCTCAGTCATCATGGGTGCTAACATCGGAACGACATTGACGGCGTGGATTATGTCAGCAGGTATGTCGTTCGATATCAGCATTGCATCGTATATCGGCTTTTTCCTGGGTATTATCTTGATTTACATGAAAAAGCACCGCTACATCGGTGACTTTCTCTTCGGTCTGGGACTATTGCTGCTGGGACTCACCACATTGAGGGTAACAGGTGCGGAGATGGACTTGGGACACAATCAGGCACTACTGAATTTCTTCGCTTCGTTCGATCCGGACTCGTTCCTGACCACCCTGCTCTTCCTGCTGCTGGGCGGTATACTGACCTTCTGCGTACAATCGTCTGCTGCGGTAATGGCCATTACCATGATCCTTTGCTCCAGCGGAGCACTGCCAATCTATCAGGGTATCGCACTGGTGATGGGTGAGAACATTGGCACGACGGTCACCTCAAACCTCGCTGCCTTATCAGCCAACACACAGGCACGGCGCGCTGCCTTGGCCCACATGTTCTTCAATGTGTTTGGTGTCATCTGGATCCTGTTTGTGTTCCGTCCTTTCATCGATGCCGTCTGCGGACTGGTGGGCTATGATGTGTCGATGGCAAAGAATGCGGTATCGTCAGAGGCTTTCCTGGCTAACGCTGCCAAGTTGACTTTCGTGCTGGCAGCATTCCACACCTGCTTTAACGTGGTCAACACCCTTATCCTCATTTGGTTTATTCCTCAGATTGAGCGCTTTGTCTGCTGGGTTATCAAGCCCAAGAAATTGGACGAGGAAGAGGACTTCCGCCTGCACTTCATTACAGCTGGCTTCATGAAAACCCCAGAGCTTTCGGTGCTTGAGGCACAAAAGGAGATACAGGCGTTCTCAGAGCGCATGCAGCGTATGTTTGGCATGGTGCGCGACCTGCTCAACCTCTCGTCGAGTGCCAATAACAAGAAGGACAGCAAAGCAGGCGACTTCAATAAGCTGTTTACCCGTATCGAGAAGTATGAGGGCATCAGCGACAACATGGAGTTGGAGATTGCCAAGTATCTCGATTCCGTCAGTGACGCCCACCTCTCTGACGACACGAAGGCCAAGATCCGTGCCATGCTCCGTGAGATATCAGAGCTGGAGAGTATCGGTGATGCCTGCTACAACATGGCGCGTACCATCTCGCGGAAATATAACGGTAAGGAGGACCACTTCGTAGAGAAGCAGTATGAGCATATCCACCAGATGATGGCCCTCACTGACCAATCGCTCACGCAGATGAACAAACTGATGATAGGCCGAAAGGAAGCGTTCGACATCAACCGCACGTTCAATATCGAAAACGAGATCAACAACTACCGCAACCAGTTGAAGTCGCAGAATATCAACGACATCAACAACCACGAATACACCTATGCCGTTGGTACCATTTATATGGATATTATCAATGAGTGTGAGAAGCTTGGTGACTATGTAGTAAACGTTGTAGAGGCTCGTATGGGTACCCGACAGAGAGACATATAGATATCTTATCATCAAGAAATTAACAACATCCTAAAAATAAATAGCAAAAAAGCGTGTAGTTTAGAAAATATTTATTAATTTTGCAGCATAAAAAATACTAAATATTGATCAATATGCGTAGAATTCTATCTTTAATCGCCTTGATGTTAACATGTACGTTGACTATCATGGCACAGGTCACCACCTCAGCGCTCAGCGGAATGGTGACCATGCAGGACACTAAGGAAGAGGTCATCGGCGCCACTGTTCAGGCTATCCATGAACCTTCCGGAACTAAGTATGCTGCAGTAACAAATGTCAACGGACGCTTTACCATTCAAGGTATGCGTAGCGGTGGCCCGTACACTGTAACCGTCAGTTACATCGGTTACGAGACAAAAACCTTCAAGGACATTACTCTTCAGCTGGCAGAGACCTATGATCTCAACGTCAGGCTCTCAGAGAATGCCAACGAGCTGACAGAAATTGTGGTCAGCGGTAAGGCGTCGAAGTTTGCTGGCGACAAGATGGGCGCATCGACAAACATCAATAGCCGCACCATTCAGGAGATTCCTACCGTCAGCCGTAGCATCACCGACATTACCAAGCTGTCACCATACGCTAATGGCATGAGCTTTGCCGGTGCCAACGGTCGTATGACCAACTTCACGCTGGACGGTGCAAACATGAACAACAACTTCGGTCTGTCGTCCGGTCTGCCCGGTGGCGGTACTCCCGTATCACTGGATGCCATCGACGAAATACAAGTGGTGATTACCCCATTCGACGTTCGTCAGACCAACTTCATCGGTGGTGGTATCAATGCCGTTACGAAGTCTGGTACCAACACCTTCAAGGGTACAGCATACGTCTATCACACCAACGAGAACATGCGTGGTAACCGTGTTGACAACCAAGAGCTGGCAGCACGTACGGAAGACCGCAAGACCACCTATGGCTTCACGCTCGGTGGCCCGATCATCAAGAACAAACTGTTCTTCTTCGCCAACTTCGAGAAAGCCATCATTCCTACTACTGTCACCAAGTGGCGTGGTTCTGAGGATGGCGTGGCAGATGTCAACAACAGCATCTCACGCACGAAGCTGACCGACCTGGAGACCATCTCCAACTTTGTCCGTAACCGCTATGGCTACGACACTGGTTCGTGGACAGACTTCCCCGCCGACGAAAGCAATATCAAGTATTTGGCACGTATCGACTGGAACATCACCGATGCCCACCATCTGGCCGTACGCTTCAACCACACCAGCAATGTGGCATGGAATGCTCCCAGCCCCACGTCAAACGACTTCGGTAAGTCCTGGAACTACAATACGGAGGGGCACTTCTCGCAGACCTCTATGGGTTATGCCAACACATTCTATAAGGCAGAAAAGAATGCCACAACGTTCTCTGCCAACTTGAACAGCCGCTTCAGTCAGAAGTTCAACAACGAGCTGTTGGTGACCTATTCTGACGTTGACGACCCCATCCGCGACAGCAATTCTGCCGCATTCCCCTGGGTACAGATTCTGTCACCAAACGCCAATGGCGAGCTGCGTCCTTACATCTCACTGGGTTACGAGCTCTTCACGTGGAAGAACAGCGTCAAGAACAAGACAACGACAGTTACCGATAATGCCACCTTCTATCTGGGTGCCCACAAGGTGATGGCCGGTCTGAGCTTCGAGCACCAGTATGCCCTCAACTCCTACAACCGCAATGGTACGGGTGCCTACCTCTATAACAGCATGGATGACTTCATGAACGGTGCCGCTCCTGCTGCTGTTGCCCTGACATGGGGTTACAATGGCAATGATGACCCGAAGGACAAGGTGGCCTTCAATCAGTGGGGTCTCTACCTGCAGGATGAGTGGAATGTCAACGAGAAACTGAAGCTGACTGCCGGTATCCGTTTCGATGACCTCGTCTTCGACAATGATGACCTGATGGCTAACTCGAAGATTGACGAGCTGGACTTCGAGGGACGTCGTCTGACCACCGGTCAGTGGCCTAAGAGCCGTGTGCAGATTTCTCCGCGTATCGGTTTCACGTGGGATGTCATGGGCGACAAGATGCTGAAGGTTCGTGGTGGTACGGGACTCTTCGCAGGTCGTCTGCCATTGGTATTCTTCACCAATATGCCTGGTAACACCGGTATGTCGAAGTATCAGTTCCGCAGTGACCGTAGTGATTACACCGCTGCCATACTTGAAGCATTCAAGGGTGGTCTGGTTACCGACAAGAACGAGATGCGCGACCTCATTGCCAGCATCGATCCCAAAGCCTTGACCAACAAGGAGCCTAAGGACGGCACGGTGCCCAGCACTATCGCCGCTGTCGATCCCGACTTCAAGATGCCACAGGTCTGGAAGAGCAGTATCGCCGTCGACTATAACGTACCCATCGCCTTCCCATTGTCGCTGACCGGTGAGTTCACCTACACCAAGCAGCTGCAGGATGTGATGATTGAGAACTGGGATGTCAAGGGCGACAACTCCTCATGGGCTCGTATGCCTGGTGCCGACAACCGTCTCATCTATCCTTCAGACTACCGCATCAACAACAGGGACACCTATGTGCTGACCAATACCTCGAAGGGTTACGGTTGGACGGCCAACGTGACGTTGAATGCCGAACCTGTTGAGAAATTGCACATCATGGCATCATATACCCATACCGTCAACAAGAATATTTCTGGTCTGCCCGGCTCTAACGCCAGCTCAGTGGTTAACGCCATCTATTCTGTCAACGGTCCGCGCTTTGCTACCCTGCAGCCCTCAAGCTTCGTGGTTCCTGATCGTTTCATCGGCAGCATCACCTATAGCACCAAATACGACCACTACACCCTGTTCTATGAGGGCTACCGTCCGACGGGCTACAGCTACTATTACAGCAACGACGTGAATGGTGACGGTCTGACCAACGACCTGATGTATATCCCCCGTGATGACAGCGAGATCAAGTTTGCCACAGACGATGACCGCATCGCTTTCTGGAACTACGTCGAGCAGGACGACTATCTGAAGAACCACAAGGGCGAATACGCAGAGGCTTATGCTGCGCATCCTCCCTTCGTACACCGCTTCGACTTCCGTTGGGCTCACGACTTCAACCTCAAGGTGGGCAACACCTTCCACAAGCTGCAGCTGAGTGCCGACTTCCAAAATATCGGCAACCTGTTCAGTTCACGCTGGGGTGTTGAGAAGAACATGGGTGCCACAGCCAACGGTGGTCAGATTCTTCGCTTGAAGAATGTGGCCGATGTCAAGAACGGTGCTGCTCCCATCTACGTGATGAACAGCAATACCGACGGAACACCGATTACCCAAACATGGGACTATAGTCACACCAGCGGTCAGTGCTGGCGCCTGCAAGTCGGTGTAAAGTATTTCTTCAACTAATCCTTGTTCATATATATAATAAGGTGGCATTCCTGAAGGGGAGTGCCACCATTATTATATAAAAAACTTTAATATTCTCATCGTTTTCGCACATAAGGTGTAGTTTTTGTGTACCTTTGTGCGTCTAATTGGCATATTTATTCATAAACTATCATACTATTATGAAAATTAAACAATTTTTGTTGACAGCGCTGATGGTATTCAGCTCTGCAGTGATGGTGGCACAGGAGATGCAAATGCCGCCTATTCCCGTTGACCCTGCCGTACGTATTGGAAAGCTGGATAACGGACTGACTTATTACATTCGCCACAACGAATATCCCGAACATGTGGCCAACTTCTACATTGCACAGCGCGTAGGCTCTATCAACGAAGATGACAGCCAGCGTGGTCTTGCACACTTCCTGGAGCACATGGCCTTCAATGGCTCTGAGCACTTCAAGGGTAACGGCATCATCGAGTTCACCCGTTCTCTCGGTGTAGAGTTCGGTAGCGACCTCAATGCCTATACCTCTATCGACCAGACCGTCTATCGTGTCTGCGACGTGCCCACCAAACGTGCTACAGCCCTCGACTCTTGTCTGTTGATTCTGAAAGACTGGAGCAACGGTCTGCTGCTCGATCCCGAGGAGATTGACAAGGAGCGCGACGTCGTACATAACGAGTGGCGCCTGGGCGAAGGTCCCGGCATGCGTATGTATCAGCGTGCACTGCCGAAGATGTATCCCGGCTCGAAATATGGTGAGCGCCTGCCTATCGGTCTGATGTCAGTTATTGACAGCTTCAAGCCCCAGACCCTGCGTGCTTATTATCAGAAGTGGTATCGTCCAGACAACCAGGCCATCATCGTAGTGGGCGACATTGATGTTGACCACATGGAGGCTAAGATCAAGGAGCTGTTTGGCCCCATCAAGGTGGATCCCAATGCTGCGAAGGTCATTCCTGAGCCGGTTCCCGACACCAAGGAGGCTATTTACATATCAGAGAAGGACAAGGAGATGCAGATGAGTGAGGTGAGCATCGTGATGAAGCATGACGCTACCAAGCCTGAGGACAAGGGAACCATGTCCTATCTCATAGAGGACTATGTCAAGAGCGTTATTTCCCGGATGTTCAACCAACGTCTGCAGGAGATGACGCAGGAAGAGTCCTGTCCCTTCTTCCAAGCAAGTGCCGACGACGGACAATATATCCTGTCGCGTACCAAGGATTGCTTTGCACTGGAAGGCTATCCCAAGGATGGTAAGGATCTCGAGACACTCAAGACACTGTATGTAGAAGCCCGCCGTGCCCGTGAGTTCGGTTTCACTGCTTCGGAGTATGAGCGTGCCAAGGCCGACTACCTGAGCAGCTTGGAGAAGCAGTACACCAACCGCGACAAGCGTAAGAATGCCGAATTTGGTAACGCATACCGCGACCACTACCTGAACAACGAGCCTATTCCTCCTCTGGATGTGCTTTTCCAGACCATGCAGATGCTGGCTCCGAACATTCCCGTCGAGGCCATCAACCAAGCCCTTCCCGAGCTGATTTCCGTAACTGACAGCAACCTCGTCGTAATGGAGTTTGCCCAGGAGAAGGAAGGCAAGACCTATGTCACTGAAAAGGACATGGCTGCTGCCATTGCCGCTGCTCGAGCTGAGAAGATTGAGGCATACGTGGATAACGTGAAGAACGAACCTCTGGTAGACGTTACCACTATCAAGGCTGGTAAGATTCTCTCTGAGACTGAGAACACCACCTTCGGCTACAAAGAGCTGAAGCTTTCGAACGGTGCTACCGCCATCCTGAAGAAGACAGACTTCAAGGATGATGAAGTACAGATGCAGGCCTACTCCATGGGTGGTAAGTCCATATTTGGTGCTGCCGACTACACCAACCTAAAGGTCTTCGACCAGGTTATTGGCATGAGCGGTCTTGGAAACTTCTCCAGCAACGAGCTGCAGAAGGCTCTGGCTGGTAAGGAGGTTAATGCCGACGCTACGATGGGCAACACCCGTCAGTACGTTACGGCTCATTCTACCCCGAAGGATCTGGAAACCATGTTCCAGATGCAGTATCTCTATTTCACTGCCATCAACAAGGACGAGAAGCAGTTCCAGAACCTCTTAACTGCCTTGGAAATGGGTCTGAAGAACAAGTCGCTGAATCCAGAAGCCGTCTTCTCTGACTCGTTGGCTACCACGCTCTACGCCCATAACCCCCGTTTCACACAGATTGACGTAAAGGATCTGAAGGACATCAACTACGACCGCATCCTCGAGATGGCCAAGGACCGCTATAAGAATGCCGGCCAGTTCACCTTCATCTTCTGTGGTAACTTCGACGAACAGGCCATCCGTCCGCTCATCGAGCAGTATGTCGCTTCTCTGCCCTCTACCGGTGCCCAGCCCGAGGACTTTAACGAAACCCTGACTCTTGCCAAGGGTGAGGTCGTCAACAACTTCACCGTCAAGACCGAATCTCCTAAGGCGATAGCCTTTGAGACGTGGTATGCCGACATGCCTTACACCCTCGAGAACACCGTCAAGCTCGACGCCGTGGGTCAGATCCTGTCGATGATCTACCTGAAGACCATCCGCGAGGACGAGAGTGCCGCTTACTCTTGCGGTGCCGCTGGCGGCTTCAACGTCAGCACCCGTCAGCCCAAGGCTATGCTGCAGGCGTACTGCCCCATGAATCCTGACAAGCAGGAGATTGCAATCCGTCTGCTCCACGAAGGTATTGCCAACATGCAGAAGTCTGTTGATGCCGACCAGCTGAACAAGGTGAAGGAGTACATGCTGAAGCAGATTGATGTCAATGCCAAGCAGAATCATTTCTGGATTAACACCATCACTACTTGGAAGGACTTCGGTATCGACTCATACACCGACTATAAGAAGACCGTCGAGGCTCTGACCGTCGACAGTGTCCGTGATTTCCTCAACGAGCTCCTGAAGAGCGGCAACCACATCGAGGTCATCATGCTGCCCGAAACCAAGTAATAATATTTATCGTAAGAACGTGATAACGTAACAACGTAATAACGCCACTAAAAGAAGAATGAGTTATTTCTTTTCATCAGAATCTGTATCGGAAGGCCATCCCGATAAGGTGGCCGACCAGATCAGTGATGCAATACTCGACCAGTTTCTGGCATACGACTCGAAGGCCCGCGTGGCCTGCGAGTCGTTTGTCACGACGGGTCAGGTGGTGCTGATGGGTGAGGTGCGCAGCGACGTCTATATCGACCTGCAGACCATTGCCCGCAACACGATTAAGAAGATAGGCTATACCAAGGCTGAATACCAGTTCGATGGTAACTCATGCGGTATTCTCACTGCCATCCACGAACAGAGTGCCGACATCAACCGCGGTGTTGACAATGGCAATGAGGACGAGCAGGGTGCCGGCGATCAGGGCATGATGTTCGGCTATGCCACCAACGAAACGGAGAATCTGATGCCCGTGAGCCTTGATCTCGCACACCTCATCATGCGCACGCTGGCTGAGATCCGCAAGGAGGGCAAGCAGATGACCTATCTGCGCCCTGATGCCAAGAGTCAGGTTACCGTCCAGTACAGCGATGCTGGCATTCCCGAGCGCATCGATACCATCGTTGTCTCTACCCAGCACGACGAGTTCGACAGCGACGACGAGCGAATGCTACAGCGCATCCGCGAAGACGTCATCAACATCCTCATCCCGCGCGTCAAGTCGAAAATCCACTCCCAGAGTGTGCTGTCGTTGTTTGGCAACGACATCAAATACTACGTCAACCCCACCGGCAAGTTCGTCATTGGAGGACCTCATGGCGATACCGGTCTCACAGGCCGTAAGATCATTGTCGACACCTACGGCGGTAAGGGTGCCCATGGCGGTGGTGCCTTCTCCGGCAAGGACTCCAGCAAGGTTGACCGCTCTGCCGCCTATGCTGCCCGCCACATTGCCAAGAACATGGTAGCTGCCGGTGTTGCTGACGAGATGCTCGTACAGGTGAGCTACGCCATCGGCGTGGCCAAACCCATGAACATCTACGTCAACACCTATGGCCGTTCACATGTCAACATGAGTGATGCTGAGATTGCCAAGCGTATCGAGCAACTCTTCGACCTGCGCCCGAAAGCCATTGAGCGTTCGCTGAAGTTGCGCCAGCCCATGTATCTTGAGACAGCAGCCTATGGTCACATGGGGCGTCAGTCGGAAGTGGTCAAGAAGACCTTCACCAGCAGCTACCACGAGACCAAGACCATCGATGTCGAACTGTTTACGTGGGAGAAGCTGGATCGTGTTGACGACATCAAACGTGCCTTTGGACTCTAACTGATGGTACTGCAACAAGACAGCATCATACAGACAGGAGTGAGTGTGCAGGGTGATTCAGTTGCCCCAAAGCACACTCCTCTTACTCCCGCTATGGTGCTGAGCTGGTTGCCACGCAACGCCACACCTGCCCAGCAAGACTCTGCCATCCAGGCTCACTTCAAGCCTTCGAAGATCCGTTGGAGCAACCGCCCTGACACGCTGCACCTGCCGGGCCATAACAAAGGGCATAACATGCTTGACGTGCAACTGCCCCAATATTACCGCGAAGGTTTTTTCTCAAAAGACTCCCTGTTCCACCCCGAACTGCCTGGCGGACGCTATGGCGTTTCAGGCGACCCCATACCCTACAGCGTGCATAATGACAACATCATCACGTCGTTACTGCTCGTCTGCTTCATCATGGCCATCATCTCCTTTGCCAATGCCCGCAGTTTCATCCTGCGACAGGCAAAGAACCTTTTTTACTTGCCCCACGAAGGTACGACGGAAGTGACCGAGACTTCCAACGAGCTACGCTTCCAAGCCTTTCTGGTATTCCTCACCTGCATTCTGGTTTCACTACTTTTCTATTTCTATACCCTTGACACCTTCGGCGATACCTTTATACTACAGTCACAGTACCACCTTATCGCCATCTACCTGGGTATGTCCGTTGCCTATCTATTACTCAAAATGCTCCTCTATACCATCGTCAACGCAGTCTTCTTCGACGGTAAAAGAAACGGACAATGGATAAAGGCCGTTCTCTTTATCACTTCCCTTGAGGGTGTCCTCCTCTTCCCTGCCGTCGTCCTACAGGCCTACTTCAATCTAAGCATGCGGAACACGCTTATTTACTTCGGTGTTGCCTTGTTTATCATTAAATTACTGACGTTTTACAAGTCCTATGTGATATTTTTCCGGCAAAATGTCGTTAAATTGCAGATTATTTTGTACTTTTGCACCCTCGAAATCATTCCTTTGCTTGCCTTTGCTGGCACATTGGTATTAACGGCAAATAGTTTGAAAATAAATTTTTAGGACATTTATGATCAAGAAGATTCTGGTTTCGCAGCCACAGCCCTCCAGTGAGAAGTCACCCTACTACGACATCGCCTCCAGATTTGAGGTTGAGCTTGTTTTCCGCCCATTCATCAAGGTAGAAGGTATTACCAGTAAGGAGTTCCGTGCCCAGCGAGTTAACATTCTCGACTACACGGCTATTGTCTTCACATCACGTCACGCCATTGACCACTTCTTCACGCTGGCCAAGGAACTGCGTGTCGCCATTCCCGAGGATATGAAGTATTTTTGTGTTACCGAAACTATTTCGCTTTATATACAGAAGTACGTACAGTACCGCAAGCGCAAGGTATTCTTCGGAACCACCGGCAAGATTGACGACCTGCTGCCCGCTATGGTGAAGCATAAGAATGAGAAATATCTGGTGCCTATGAGCGACGTTCACAACAACAGTGTGACGACTCTCCTCGACTCAAAGAAGCTGAATCACTGCGAATGCGTCATGTACCGTACCGTCAGCAACGACTTTACTCCTGAGGAAGTAAAGACGTTCGACTACGACATGCTGATCTTCTTCAGCCCCTCAGGCATCGAGGCCCTGACCAAGAACTTCCCCAACTTCGACCAGGGTGACATCGCCATTGCTACCTTCGGTCCCGCCACTGCTAAGGCTGCACGCGATGCTGGTCTGCGTCTGGACCTGGAAGCTCCCAGCGAGAAGTATCCTTCTATGACTGGAGCACTGCAACACTATCTGCTGGAGCATGAAGACTAACGTTCAATGTTCAACGTTCAACGTTCAACGTTCAAGAAAGCGGAGCGCATTGTCAGCCGTAAGCAGATAGAGACGCTCTTCGGCGGAGGAACAAGCCAGTCCTTGTCCGCCTTCCCTTTACGAGTCGTATTTATGACGCAGGCGCTGCCCTCAGGGGAGGCGCCTGTACAAATCCTTGTCAGCGTACCCAAGAAGCACTTCAAGCATGCCGTCGACCGCAACCGCGTGAAGCGTCAGGTGCGCGAAGCCTACCGTCATCACAAGCAGCTGCTCTCCAACACCCAACACCCATCACCCAACACCCATCTCTCCCTCGCCTTCATCTGGCTCTCCGACAAGCACTACTCCTCGCAACAAGTTGAGTCCCGCGTTATCAGTCTCCTGCAACGCATAGCCGAGAAACGATGAAGATGCTGTGGCACTATTTTTCTAAAGCACTGGGGTGGTTGCTTCTCTTGCCTATCCGCTTCTACCAGCTATGCATATCGCCACTGTTAGGCCCTTCATGCCGCTTCACCCCCACCTGTAGCGAATATGCCCGACAGGCCATCCTCAAGCACGGCCCCTTCAAAGGCCTCTACCTCGCCATCCGCCGCCTGTTGCGCTGTCATCCCTGGGGCGGCTCCGGCTACGATCCCGTGCCGTAAACTTGAATGCACTCCTGATAGTTTAAAACCCATCAATAAGGCCTTTTTAACTCATCAAAAAGGCCTTATTAGCTCGTTGTTAATAATCTTTCGAAAACCAAACTCGGCGACTTTGGTCAGCAAACTCGGCGACTTTCTTCAGTAAACTCGGCGAGTTTGGTTTTGAATGTCGGCGAGTTTCCATACTCATTCATTACTTCCTACGCTTTAATTGATAATCTTTGCAGAGTCAAAACAGTATTAAATAGAAAGGGAGAGTACACAGGAGTCCCCATTGTATAGCTACTTCACCTCTTTTCGCAACTTTTACGCTATAAACGATACAAGATTGCGAAAAAAGTTGTATCTTTGCACACAGTTATTAAAAAACCGATTATGGCAAACAAAGAAAGAGCAGACAAATGGCTCGACATCGTGGCCGAAGACCTGAGCGTGGCCAATGACCTCTACAAGACTGGGCACTGGCTCTACACGGGCTTCATGTGCCATCAGGTCATCGAGAAGACGCTCAAAGCCTACTGGTGCGTGTGCCGCGATGACGACCCGCCCTACCTCCACGATCATAAGAAGATTGCATAGGGCTGTGGTCTCTACACGAAGATGAGCGAGGAGCAGCTGAAGTTCTTCGACTTCATCAAGCCGATGAACATCGAAGCCCGCTATCAGGAAGTCAAGGACGAGGTGGCCCGCTCGCTCAACCGTGAAAAGACTGCCGAGATATTAGAAACCACCAAACAGCTGTACACATGGATACTCCAAAAACTACAGGAAAAGTCATCGACCCTGTGAACTTCACGCCACTCACCGTGCAGGGCATCCTGCCCAAGGAGTTCGCCCTGGAGCTGGTGCGCCGCTACAAGGAAGTCATCGCCCCACGTTTCGACCCGGCGACGAAGGTGATGATGTTCGGTTCCTACGCCAAGGACTGCCCCAATGAGTGGAGCGACATCGACGTGGCCGTCATCGTGCCCAAGATTGAGGAAGGCACGTGGTGGGACACATCGTCAAGTCTATGCCGTGATGTTGACAAAGTAAGTCTCTACATCGAGCCCATCCTCTTAGAGAGTGGCGAGGACTCGCCGATTTATCGCGAAGTGATGAGGACGGGCGTGGCGGTGTAACTTTAATCTCATCCCCCATCCCACCACTCACGTACAGTTACCCATCGGACAAATAATTAATTCTTAAATACAATGACTACAGATCAACCAAACAAGAGATTCTTTTTGCGGGCGGCGGTACTGCTGCTTGCAGTGATAATGACGGCCACGACGGCGCGGGCGGATTCGTTAGAGGACGCATATTGGCAGTATAGTGACGCTCCTGGAGGAACATGCACCATTACCGGCAACACACTCCCTGATAAAAAGAAGGCGTCTACAGATGACCTTACCATCCCCAAGACCTTGGGTGGCAAAACGGTCAGTGGCTTTTCTTGGAACGCTTTATCTGGGTTCACGAGGCTGACGACCATCCGTTTCTACCAGGACGCCTCGATTGAGAACATGCCCTACGTGCAGAATAACACGTATTTTTCGACCATTCTGCTGATTGATGGCAATGGTGAAACCGTTGAAGGAGGCACGAACTGCCTGCCCGCGTCTATGATAGAGATTGGCAACGCCTTCACGGGTTCGGGCATTACTTCGCTCACCATGCCTGGCGTGACCAGCATTGGCGACCGGGCCTTCGAAGGCTGCAACAGCCTAACGTCCGTCACCTTCGGGCAAGCCGCTACTGGTATCGGCGGGTATGCAACTCCCTTTGCCAAAATCAGCAGCACGTGTATGGTGACCTATCCGGGTTCGATGTCGAACTGGAGTGTTTACAACTATCAGTACTCACCCAAACTCAAGGTCAGCTGCACCGATGGCAGTTGCGGCTGGTGCGGTGACGGGTGGGCGGCAGGTTGGACCAATGAAAACAATCTTTATAAGGATAACTCCTGCGTGTACTGGACGCTGGACAACAGCGGCCTCCTCACCATCGATTGCCTGAATCAAGACATCATCCTCGATAACTATTTTTCGAAACAAGTCGTCAAGACGAAGTATTGGACCGGTGTGAATGTCACGTCGCTCAGGGTGGGGCGTGTCTATGCGATTGATTACTTGCAACATGCAAGCCTTACAACCATCGTAGTAGATGAGGGTAACCCTAAATACGACAGCCGTGACGGGTGCAATGCCATCATCGAAACGGCTACGAACACTTTGGTGTACGGATGCAAAAGCTCCTCTATTCCCTCGAGTGTGACCAGCATCGGAGCGTATGCGTTTAGAGAGACAACCTTAACCTCTATCGTTATTCCCTCGAGTGTGACCAGCATCGGTGGGTATGCGTTCTATGGCTGCTCAGCCTTAACCTCTGTCGTTATTCCATCGAGTGTGACCAGCATCGGATCGTATGCGTTCTCTGGCTGCTCAGGCTTAACCTCTGTCGTTATTCCATCGAGTGTGACCAGCATCGGCAAATCCACGTTCTATAGCTGCCCAAATTTAGCCAACCTCTGTTTCGACGGCACCGAGGCGCAATGGAATGCTGTGACGAAGGGCGATTATTGGAATAGTGGCGTATCTTCTGACTTCGCGGTACGCTGGCCCTGCGCCGTGACAGCGTCGGCTGGCGAAGCGAGCATCGCCATCCCCTACGGACAGGAGTGGACGGACATCACCGTCACCCTGAACAGCCTGACGATGGGCTGGTTCTGGAACGAGGATGCACAGGCCCGCGTGGCCGATGCCGTGGCGGTGACGCCCTTGGTGGGCAGCGGCGCAAGCATGAACCTCACGTTCTATAAGGACAGCGAGGTGACGCTGACAGGCCGCAAGGGTGCCGGGGCGCACACCAATACTAGCGCACTCTCGGAGTCGCTCACGGCGGCAGGGCAGAGTGCCACGCTGTGGGTACACATCCCCGAGGAGGTGTGGGCGGCGGCTGCTGCGGGCGACTACTCCACGTATCTGAACTACGACGCCGTGTTTATCAGCAACGACCCCGCCGAGACCTATACCTATAGCCTCGGCAGCGAGGCACGGGTGTTGCTAAGCCTTACCATCCCCGAAGCCGTTACGCTGTCCTTCGATGCCAACGGCGGCACGGGCACCATGGATGCCGTCAGCGGTAGCAAGAGCGTCGATATGCAGTTGCCAGCCTGCACCTTCACCGCCCCAGATGGCAAGGACTTCCTCTGCTGGAACACCCAGGCCGACGGCACAGGCACACGCTATTATGCCGGCAGGCCGTACACCTTCAGCGAGAGCCTGACGCTCTATGCCGAGTGGGGCGAGGGATACGTCATCGACCTCACGGCCACGGCGGTTAGCGAGTCGGTGGCCATCCCCTTGGGACTGTCTGCCCAGCTGACCATGCTGACGGGTTACTTCAACAACGAGAGCGACCCGATGGGCTTAGACCTCGACCTCGACGGTGTGAAAGACCTTGCGCTGGTGCAGGAGTTTGATGACGTGAGCGGGACAATGACAGCCAGCGTGACGAAGCTCACCAGCCTGACAGCGAACTACCGCTTCCTGCTCCCCGCGCCCACTGAGGAAGGTGAGTACGGCAGCGTGCTCATCCAGTTTGCCAGCGACGGGAAGACCGTGGAGCCGCCTGTCATCGAACAGCTCTTCGACGACAATGGCACCTATAACAGCAGCCAGCTCCTTGTCCTGAAGGACGGCCAGACGCACAACCTGATGCTTAGCGGCCGCACCATCCACACCGACGGCGACTGGAACACGCTGTGCCTGCCCTTCGACATCGACGACTTCAGTGGCACGCCGCTGGAGGGCTTCACCGTGAAGGAACTCGATACCGAGACGGCCAGTGACGGCCACGTAACGGGCATCGATGGTACGACACTCTACCTGAACTTCAAGGATGCCACCCGCATCGAGGCCGGCAAGCCGTACATCGTGAAGAAGACGATGGCGGCCAACATCGTCAACCCCGTGTTCTACGACGTCACCGTGACTACCGCCACGGGGCAGGTGGCCAATCCCTACCGTGACAGTTACGAAGACCCGGAATTCATCACCGTAGCAGTGCCGACGGACGTCGCCTTCACGAGCGGTAAGTTCTGCGGTAATTACGACCCCGTCAGCATCAGCGGCGAGAACAAGAGCATCCTGTTCCTCGGGGCAGAGAAGAACTTGCACTTTGCCAACGACGAGACGTTGGGAGCCCTGCGTGCTTTCGTCGAGATTGACGAGGCTGCCCAGCCTACGGCCTATGTCATCGACTTCGGTAACGGCGAAACGGCCAAGGGGTTGTTGGGCGTCATCCTGGGCGATGCCAATGGCGACGGTAAGGTGACCATCACCGATGCCGTAGCCATCGTGAACTACATCCTCGGCAACCCGTCGGCGAACTTCAATATTGTGGCTGCCAACGTCAATGGCGACAAAGACGACGAGGGGAAGCCCAAGATCACCATCACTGATGCCGTCGCCGTGGTCAACATCATCTTGAACAGTGGTGGCAGCAGTGCACCATAGCTTTTCTTCAAAATTTGGGCTGACCATTTGGTCAGCTCATTTTTTATTCGTACCTTTGCACCGCTTTTATAAATAATTGTTACGAAAGTATAATAATAGAACGCAATATGAAGAATTTTGTAGAAGAACTGAAATGGCGCGGAATGCTGGCACAGATGATGCCCGGCACAGAAGAACTGCTCCAGAAAGAAATGGTAACGGCCTATCTGGGTACTGACCCCACGGCCGACTCACTGCATATCGGCCACCTGTGTGGCATCATGATGCTGCGTCACCTGCAGCGCTGCGGCCACAAGCCCATCATCCTGGTGGGTGGTGCCACAGGTATGATTGGCGACCCCTCTGGTAAGTCGCAGGAGCGTAACCTGCTGAACGAAGAGACGCTGCGCCACAACCAGGAGTGTATCAAGGCCCAGGTATCGAAGTTTTTGGATTTCGAAAGCAAGGACGCCAACGCTGCCGAGATGGTGAACAACTACGACTGGATGAAGGACTTCACGTTCCTGGACTTCGCCCGCGAGGTGGGTAAGCACATCACCGTCAACTACATGATGGCCAAGGACAGCGTACAGCAGCGCCTGAACGGTACTGCCCGCGACGGTCTCAGCTTCACCGAGTTCACCTACCAGCTGCTGCAGGGCTACGACTTCCTGTACCTTTACCAGCACAAGAACTGCAAGCTGCAGTTGGGCGGTAACGACCAGTGGGGTAACATCACCACGGGTACGGAGCTCATCCGCCGTACGCTGGGTTACGAGAACGAGGCCTTCGCCCTGACCTGTCCGCTCATCACGAAGAGCGACGGCAAGAAGTTCGGCAAGACCGAGAGCGGCAACATCTGGCTCGATCCGAAGCGCACCACACCATATAAGTTCTACCAGTTCTGGCTGAACGTCAGCGACGACGATGCCGAGAAGTATATCAAGATCTTCACTTCCTTGGAGAAGGAGACGATCGATGCCCTCGTCGAGGAGCACAAGCAGGATCCCGGTCGCCGCGTGCTGCAGAAGCGTCTGGCCGAGGAGGTCACCGTGATGGTACACTCGCAGGAGGCATTGGATGCTGCTATTGAAGCTTCGAACCTGCTGTTTGGCAAGAGCACCAAGGAGGGTTTGGAGAAGCTTGACGAGCAGACCTTCCTCGACGTGTTCGACGGCGTACCCCACTTCGAGATCAGCAAGGACCAGCTGGGTCAGCCCGCCATCGAGATGTTCACCACCGTAGCCCCCGTATTCCCCTCGAAGGGTGAGATGCGTAAGATGGTGCAGGGCGGTGGTGTCAGCCTCAACAAGGAGAAGCTGACCGACCAGAACCGTGCCGTTACTGCCGACGACCTCATCGACGGCAAGTACCTGCTGGCACAGAAGGGTAAGAAGAACTACTACCTGCTCATTGTTAAATGAGAAATGAGAAATGGCAAGAAATATTTGGCGGTTTGCCAAATATTTCTTACCTTTGCACCCGCTTAGTGCATACGGTGTCCAATGGTGTAATGGTAGCACAACAGGTTTTGGTTCTGTTTGTGGTGGTTCGAATCCGCCTTGGACAACGAAAGAAATATGAGAAGTGCCTTTTACGAGGCACTTTTCTTTTAAGGAAACGAATAACTGAAAACGAGAATCACATGAAGCGACAACTGTTGATGGTGCTCTGTGGGCTGCTGGCCCTGGGCATGCAGGCTAAGGAGACTGTAATAACGTCGCCCGACGGACGACTGGTGGTAACCGTTAACGACGAGGGCGGACGACTGGCATATACCGTCGACTATGACGGTCAGCAGATGCTGGCACCGTCGGCATTGGGACTGAAGACCGACATCGGTGACTTCACCCAGAGTCTGACGCTGAAGGACATCAAGGAGAGTAGCATTGACCGCACCTATACGATGACGCGTACCAAGGCCTCCAGTGCACATTATGTAGCCCGCCAGACCGACCTGACGTACGTGAATGGCGAGGGTCTGCCGTTGACCGTTACCTTCTGTGTATCAAATAACGACATCGCCTATCGCTACGGACTACAACCCAAGGGTACGGGGCAGAATGTAGAGCGTCTGTCGGCCATCATCTATAGCGAGGCTTCAGGCTTTAACTTCCCCGAGGGAACGACGACGTTCCTGTGTCCGCAAATCAACCCTATGACTGGTTGGCAGCGCACCAAGCCGTCGTATGAAGAAGAGTATAAGACCGACGCCCCGCTGACGGAGCCTTCCACCTTCGGCGAAGGCTATACCTTCCCCTGTCTGTTTAAGATTGGCACCAGCGGCTGGGTGCTGGTGAGCGAGACCGGTGTGGGCAGCAACTACTGTGCCTCGCACCTCAGCGACTATGAGGCAGGACGCGGCTATACCATCGCCTTCCCCAACAAGGGTGAGATGGGTGGCATGGGCAGTCCGTGGGCCGGTCTGTCGCTACCCGGCGTAACGCCTTGGCGCACCATCACCGTCGGCACGACGCTGAAGCCTGTCGTTGAGACCACTATCATGTATGACGTCGTGGAACCGTTATACGAACCCAGCCAGGACTACCAGCCCGGCCGCTATACGTGGTCATGGCTCATCTGGCAGGACACCAGTATCAACTACGACGACCAGGTGCAGATGATAGACCTCTCGGCCAAGATGGGCTTTGAGTATGTACTGGTCGACAACTGGTGGGACACGCAGATAGGCCGTGAGCGCATTGTAGAGCTGAACCGTTATGCCAACAGCAAAGGCGTAAAACTGCTGCTGTGGTATAACTCCAACGGCTATGCCAACGATGCCCCGCAGACACCCCGCAACTGCATGAATACCGCCCTGGCCCGCAACCGCGAGATGGCATGGCTGCAGCAGTTGGGCATTGCCGGCATCAAGGTCGACTTCCTTGGCAGTGACAAGCAGGAGAACATGAAACTCTACGAGGACATCCTGGCCGATGCCAACCGCTACGGTCTGCAGGTGGTGTTCCACGGCTGTACCATCCCACGCGGCTGGGAACGCATGTATCCCAACTACGTCGCCTCGGAGGCTGTGCTGGCCTCTGAGAATGTGTTCTTCTCGGAGTATCATGCCCAGAAGGAAGGCTTCGAGCTGACGATGCATCCCTTCTCGCGCAATGCCATCGGCTCCATCGACTGGGGCGGCATCATCATGAACCACCACCTCAGCCGCGACAACCAGAGTCGCCACAAGCGCTATACCACCGACATCTTCGAAATGGCGACTGGCATCGTACTGCAGACCAGCGTCAACTGTGTGGCGATGTATCCGAACAACCTTCTTCCCCCTACCGGGGGTACTGAGGGGGGCTTGCCACCGTTTGAGCTCGACTTCCTGAAGGCTCTGCCGACGACGTGGGACGAGGTGCAGTATGTGGATGGCTATCCGGGTAAGTATGTGGTCTTAGCCCGCCGGAAAACCGACGGGAATGGCGACCACTGGTATATCGGCGGTCTGAACGGTCAAGACATAGTGAAGACGCTGACGCTGTCGCTGCCCATGTTGGCAGGCAAGACGGTGAAGCTGTATATCGACGAGCCCCAGAAGAAGGGACCGTCGAAGCCCGTACTGAAAACCCTGAAAGTCGACAAGAAAGGAGAGGTGAAGGTCACCATGCAACCCCTGGGTGGACTGATCATCACGGAATAGGTCTCCATGGTGACAAAACCGGTAAGAGTTCGTCTCATATATATAATAATGTATAGCTATATATGAGACGGACTTTTCTTTTGGCAGTGCTGGGAGTGATAGCCACAGCAATGCATGCGCAGCCATCTATTGAGACGGAGCGTCAGTATCTGAGTGGTCACGGCTGTGACGACATGGTGCAGTGGGACTTCTTATGCAGCGACGGACGTAACAGCGGCCAGTGGACGAAGATTGGCGTTCCCTCGTGTTGGGAACTGCAGGGCTTTGGTACTTACCAGTATGGCATGCGCTTCTATGGCAAGGCAACGCCTGAGGGTATTGCCGACGAAACAGGAAAGTATAAGACGGAGTTCACGTTGCCGCAAGCGTGGCAAGGCCGACAGATACAGCTGGTGTTTGAGGCTGCCTTTACGGAGATTCGCGTGCAGATCAATGGTCGCAAAGCAGGCAATGGCACCTATCAGGGTGGCTATACGCGGCATACCATCGACGTCAGCGACCGCGTGTTTTTCGGCAAGAAGAAAAACCGCTTGGAGGTGGAGGTGCTGAAGGAGAGCACCAACCCGCAGGTGAACCTTGCTGAGCGCCGTGCCGACTACTGGAACTTCGGCGGCATCTGGCGTCCGGTGTTTGTGATTGCCAAACCCGCCCTAAACATTCAGCGCGTAGCCATCGATGCCAAGGGTGACGGCCACTTTATGGCCGACGTCTTCCTGAACCGCGCCGTACCCAACAGTTCGGTGGTCGTCGATTTAGTCGACGACAAAGGCAAGAAGGTAGCCACCAGCCCTGCCTTCCCCGTTGCCAGCGATGGCACACGGGCTGACTTCACCGCCAAGAACATCAAGCCCTGGAATGCTGAGCAGCCCAACCTCTATACCGCCGTCTTTACACTGAAGGATGCAACTGGGAAACCGCTGCACACCGAACGTCAGCGCTTCGGTTTCCGTACCATTGAATATCGCCATAGCTATCGAAATGAGAAAGGAGAAATGAGTAATGAGAAATGGGCTTCGCATGTCTATGGTTGTAACGAAGATGGCGTTTTTATCAATGGCCAGAAGGTCATCATCAAGGGCGTCAACCGCCACAGCTTCCGTCCTGAGACGGGCCGCACGCTGTCAAAGGCGAAGAACATCGAGGACGTGCTGCTGATTAAGAGCATGAACATGAATGCCGTACGCCTATCCCACTACCCTGCCGACCCGGAATTTCTGGATGCCTGCGACTCGCTGGGCCTCTATGTGGAGTGCGAACAGCCTGGCTGGCATTGGGCGCATGAGACCATCGTCGGAAGCCAGATAGTAGAAGAGATGGTGACGCGCGATGTTAACCATCCCAGCATTATCTTCTGGAGCAATGGCAACGAGGGTGGCTTCAACTATGAGCTGGAGCCCGTCTTCCACAAGTTCGACCCCCAGAAACGCGTGGTGCTCTACCCCTGGGCCAATCGTAATGGCTTCGAGACCAAGCACTACCGCTCGTGGGGCGAGACGGCGGAATATATGCGACAGAAGGAAATATTTATGCCGACGGAGTTCCTGCATGGATTGTATGACGGCGGTCACGGTGCTGGTCTGAAGGACTACTGGCGACTGATGATGTCGAATCCCCGTTGTGCAGGTGGTTTCCTGTGGGACTTGATGGACCAAGGCGTGGTGCGCACCGACCAGGTATCCAGCGGTTCCTCCGCTGGCTCTGTCCCCTACATCGATTGCATGGGCAACTTCGGTGCTGACGGCATCGTCGGTCCTCACATGGAGAAAGAAGGCTCGTTCTATACCATCCGCGAGGTGTGGAGCCCTATTCAAATAGAGGAAAGGGGACAACAGCTGGTAATTACAAACTGCTATAACTTCATCAACCTGAAAGACTGCAAGTTCAGTTATCAATACCTGAACATGCCTGTCTATGGCCAGTCGGATGTAAAGACCGTCAGTCATGGCGTCTTGAATGTTGGCAGCGTAGAGCCTTTTGCCTCCACCAAGGTTGACATGCCAAAGGGTACTGGTGACGTGCTGCAAATAAAGGCTACCAATCCGGAAGGTGAGGAAGTCTATACGTGGTCTTTCGAATCAGATGCGATTCGCATTTATGATGGAACAGGTACTGACTGCACCCAGACAGAGACCGCAGATGAGCTCTCTGTCAAGGTCGCAGGGAAGACGTATACCTTCTCGAAGAAGGACGGTCGGTTGAAACAGGTAAATGTTGGCAGTAGGACCCTCTCGCTTAACAATGGCCCTCGCTTCATCGCTGCCAAGCGCTCAGACCGTTCAGATGACGGCTTCTATAATCACGATGACAAGGAAGCTTTCAAGAAAAAGACGGAATACACTGAGTATGCTGACCAGGGGGCATTCTGTGGCTTTGAACTGCAAAATGGCGTGCTGACGGCACGCTACCGACATGGTTCCCTCAACAGTGTCACATGGGCATTCAACGACAATGGCGAAGTGACCTTGCAGGCCAACTATTACTTCAATGGTGTCGTTGACCTGTTGGGTGTCTGCTTTGACTATCCTGAGCAACTGGTCAAGAGCAAGACATGGGTAGGAAAAGGTCCCTATCGTGTCTGGCAGAACCGCATGGAAGGTCCGCAGTATGGCCTGTGGAACAACAAGTACAACGACCCCATCCCCGGCGAGACGTTTGAGTATCCGGAATTCAAAGGTTACTTCTCTGGCGTCAGCTGGATGCAGATGGAGACGAGCGAAGGCAAGATAGGTATCCTCCAGCCATCAGACTTTGTAGGAGTCTATACCCCTCGTGATGGTCGTGACCATATTCTTTATACGCTGCCAGAGACAGGAATCTCTATCCTCAAGGCCATCCCTGCTGTTCGTAACAAGGTGAATACCACCGACCTCAATGGTCCCTCTGCACAGCCCTATTGGAGTAAAGGTGAAGGAAGCATCAGTGCAATACTACGATTCGAATAATTGTTTTGACCACAGATTAAACGGATTACACGGATATGAAGCGCCTACTTTATTTCTCATTCCTCATTGCTCATTTCTCATTTAGCGTCAGTGCCTTTGGCACGACGCGCCCTTGGACCTTCTGGTACTGGATGTATGGTGCCGTCAGCGAACAAGGTATCAGAGCTGACCTGCAGGCGATGAAGGATGTGGGACTGGGAGGCTGCTATCTGATGCCTATCCGTGGAGCTGTCGAGCGTCCTGAATATGAAGGGAAGGCTGATGCGCTAACTCCCAACTTCTGGCGAATGGTAGATTGTGCGCTCGCTCAAGCCGATTCCCTCGGTCTGGACATGGGTATCCACGTCTGCGACGGTTTTGCACTCGCTGGCGGTCCTTGGATAAAGCCCGAGGAGTCGATGCAAAAGATCGTCTTCTGCGATACCGTCGTCAGCAGTGGGCACCATCATTTTACCATGCCCAAGCCCCAGCACTACGCTAACCACTACGAGGACATCGCCGTCTATGCGGTACCTGTTCCTCCCGCCAACGTTCCCGACGCGTCACATGTCCCTTCAGCCACCGTTCCCGACGGTTTTCCGTCGGGTATCCTCACTTACTCCCCTGAAGTCACCATCAACGCCAAGGGCGTCTATTGTGCTGACGAGCCTTGCTGGCTACAATATGAATTCGACAAGCCTACGTTAGTGCGCAACGTCGAGATAGAGCCCTCTGGCACGAATATCCAATGTCAGCGGCTGACTGTCAAGGCATCGCCCGACGGTGTCATCTTTCATACCGTCAAACAGCTGACGCCCCCACGGCAAGGTTGGCAGAACACTGGGTTCAATACCACCTTTTCCATTCCACCAACAACCGCCAAGTACTTCCGCTTTGAATGGACACCGGAGGGTACGGAACCAGGAGCGGAGGATCTGGATGCCGCCAAGTGGAAGCCCGTGCTCCGACTGAAGAACATCAAGCTGGGCCGTTGGCCGCTCATCGACAACTGGGAGGGCAAGGCAGGCTATGTGTGGCGCATTGCCCCCGACACGCCAGAGGCAGATCTGCCATTAATGGACTTCCTGCGTCCTCAAGACCTCGTCTGTTCGAAGATGGATGGCGACATGCTGGACATCGACCTGCCGCAGGGCACCTGGCGCATCCTTCGTATGGGCCATACCTCAACGGGACATACCAATGCTACAGCTGGTGGTGCCAAGGGGTTGGAGTGTGACAAGTTCTCGGCAGCTGCCGTCAGCAAACAGATCGACTCGTGGTTCGGTCTCTTCATGCAACGTCCCAACCATCGTGCCATCAAGTATATGCACGTCGACTCATGGGAATGTGGTTCGCAAAACTGGGGCAAGAACTTTGCCCAGGAGTTTGAACGCCGTCGTGGCTACGACCTCATACCGCTGTTACCCATCTATGCCGGTGTGCCCATGAGCGGTGGCGACGAGACGCTGAGAGACGTCCGCCGTACCATCGACGAACTGGTGAACGAGGTCTTTTTTGTTACTGTGGCACAGAAGGCTAAAGAGTATGGTGTGCAGCTCTCCAGCGAGAGCGTTGCTCCCACGATGGTCAGCGACGGAATGACGCATTACAAGTATGTCGACGTGCCGATGGGTGAATACTGGCTCAACTCGCCTACTCACGATAAACCCAACGACATGCTCGATGCCATCAGTGGTGCCCATGTCTACGGCAAGAATATCGTGCAAGCCGAGGGCTTTACTGAGGTGCGTGGTGTATGGGACGAGACCCCGGCCAGCATCAAGGCACTCCTCGACAGAAACTTCGCCTTGGGCATGAACCGCCTCTTCTTCCATGTGAATACCCACAACCCTTGGCTCGACAGAAAACCGGGCATGACGCTCGATGGAATCGGACTTTTCTTCCAGCGCGACCAGACGTGGTTCGCTGAAGCCAAGCCGTTCGTCGACTATATTACCCGTTGTCAGACGCTTCTGCAAGAAGGCAAACCCGTGGTGGATATTGCTGTCTATACGGGTGAGGAAATCCCTTCGCGAGCCTTAACACCAGATAAACTGGTATCCATGCTGCCTGGCTTGTTTGGGGCTGAGCGTGTCGCTTCTGAACGCAAGCGTCTTGCTAATGTGGGTCAGCCTATGGAGGAGTCGCCCGTGGGTGTGCGCCACTCGGCTAACATCCTCGACCTGAAGGACTGGGTGAATCCCCTGCACGGCTATCAGTACGACTCGATGAACAAGGACGCCCTGCTGACTCAACCCTTTAAATATAAGGTGTTGGTCATTCCTCAAGGTGCTTTGGTCTCCAAGGAAGCTAAGGCTAAGATAGCCCAGCTGCGCCGACAAGGTGTACTCATCATCGACAAGCCCTACCAACAGCCGACACTGGACGGCATTGCCCCTGACGCCGTACCACCCGAGGGTATTACCTACGCCCATCGTGCCACAGACAATAAGGATATCTATTTCCTTTCGAATCAGACGGCAGAGACGCAAACCTTCAAACCCCAATTCCGTTGTGGCAATAAGGATGCTGTCGTCTACAATCCCGTCACTGACGAATACACCGCATACGACGGCACCGTCACCCTACCCGCCTATGGTTCCTGCTTCGTTACCACCACACAGGAGAGCTATCCCCTTGTGCCAAACCACACAAAGGGTCAGACCCTTTGTGTGATGGACGGACCGTGGGACATCACTTTCCGCGAGAGTGGGGTGACACTTAAGGCCCAGCAGCTCTTCGACTGGAGCCAGCATGCCGATGACAAGATACGCTACTTCAGCGGACATGCCCGCTATACCACGACCTTCAAACAGCAAACAAAGGTAGAAGGACGTGCATGGCTCTCACTGCCTAACGTGAAGGACATTGCCCACGTCTGGGTCAACGGCAAGGATTGTGGCATCGCCTGGACAGCCCCCTATGAGGTTGACATCACGGAAGCCTTGAAGAAAGGCAAGAACACGATAGAAATCGAGGTGGTGAACACCTGGCACAATGCCCTGCGCGGCCTCGACAACGGCAAGGCGCCCTACGACGGCATTTGGACTAACGCCAAGTATCGCACGAAGGGTAACGAACTATTGCCTGCCGGACTCCTCGCACCACCCATGATGATAACAACCACGAATTAAACGAATTGCACGAATGAATATGAGACGCATCTTTTTATCATTGATCATTTGTATTTTAGCATTTAGCGCAAGTGCGAAGGTTACTCTCCCTAAGTTCTTCAGCGACAACATGGTGCTGCAACAGCAGAGCGAGTGTCACATCTGGGGATGGGCAGAACCAGGGAAGAAAGTCATGGTCATGACGTCGTGGGACAAGAAATCCTACTCGACTTCCGCTCACTGGGATGGTCGTTTTGAGGTGGTAATAAAGACTCCCAAGGCTGGAGGTCCATACACCATCTGGCTGAGGGATGGCGATACCGTTCAGCTGAGCAATGTGATGATTGGAGAGGTATGGATATGCTCTGGACAAAGTAATATGGAGATGCAGATGAAGGGCTTTAAGCAGCAACCCGTAGAGGGTACGACAGAGGAACTGCTGCGTTGCAAGGATGAACAGCTACGCCTCTTCACCGTGAAGCGTAACGCCTCGCTGACGCCTGTCAATGATGTGACAGGACTGTGGAACGAAGCCAATAGTGCCAGCGTACGCGACTTCTCGGCTACGGCCTACTATTTCGGTCGTGCCTTGCGCTCTACACTTGATGTTCCCGTGGGTCTTATCGTCACCTCTTGGGGTGGTTCGGCTTGCGAGGCCTGGATGCAGGCCGACTGGCTGAAGGCCTTCCCCAAGGTGAACCAGCACGTCACGGAGGAGGATGTCAAGAAGTTGCAGCAACGCTGTCCCACGGCACTCTATAACGGACAACTGAAACCCTTGATTGGCTATGGCATGCGTGGTGCTATCTGGTATCAGGGTGAGGATAACGTGCCTCGCTATGACTACTATGCAGAACTTCTGAAAGCGATGGTGGAAGGGTGGCGTGCAGAATGGAAGCAGGGCGACTTCCCGTTCTACTATTGTCAGATAGCCCCCTACGACTACAGCCTCATCGGCTGGAAAGACAGCCAGCTGCTCCGTGAACAGCAGATGAAGGCAGAGACGATAATTCCCAATGCCCGCATGGCTGTGCTGATGGATGCTGGTCTGGAATATGGCATCCATCCCCGCAAGAAGCGTCAGGCTGGCGAGCGCTTAGCACTTCTGGCACTCAGCAACACTTACGACGTCAAGGGACTGCCCGACTTCGCCGTCTATAAAGAAGTGACTTTCCAGAACGACACCTGTGTCATCAGCTTCGACCGCAGCAAGGAGTGGGTGTACTTCGAGCATGGTCCCAGCAGCAAGAATTTCGAGGTGGCAGGTCAGGACCGCGTGTTCCATCCGGCCACGAAGGTATGGTACTCGCGCAATCGCGTCTACGTCGTCAGCGATAAGGTGAAACAACCAGCTGCCGTACGCTATGCCTGGCGCGACTGGGTGGAGGGCGACCTGATGCACGACGGCCTGCCCGTCAGCTCGTTCCGTACTGACGACTGGGACTCTCAACCTGTCAATACCCAAAGCAAAGGCGACTACAACAACCCGAACTAATACGATTAAGAAAATGAAAAAGATACTGTCCGTTTTTATCCTCCTCTTGTCCGCGCTTCCCATCATATCTCTCCCCTCCATACAGGGAGGGGCAGGAGGTGGGTCCGTTGCCGGTCTCTTCCCTTTAGAGAACAGTGGCCGTCTGGTGTGGAACTTCAATGCCGGCTGGCGCTTCCATTTGGGCGACATCGCTGGTGCTGAAGCCAAGGACTTCGACGACACATCGTGGGAAGTTGTCTCCACGCCCCATACCGTCCAGCTGATGCCTGCCGAGGCCAGCGGTTGTCGTAACTATCAAGGCATAGCCTGGTACCGCAAGCACTTCCGCCTGCCCAAGGAGTGCGCAGGCCGTGACGTCACCCTCCACTTCGAGGCCATCATGGGCAAGCAGACCATCTACGTCAACGGCCAGAAGGTGAAGGAGCACGAGGGCGGCTACCTGCCCATCACCATTCCCCTAACCGATGGTTCCTCGCTCTCTGCTGGTTCGGTGGGCGACGATTTCGTCGTCGCCATCTGCGCCGACAACAGCGACGACAAGACCTACCCTCCCGGCAAAAAGCAGATGACGCTCGACTTCGCCTATCATGGCGGCATCTATCGTGACGTGTGGCTCATTGCCAAGAACAAGGTAGCCATCACCGATGCCCTCGAGGAAAACAAGGTGGCTGGTGGCGGCATTTTCGTGCACTATGCCAACATAAGCGACAAGAGCGCTGAGGTCTTCGTCAATACCGAGGTGCACAACACCGACACCCGCCCTCGCACCATCACCGTCGAGAACGCCTTGTCTTTTGCGACTCAGTCGCAAAACACCAATGGTTCCGTCTCTTCTGCTGCGATTCCATCGCAGCATACAAAGCTCACCCTTGCTTCCGGCGAGGCTCGCACCGTTACCCAGCGCTTCCTCGTCAAAAACCCGCGCCTCTGGAGCCCAGAATCGCCCTTTCTATATAGCATCGCCACCCGCATCAAGGAGGGCAAGCAGTCGCTCGATGGTGGCATTACCCGCATTGGCATCCGTTCCTTCGAGTTCCGCGGAACAGCCACTGTTCCCGACGGTTTTCCGTCGGGCACCCCCGGCTTCCACCTCAATGGCAAGCGCTACCACCAGCTCGTCGGCGCCAACCGTCACCAGGACTTCGCCTACGTGGGCAACGCCCTGCCAAACTCGCAACAATGGCGCGACGCCAAACGACTGCGTGATGCCGGTTTTACGATTATCCGTACCGCCCACTATCCGCAAGACCCGTCGTTTATGGATGCCTGCGATGAATTGGGACTCTTCATCATCGTAGCCACACCAGGCTGGCAATATTGGAACAAAGACAAGGGCTGGGACGAGAAGGTACACCAGAACACCCGCAATATCATCCGTAGAGACCGCAACCATCCCTGTGTGCTGATGTGGGAACCGATCCTCAACGAGACGCGCTATCCGGAGGACTTTGCCCTGCAGGCCCTTCAAATCACCAAAGACGAATATCCTTATCCCTACCGTCCTGTCGCTGCTGCTGATATGCATTCTGCAGGAGTGAAAGATCACTACGACGTGGTCTATGGCTGGCCGGGCGATGACTTCAAGTCCGATGGTTTACCCGAAGGAGACCCAGCCAAAGTCCGCCAATGTATTTTTACGCGTGAGTTTGGTGAACTGGTCGATGACTGGTATGCCCATAACAACCTGAACCGTGCCTCGCGCTCATGGGGCGAGCGGCCGATGCTTGAACAGGCGAAAAGCCTGTTCCGCTCTACCGCAGAGCTTTTCAAGACCACGGGACAGTTCATCGGTGGTTGTCAGTGGCACCCATTCGACCATCAGCGCGGCTATCACCCAGACCCCTATTGGGGCGGCATCTACGATGCCTTCCGCCAGAAGAAGACCGCCTTCGACATGTTTGTTGCGACTCTGTCGCAACCTACTGAACTGCCTGTTGTGAAGATTGCCCACGAGATGACACAGTTCTCCGATAAGGACATCACCGTCTTCAGCAATTGCGACAGCGTACGCCTGACGATGTACGGTGGTGAGCACTGCTGGACGCTACCCGTCATTGCTCTCCCCTCCATACAGGGAGGGGCAGGGGGTGGGTCTGTCGGATCATCCATCCCCTCCCCCGTCGTCTTCAAAGATGCCTGGGACTTCTTCGAGGCGCGCAACTACAGCTATACCCAGCGCAACTGGCAAAACGTGAAAATGGTAGCCGAGGGTATCGTCAATGGTAAAGTGGTCTGCAAAGACGAAAAAATGCCGTCGCGCCGAAGCACCAAACTACGCCTCTATGCCGATGAAATGGGCAAAAAACTCGTGGCTGACGGTTCCGACTTCATCGTCGTGGTCTGCGAGGTGACTGATGACCTGGGGCATGTCCGCCGTCTGGCAAAGGAAAACATCCGTTTCACCGTAGAGGGTGAAGGCGAAATCATTGGCGATGCCAGTATCAATGCCAATCCGCGTGCTGTAGAGTGGGGCTCTGCGCCCGTACTGATTCGTAGCACCCGACAGGCCGGCAAGATCAAGATTAAGGCCGAGGTGCAGTTCCCTGGCATCCATGCCCCCACCCCTGCCGAACTGGAGATAGAAAGCATCCCCTACGACCTGCCTATGTGCTATACAAGTGAAACCGGTACAACCAGTAAAACAAGCACATCGAGTAAGACTGGTTCTACCAGCCCAACTCTCTCCGATGCCGAGAAAGCCAAGATGCTTCAGGAGGTTGAGGCCCAGCAGGCCGACTTTGGCATACAGCAATAAGCAATATTCCCATAACCACATAACGTCATCTTCGGGTCGAAGAGATGCCTTCTTCGTGGGCAAGACATGGCATCTTCGACTCGTTCCGATGGCACTTTTGGGGGGTAAAGTGCCATCCCTTCGTCTCGAAAGTGCCATCGGAACACCGGCAAAGCAGTATCCGGACGACCCATAGAAGGCATCGGCACGAGGCCCGCGTCGCCCGAAGGCACATCCCGCCTCATCCGAAGGCACTTCCCGGGTCGCCCGAAGGCACATCCTCCCCCGTCTGCTCCGTGCGGCCGATCCGCCTGCTCCGTGCGGACGAGGCAGGAAGTGCCTTCGGATAGAAAGAGAACGGTGATGAGGCAGGAGTGGGCGCGGATATAATCCGCTTTAAAAAACGGAACATAAATTCTGAATAATATGGATAAACTCTCGAAGCATCAGCGACATAAGATTAAAGATTCACAGCATTATTTTTGGCGTTTTCGATTTTTATCTGTACCTTTGTCTCGAAAATAACTCACCTTTAAATCTACAACTTTTATGAAGAAAACTATTTTGACGCTTTTTGCAGCTGTGACGCTGATGCTGTCGAGTTGCATGACAACGGGAATGGGAACTACATCAAACACCGGTTCAACCTCCGATGTGCTAGGCAGTGTGCTTGGCGCGGTATTGAGTAATGTGCTGTTCGGCGGCCAGTCGGGCATTCTCGGCAACTGGAACTACACTGCTCCAAGTACTGCCTTTACTACTCAACAGTCTCTGACAAGGGCCGGAGGCAATGCTGCTGTTGCCAACATCAATTCGTCGCTGGCAAGTAACTTCAACAGCATCGGTATCAATAGTAGCAACACTTCTTTCTCGTTCCTTTCCGATAACAAGTTCTCGGCTAAGGTGAATGGCATCCCATTCAGCGGAACCTATGCTTATAACCCCCAGAATGGTGAGATCGCCCTCAAGACATCTACTGAAACCATTAAGGGCAACGTTATCAAGACACAGAAGGGAATGGGTCTGATGTTCAACGCCACGCAGATGGCGAACCTCCTTCAGAAAGAAGGTAAGGTCAGCAACACTGCTGCTGTTCAGGCAGTCAGTAAGCTCGCTCAAAGTGCCAATGGTGCTCGTGTAGGCTTTGAGCTTACAAAGTAAATGATACGAAGGTGTTTGATAGCCCTGCTGCTCTTCGCCTGGCTGACTGACTGCCGGGCGCAGACGGAGCCGTTGGTAATCTCTAAGCATTATACTACTGCTGAGGGACTGCCTTCGAATAATGTGCAATGCTGTCTGAAAGGCCGCGACGGATTTCTGTGGTTTGGTACTTGGTATGGCCTCTGCCGGTTTGACGGCAAAGAGTTCCTGACCTTTAACAAAGCCTTGAAAGCCGGCTCAGACATTCCTCCCCGCAAGGTGGAGAGTATTGTGGAGGATGCCCGTGGCAACCTGTGGCTGAAGACGGTGGACTGGAAGATATACACCTTCAACCCCCGGACAGAATGCTTCCACGCCGTTTATGACGAGCTGAAGCCTCATACCAAGAACTTGCAGGTCATCAAGATCCAGCGTACTGACGAAGGAAATGTCCTCCTGCTTACCAAAGACAAGACGCTGCTCATGGCCCATGCGGGAGAGAGGAAAGAGGGAACTGTCAGTATCAGCCAGCTCTTTGACTCACAAGGAAAAATAGATCCGCAGACCTCACAGCTCTATGATGATGTCACCTACGAAGGACGCGACTACGTCGTCTATGTAGGGCGCGACTTCCGCATCTTCGCCAAGTCCCGCAAGACATCAGGCACGCTGGCAGAAGCCATGGCACGCGAGGAAGCCAAGGCACAGCAGCTGACGGAAATGCTGACACAAAAGGCCTTCGACGCAGGTATCATGAAATACTCGCAGCTCTACCAGGACAGCGACTCTCTGCTATGGGTGACCACCAGCAACAATGGCATCTACTGCATCAGCACCCCCCGTCGCCAGTTCCAGCTGATACCCCTGCCCGACAACGACCTGACGGGTGTCCGCTGCATCTATCAGACGCGTCAAGGACATATCATCGTCGGTGCCCGTAGTCGCAACGTCTATATATACGATACCCAAGGACAGCTGTTGCAGACGCTGCCCTACAACAAATATGGCATCGGTGCCGTCTATCATGCCATGGAGGACAACAAGGGACGCCTATGGCTGTCGACAAAGGGCGACGGTCTGGTTGTCATCCCTGCCGACGTCTCCCTGCTCTCCCCATCCACTGTCCTTGCTTCCATCCGCCACTATCGTCATCAGCCTGACGATGCCAACAGTTTAAGCGGCAATAACGTCTATTTCTCGTTCGTCGACTCGCAGCAGCACATCTGGGTGGCGACACTTGACGGAGGACTTAACCTGGTAAAAGAAGATTATGACGGACAGTTGACCTTCTGTCATAAAGGCAATGGATTCAGCCATTACCCTGCCTATGGTCTCTACACCGAGGTGCGCAACATCACTGAAGACCAGAACGGCCACCTGTGGGTTGGTACCATGGACGGACTGATGAGTATCGACAGCCGTTTCAAGTCGCCTCAGGAAATCATCTTTAAGACTTATCACGAAACACATGGAGGTACCTTTGCCAATAACGATATCTATACCATCTATCGTGACAAGACGGGACAGATATGGGTAGGAGCCTTTGGTGGAGGATTACAACAGCTTGTTAATCCCAAGGACATGGAATTCTCGCCACTGGGACCCCGTGAGGGTTTGCGCAATGACGTTGTCTATTCCATCACAGAAGATCTTCGCGGACACATGTGGTTTGCCACCGAAGCCGGCCTGTCTCTCTATAACCAGGAAACCAGACGCATCCGTAACTTTGACCGCTACGACGGTCTTCCTCAGGTGGAAATGGAAGAAACGGCTGCCTTTTGTTGTAATGACGGCAATCTATGGATGGGGTGCAAACAAGGTCTCCTTATCTTCAGCCCGGAACAGGTTCAGGCTAATAAGGCACACTATCGCACATTCATCCTGGAACTTGTGGCAAACAACCAGCCATACATCGGTAATACGGCAATCCCCTATAACAGCGAGATTGAACTTGACCACGATCAGAATGCCTTTACGATTGAGTTCGCCGCCCTCAACTACGAAAATCCCGGCAGTACGAGCTATCGATATCGGCTGGAAGGCTTCGACCGCGACTGGCGCTACAGCGGACAGCATCGTGTGGGATCCTATAACGAAGTGCCACCAGGCAACTACACCTTTGTCGTAGAGTCCATCGATGACGCAAGCCCTGCTCAGGTATCTTCCGCCCGACTGTCCATACACATCCTGCCCCCCTGGTGGGCTACCTGGTGGGCATACCTTATTTATATATGTATAGCAGCCCTGATAGCCTGGCTTGTCATCCGGACCGTCTTGCAAATGAACCGCATGCGCAATGAAATCTATATCAGCCAACGACTGGCCAAGCTTATCTCCAAGCCCGACGAAGGCGATGAGTTCATTGACCGTCTGCACCGCATCATCCGCAAGAACATTCCTAATACGGAGTTCAATGTCGATGCCATTGCAGCAGAGATGGGACTCTCGCGTTCTGCCTTTTATAAAAAGGTAAAAGGCCAGACAGGTTTTGCCCCTGTTGACCTTATCAAGGAATTCCGTCTGTCACATGCCGTAGAGCTGTTACAGACTACCAACCTCAGTATTGCTGAAGTGGCTTTCCGTTCCGGTTTTGCTGACAGCAGCTATTTCGGCAAGTGTTTCCGAAAGCGTTACGGCCAGTCACCCCGCGAGTTTGTTACTTCGCAAAACGCTCCAGACCCTTCTTGAGGAAGTCAAGATAAGCAGCAATATCCTCGTCGTATGCACGACTGCCGGCTAGTGGTTTGGCTGTTGCCGGGTCAACCATGACATAGAACGGCTGGGCATTGGCACCGAATTTATGACTCTGCAGGTAGCTCCATTTCGCTCCCACCGTACGTAGGGTCTTTGTTTGCCCGTCAGCATCGGTCACCACGTATGGTTCAGACAATGGTGTCTTGTCGTCGACATAAAGAGAGATGAGTACAAAGTCGCGTGTCAGCTTGTCTGCGACTTGCGGGTCAGTCCATACGGCAGCCTCCATCTTACGGCAGTTGACACAACCAAAACCCGTAAAGTCGATGAGCACAGGCTTGTCCTCAGCCTTGGCAGCAGCCATACCCTGCTCATAATCGGTAAAACGGGCCTCTACAACCTTGGTGTTGAGGTTAAAGTCCTGCGTGTTGATGGGAGGCGCAAAGGCACTCACAGCCTTACATGGGGCTCCCCACAGACCAGGTATCATATAAACGGCAAAGGCCAACGACACCAAGCCACCCATGATACAGACCACAGGCATCGGTTTATGCAGGTCGCCACCTACTTCGTCGCTCTGGAACTTCAGCCAACCACACAGATATGCACCCAGCAGACCGAAGATAACAATCCACAAGGAGAGAAACACCTCGCGATCCAGCAGATGCCAGCCATAGGCCAAGTCGGCTACGGAGAAGAACTTCAGGGCAAATGCCAGTTCTATGAAACCCAATACCACCTTGATGGTATTCATCCATGATCCCGACTTCGGTGCCTGTTTCAGCCACGACGGGAACAGGGCAAAAAGCGTAAACGGCAAGGCCAGTGCCACTGCAAAACCCAACATACCGAGAGCTGGGGCGAGCCAGTTACCGCTGGTTGTCGTCTCTACAAGCAACAGTCCGATAATGGGGGCGGTGCATGAGAATGATACCAGCACCAGCGTAAATGCCATGAGGAAGATAGAGAGCAGGCCACTGGTCTCTGACGCCTTTGAGTCGACACTGTTGGCCCAACTATCCGGCAGCTTTATCTCGAACCAGCCAAAGAAAGACAGGGCAAATACCACCAGCAACAGGAAGAGGAAGATGTTAAAGACGGCATTCGTCGACATGGCGTTGAGCGTATCGCTACCGAAGAGGGCCGTCACGAGCAGTCCCAAGCCAAGATAAATCACAACAATACTCAAGCCATAGGTGATGGCATCCTTAACGCCTTTCTGCTTGTCAGACTTAGCACGTTTCAAGAAGAAGCTGACCGTCATGGGAATGATGGGCCAGATACAGGGCATGCAGACAGCCAGCAGTCCACCGACAAATCCCATCAGCAAGAGATATAACAAAGAATGGTTGGCAATGTTGTCGTCACCACTGCTCATCTGACGCAACTCACTGACGACGGGTTGCCACAGGTCACTATCAACAGCCGGTACTACCACAGCAGTATCCGTGCGAACACTGTCTACTGGGGCTGCTATAGAGACTACGGCAGTATCCTGTTGCGGTTTCTCTTCTTCCTTTGTTACAGGACTCTTGCCCTTTGCCTTCAGTTCAATCTCTGAAGGAGGCAGACACATCTGGTCGTTGCAAGCACCAAACTCCAGAAAACACTCGATGTCATATTCCGGTTTGGTGAACTTCACTTTCTGAACGAACGTTACAGACTGTTCGAAATAGCGCAGTTCCATATCAAACATCGGATCGAACTGTTTTATCTCTTTTCCTCTGGTACGCAATGTTCCCACCGTTTCGACGCCCTCCATCTTCACTGCATGGAAAGTAGCAGAAACAGGACCATCACTGCCAAGTCCAGTAGAATAGACATGCCAACCAGCATCAATGGTGGCAGAGAAGGTCAGTTCAGCCTCATCACCCTTTAGCTGTTTCAGCTGCGAGGTAAAATGTACGGGATTTACCATCTGTGCCTGTACGGCAATTACAACCATCGTCAGAAGAATGGCAAAAGACACTTTTTTCTTCATAATAGCTTTATTGAGACCACAAAGGTACAATTTTTCCAATAAACTCAATCAATTATTAAAGAAAATGTTGTAACTTTGTACCCACAAATAATGAGATATTATCAAAACTACAAGCTAATATGAAGAAGAAACTGCACCAAAACAGCATGAGAATTGTTATGATAGGTTGTGCACTGCTGGCCATGCTATCGGTGAAAGCACAAAACGTACGGGAGGTCGTGCGAATGGACGAGGGATGGAGGTTTGCCTTTGGCAATGCCAGTGACCCTGTGAAGGATTTTGGCTGTGGCACAGAGTATTTCAACTACCTGACTAAGGCCAACTCCATCCATAACGAGGGGCCCTATGCCATGAAGTTCGACGACTCCACCTGGCAGGAAGTGCGCATTCCCCACGACTGGGTAACTACCCTGCCCTATGCGTCTGAAGCCAGTCACTCACACGGCTACAAGACCGTCGGCTACAAATATCCGGAAACGAGTGTTGGCTGGTATCGTAAAACCATACAGATTGACAAGGACGACCTGGGCAAACAGATCTGCCTGCGTTTCGATGGTATCTTCCGCAATGCACAAGTATGGTTCAACGGTTTCTATATGGGCACAGAGCCCAGCGGCTATGCCACTCAGGTGTACGACGTGACAGAGTACGTAAACTATGGAGGCGACAACCTTGTTTGTGTCCGTGCTGACGCCTCACTGGAAGAAGGTTGGTTCTACGAGGGTGCAGGTATCTACCGCGACGTCTGGTTAGAGAAAAGGGCTGAAGTCGGTGTGGCACCCTTCGGTACCTTTGTCTATGCTGACCTGAAGCAGCCCTATACCTCTGCCACTGTCTATGTAGAAACCAAGGTGAACAATGCCTCGTTGGAGACCCGCCAGTGCGAAGTCTCCCAACGTCTGTTGGATGCTGAAGGACAGGAGGTTTGCAAGTCGACGCTTACTGGTCTGACGCTGAAAGGTAAGGAGGCTCGTGGCATTAAGCAAAAAATGACGCTCAGCAATCCTCATCTATGGAGTACTACCGATCCCTACCTCTATCAGGTAGAGACGACCATTAGTATTGTCGGCAAGGTGATTGATGTCTATACGACGACAACAGGAATCCGCGACGTCGCTTTCGATGCTGACAAAGGTTTCCTGCTAAACGGCAAGCAACTGAAATTGAAGGGTGTCAACATGCATCAGGACCATGCCGGTGTAGGTGCGGCTATCCCCGATGCCTTGCAGGCATGGCGCATCAAACAACTGAAGAAGTTCGGCTGTAATGCCTATCGTGCCTCACATAACCCCATGACCCCTGCCCTACTCGACATCTGCGACCGTGAGGGCATCCTCGTCATTGATGAAAACCGTCTGACGGGCATCAATACAGAGCACCAGCGTCTGCTGGAGAACATGATCAAGCGTGACAGAAATCATCCCAGCATCATCCTGTGGAGCGACGGCAATGAGGAGTGGGGCATCGAAAATACCATCCAAGGCACCCGTATTGCTGCTGCCATGCGTGAATATACGAAGTTACTTGATCCGACACGTCATTCAACCATTGCCAATGCTGGTGGCACGGAAATGATTAAGGGCCTCGACGTGGTAGGCTTCAACTATATCGTACAAAACGACGTAGACAACCGCAAGAAAGCCAATCCCGGCTGGAAAATCGTCGGTACTGAAGAGACGACGGGTTGTGGCACACGCGGAGTATACTTTAACTCACCATCAGTAACTGGACACATGGTCAGCATGAACCGTGACACCACCCACCATCATGTTGAAAACGTCATCGAACGTGGCTGGCAGTTCTATGCTGAGCGTCCATGGGCTGCAGGACTCTTCTATTGGACAGGCTTTGACTATCGCGGCGAGCCCAACCCACTGAAATATCCTGCCCATGAGTCAGAATTCGGCATCCTCGACTATTGCGGATTCCCCAAGGACGAGGCATGGTATCTGAAGTCGTGGTGGACTGATGAGCCTACCCTCCACATCTTCCCCCACTGGAACCTTCAAGGACATGAAGGCGAAGAGGTCGAGCTGTGGGCATACAGTAACTGCGACGAAGTGGAGTTGACCGTCAATGGAAAGAGGTTGGGACGCCAGACAATGCCCAAGAACGGACACCTGAAGTGGAAAGCCGTCTATCAGCCAGGTAAAGTAGAGGCCGTCGGCTACAAGAACGGCAAGCGTATCCTCTCGCAAACCATAGAGACAACAAAGCCTGCCACCAAAATTGTTCTGAAGACAGACCGGCAAGAGATTACTGCTGACGGACGGGATGTGGCTATAGTGACTATCGAAATTCAGGACGCGAAAGGACGAATAGTACCCAATGCCTGTCCGATGCTGACGCTGTCATTAACCGGTGAGGGTCATATCCTTGGTGTGGGCAATGGCGACCCGGCTTACCTCGGAGGAGACCATCCACTGGAAAAAGACTGTCATCAGTTCCAAGTGCCTGCCTTTAACGGTCTGGCTCAGGTATTGATACAAAGTAAAAAAATACCGGCACAGCTCACATTGAACTGCACCGGCGATAATCTGACATCTGGAAGTATTGTACTCAATACCCAGAACGAATAGTCACAGCTGTTACATGACAAACTTTATCGTACCCTGAACGACGTCAGCAGGAGGGGCGTCCTGTTTCTGCTGGACATCCTCACCACTGGCTTGCTGGTAGATGCTGTCCAGTATCTCGCGGGTACGTTTGTAGGTCGGTGTCTGCTCGACAGCAGAGATAACGTCGTCGTTGTCAAGATCTTCAGGACGGAACAGGTAAATATGCGGACGACGCTTATAGCGGCGGGTTTGTCCGTCACCACCATAGTAGCGGTTACGACGATCCATACGCTTCGCTTCTGCCTCCTGTTCGGCAGCAATGCGTGTGGCCTCTTCCTGTGTGTTATGACGCTGACGATGACTAGACATGCCATCAACGCGATCGATGCCGAAGCCGGTAGCCAGAATGGTCACTTTTACCTTCTTACCCAGTTCCGGGTCGGTAGCCAATCCCCACTTGATTTCAAAGTCGTTGCCAAACTTCGCCATGAAGTCATTCACGTCATTCATCTCTTCCATCATCAGCGAACCCGTGCCGTCCTTGTTGCCGGCAAACGAGATGCTGAGCAGAATCTTCTTCGAGTTGAATACGTCGTTCTCGTTGAGCAGCGGAGAGTTGAGCGCATCGTCGATGGCTTTCTTCACTCGGCCTTCGCCCTCACCATAGCCTGTAGACATGATGGCAACGCCACCGTCCTTCAATACGGTCTTGACATCATTGAAGTCAAGATTGATGAGTCCGTGGACTGTGATAATCTCAGCAATGCTCTTGGCGGCAACACTTAACGTGTCGTCAGCCTTGCCAAAGGCATCAAGCACCGTGAGTTCGGGATAAATCTCACGAAGACGCTCGTTGTTGATGACAAGGAGGGCGTCGACATGCTTTGACATCTCCTCAACACCATCAAGGGCCTGGTCAATCTTACGGTCGCCCTCAAAACGGAAGGGAATGGTGACAATACCTACTGTCAAAATGCCCATCTCCTTCGACACGCGGGCAATGACCGGAGCAGCACCTGTTCCTGTTCCACCACCCATACCTGCTGTAATGAACGCCATACGGGTACCATCGTTAAGCATACTCTTGATATCATCAAGACTTTCTTCTGCTGCCGCACGAGCCTTTTCAGGCTTGTTGCCAGCACCAAGGCCTTCCTTACCCAATTGCAGATGAACTGGAACGGGCGAGTCGTTGAGGGCCTGATTATCGGTGTTACAAAGTACGAAGGTCACATCGTGAATACCCTCACGATACATGTGGTTCACAGCATTACCACCGCCACCACCAACACCAATCACTTTAATGATGCTATTCTCCTTTTCGGGCTCACCGAAGTCGAGTAATATATTGTTGTCTGCCATAATAATATCTCCTATTCTTCTTCTTCAACCATTTTCTTTCCAAACTCCTTTAAGCCTTTGAACGCTTTGTTCCAGAAACTATTTTCTTTCTTGATACGCTGGCGTTCACGCTCTTCTTCCTCAGCCTGTTCACGAGCGATGCGCTCCTCCTCCTCACGTTTCAGACGAGCTTCCTCTTCTGCACGACGGATTTCTTCGGCTGTACGGATAACGCCCTGTGGAACTTCAGTAGCAGCACGGGGACGGCGCTGTTCACTGGCAATGTCAGGCTGGACAGGTTTCTGGGCAGCAAACAGATCGCCATTAGGATCAAACTCCTGACCAGCACAGTTGATATCACCCTTGGCCAACAAGCCAAGGACGGTATTCATCCTACCGTCACGGGCAGTGATCTCAGGAATCTGGGAAGTGATGGTCTGCGTAACGAACTTAGCAACACGTATCTTGTCAATATGAGTATAGTTCTGGAAGGCCTTTTCGATATCTTTCATATTAGCTCCACCGCCAGTAAGAACGATGCCCCCCAAAAGCTTATCACAATATTCCTCTGGAACTTGGCACCACACATTGGCAATAATCTCCTCTAAACGACCTTCCACGATTTCTATAAACTTACGAGTTTCCACCTGACGATCCTGGTCGATGGAATACTTCATATTGTTGTCGATATCATTATTCTCGGTATAGGCCGAAGCATATTTCAGCTTCATCCTCTCAGCATCGCTCTCCTCCATCTGAAGAGAAGCAATATCCTTGGTGATGTTGTTGGAGCCAAGAGGAATAACGGCCAGATGGCGCAGTATGTTCTTAGAGTAGACGCTCACAGTGGTGGTGTCAGCACCAATATCAACCAGTGTACATCCAGAACGGCGCTCAGCCTCTGTCAACACACTATCAGCCAAAGCCAAAGGAGCCAGGAAAAATTCTGCAATATTGATGTTCGCCGTCTCGAAACACTTGTTGAGGTTCTTGTTGAATGTCTTACGCTGCAGAATATTCAAGAAGTTACCCTCAATACGTGAGCACTGTATTCCAACGGGTTCCAGTTGCAATTGTGAATCGACCTTATATTCCTGCACGGCCGCATCGAGAATCTCCTGATCTGGATATTTCATGTTGCGGTTAGCATCCATCAGTTCTATTACCATATCCTGGGTAACTTGTGTCTCACCAGGTAGTTCTTTGGTAATCACATTGCGAATAGAGCGAATAGACTGTCCGCCGACACCCACATAGACCTGCGTAATACGGGTCTTCAGCTGCTTCTCTAAACGGCTGATAATGTTGGTCAGGCACTGGGCAGTCTTGTCGATGTTGTAAACCACACCTTTGCGGATGAATGACGAAGAGTCTTCCTTGATACATGCCAATACTTGAATGCTGCCGTCAAGGTTTTTCTTGCCCGCAATACCAGTCATCTTGGATGATCCAAGTTCGATAGCTACGATAAAATCCTTTGCTGCCATATTATTACTTATTATTATTTGATTTTCTTACAAATGATCTGATTATCAAATTCCAGATTAATATAGGAGTACTTGTTCCACCCTGCCTTGGAGAGTCCATAGCGATAGAATTTCTCAAGACGGTCTAGCTTCTGGCTCAAATTAACAGGCTTTCCAAGATAAATCACATGATTCCCTACACGGGGTACCATCTCAACAGAGCCATCAGAAAGAACATTGAGCTGTTCGACCTGATGAAACCACAGCTTATTGCGAATCAGGAAATTACCTACCTTTGTCAGCACCTTCTTCGCATAAGGTTTCGTCACTTGACCCGTTACAACCACCAAGTTACTGGCAAGCAGAGTATTTGGCATGACGTTTCCGTGGGTATCTACATAGTAGTCGTCACCATTGTCGGCCTTAACGTGAATAACTGGCAAGCGTTGGGTCAATGTAATATGTATGCTACCAGACTGTGTCTTGTAACACTGCGCTTTTTCCACGAAAGGATTTTGAAGAAGCGCCTCTTCTATTAGGCGACTATTAATCTGGTCCATCGGATCACCCAATGGGTACAGTTTGGCATGTTGCAATTGAGCCTTGATTTCGTCAGGATTTAGAAAACCTTGTACCTCTCCCTCCTTGATGTCAATTTTCACTTCATTGCACACGCTATACTGTTCATCCGGATGATTAAGCACCGTGATGGACAAGACAAGATAGACGACAAGGGCAATGTCTATCAAGACGACAGCTGTTTTATCCCAGTTGATAGTCACAATGGTTATTCTAATTACTTTATTTTACAATTCAGCAGTTTAGTCATCTGAGGAACCATATTATCAAGATCACCAGCTCCCAGCACAATCAGCACGTCGAAGGAACGGCTCTTTACCAGAGACAGGACGTCTTCTTTATTAATCAGCTGTTTTTTGATGCCAGGACGCAAATGGTCATAGATGAGTTGCGAGGTAACGCCTTCTATGGGTTCTTCTCGGGCAGGATATATCTCGGTGAGGATGACCTCGTCGAGCAAACTCAGTGCTTCTGCAAACTCCCGATAGAAATCACGAGTACGAGTATATAGGTGAGGCTGGAAGATTGCCGTTATCTGACGATCCTTATAGAGCTCACGAATACTACGTGCACTTTGCAATATTTCTTTAGGATGGTGGGCATAGTCAGAAAGGAACACCAAATGGTCGTTTTTGATTTTGAAATCAAAACGACGTTCTACTCCACCATAAGTCTTCATACCATATCTCAGCTCATCGGCCGTACAGCCGGCAAGCTGCGCCATAGCCATAGCGGCTATTCCATTTTCAATGTTGATAGGTACGGGCTGTCCCAGTTGGATGTCTTTAACCGACTCAACAGGTGACACAAAATCAAACGTTATTTCTCCGTTTTCAATGTGGATATTCTCAGCATGGAAGTCTCCATCCGTCAAAGCATAGTCATAACGGCGAACACCTGCTTGAATATTTTCTTTCATCTCCAGATCACGGTGAATAATCAGCACACCTTCTGGCTGTATAAGTTCCGTATAATGCCGGAAACTCTCAAGATATGCATCCTTAGTACCATAGATATCCAGATGGTCTGGATCTGTCGATGTAATCACAGTCATATAGGGAGAGAGCCAGTGGAACGAACGGTCAAATTCATCAGCCTCAATAACGACATAGTCACTGTCGGATAAGATATAGTTAGTACCATAGTTCTTGGAGATACCACCAAGAAAGGCATTACAGTCCAGGTGGCTCTGGTGCATAATATGGGCACACATCGTCGACGTTGTGGTCTTTCCATGTGTACCTGCCACACATAGTCCTTTGTGCTGACGGGTCAAGGTTCCCAAGACCTGAGCTCGTTTCTGCACATCAAAGCCTCCCTTACGGAAGAATTGTAGTTCCTGATGTTCAGAAGGAATAGCAGGGGTATAAATAACCAGACACGACTGAGGCCTCTTACAAGCATGTGGAATCTCATCAATATTTTCCTCATAATGAATCAGCATACCCTCTTTTTCCAGCTGACGGGTAAGAGGGCTTGGAGTTTTATCATAGCCTGCTACCACAAGACCTTTCTTGAGGAAATAGCGGGCAATAGCACTCATTCCTATGCCTCCGGCTCCTACAAAATATACTGCTTGAATATCTTTAATTTCCATTGTCTTATTTCATTTGTGCTAGTTTGATAACTTCCTTGGCAATGATTTCTGCAGAGTCAGGAAGTGCCATCTCAAGAATATGCTCATGCAGACTTTGCAACTTAGCATTGTCATTAACCGTATCAATAGCTAACGATAATAATAGCTGAGGAGCCTCACTGTCCTTAACCATCAAAGCAGCCTGGCGGTTGACAAGCGCTAATGCATTTTTGGTCTGGTGGTCTTCGGCCACATTAGGAGAAGGAACCAATATGACTGGTTTTCCTAATAGACAGAATTCACTGATGCTTCCTGCGCCTGCTCGGCTTACCACAATATCAGCTGCTTTGTAGGCAGCACCCATGTCACTGATAAAATCGGTCACTATCAGATTCTGAGGCAGCTTCTCATGCTTGAATCTTTCAAGTATCTCTGAGTGATAATACTTACCTGTTTGCCAGATAAACTGAACATCACCTTGGCGAACGAGATCAAGATGCTGCATGACACTCTCGTTTAATGTACGCGCTCCAAGACTTCCTCCCACAATAAGAACTGTACGCTTATGGGGATCAAGACCAAAGGAACGCACGGCATCATCATGAGATACTGTTGTCTCCAGCAGTTGTTGACGTACCGGATTGCCAGTCAGCATAATCTTTTCAGCCGGAAAGAAACGTTCCATACCCTCATAAGCCACACAGATTTTTGCGGCTTTCTTGGCCAGCAACTTATTGGTAACGCCAGCATACGAATTCTGTTCCTGTAGCAGACAGGGAATGCCTTTCGATGCCGCCATGTTAAGAGTCGGCCCACTGGCATAACCACCGACACCGACAGCGACGTGAGGACGGAAGTCACGAATAATCTTTTTCGCCATGCGTTGACTCTTCCATACCTTGTAGAGTACTTTGAAGTTCTTTAGCAAGTTCTTCCGGTCAAAGCCCTGTATAGGTAAGCCTTTAATCTCATAGCCTGCGGCAGGAACACGTTGCATCTCCATTCGTCCCAAAGCGCCGACAAACAGAATCTTTGCATCAGGACGCAGAGCCTTGACAGCATTGGCTATTGACACAGCCGGAAAGATATGTCCCCCGGTGCCTCCTCCACTAATGATTACCCTTAACTCTTCGTTCATAATTACCTTATTATATTATAGCCTGCAAAGTTACACATTTTCTGTTAATCTACACTATTCTCGGCTTGATTTCTTCATCTTTCTTCTTTTTTGCCGAACGGCTAACACTCAAAATAACCCCTATATAGGCACAATTGATGATTGTTGACGTTCCTCCTTTAGAGATAAGCGGTAACGGCTGACCAGTAACAGGAGCAAGTCCCACTGCCACCATCATGTTAAATGTCGCCTGAACTACCAGCAATAAAGCCAACCCCATTGCCAAAAAGGCAGGGAAGTTGTTTTCGCAACGACTGGCAATACGCGCTGTACGATATAACAAAAAGATATAAAGAGATACGACGGCAATAGCTCCTAACAGTCCCAATTCCTCGATAACGATGGCAAAGATAAAATCCGAGAAAGCCTGCGACAGGAAGTCGCGTTCGGTACTTTTACCAGGACCCTTGCCTATAACACCACTGGAAACGATTGCAATATTCGCATGAGCTACCTGTGCGTCCTTGTCTAGATCATATTCTTGGGGCGTGGGAGCCGGCTTACCAAACTTCAACACACGACTCTTCCAAGTGTCGGCCCTATGGAACATCTTCTCGACGAAATTCTTCTTGGGCTTAGGCTGACTGATTTGTTCTGTCTTTGTCTGTTGCTTCTCTTCGTCACTGATATCGTGACCCACCAACATCACCATAATCAGGGCAAAGACAGCCACGAGTGCGATGCCACCAGCCAGTTTCCCCAGTTGTCGCATTGGTACTTGACCAATAAACATCATCAGAAAAACGACAGCAAACAGCATGGCTGCTGTGGAAAGGTTCTCCAAGCCGATAAGCAAACATGCTGGTACGGTTAGCCATAAAATCCATTTAAAGGCATTCCTGTCAGCACCATTCTCACGTTGCATGGCACTAAGAATCTGTGCCACAGCCAGTACGATGGTACCTTTGGCTATCTCAGAAGGCTGGAATGTGAAACCAAACAGGTTTATCCAACGTCCGGCATCGCCAACCTTTGTGCCAGCTAATAAGACCCAGAGCAGCGTGAAGCAGGAAATCAGCAAGAGGAAAGGCGTCATCAGCTTGAAATAGCGGCATGGGATATTCAGCGTGATAATTGCCACCACCACACCGGCAACGATAGTGCTCATGTGGTAGGCTATAGGTCCCACGTAGTTCTGACTCTTGTAGGTCAGTCCACTGGAAGCCGAGAAGACCTCCACGATACTAATCATACAGAGGAAGAAGAACACCATCCATATGACCTTGTCACCTTTGAAGATATTGCCGATTTTCTTGTTCATAGATTTCTTACCAGCTCTTTGAATTGTTCACCACGATCCTCCATGTTCTTGAACAGGTCGAAAGAGGCGCAACATGGTGAGAGGAGTACCGTCATACCTGGCTCGGCAAGCTCGTAGCAAGCCTGAACACAGTCCTTCATAGAATGAGTATCACGAACTGGGATGCCCAATGTGTCAAAGTTGTCGTGTAACTTTTGATTGTCAGCACCCAGATATACTATTCCGGCACATTTCTCTTTGACCAACGATTTAATGGGACCGTAGTCGTTTCCTTTGTCCTTACCTCCAATGATAAGTATGGTCTTGGTTCTCATTGACTCCAGTGCATACCAACAGGCATCCACATTGGTAGCCTTCGAGTCGTTAATATATTGCACACCACGAACTACGCAGACCTTCTCCAAACGATGTTCTACACCAGGAAATTCACTCAGAGACTTGCGAATCACTTCTTTTTTAATACCAGCAATACTCGAGGCGATACCTGCTGCCAGAGAATTGTAGATATTATGTTTACCCGTCAGACTCAGTGATTCTTGTTCCATATTAAAGGGTTCGGGCTTTTCTATCTTATACTGGCCTTCCTCTATATAACCGATACTGCCTTTCTCTTTCAATTCAGAGAAAGGATACTGGATGGCACAAATATGATACTTTTCCAGTTCACGTTTGATGATAGGATCGTCGTTCCAGTAGACAAAGGCATCCTCTGGAGTCTGGTTCTGGATAATACGCATCTTTGAATCAACATAATTCTGCATCTTGAAGTCATATCGGTCCAGATGGTCAGGGGTGATATTCAGCAGAATGGCGATATTTGCACGGAAGTCGTACATGTTATCCAGCTGGAACGAGCTGAGTTCAATGATATAGTAATCATGTGGATCCTCTGCCACCTGCAAGGCCAGTGAGTTACCGATGTTTCCTGCCAACCCGGCATCATAACCAGCCTCTTTGAAAATATGATAAATGAGGCTGGTTGTAGTGGTCTTGCCATTAGAACCGGTAATACAAATCATTTTCGAATGGGTATAGCGGCCTGCAAACTCTATCTCACTAATGATTCGGATACCCTTTTCTTTGATTTTTACTATCATTGGAGCCGTGTCAGGAATACCAGGACTCTTAATGACCTCGTCAGCCTCCAGAATCTTTTCTTCCGAATGCCGGCCTTCCTCCCACTCAATCTGGTGGTCATCCATCAGTTTCTTGTACTTATCATTAATCTTCGACATGTCTGAAACAAACACATCGAAACCTTCCTTCTTGGCCAGAACGGCAGCTCCTGCTCCGCTCTCTCCTGCTCCTAATATTGCTATCTTTCTCATCTCTATCTGATCTTAAGCGTAATAATTGTTAATGCTGCCAATATAATAGTGGTAATCCAGAAACGGATTGTTATCTTCGATTCATGAAACGGACGATGGGGCCATCCTTTGAGTATGTAGGTACTGGTTGCATCGAGCTGAGAATCCAATCGGCGGAAAGTGTCATGAATAGGCGTGGCACGAAAAACGCGAACACGCTTGCCTTTACGCTTTTGGATTTTGAACCATTGCGTTTGGATAATGACACTCAGACTCTCTATAAAGAAAATGCCGCACAAAATAGGCAACATCAGTTCCTTGTGGATGATAACGGCACAAACACCGATAATACCGCCAATGGTCAGCGATCCTGTGTCACCCATAAACACCTGGGCGGGATAGGCGTTATACCACAAGAATCCCACCATTGCTCCGATGAAAGCACTGAGAAATACTACCAACTCCTGAGAACCGGGGATGTACATAATATCAAAGTAAGCCGCATAGACAATATGCGACGAGATATAAGCGAATATTAACAAGGCCACACCAATAATGGCCGAATTGCCTGCACACATGCCATCCATGCCGTCGTTGAGGTTCGCGCCATTGCTGACTGCCGTCACTACAAGGATGGTCATAATAACAAACAGCACCCAACCGGCAGCCACCTTATATTCGCCCAGGAAGGACATGACATCAGAGTAGTTCAGGTTGTGATTCTTGATAAACGGTATGGTCGTCTTCAGCGACTTCACCGATTCCGACTTATGTTTGATAACGATCTCCTGGTTTTGTTTGGCCACCGACACATTCTCACGGACGACCGCATCAGGACTGAGCCATAGCGTCAGGCCCACTATAAAGCCGATGCTGACCTGTCCCACAATCTTATATAGACCTTTCAGACCTTCCTTGTTCTTACGGAATATCTTGATATAGTCGTCCATGAAGCCGAGGAAACCCAGCCAGACTGTTGTGACAATCATCAGCAGAAGGTAGATGTTACGCATACGTCCTAACAGCAAGACGGGGATGAGTATGCTGACGATGATGATGATGCCACCCATCGTGGGCACACCTTTTTTCTGTTCTCCAAAAGGATCGATGCTGGGGTCGCGAGCCGTTTCAGCGATATTACGCCGCTTCATCCACTTGATGAAATACTCACCAAACCATGCTGACAGCACCAGCGACAAGATAAGAGCCAGCAACGAGCGGAATGAGATATACGACCATATATGAGCTCCAGGAATGTCGTATTGCTCTAAGAATCTGAAGATGTAGTACAGCATATTATTCTCTTTTTCGTTATGACGTTATTCCGTTTTTCCGATATCACGACTGAAAAATCTCTCTCACCACTTCGCGATCGTCGAAGTGATGCTTGACACCCTTGATCTCCTGATAGTCCTCATGACCTTTGCCGGCAATGAGGATAACATCGCCCTTCTGCGCCAACATCGTAGCAGTCTTGATGGCTTCTCGACGGTCTGCAATAGAGATAACCTTCTTCATCTGCTGAGGCGTCAGTCCTGCCAACATGTCGTTGATGATATCCTGAGGTTCTTCAAAACGAGGATTGTCGCTGGTAATGATGACGCGGTCGCTCTGCTTGACAGCCTCTTGAGCCATCAGCGGACGCTTGCCCTTGTCGCGGTTACCACCGGCTCCGCAGACGGTAATGACCTGACCACCCTTACCATCAAGCACTTCATGAATGGCATTCAGTACGTTCTCCAAAGCATCGGGGGTATGAGCATAGTCTACGACAGCCGTCACATCATCCTTTGAACGGATAGGTTCCAGACGTCCGGCAACGCTCTTCAACGTACTCAGCACGACAAGGATGTCCTCGGGTTGCTTACCCAGCATGACAGCCGCACCATAGACGGCCAACAGGTTCGACACATTGAATTTACCGATAAACTGCACACCAACCTCGTGCCCGTCCATTTCCAGATACATACCCTCAAAGTGGCACTCAATGATGCGGGCACGGAAGTCAGCCATCGTCCGTGTAGAGTATGTCTTCACCTTTGCCTTGCAGTTCTGCACCATGACAGCACCATTCTTGTCATCGGCATTGATAATAGCAAAAGCATCTTTCGGCAATTCATCGAAAAAGGCCTTTTTAGCATCTCGGTAGTTCTCGAAAGTCTTATGGTAATCCAAATGATCACGAGTAAGGTTGGTAAACAACCCTCCCGCAAACTTCAAGCCACCAATGCGCTTCTGCGCTATGGCGTGACTGGAACACTCCATAAAAGCATACTCACAACCCGCATCAACCATCTTAGCCAGAAGTTTATTTAACTCGATGGGATCCGGAGTGGTATGGTCTGCGGCAATGGCCTCATCCTCAATATAATTACACACTGTCGATAACAAGCCACACCTATGACCAAATTTACGGAACATATTATATAATAAGGTGGCGACTGTCGTCTTTCCATTGGTTCCTGTAACACCTACGAGCTTCAATTGTTTCGAAGGTTCACCATAGAACACAGTAGCTACTGGCCCTACTGCTGCCTCCGTAGATACCACCTGCACATAGGTAACGTCCATGTGTCCAGCATCCCCGCTGATTCCCTCTGGCAAATCCTCGCATAACACAGCAGCAGCCCCTAATTCCAACGCTTTGGGAATAAAGCGGTGTCCATCGGTTTGCGTACCCTTGATTGCCACAAAAAGATGACCTTTCTCTATCTTGCGTGAATCAATATTCACGCCTGAGATATCAACGTTGACGTCACCGATGATGGCAACGGGCTTCACGTATTTCAGCAATTCACTCAGTTTCATATATGATCTCCTTTATATTATCAACTAATTACTCCAGCACCAACACACATTCAGAACCCTTGACGATAGTCTTACCCGCCGAATAACTCTGGCGTTTCACCTTGCCCCGACCTTGCAGTCGAACCCTTAGGCCACGACTCTCCAACAGATAGACAGCATCCTTGGCTCCCATACCTGTCACATCTGGTGTCACATTGACGGCCGTCTTGACTTGGGTGAGCTGTACATTATCCTCACGAGGCTCTGCTACACCCCATACTGGCCTTCCGTTTCCATCCCAATGATTGCTAGTCTTAATGTCTAAATAGTTCAATATACGATTGGCAGCAGCCACATCGCCGTTTTTAACATCAGGAATAATGACAGAATGTTCATCGCGTGCATCGTCAACCTTCACCTTCAGATTACGAGCCATCACGCCTTCAGCTATATGGTGGAAGACGACACCGCTCATGCCACCACCTGAAGCTGGCAGACCTGATTTCTTGATACATACAATACACGAATAACGTGGATTGTCGGCAGGGAAGAAACCAGCAAACGACAGCCAATACTTTACGATACCACTCTTATAACCCGCTTTACCTTGCGACACCTGTGCAGTACCTGTTTTGCCTGCCACCTTAAAGAGCTTCGAACCGGCCTTTCTTCCCAATCCTTGGCTGACTACGTGTTCCAGAATAGTCTGGATGGTCTTAATGGCTTGGGGACTGGCAATATGGTCTTTGATAACCTCTGGCGGGAATTCTGCAATGGTCTCGCCATTTTTCACAACTTTCTTTACAAAACGAGGACGCATCATCTTTCCATTATTGGCAATGGCATTATAGAACGCGACGGTATTGATAGGTGCTATCTGCGTTTCATAGCCTATCGACATCCAAGGCAATGTCGTGGCATACCAGCTGTCATCATAGCGTCCGTTCTTCTTTCGCTTGGGCATACGGATAAGGGGCGGACGATAGCCCGGCAAAATATCCTGTAGCTTCAGGTCGACACCAATACCCACACGGCGGAGGCCTTTTACATAACGTTCGGCCTCGTTATGATAAAATTTGTCGATAATATGACTGACGCCTACATTCGAACTAACCTCCAGTGTTCGGGCTACATTGATGTCACCATAACCGCCGCGACGCCAGTTGTGGTCCTTCATCTCACGACCGTACATCGGCATCACGCCACTACCTGTATGGATGATATAGCTGGTATCTTTCGGATGTTTCTGGGGCAACACCTCATCATCAAGGGCCACGAGGATGGACGCTGTCTTAAAAACGGAACCCGGCTCACAACGATAGCTCATGGCGGAGTTGACAGCCTCAATATACTGTCCGTTTTCGTTCCTAATCATGTTGACGATGGCCTTTACGTCACCAGTCTCCACCTCCATCAGAATGGCCACACCCATTTCACCATTAACCTCTGGCAGCCTCAACTCGTCCAACAGGGCGCGTTCCGCCAAATCTTGCATATTGACATCGATGGTGGTGACGATATCGCATCCATCGATAGGCAGTGTTACAGGAATATTCATGTATTTGTTCAATATCTTACGACGTCCCGTAACACCTGGAGTACCACGCAGAATGGAGTCATAGCTAAGTTCCAAGCCGAAGTAGGCTGAGTCGGTGGCCAACATGGTTCCACCGAGTGTACGCTGTGCCAAAGAGCCAAAAGGACGACGACGGGCATTAAACACCTCCTCATGAAAACCACTTTTGAACTTAGGCATATTCAGGAAAGGCAGTTTCCGTACTTCTACATAGGTATTATAGTCTATGCGATAAGGCCATATCGGACAATGACGGGCACCAATAGTTTTGACGCCCTTTTTGTTGACGACCTCCTTATGGCGACCAGCCTCCAAATCATGTTTAAACTCTGCTGCTGTCTTCTGGGGAAAAATCCTGTTCAGGCCCTCACATACAGAATCCACCTTGTCATTCCATAAAGAATCATTCTCAAAAGCGGAGGCTTGGAAGTCCATAAATATCTTATATTCGGGAATGGAAGTAGCCATCAGCTGCCCGTCACAACTGAGGATATTACCTCGTGTGGGCTTTACGCTCACCGAGTCACGCTTCAGACGGTCAGCCACCTCAGTCCAATATTGCTTTTTGGCAGTCATAATATAGAGAGCCTTGCCAATGACCGCAATACCAATTAACGTCAGTACGATGGCAATCGCCATGTAACGAGGCAGCACCTTATCGTTTTCAAACCTACTCACTGTATATTGTTTTCTTTTAACTGTTTACCCTTTTATTTTGTCACTCCGGCACAACTATGATATAGGGAGGCTGATCAGCTTGATGGAGTAGCGAATCCTTGTTCTGCTTCAGCACTTCCAGCACATGGGTTTCACGACATTTCTCTGTCAGCGTACTCGACGAGGATAACGCCTTATACTTAGCATCTCTCAGATTCCCCTCCAATCGGTCAATAGTAATCATATCCTGCTGACACTGATAACGGAATGCGACATAGATGATTGAAAAGGCAACAATCAGCACAAAGAGCCATATTTGCGAACGCACCACGTCCGTCGTCAGCAGGTCGCCACCCAAAATGGTACGCAGATTTAGCTGGCTGGAGGGCTTGGGATCTTCTTCCCGTACGCTCTCCCTGATTTTCTGAATGGTTTCTTTCAGCTTCTCCTCAGCTTGAGGCTCGTCCTGAGGCAGCACCTCTTCTTGTATCTTGTCTTCTTCCATCTTTCTTATATTTTTTCTGCAATTCTCAGCTTGGCACTGCGGCTGCGAGGGTTACACTGTATTTCATCCTCTTGGGGTGTCGTCAGTTTGTTGACTGGTCGATAAGGCGATGTGACGCGTCCAAAGAAGTCCTGCTCCACCTTCCCCTCAACATTTCCTGACTTCATCACATTTTTGACAATGCGGTCTTCAAGGGAATGGTAGGTAATAACACTCAGACGACCTCCCTCACGAAGTAAGGCAGTAGCTCCCAAAAGCATGTCACGCAAGGCATCCATCTCATGGTTTACTTCTATGCGCAACGCCTGATACATACGAGCCAAATCCTTCTTTTCCCGCTCTGAGCGCATCAAGGACTCCGTAGCCTCAAGCAACTGACCCGTAGTTTCAATGCGCTGTTTGCTCCTATAGGCCGTAACGGCTTTTGCAATACGCCGGGCACTCTTCAGCTCTCCGTACAGATAGAAGACGTCTGCCAATCGCTCTTCCGTATAGTTGTTCAATACGTCAGAAGCTGTCTGACCTGCGCGTTTATTCATACGCATATCCAACGGTGCATCAAAACGGAATGAAAAACCGCGAGTCTCGTCATCGAAATGATGACTTGATACGCCCAGGTCGCCCAATAGGCCATCTATCTTTCCCACTCCATAGTAGCGCATCCACTGGCTAAGATATCTAAAGTTGCTTCTGACGAAAGTGAATCTGTCATCAGCAACGATATTCCTTTCCGCGTCAGCATCCTGGTCAAATCCAAAAAGACGACCACCCTTTCCTAGCCGAGAAAGAATTTCACGAGAGTGACCACCACCACCGAAAGTAACGTCCACGTAAATGCCGTCGGGCTGGATATCCAGCCCGTCGACGCTCTCCTTCAAGAGAACAGGAACATGATATGTATCCGTCGTCGTCATTCTTCTCCGTCTCCCATCATTTGTTCGAGGGCTTGCTCAAAGTCTTCAGAAGCCATCTGCTGCTCTTCGACTTTAATACCACTCCATATCTCGATGACGTCGCCCATGCCAATGAACTTCACATCCTGTTCTATTTCTGCCATTCGCTGATAACGCTTTGGTATCAGGAAACGGCCATTGCCGTCAAGCACTAGCAATTCCACCTCACTCACAAACTTACGGAATACCTGTTGCTGGCGCCTGTTCCAACGGCTCAGCTGCGAGCGCATCTGATCCATCTGTGCATTCCACACCGATTCAGGATAGAGAACCAGACACGACTGGAAGACGTCCTTGCGCATCACAAGTCGTTCCTCACCGCCCGCCTGCAACTGCTTACGGAAAATGGCGGGAAGGAACGCACGCCCTTTCGTGTCGATTTTTGCCTCTATATTACCTAAAAATCGCATGTGTACTTTTATATTTTATAACTTTGGGTGCAAAGGTAATACATTTCTGTGACAATCCCCCACTTTTCCCCACTTTTTTTAGTGAATATTTATTAAAATCTTTGTTTACATTGTTTATTTCACTTTAAATCAGGCATTTAGAAGTTCCTGTAGAAGTGGGGGATGGCGTCAGCTTATCATCACCCCCAAAATAACGGAATTAAGCAAAATGTCGGTTTTTTGCACATTTTAATGATAAAAGTGCAATTATTAGAAAAAAAATACATACCTTTGCAAGTTGTTAGCAACATTGAGAGAAAAGAAACGTGTAATGGAGAAAACCGTAGACATCGACAAAGTCCTAAAGTCTAAGATGGGCAGTAAGGCCAAATGGGTACCGGGATTTTTGGTATCATGGCTGAAACGCATCATCCATCAGGACCCAATGAACGATTATCTTTGGAGGTCACGTCACCTGACAGGTACCGAATGGCTGGAAAGTACAATGGAATACCTGCAGACCACTCTGGTGGTGAAAGGCAAGGAAAATCTTCCAGACCCCAATGACGGTCGCCTTTACACCTTCGTTTCCAACCACCCGTTAGGCGGAGAGGACGGTGTAGCCCTTGGCGCCATCATCGGACGTCACTACGACTCGCGTTTCCGTTATCTGGTCAACGACTTGCTGATGAACCTGCCCGGATTGGCTCCACTCTGCATCCCCATTAATAAGACGGGCAAGCAAAGCCGAAATTTCCCTGCGATGGTTGAAGCCGGCTTCCAAAGCGACTACCACATGTTGATGTTTCCTGCCGGACTGTGTTCACGCAAGCACAACGGCATCATCCGCGACATCCCGTGGAAAAAGACATTCATTACGAAAAGCATTGAATATCAGCGCGATGTCGTCCCTATCCACTTTGGTGGAGAGAACTCAAAGTTCTTCTACCGACTGGCCAATTTCTCCGACCGCTTCCTGCCTTTCAATTTAGCGATGATATTTCTTGTTGACGAAATGTACAAAAACGTTGGCAAGACTTTCGAAGTCAAGATTGGCAAACCTATTCCCTGGCAGACATTTGACAAGAGCCGAACCCCGTCAGAGTGGGCGCAATATGTTCAAGACCAAGTATACAACCTATAGCTATCACAAATAACATGGAACAACCCATCATTCCTCCCGTCAGCAAAGACATTCTCAAAAGCGAACTGACTCCCGACAAGCAGTTGCGCATGACCAACAAAAGCAACAACGAAATCTACATCATTACGGCACACAATGCTCCGAACGTGATGCGGGAAATTGGCCGGTTGCGCGAAGTCGTCTTCCGCGAAGCCGGAGGCGGTACAGGCAAAGAGACAGATATCGATGAGTTCGACATCTGCGAAAACTGCTACAAACAGCTGATAGTATGGAATCCTGACGAGGAGGAGATTATCGGTGGCTATCGCTATCTCTTAGGCACCGACTGGAAATACGACGAGAAGGGACAGCCCATTCTTGCCACCAGTCACATGTTCCATTTCTCTGAGCGATTCATCAAAGAATTTGCTCCCAAGACCGTTGAATTGGGACGTTCCTTCGTCAGCCTACCCTATCAGAGTTCACGTATGGGTGCCAAAAGTCTTTTTGCCCTTGACAATCTTTGGGACGGTTTGGGAGCGCTGACCGTTATCCGTCCTGATGTCAAATTCTACTTCGGCAAGATGACGATGTACCCCAGCTATATCCGCAAGGGGCGCGATATGATTCTCTACTTCCTAAAGAAACATTTCGACGACAAAGAACACCTTATCATCCCGATGAAACCGCTTGAATTGGAAACAAACCCCAAAGAATTGGAGGCCTTGTTCAGCGGGAACACATTCAAGGAGGATTACCTTATTCTGAATGCTGAAATACGCAAAATGGGGTACAATATCCCACCACTTGTCAATGCCTACATGAGCCTGTCGCCCACCATGAAGCTATTTGGCACCGCCATTAACTACGGATTCGGTGATGTTGAGGAAACGGGCATTCTGATTGCTGTCGATGAGATTCTGGAAGAAAAACGTAAGCGTCATATCGACTCTTTTATTCGTGAACATCATGATGAGCTGGAACTGACATCGGGAGCTAACAATATTATTTATAAGCCGAAGAAATGACATGAAGAAATACTATCGCGTAGCACACCATGTATTTGCAGTCGAAGTCCCAAACGGGAGCACCATTCTCGATGAAATGGAGCAATATGCACCCTTCGAGGTCGAACCGACTGACGAATTAGCCTTTCAGCTTCGCGTCGTAGACCTCTTCCCTTCCATCTGCGACCTGACGATAGAAATCAATCAGGACGACGATGGCTCACAGATATTGGCAGGCAATGCGAATGGACAGTCCTATTTTGAATTCCAACTGTGGGGCAAGCGTGCAGCACGTATGCTGGCAGACACCGACTACAAGAAAGCTATTGTTTCTTTAGAGAGTAACGCCCTGTTTGGCATCAACAATGCCCTGATGGTACTATATGCTCTCTCGACTGCCTGCCAGCAGACGGTGTTATTCCATTCGTCCGTAGTGAGCTACAACGACCACGGATATATGTTTTTAGGCAAAAGCGGCACCGGTAAAAGCACTCATTCCAGCCTATGGTTGAAGCATATTAAGGGCACAGAATTAATCAACGACGACAACCCCGTTGTACGACGAATGCCCGATGGATTCTACGTTTTTGGCTCTCCATGGAGCGGGAAAACGCCTTGTTATCGCAACGTAAGCTACCCTCTGGGAGGTATCGTCCTGCTCAGTCAGGCACCCTATAACGACATTCACCGACTACGTCCTATTGAAGCCTATGCTGCCTTGATGGCATCCATTAGCGGCAAACGCTGGGATAAGCAAGTAGCAGAAGGACTTCACCAGACAGAGAACAAGATGGCTGGTGAGGTGGCCATTTGGCATCTCGAGTGCTTGCCTGACGAAGCAGCAGCACATGTATGCAACGAGACCATCACATCTGCAATGCCATGAATGTCAGCGACCACGAAATCATTCGCAATGCCATTGCCCTCGTCAATGAAGGCATACGCGTAACCTTTCCAGTAAAAGGCTACAGCATGTTGCCCTTCATCATTGGCAGTAGGGAGAGCGTCGATCTGATCAAGCCCGAACAGATACAGGTTGGAGACGTCGTATTGGCATGGGTAGATGGCTGTCGTTATGTCATCCATCGCATCATCCACATCGACGGAGACCAAGTAACAATGATGGGCGATGGCAATATTGCTGGCGTAGAACACTGCCAATTAAAGGACGTTGCTGCCAAAGCTATCAATGTGGTGACACCCAATGGCAAGCACCATCCGCTGTACACCCCTTGGCGCGTCAAGGCCAGCAGACTATGGTGGCGCCTGCTGCCTGTCAGACGATGGATTCTGGCAATTTATCGCAGAACCTATTTAAGATTAAAGATGAAAAATTAAAGATTAAAGATTAAGATAAAAAAAATAATAGATGAAACAGAAAGAAGGATTTGTGCTACGCACGGTATGTGGCGAAAATGTTATTGTGGGTGAAGGCTTGGGAACCATCGACTTCGGCAAACTCATCAGTCTGAACGAGACAGCTGCCTGGCTCTGGAAAAAAGCCGGTGAAATGGGCGATTTTAACATCGACAGCCTTACTTCGGCCCTTTGTGAGGAATACGAGGTGTCTACAGAACAGGCTCGTGTTGACGTTGAAAAAATGGTGGCACAGTGGCTGGAACTGGGAATCGTTGAAAAGTAAAGACGTTCAACGTTCACCGTCCATCGCATATGAAATACGTCGTCTGGATATGGCGTAACATGTCAGGCATCAGGGCAAACACCCTGTTGCGTATCATGATTGGCATCACACAAGTGATGCTGGGCTTGCTCATGATATGGCTGAGCAAACAGTTTATAGATATCACTATCCGTACAGGCACCGATGATGATGTGGTACGGATGGTTGTCTTGCTGGTTGCAGTGGTTATTGCTGGTATCCTGTTGCGACAGCTGTTCTTCTATCTGACTGTCAATGCAGGCACCAGACAGTCGAACACTATCCGACTCCGCGTATTCAGCAGCCTGTTTCGCAGGCAGATGTATGAAGACAAGTTACATTCGGGCGATGTCACCTCACGACTGTCAAAGGATATCGATACAGTGGCTGATGTGACGACATCACTGTTGCCTCAATGTGTGGTAACAGGAATACAACTGTTAGGTGCTTTCCTGCTGATGTACTCGATGGATGCCCGACTTGCCATCATACTGGTATTGGCAACGCCCTTTGTCGTCATCGTAGGAAAACTGCTGGCACGACGACTGCGTGAGATGACACTGAACATTCGACGCCAGGAGAGCAACATCCAGATGCAGGTACAGGAAGGTATGGAACACAATGCCGTTCTGCGCTCACTGGGTAGCGAGGCATGGGTTACCGATCGACTTCACACCATGCAGGACACACTGCTGGGACTCGTTCTCCACCGCACACGATTTACCGTAGTCACCCGCATGCTGTTGGCAGCCACATTCAGTCTGGGTTATTTGCTGGCTTTTATTTGGGGTGGTCTGCAACTGAGAGCAGGCGCCATTACCTTTGGCGTCATGACCTCATTCCTGCAGCTGGTGGGTCAGATTCAGCAGCCTATTATGAGTCTGTTGAACATGCTGCCCCAATTCTTTAACGCCACAGCCAGCATCGACCGTCTGGAGGAAATCACCAGTGAAAGTGAAAAGGTAGAATTGAGGAGTGAAAAGAATACCACCAACCGTCTCAAGTCCATTAGCCTTCCCACCGACCTCATCCTCGATAATGTCACTTTCGGCTATGCCTCTGGTGACCGTCAGGTTCTTAACCGTTTCAGCCATCGCTTTACAGCAGGCAGCAAGACGGCAATCATGGGACAGACGGGCATCGGCAAGACCACTCTATTCCGACTCATGCTGGGTTTTATCATCCCCAACGAGGGACACTTGCTGTTAGAAAACCAAGAAGGGCAGACTCCTGTCAGTGATGACACACGCGAACATTTCGTGTTTGTACCACAAGGCAATACGCTCATGAGTGGCACTATTCGCTACAACCTGCAACTGGCTCATCCAGAGGCAACTGACGAAGAATTACAACAGGTACTACACATCGCAATGGCCGATTTTGTCAACGAACTGCCTAAAGGCATCGACACTGAGATAGGCGAGCGTGCTGGCGGACTCAGCGAGGGTCAGGCACAGCGCATTGCCATTGCACGCGGACTGCTCCGTCCCGGCAATATCCTCCTGCTGGACGAAATCAGTTCATCGCTCGACGAGCAGACTGAACATGAGCTCTTCAAACGATTATTCGACAACTTCCCTGAAAAGACGATGATTTTCATCACGCACCGTCCTGAAGTCAGCAAGCTTTGTGACGAGGTAATCCGGTTAGACAAATAAAAAAAGGGGTTCCGCCGAACCCCCAAACCTTGTTAACCTTAAATCTAATACTATGAAAAACACGATGCAAAGGTACGCTGTTTTGCCACTTTTTGCAAGTCTATCCTGTTAAAACTGATGTTTGTCCCATGCTTTCTTGACATATATCAAGCGAATGTGAAACTATGACGCAGGCTGTCTGCGATAGGATATATGTATCACTAATCGCAGGGAAGAGGTTGCTTCCTACGCGTTATATTTGTTTATAAAACCTAAAATATGGCATTTTATGATATATTTAACTTAATAAAAGACGCTTTTTTGCTCAAAATTGCAGAAATGTGCGTAAATTTGCAGCCAAATTTGAATATATTCAGACGAATGAGACCTTTTAAATGCATATGCATGATGCTGTTAAGCCTGGTGCTGACGACGTCGTGTTTAAGTTCCGGCAGTGATACGACGCTCTATTCAGACGCCGCCATCACTTCCTTCACCCTTGGCACGCTATACCGTTATGAGCATGCCAAGACGAGTGCTGGGACAGACACCGTATACAAGAAAACGGTGACTGGCAGCACTTATAAGTTCAAGATTGACCAGGTGAATCACCTCATCTACAATACCGATTCACTGCCTACAGGAACCAATGTGGCTCGTGTCGTTTGCACCATTGCTTCCGTTTCAAACAGCTTGATCACTATCAAGGATATGAACAGCGATACCATTCGCATCTACAACAGTGCCGACAGCATTGACTTCACTACTCCTCGCGAGTTTCTCGTCTATGCAACCGACGGTAGCGGCTATACCAAATACACTGTCAGCGTCAACGTCCACCAGCAAGAAGAGAACACACTTGTCTGGCAACGCATGGAAGACATGCCCCTGCCAGAGCAACCCAGCAGTCAGACGCTGCCTATGGACGGTATCCGACAAATTATCGGCAGCTGTCAAGCAGAGACCTATGCGCTCTCTGACGACGGCCGAATGATGGTTTGGCGAAATAAAGACGAACGATGGGTAGAAGACCTGCTGGACGAAGACGAACAGCTGTTGCCCACGCAGGACTTAGCACTGGTCAGCTATCCGATGTATCTGGCAGACGATACCGAATATGTGGTACTTGTCGGCAATCGCTCTACAGAGCTTTTCCCACAGGAAAAGACAGCACGTGTATGGCGTAAGATCGTGGATAGCGGGCGATATGCCCCACAAAGCCATTGGACCTATATGGAACACAATGACAACACCCAGATGACACTGCCCCGTCTGGAGAACCTCACAATGGTCTACTACGGTGATGGCTTGCTGGCACTGGGCGGAGCCGGTATTGGCGGGGCCACACAGACACCGTGGTCCCAGTTCTACCAGAGTCGCGACAATGGCATCACCTGGAAGTATAACAAGAACTATCAGCTGCCTTCAGACTTCGACTATAGCTCCACAAAGGTCGTCATGAGCGTCGACGATAACAACTACCTCTGGTTGGTCTGCGAAGACACAGGACTGGTTTGGAGAGGCAGAGTGAATAAGCTGGGCTGGAAAGAATGAGAAAAGCGCTGCTGTTTATACTGTTGCAGGCAGCAGTCTGTGTCCAAGCACAAACAGAGCCTGAATATCGCCTGGAAGTAGGCGGTGGCGTAGGCGTCGTGACCTATCTGGGCGACTTCAATAGCGGTCTCTTCAAGGAGATGCAGCCCATGGGTTCGCTACTGGCCAAATACCGTTTCGATCCGCGACGGGCGATGGCTCTGAACATCAGCTACGGACAACTGAAAGGCTCGTCGAAGAACGAGAAGACCTACTATCCTGAACACCAGGACTATCAGTTTAAGACGAGTCTGGTGGACGTAGGACTAAGATATGAATACAACTTCTGGCCTTTTGGCACTGGCCTGGAGTATAGAGGCGCCAAGCGACTGACACCTTATATATTTATAGGTCTGGGAGCAACGGTGGCCAAACCTGACAGCATCAAGACTGTTCTGGCTGTCAACGTGCCTTTGGGCGGAGGTGTCAAATACAAGATTGCCGACCGTCTGAATATGGGAATAGAATGGGCGATACACTTCAGTAGCTCCGACAAGCTGGATGGTGTGGAAGACCCCTATGGCATCAAAAGCAGCGGCGTATTCAAGAACACCGACTGCTACAGCCAGCTGAGACTCTCGCTGACTTACGACTTATGGGCCAAGTGTAAAACCTGTCACAATGACCGTGACTAATGAATTGAGAATTATGAATTATGACTTGAAATACATCCCTCAGCACATCGCCATCATCATGGACGGCAATGGTCGCTGGGCCAACGAGCGAGGCAAGGAACGCAGCTACGGCCATCAGGCCGGAGTGGATGCCGTGCGCCGCATCACTTCTGAGTGTACGCGACTGGGGGTCAAATACCTGACGCTCTATACTTTCTCGACAGAAAACTGGAATCGCCCTGCTGACGAGATATCGGCGCTGATGGGCTTGGTGCTTACCTCCCTGGAGGATGAGATCTTCATGAAGAACAATGTACGCTTCCGCGTCATTGGCGACATCAAGCGACTGCCTGACGATGTGCAGAAGAAGCTTCGCGAGACAGAGGAGCATACAGCCAAGAACGACACGATGACGATGGTCGTGGCGCTGAGTTACTCTAGCCGTTGGGAGATAACTGAGGCTGTCCGTCAGATTATAGCCGACAATCCTCAAGAGATTACGGAGGATACCATCAGCCAGCACCTGACAACCAACTTCATGCCCGACCCTGACCTGCTGATCCGTACAGGTGGCGAGTTGCGCATCTCCAACTATCTGTTGTGGCAGTGTGCCTATTCGGAGTTCTATTTCTGCGACACCTACTGGCCCGACTTCGACGAGGAGGCCCTGCACAAGGCCATCGAAAGCTACCAGAGTCGCCAGCGCCGCTTTGGCAAGACGGAGGCACAAGTTGAGCAGGCAGAAAGCCTGAATGAGAAATGAGAAATGAGAAATAAGAAATGAATAAGAATAGTTTTATCAAAAGCAAATTAGATAATAGAATGATGAAGAGAGTGCTAATGGCATTTCTCATTTCTCATTTCTCATTCCTCATTTGCTATGCTCAGGACGTCATCGTCAACCCGGAAATCTCCTATGCGGGAACACCCCGCCAGTACGAGATTGGCGGGCTGACCGTGAAGGGTGTGGAAGGCTATGAGGATTATGTACTCCTTGGTCTCTCAGGACTGGCTGTCGGACAAACCGTCAGCGTTCCCGGCACAGAAATCACGGAGGCCATCAGGCGCTATTGGAAGCATGGTCTGTTTTCAAAAGCAGCCATTACTGCCGATTCCATCGTTGACAACAAGGTGTATCTCTGCATTCATCTGGCTACCCGCCCGCGTGTCAGCCGCATCAACTACATCGGTCTGAAAAAGAGCGAGCGTGAAGACATGGAGTCGAAGCTGGGCATTATGAAGGGTGCACAGATTACGCCCAACATGATTGACCGTGCCAAGATCCTGGCCAAGAAATACTTCGACGACAAGGGTTATAAGAATGCTGATATTGACATCGTCCAGCGTGACGATGTGACCAGCAAGAACGAAGTCATCCTCGACGTCAACGTCGACAAGAAGGCGAAGATGAAGGTGCGTAAGATTATCTTCGATGGCAACACCCAGCTGAAGGACGGTAAAATCAAGGGTAACCTGATCAGCAAGGGTGCCTTCGGCAAAATCAACGAGGCTGGCAAGTTCAAGAATTTCTACAAGGCCAAGAAGTTCACCCCCGAGCGCTACGAAGAAGCCAAGAATGCGCTGATTGAGAAATATAACGAGCTGGGCTATCGTGACGCCTGTATCCTGGAAGACTCCGTATGGACCGTCGACGAAAAGCACGTCAATGTCTATGTCAAAGTGGACGAAGGCCAGCGCTACTTCATCCGCAACATCACGTGGGTGGGAAACACCGTCGTCAATAGCGACTATCTGGATCGTGTGCTGGGTATGAAACATGGCGACGTTTACAACCAGAAGCTCATGAAGAAACGTCTGACGGAAGACGACGACGCTGTGGGTAACTACTACTGGAACAACGGATACCTGTTCTATCAGCTCGACCCGACAGAGGTGAACATCGTGGGCGACAGCATCGACCTCGAAATGCGCATCCGCGAGGGTCAGCAGGCTCATATCAGCCATGTACGTATCTTTGGTAACGACCGACTCTACGAAGAGGTGGTACGTCGTGAGCTGCGCACCAAGCCTGGCGACTTATTCTCGAAGGATGCTATCCAGCGTTCTGCCCGTGAGCTGGCATCTATCGGACACTTCGACCCTGAGAAGGTCAATCCCGACATCAAGCCCAACTACGATGACGGCACAGTAGACATCAACTGGGAACTGGAGCAGAAGTCTAACGACCAGTTGGAGTTCTCGTTAGGTTGGGGTCAGACGGGTGTCATTGGACGTGTCGGTATCAAGCTCAACAACTTCTCGATGCGTAACCTCTTCGGAAAAAACAAGATGCACCGCGGTCTCATGCCTATCGGTGACGGCGAGCAGCTCTCGCTGTCCCTGCAGTCGAATGGTAGCTACTACAGCTCCATATCAGGAGGCTACAGCACAGGATGGTTTGGCGGCAAGCGTCCTAACTCATTCAGTGTCAGCGCATTCTTCTCTAAGCAGAGCGATATTTCCAGCACCTACCGCAATTCGGCATGGATGAACAACTACTATAACTACTACGGTGGCTATGGTATGTACAACAGCGGCTACTACGACTACACATCACTCTATGACGACGACAAGTACATCAAGCTCTTCGGAGCCAGCATCGGATGGGGTAAACGCCTGCGCTGGCCTGACGACTACTTCAACCTGTCGATGCAGCTGTCGTACACCCGCTATATCCTGCAGGACTGGAACTACTTCATCATCAACAACGGTAACTGTAACAACATCAATCTGGGTATCACACTGGCTCGTGTCTCTACTGACAACCAGCTCTTCCCACGTCGCGGATCAGAGTTCGTGGCATCATTGTCTGTGACGCCGCCCTGGTCGCTCTTCGACAACAAAGACTACGAGAATCTGGCCACTGCCGAAACCTACAAGACCAACGTCGACCGCTATCAGGACGAATTGCAGGAAAAGTACCGCTGGATTGAATACCACAAGTGGAAGTTCAAGTCAAGAACCTATACCGCTCTCACCAACGGCCAGAAGTGCTTCGTGCTGATGACACGCGTGGAATTAGGTTTGCTGGGCTCCTTCAACAAATACAAGAAGTCACCCTTCGAGACCTTCTACGTCGGTGGTGACGGCATGAGTGGCTACTCTACCAGCTATGCAGAAGAGACCATCGGTCTGCGTGGTTACGACAATGGCTCACTGACACCTTACGGTGCCTCAGGCTATGCCTACGACCGCTTCACGCTCGAGCTGCGCTATCCCATCATGCTGGGTAACACCACTATCTACGGACTCGGATTCCTGGAAGGTGGTAATGCCTGGTCAGAGATGAAGAACTTCAGTCCCTTCGACCTCAAGCGCTCTGCCGGTGTCGGCGTGCGTATCTTCCTGCCAATGGTGGGTCTGATGGGTATCGACTGGGCATACGGCTTCGACAAGCCCTACACCACCTCGACATCAAGAGGTGGCAGCCAGTTCCACTTCATTCTCGGACAAGAATTCTAACAAGCCGGAATATCGAAATAACGTAATAACGAGATAACGAAATAACGTAATAACGAAATATGAATTTGACGATGAAAAGATTATTTTTATGTGCTTTCTGTGCCTTCTGTGTGACATTAACCACGTCAGCCCAGAAGTTTGCGTTAGTCGACATGGACTACATCTTTAAGAACATCCCCGCCTACGAGCGTGCCAACGAACAGCTCAACCAGGTATCGAAGAAATGGCAGGCCGAGGTGGAAGCCATCCAGATAGAGGCACAAACCCTCTATAAGAACTACCAGAACGAGCAGGTGTTCCTCTCACAGGAACAGAAGAAAGCCCGTCAGGACGCCATCATGGAGAAAGAGAAAGAAGCTGCTGACCTGAAGAAGAAGTACTTCGGACCACAGGGCGAGCTCTTCAAGAAACGCACTGCCCTCATGGGACCTATTCAGGAAGAAGTCTATAACGCCATCAAGGAAGTGGCAGACCTCCGCGGCTACCAGGCCGTCTGGGACCGCGCCAGCGACCAGGGCCTCATCTACGGCTCACCCAAGATTGACATCTCCAACGAGGTGCTGTCCAAGCTTGGGTATTCCAATTAACATCGAAATAACGTGATGTCGTCATAACGATATAACGAAACATCGAAATAACGTAATGTCGTAATAACGATATAACGATATAACGAAAAACAATAATAAACAATAAAAAACAAAGACAACGATGAAAAAAATGATTCTTTGCGCCATTTGCGCAATCTGCGGTTTCACCACCGCCAACGCCCAGAAGTTCGGCCACGTCAACTCTCAGGAGATTATCCAGGCTATGCCTGAGTTCACTAAGGCTCGTACCGATATCGAGGCACTTACCAAGCAGTATGAGGCTGACCTGAAGTCGATGCAGGAAGAACTGCAGAAGAAGTCTGAGGCCTACGAGAAGGAGCAGGCCACCCTGCCCGCCAACATCAAACAGCGTCGCGAGGCAGAACTGCAGGAGATGTACACCAAAATCCAGCAGAGCTATCAGGACAACCAGCAGGCACTGGCCAAGGAGCAGTCAGAGAAGATGCAGGCCATCACCACCAAGGTGCTTGACGCCATCAAACAGGTCGGCGAGGCTGGCGGTTATGTCTACATCATGGACCAGACGGGTGGCATCCCCTACATCAGCACCTCCCTGTCTACTGACGTTACTGCTCAGGTCAAGGCAAAGCTCGGCCTGAAGTAATAACAATAATACAGTAGTATAACACCACCATAGGGCGTCTGATCAGATGCCCTATGTTTTTTGTGCGCGCTCAAAAGGCCTTCTACGATACCAAAACAACTTGTTTTGGTGTCTTGGTGGCAGGTGACAGTCCGGCCAAAAACGACATGTTTGTTGGTGGGTCATTTCATTTTTATACATAATTATTTGCATCTTTCATTTTCTTTTATTACTTTTGTCGACAGAAATATAAAGCAGAAGAAATATGAAGAAACTGTATGTTATAGCAGCCATGATGCTGCTGAGTGCTACGATGATGGCACAGGTGAAGTATACGCTGAATGGTACGACCAAAGCAGATTCAAAAGAGGTTCAGCTGATTGATTTGGCTCACAGAAAAGCCAAGCCGATAACATTAGGTGTGAACAACGGTCATTTCCAGGTGAAGGGCGAGAAAGACGACCAGACGGTTTTTATGCTCTTGGACCGTGGATCTAACTTGATGAGCTATTTCATCGTTGACAGTAAGGGAACAGAAGTGACCCTAAACATGATAACTGACGAGACGACAGGCTCTCTGATTAATCAGCAGCTGTCTGAGGTTGCCAAAGAAATGGGACAGGCAACCACAGAAAGCATGCAGGAACAGGTGTGGCATAAGGCCCTGAAAGAGCATAGTAACGATGCCATCGGTGCACTGGCTTTCAGTGAATTGATGTATTCGATGGGTTATGATGAACTGAAGCAGCTGATTGATTCTGGTGCCGGCTTCCTGCAGCATCCGTTGGGAAGTAAGGCCGAGTCGATGCTGGCAGCACTGGCCAAGCGTGCCAACGGCCTGATGTTTACCGACTTGGAGATGGGCGACCCCGACGGTGATGTGGCCTCACTGAGCCAGTGGGCAGGACAGGGGAAATACGTGCTGGTGGACTTCTGGGCCTCATGGTGTGGTCCCTGTCGCAGGGAGATGCCCAACCTTGTAGCTTGCTACAAGAAATATGGTGGCAGCAATTTCGAAATCGTGGGTGTGTCCTTCGACAAGGACCGCAAGGCATGGGTCAATGCCATCAAGCAGTTGGGGTTGACATGGCCGCAAATCAGCGACCTGAAGGGCTGGCAGTGTGCTGCTGCTGACATTTATGGCATCAACAGCATCCCCAGCAATATCCTGCTCAATCCGAAGGGCGAAATCATTGCCAGCGATCTTCGCGGAGAAGCCCTTGGCGCCAAGCTGAAGGAAGTTCTGGAAAAATAAAAAGCCAGCGTTATTAAAAGCTTTTTGTCTGTCCTGCTTTCAGCTTGACCGTTTTGCTTTTGCTATTATATAATAAGGTGACCGTGCCAGCCTTCTTGGCTTTAATATTGGCACGGATGACCTTACCTGCCTTCCACTCGAAGCTGACCTCATAGCCACCTCGGGCACAGAGTCCGCTGACAGCACCGTCATTCCATTCCTTGGGGCAGGCAGGCAGGAGCTCGATGATGGTTATTGGTTCATGGGTCATGGTTATTGGATAATGGCTCTGCATGAGCATTTCACAAACACCAGCCGTACCACCGAAGTTGCCATCAATTTGGAAAGGAGGATGGGCATCGAAGAGGTTCGGATAAGTGCCACCGCCATGACTGTACCCCGGCGTGCGGTCTTCTTCTGGAGCCACAGGGGTTAACAGCTTGCGATAGATCTGGTAGGCCTTCTCAGCGTTTTTCAGCTGTGCCCACAGGTTGATACGCCAACCGGTAGACCATCCCGTAGTCTCATCGCCCTTCTGAACGAGTGTCTGTTCGCAGGCGGCAGTCAGGGTGGTGGGTGATGGGTGATGGGTGGTGGCTGTTAGGTGATGGCCAGGATAGAGGCCTATGAGGTGTGACTGGTGGCGATGGTGTGGGTCGCGGTCTTGCCAGTCGAAATACCACTCGTTGAGGTCTCCGTCCTTGCCAATGGTATAGGGGTGGAGACGCGATAATGCCGTTTGGTATGTGGCGACGGAATTACCACACACCTTGCCAGCAGCAATGATATCCGTCAGCAGTTCGCGGATGATGGCAAGGTCGGCAGTGCCACCATAACAGGTGACACCGTGATAACCCTTATCCGTGATGTATTCGTTCTCTGGTGATGTACTGGGTGCCGTGATAAGTTCCTGGGGATTGTGAGGGTTGGGGACAAGCCAGCTGAGACAGAAGTCAGCAGCACCTTTCATCAACGGATAAACCACTGTCTGCAGATATTCCTTGTCTTGCGTGAAGAGATAGCGTTCCCAAAGGGTCTGCACCAGCCAGGCACCACCCATGTTCCAGCAGCTCCACATCGGACTCTCCTTGTTCTCACCCACAGGATTAGTCATGGCCCAGAGGTCGCTGTTGTGACTGGAACACCAGCCCTTGTCAATACCATAGAAATGATGGGCAGTATGTCGACCATTGTCAGCGAGTGCACGGAGGAAGTCATCCAACGGCTCAGCCATCTCAGCCAGATTGGCCGTGAATGCTGGCCAGTAGTTCTCCTCGAGGTTAATGTTGACAGTATAGTTGCCTCGCCACGGTGACCACAGGAAAGGTGTCCACAGCCCCTGAAGATTGGCTGGAACGCCCTTTGTGCGTGAACAGCTGATGAGCAGGTAGCGACCAAACTGGAAGTAGAGCGTTTCGAGGTAACGATCGTCCTTGTGCTCCCTTAGCAGGATGTCTGTAGGCACGTTTTGTTTGTCGTCATTGTATGACGACAGACCTAACTGCAGCTTGACACGGTCATAGAAGTGCTGATAGTCAGTAATATGGTTCTGTCGTACCTGGTCATAACTGACATTGACCGTATGCCAGATATCATCAGCAGCCTGTTCCAGATAAGGCGCTCCCTCAGCGACAGGATGCTTGTCGTAGCCGTTGTAGCTGGTCTCGTTGACGAAATAGACGGTAGCCGTCGTGGCATGACGCAGGATGATGCCGTCCTGACTGGCTGTTACCTCGCCATCAGTTTCGGCGATGCGGGTGATATTACAGAAATGGACGCTCTCGTTGGCATCGCCTGTGGCATGTCCCGTCATCGTCAGCTGCTGGCCACTGGCCTTCACTTTAAATGGTACTTGTGACGTCAGTGAAACTTGAAGATTCAATCCACCCTTCTTGCTGGCCTTCAGTCGGATGGCAATGAGCTTGTCAGGATTTGAGGCCAGGTATTCGCGCGTGACGGTTCTCCCATCACGAACATAATGATCACGCACAAGGGCACTGTCGAGGTTGAGCTCGCGATAATAATCAGATACGGAGCCCTGGTTCAGGTCGATGAGATGCATCGTGGCCAGCGGCTGGTAAAAAGCTGAGTTGTGACCCTCGACATGTAGCTGCAGAGAGTCGGCACGGGCATAGTCCTCTGCGAACAATGCCTTCCGGATCTCTGGTATCCACTGGGCAGCACCAGCACCCTCGTTATGGTCAACGGGTTTGCCCGTCCATAACGTGATATCGTTCAGGTGAAGGGTGCAGGTGTCCGTACCACCATATACCAGTGCCCCCAGCTTGCCATTGCCTATGGGCAGCGATTCCTCAAAATACTGTGCTGGACGATTGTACCACAACCGCATGGGCAGCTGTTGCTGGCATAAGGCTGTCAGGGCGTTAGCCAGAAAAAGAAATGTTAGTAGTCGTTTCATAAGCTTTATAGCGTTAAAAAAAGGAGAACCGCAGTCCTCCTTTTTATCATGTTTTAATCATTATGCATCGATGTTGGCATAAGTAGCATTCTTCTCGATGAACTGACGACGGGGTTCTACGTCATCACCCATTAGCATAGAGAAGATTTCGTCAGCCTCAGCGGCATTCTCTATAGTCACCTGCTTCAGCAGACGGTTCTCCGGATTCATCGTCGTCTCCCACAACTGCTCAGGATTCATCTCACCCAAACCCTTGTAGCGCTGTGTGTGGAAACCTGACTGGTTCTCGTCACCGTTCACATATTTGTCGATGAAAGCCTGACGCTGCTGGTCGGTGTAGCAGTATTCAGAAATCTTCTTGTAGGTGCACTTGTAAAGTGGCGGTGTAGCAATGTAGAGGTGACCACCCTGGATGACCTGCGGCATGAAACGATAGAAGAGCGTCATGATGAGCGTGTCGATGTGAGAACCATCGACGTCGGCATCGGTCATGATGATAATCTTGTCGTAACGCAGCTTTTCAATATTGGCTTCCTTCGAGTCCTCACCATCTACGCCAAAACGCACACCGATGGACTGGATGATGTTCATCACACTCTCTGACTCGAACACGCGGTGCCACTGTACCTTTTCGACGTTCAGAATCTTACCACGCAAAGGCAGAATAGCCTGGAACTCACGATGGCGACCTTGCTTAGCAGAGCCTCCTGCAGAGTCACCCTCGACGAGGAAAATCTCACACTCCTTGGGGTCTTTCCTTGAACAGTCAGCCAATTTGCCTGGCAGACCACCACCCGTCATAGGACTCTTGCGCTGAACGCTTTCACGAGCCTTGCGAGCTGCGATACGCGCTGTAGCAGCCAGTATTACTTTCTCGCAGATAGTATGAGCTTCTTTGGGGTGTTCTTCCAAGTAATTGGTCATGGCCTCTCCTACTGCCTTTTGTACGGCTCCATTAACCTCGCTGTTACCCAGCTTCGTCTTAGTCTGACCTTCGAATTGAGGCTCTGCCACTTTAACAGAGATAATGGCAGTCAAACCCTCACGGAAGTCGTCCTGGGCCACTTCAATCTTGGCTTTCTCAATCTGCTTACGCAACTGATCGTCCTCGTCAGCGTACTTTTTCAGCGTACGAGCCAAAGCGATGCGGAAACCTGTCAGGTGAGTACCACCCTCTATAGTGTTGATATTATTAACGTAGGAGTGGATATTTTCGGAATAGTCACTGTTATAGAGCAGGGCTACTTCAATGGGAACACCGTCTTTCTCAGTCTTCAGACAAATGGGGTCGCCAATGATTGATGTACGATGACGGTCTACATAGCGCACAAACTCCTTCAGGCCTTCCTTGGCATGGAACACCTCTGGCTCCTTCACGTTGCCCTCGTCGTCAGGACGCTTGTCAGTAAGCGTGATGGTGATGCCGGCATTCAGGTAGGCCAGCTCACGCATACGACGGGCTATGATGTCATACTTATACTCGGTAGTGGTAAAAATGCTGCCGTCAGGCCAGAACTGCTGGCGTGTACCAGTGATATCGGTGTCCCCAACAATTTTAACGTCGTAGAGGGGCTTTCCCTTCTCGTACTCCTGCTGATAGATATGCCCGTTGCGGAACACCTGCGACAGCATGTGGGTAGACAGGGCGTTCACACAGCTCACACCCACACCGTGCAGACCTCCGGAAACCTTATAGGAACCCTTGTCGAACTTACCACCGGCATGAAGTACGGTCATGACGACCTCCAGGGCCGACTTGTGCATTTTCTCATGTTCGTCAACGGGAATACCGCGACCGTTATCCATCACGGTGATGCTGTTGTCTTCGTTAATAGTAACCTCGATATGCGTGCAATAGCCAGCCATTGCCTCGTCGATAGAGTTATCGACTGTTTCGTTTACCAAATGGTGGAGACCTTTTTCACTAATGTCTCCAATATACATGGCCGGACGTTTACGCACGGCCTCAAGACCCTCGAGAACCTGAATATTACTCGCGGAATAATTACTTGCGTTAATTTGTTCTTCTGTCATGGTTTTCAATAAAACTTAATAGGTTGCAAAGGTACTACTTTTTTGGCACTTAAACGAAAGAAAAGTGTTTATTTTTTATAAAAATAAAAAGACCGTACTCCTCGTTGAGAAATACGGTTTCTTTATGCGTTGGGTTAATGTGCTTTATCCCAGTTTGCTGATGTGCTTAGCCAGACTTGACTTCAGGTTGGCAGCCTTATTCTTGTGAATAATGTTGGTCTTTGCCAGCTTGTCCAGCATCTTCTGAACCTTCGGGTAGAGAGCGGTAGCCTCTTCCTTGTTGGTCATAGCACGCAGTTTGCGAACAGCATTGCGCATGGTTTTGGCATAGTAGTGATTGTGCTCTGCCTTTTTCTTGTCCTGACGAATTCTCTTCAGGGATGACTTGTGATTTGCCATTTTAATTTTTAAATTTAATTGTTTAACTTAAAGCTTGTGGGTCTTGCGTCTCACGGACTGCCCTGGGCAGACTCTTTTCAGAGCCCTTCGCCACCCTTTCCTTACGGTAGCACTTGGCTGTGCAGATGACGAATTTAATGTGTAGTCCCTAGGAGAGTCGAACTCCTCTTTAGAGAATGAAAATCTCTCGTCCTAACCGATAGACGAAGGGACCAAAATGCAAAAGCGGCTGCAAAGGTACGACTTTCTAATGAGAAATGAGAAATGAGAAATGAGAAATGACACAGAATTAAAGATTTTTAACTGTTAAGAGGCTTAAAAACTCTTAACTGATAACTCTTACCTCTTAACTTCTTCGTACCTTTGCTCCCATGTTGGTGAAAACAGAGGCCATAGTGCTTCACTCCCTCAAATACGGAGAAACGAGGATGGTTGTCGACGTCTTTTCGCGAGAGACCGGTCGGCTCTCCCTGATTGCTACCTTGCCGAAGACTCAGAAGGGAAGGTTAAAGAAGCAGTATTTCCAACCCATGACATTGCTTGAAATCACCTTTGACCATCGTCAGCGGGTACAACTACAACAGCTGAAAGATGCCCGTCTGCTGGCAGCGTGGGTATCTTTACCTTTTACTCCGGAAAAGCTGGCACTATCGCTATTCACTGCTGAATTCCTCTACCACGCATTACGTTCAGAGCAACAGAACGAACCGTTGTTTGCCTATATCTGCGACTCTCTGCAATGGCTGGACGCTGTCGAGGCGGACTATGCCAATTTCCATCTGACATTCCTCATGCGACTGTCACGCTTCCTTGGTTTCTATCCGAATCTCAAGGAGGCAGGAAACCGAAGTCAGGAATCGGGAGAGTTGCTGTTTGACCTTCGTGAAGGACGCTTTTGCACTGAAGTGCCCCTGCACAAAGACTTTCTGAAACCTTCAGAAGCCAGCCTCATCCAGTTGATGATGCGTATGGACTTCCCCACCATGCACCTCTACAAGTTGTCGCGTCACGACCGGAACCGCATTGTCGAAGTGTTGCTTCAATACTACCGATTGCATATTCCCCAGTTTCCCGAACTGAAGAGCCTGGGTGTCCTTCAAGAGTTGTGGAGCACCTGAAGGGCGCGCATGGCGTTAAGTACTGCCAGCACCATCACACCCACGTCAGCAAAGACTGCCATCCACATGGTGGCAATACCTATGGCTGCCATCAACAGCACAGCCACCTTAACGCCAATGGCAAGAATAACGTTCTGACGAGCTATATTCAGGGTGCGACGGGCTAACCGTATGGCCAAGGCTATCTTCGAGGGCTTGTCGTCCATCAGCACTACATCAGCAGCCTCAATGGCAGCGTCGCTACCCAATCCACCCATGGCTATTCCCACATCGGCACGAGCCAGTACAGGGGCATCGTTGATACCATCACCCACGAAGGCTGTCAGGTGATGGGTGTTGGATGATGGGTGTTGAGTAAGTGTCTCAATGCATTTCACCTTATCGGCAGGCATCAGCTCGGCATGGTATTCGTCTATGGCAAGCAACTCAGCCACACGAGCTCCAACTTCCTTACGGTCGCCTGTCAGCATCACAGTACGAGTTACTCCTAAGTCTTTCAGACGACTAATCGCCTCAGCACTGTCATCTTTGATACGGTCGTTAATGACAATATGACCAGCATACACATGATTAATAGCCACATGGATGATGGTTCCAACATGATGGCAGTCATGCCACTTGGCACCCACGGTATCCATCAGCTTGGTATTGCCTACAGCCACCAGCTTGTCACCGACCTTGGCACAGATGCCTTGGCCAGCAATCTCCTCGACATCGCTCACCTGACAGCCGTCGGTAGCCTCATCAGGGAAAGCGTCTCGCAGTGCTGCCCCTATGGGATGTGTGGTAAAGTGCTCCACGTGTGCAGCCAAATGTAAAAGTTGGTGCTCGTCACAAGTGTCAGGATGCACGGCCTCAACGGCAAATTGCCCATGAGTCAGCGTACCCGTCTTGTCGAACACCACCGTATCGACCTTTGACAAGGTATCGATATAACTGGAACCCTTGATAAGGATACCATTGCGGGAAGCTCCTCCAATGCCACCAAAGAAAGTCAGCGGGACACTGATGACGAGTGCACAGGGGCACGATACCACCAGGAACATCAAGGCGCGATAGAGCCAAGTTGAAAGTTGGAAATTGAAAGTAGAAAGTTGAGAGATCAGCAGAGGTACCAACACTATCAACAAAGCACCAACCACCACAACAGGCGTATAGATACGGGCGAAGCGGGTGATAAAAGCCTCGCTCTTCGATTTCTTTTCCCCTGCACTCTCTACCAAGCGGATGATTTTTGAGACAGTGCTCTCACAAAAACTCTTCGTCGTACGAACCTTGACAACCCCCGAGAGATTGACACAGCCAGAAATGACCTCATCGCCCACAGCTGCTTCACGTGGCATCGACTCACCCGTCAGTGCCACTGTATTCAACGAGGTAGAACCCTCAGTAATGATGCCGTCAAGGGGAACACGCTCGCCAGGGCGTATGACGATGACATCACCGATAGCGACCGCTTCAGGATTGACATCTTTAGTCATATCATCACTCCCCTCTCCTTTCCCTAACACATGTGCTACATCTGGACGGATGTTCATGAGATGGGCAATACTGGCTTTGCTTCTGCCTTCAGCATAACCCTCAAAGAGCTCGCCAATCTGGAAAAACAACATGACGAAGACCGCTTCCGGGAACTCTGTCTCTGCACCAGGCAGAAATCCTATGCAGAGGGCTCCAAGTGTGGCCACCGTCATGAGGAAATGTTCATTGAAGGCATCGCCGTGGGCAATACCCTCAGCAGCTTCCTTCAGCGTATCATATCCTATAATAATATAAGGTATAAGATAAACCAACAGCAGCTGCCATGTTGGCAGCTGACAGTTTTTCTCTATCAAGACCGCTCCAATGAGCAGAATCACCGTGATAATGATACGCACCACCTGTGCTTTCAGGTCGTGGTGCTCATGGTGATGTTCATGTTCGTGGTCGTGATGATGACCACAGTGTTCGCAATGATCGTGTTGATGTGCCATATTCCTTTTTGTTTTTGATTTCTGGCTGCAAAGGTAGGAATAAGGCTGTGCAACTTGGTTGCAAACACGTCAGCAGGGTCTAAAAATAGAAGGCAAGGGCTATCTGCCAGGCATTGGCCTTAGCCTTACCGCGAACAGTATCCCAAGCGGCACTGGTTCCTGACTTGAAATCGACTTCACCTGTCTTGCCCAAAGCAATGTTATAGTTGGCGGACAGCTGTAAATAATCCATTAAAAGTAGTCCTAAACCAACGTTGGCGCTGACATTCGAACTTCTGAGCGTCCACTCAGCAGCCTCATCAAACAGCTTCTTGTCTTTGTCGCCGACGTTGAATCCAAACTGAGGACCGGCAAAGATAAAGAGATTGGCTGTACTGCCTAACCCTACTCCGTATCGCACGTTGATAGGCACCTGAATGCTCTGTTGTTTCAGCTTTTCAGTGACGGTATTGTTCTGCGTGTTTGACACCTCTATCTCAGCCTCGCGATAGTCGTAGAGGGCAGCAACGTCAATGCCTAGACCCACGATGGGCAGTGCAATCTTGATAGTCGGACCAGCAAAATAACCTGCCTTGTTCTTAAACATATCTTCAACACTACTGTTGCTGACTGACATTTGGGTCAAGTTCAGACCTCCTTTAAGACCAAACTTCACCTGAGCTTTCGACGGCATAGCAACGGCCATAGCCATCAGTATGACAACAAAATACTTTTTCATTTATACCTTATTATATTAATATCTCTATCTCTTACTTCTTACCTCTTTAGTGTCGCTGACGACGTACGCTCACACGAGCATTGCCTGACGAGGCACTACCGCTATTACTACTCTTGCTGCTGCCACTCTTCACCTTTGCACTCCTTCCAGAACGCTTGGATGACTTCTTGGCCTTAACGCTCTTGACATCCAGCTTGGCGATAGAGTCGAGAGAATCCTTCTTATGCTTGTCACCAAAGATATTCTCTTCGAATGCCTTCAGCTCTGCCTCAATCTTCTTCTGCTCACGTGCCAGAGCGGAGTCATTGGGACAATACTGGGCCAGCGTCTTACCTAACATATTGTTGGTTTTGTAAATCTTACCTTCGTAGCGATTCATTGTAAAATAGTCCTCCATCGACATCGTGGCAGCATTATTCAGATTGCTGGTCATGACCGTCTGACGACTCAAGAATGGCTCCAGATCAGAATATTTCACCCAAAAGAGGGGATATTTCGATGCCTCGCCACCAAAATCGTCTTCACGCATCATCACAGGACAGATACTCTGCACCTTGCGATGAAAGGTGGAATTGGCATCATCGAAATAGGCACTCTCTTTCAGATAGTACATCTTAACCTCTGCAGAGGGAATATCGCTATTGTCCACACGTAGCTTACCTTCTTTCTCCTCGTAGAAGATGTGGTAGTTGTCCAATATGGTCTTCATCGTCACCTTGGCAGAGTCAGTAAACAACTCGTTGCCATCCAGACGGTACTCATAGACTGGGATGTAACCATTCAGAGCCAGCTTGAAGACATAGGTAAACAAATTCAGCTGCTTGTCGATGGGCTCCACAGGATAATACAGTCCGGCATTGGCATCTTTGTTGAGGTCCAACTCACGATAGATATCGCGGCGCCATACGACGTTCTCAGGCATATCTACTGCCGTAGGAAACGTCAGGCGGGCACGCATCGTCATACCCTGATTCTGCGTCTGCTGACTTTTCTGCTGCTTGGCAGCCTTCTGCTGTTGTTGTCTACGCGCCTTAGGCTGAGCACTGACTGGCGAAATGAGAAATGAGAAATGAGAAATGAGAAATGCGCATAGCACCACTCGTCTCATCACTCTGGGTCTCATTATTTTCTTAATGCTTGACTTATTCATATCTTAGTTTCATTTATTCATTTACATTACTCATTTCTCATTTATCATTTGACAATGACTTCCATCGAAGTGTTCAACTTACGGGGAATACCGTCAGGACCAATGGCGTTGACACGCGAAATATAAAAACGCTTGTTACGCTGCAATTTGCGGAAAGCATCCTTCTGACGTGCCGAGAAATTGGCGCCTTCACTCACCATTGGCACGGCATTACCCATGTTGTCGAAGAAAACAGTCTCGAAACTCTGTACCTTAAAGGCAATATCGAGAATACCATCATCAATGGCAGCTCCAATGCCATCGACTACCATCAGTTGACCTTTCGACAAACCGCCACCCTTGTAGCGCACGGGGCTACCGCTCTCATCCTTCATGGCAATGTATGGTGTCGGGTCAGGCAAGCGGCGTACACGGAACGTGAACTGTCCCATCTGCTGCGGACGGCCAGTATTTGTGCTGGTCACAGTAATAGTGACATTCTGGCCTACTGCCGTCGGACGGGCAATATAGCGTCCTGGTCCAACGGGTTGCAGCGTGCCTCCCGACATGGTGGCTTGTACTTTGTTTACAGGAACACCGGGCACCGATACACTCAGCGGGTTGTTATAGCCGGCATAGAGAACATTCATCAGGTCGGCAGAAACTGTTGCCGACGGATCGACCACCGTATATTTCTGTTCAAAGTCGCGCTTTAGGATTTCGCCATTACCATTCTCCACCTGGATATAGCCACTCAATGTGAAGTCACCCGTACGGCCTGTTACTGTCTCGTACAGTCCGTCTGGCAGGTTCATCTCCTTGCCACCGATGAAAATCTGAGGCACCTGTGTGGTATCAACAGCAGCCATCACGATGCGAGCCGAGAACTTGTCGCCACGCACAATGGTCTGTGAGTTGGGAATGACAAAAGCATTCAAGGCATTGACGCGGATATCCTTCACGTCGATGTTTGACACCAGCGTATGAAGAACAGTTCCTTCTGCATAGCGCACATCGTTCTGTAGCTTGCTCAGCAGGGTGACGGCAGCAGAAGTAGGCATGGACTCAAACATGTATTCCTGCCAGTTCTTACCCATAGCGATGGCATCCTTTGGAATATCTGTGGTCAAATTTGAAGCTATCATCTTTTTCTGCTGATAGTCTGTCACCATTTTCAACAGGGCCACACGATAATTGTTGATAGCGTCGTAGAGTTCCTTACCACGTCCGCGCCCTGGTGCCAGCATCACCTGTGTGGCTGCCTCTAAATCTTCCTTATTGCGGATGTTGCGTACATCACCACTCTTGCCGTCAGCCTCTCGTACGATAGCCAGCTTCAGCTCATCAGCCAGATTATAGAGATGGTCACTCATCTGTTTCACCTTCTGCGACTTCTCGTACCACTGTTTCACCTTCTGCGGGTTCTTCTTCATCTGCACGGCAAAGTCGTCATATATGGCCTGATTCTCCTTGCTGGCGCTGATGGTGGTGCGATTCAGACTTTCCTCAACGAGGGAGAAGCCGTTGAGCACCTCAGTAGAGACATTCAACGCCAACATCGCCATCAGCACGACATACATCAAGTTGATCATCTTCTGACGCGGAGAAACTGGTCTTTTCTTAATTGCCATTTTTTGTTTCTTTTATGTCGAAATAACGGTATAACGTAATAACGATATAACGAATTAGATGTTTGCTCTTACCTGCATAGCCTCAATCATACGAGCATAAATCTTGTTCAGCTCGAGAATCTGCTCGGCCATGTGACGTGTCTGCTCATTGATTTCGTCAATGGTGCTGATCTGTGCCGAGGCACTCTTCAGCTGCATCTCGTAAACGCGGCTGATGCCTGTCAGCGTACGATTCAGATTCTCCATCTCCTCAGAGTCACGCGTCAAGCGCTGGCTCTGTTCAGAAACCTGTGTCAGCATCTCTGTCAAACGGTTCAGTTCATCAATATAGTTAGAAGTGGCTTCCTTCAGTTCTTCGCCCATCGGCAACGTTTCAGGCTCAGCGACAACGGTACTACCGCCTCCAACGACACTGCCTCCAACGACGCCACCAGCAACGACACCGCCACCGACGACACCGCCACCGACGCTGGCAGGACCTCCCTCCCAGCGGGCTGCCTCCTCGCCATTACCAACGACACCACCTACTGTGCCACCACCATTGATAATCACGGTGCCACCTCCGGGAACACCGCCTGCAATAGCAGGAGCCACTCCGGCAGCTTCATTCTCTTCACCAACATGGATATCAAGATCCATACCGTCTGCTGTCTTGTCGAATGGACGATCAAAGGCAGAAATAAAGAACACGAACACCTCCGTACCCATACCTAAGAACAGGAAAAAGTTAGCTCCTGGCAGGTGGGTCAGCTTAAAGAGTGTACCCAGAATCACAATCGAGGCACCCCAGCTATAAGCGTAGTTCAGGAATGTCTGTCCCGGTACGCTGTCCATCCACTTCTGCAAGCGATAGACGAAATTCAGTTTGCTGTATCTTGTCATTGTAATTTACAATTTGATAATTCCATTTACTTTTTCTTTCCCTTCTTGGTCTTCACCTTGTCACTGGTAGTGTTGGCCAACGAGCGCACACAGCGGAATCCGATATAGCTACGCGGCTGGTTTTGGTATTCGTAAGAGCGCCAAGCAGCACGGATGTAGCTCTCCGGATCTTTCCACGATCCGCCACGCACACTCTTCTTCTTCAGGCGATAGGGGTCTTCCTTGGCGGCATTGTACTTCAACTGCGGGTTAATGTCGTTCATCGACTCCACACCAGCCTCTGTATAAATGGTCGAGCACCATTCAGCCACATTCCCGGCCATGTCATAAAGACCGTTGGAGTTGGCAGAATAGATACCGACTCGACTGGTGATAAGGTTACCGTCTTTGGTATAGTTACCGTTATCGGGTTTGAAGTTGGCATAGAAACAGCCATTACCCGTCATGACGGCTTCATTCTCCCACGGGAACTCGTTTTGATCCTTGCCACGAGCGGCATACTCCCATTCTGCTTCTGTCGGCAGACGATAGCGCTGTACGAAGCGTGCTGCAGGACCCAATCCACGCAACAGGAACTCCGTACGCCAGGCACAGAAGGCATTGGCCTGTTCCCATGAAACACCAACAACGGGATAGTCGTTATAGGCTGCATTGGAGAAATAGTAACGCATATAGGTCTCGTTGTCAGCATTGGGAAAATCGTTGACCCAACAGGTTGTATCGGGATAGACATTAACAATATAAGTGTTCAAGAAATCCCACTCACCAGTATATTGGCGGTTGATGGTCTCACGGACAATCTTACCCTCGTCATCAATGTATGCTGTATCCTTCGAAATCCATATCTCTTCATTGGGATTGGGGACGATATCGGTATTTAGGATACGCTCCTCAGGATTGGTGCGGTATTTACGCTTGGCGGCCTCCGTATAGTCGTAAATCTCGTAGCGGAAGTTCAGCTGACGCCAGTCTATGAGTTTTTCGCCTGTCACGGGATTTGTCACATACAGACTCTCGAAGGCACGCTGCTCGTCCTCATTAGGCTTGCGCGGCAACGACTTCTTCCAGTTCAAGTGTGGCTTGATCGGTTCGCCGTTCTTGTCTTCCTCAATCTTGTAACTCTCGTCACCACCATACGCAGGGTCTGCCAGACGCTCACGCAGGATGGAGTCGCGAACGTAGTTGACAAACTGGCGATACATTGAATTGGTCACCTCATGTTCATCCATCCAGAAACCTTCTACAGAAATGTCTCGGATAGGGGTCTGTTTGCCCCACAGGGAGTCCTGCTTGTCAATACCCATTTTCAAGTGACCACGCTTGATGAGTGTCATGCCATGGGGCGTCGGCTCTGAGAAAGCACGACCGCTGGCTCCTGTAACCTCACCGCCGGATGCCGATGCATGCTTGCTGCCGAGGCAACTCGCCAGCAAAAGCACCATTAGGGCGCTGAGTGCTATCATTAAACCTTTTTTCATATACCTTTTTTATAATAATCTTACACTTTGATGTCTGTTACGTCCTTTTTTATATAGGTTCAGCTCTGTCTGATATCCTACGAACAGCTCGTGGCTTCCGTGTCCCATGCCGATGGCAGAGGTGTAGGCCTCGTAGCTATAGCCGATACAAATACCGTGGAAGTTTCCACCAATGAGTGCTGTCACACTGTTGGTTGGGCTATAAGCCACACCTGCATAGAACATGCGTTGCTCAAAAGTGTACTTCACACGTGCTGTCACGTCCACCCTATAGCCCGTCCCGTCGGTACGAGCCAACACAGAGGGGTGCATAGAGAATAACGGATTCTTCAGCTGAATATTGTATCCACCTGTCAAATAATAAGTTCTGCTGATGTCAATAATGGAGCGTTCGCCCAGTTCTACAGACGGTGCAGTGGCATGTGATACCGAAAAACCGGCATACCATTTCTTGTGCTTATAGTACAGTCCCGCTGCCAGATCAAGAGCCGTTCCCGTGACGTCACTGGTCGTGAAAGCCGGGTCGCTGGTATCCTCCAGATCCAGACCACTGCCTTTAAACTTCTCACTGAGCATGCCGGCTTGTATACCAGCACTCATGTAACCTCCTGCCAACTTGAAACGGTAGGCATATTGCAAGGCCAGCCGCTGATGGGAGAACAAACCGATATCATCGTTCATCAGCTGTAAACCGACACCATGATAGGCACCTATCAGGTAAAGGGGCATATCTGCTGCGACATACATGGTCTTAGGATTGTTCTCAAAGCCCGTCAGACTCATAGCATAGGCTCCTGCCACATTGATGACAGACTCTTTTCCAGCCGCAGCAGGATTAAACGAAGGTTCCATCGCCCAATAGTGGGCGAAGGAAGCATCTTGCTGCGCCATTATCCCGTCAGAGACCATGAGCAACACGCCTATTATGAGCAAAAAACGTCTCAACACGTATTAAATAACGCAAATCATGACGGATTATTGCATTTTTTTTGTAACTTCGCATCCGAAATAATAACTTTACACGCCAATAACATGACAACAATAGCCCAGCGAATAGAAGCTTTGCGCGAAGAACTGCGCCGCGAACGCCTTAGTGCTTTCATCTTTCCGTCTACCGATCCACATCAAAGTGAGTATACTGCCGATCGGTGGAAAGGCCGGGAATGGATCAGCGGCTTCGACGGTTCTGCTGGAACGGCTGTCGTGACAATCCATTCGGCAGCACTTTGGACCGATTCACGCTACTTCCTGGCTGCAGAAAAACAGCTGGCAGGCACGGAATATCAGCTGATGCGCGAAAAAATTGATGGAACCCCAACCATCGCTGAATGGCTGGGACAACAATTAAGAGTTGAGAGTTTAGAGTTGAGAGTTGAGAGTTCTGAAGTGGGTATCGATGGCATGACATCGTCCACCAACAGCGTCGAGGAACTCATAACTGAACTGCGCCATCAGGGTGGCATCACCCTGCGTACCAACTTCGACCCTCTGCAGCGCATCTGGAAAGACCGACCTGCCATTCCCTTGAACCCCATCGTCATACAACCCTTGGAGTATACGGGCGAGGAGGTTGCCTCCAAACTGAAGCGTATTCGCAAGGCCCTGCGTCAGCAACATGCCGACGGCATGCTCATGGCCTCGCTCGACGATATCGCATGGACGCTGAACCTGCGAGGTTCTGACGTCCATTGCAATCCTGTCTTCATCAGTTTCCTGCTGATAACCTCGCAGACTACGACCCTTTTCGTCCATCAGGAAAAACTGACGACGGAAGCTGATCAGAGTCTGCGTCAGAATGGCATTGCTACAGCTCCATACGACACGCTCAAAGAGACCCTCGCACGTTATCCCGACTACAACATTCTGGCTGACCCCGACGAGGTAAGCTATACGCTGATGAAGGCCATTCGCGCCAAGGAAATCGTCAGAGAGCAATCGCCTGTTCCTGCTCTCAAGGCTGTCAAGAGTGAGGCCGAGCAAGCAGGGTTCCGACAGGCCATGATTCGCGACGGTGTGGCGATGGTCCAGTTTCTGCGATGGCTGAAACCGGCTGTGGCTGCTGGTGGACAGACGGAGATAACCATCAGCGAGAAGCTGACGGCACTTCGTGCTCAGCAACCTCTCTATCAGGGACTTTCATTCGATACTATCGCTGGCTACGAGGCTCACGGCGCCATTGTTCATTACGAAGCTACACCAGAAACCGATGCGCCGCTACGACCTGAGGGACTGCTGTTGCTCGATAGTGGCGCCCAGTATCAGGACGGCACCACCGACATCACTCGTACCATTGCCCTTGGTCCTGTGACAGAAGCGCAAAAGCGTGTCTATACCCTGGTACTGAAAGGTCATATCCAGTTGCAGTTGCTGAAGTTCCCCGATGGAGCCAGTGGTACGCAACTCGATGCCGTAGCCCGCAAAGATTTATGGAATGAAGGCCTCAACTTCCTACATGGCACTGGTCATGGGGTGGGCTCCTACCTAAACGTCCACGAGGGGCCTCATCAGATTCGTATGGAGTATCGCCCTGCCCCACTTCATGCAGGTATGACAGTCACCGACGAGCCTGGCATCTATTGCGCTGGGGAATTTGGTGTGCGCATCGAGAACCTGCTGCTCGTTCAGCCCTATAAGGACACCGATTTTGGCCATTTCCTGCAGTTCGAGACCCTGACACTCTGTCCTATCGACATGACGCCCGTGGACAGGTCTCTGCTGACAACTGAGGAGGTGCAATGGCTCAACAGCTATCATCAGATGGTCTACAATCGTCTGGCACCGCACCTTGACGAGGCCAATCGTCAATGGCTCAGAGAGGCAACGGGGGCGTTGAATGAGGAAGAATGATGAATTCTCAATTATTCATTGAACAATCGCCAAAGGCGACCATTCAACATTCAACACTCAAAATTCAACATTCAAAATTAAATTATATCGAGAATTTCTCCGAAGTGCTCTATTTTCTTCAGACGCTCATGGGGAAACTCTTCGCTTTTCTCCAGTTCCCAAACCACATGATAGGGAATGTGTACGGCATATGCACCTGCTGCCAATGCTGGGGCGATATCCGAGCGGAACGAGTTGCCCACCATCAGTGTCTGTTCAGGTGCTACCCCTAAATTTTCGCACAGCTGGCGGTATTCCTTCTCTGTCTTGTTCGATACCGTCTCCATGTGCGAGAAATACTGCTCCAGTCCTGACCGTTTCAACTTATTCTCCTGATCCAGCAACTCACCTTTCGTAAACACTACCAATTGGTAGTGGCGCGACTGCGACAGCCGTTCCAGCGTTTCCTGCACCTCAGGCAGTGGCGTCGTGGGAAACAAGAGCAACTCTCTTCCCAGCTCTATCAGCTTCATCACGATGTCACCCGATAGCTGTTCCCGGCTCACACGCACGGCATTCTCTATCAGCGACAGCGTGAAAGCCTTCGTACCATAACCCGTCAGCGACAGGTTCTTGCGCTCTGTGGCAAACAGTCCCTCGCTAACCTCACGTGCCGTAGCCCACGGCTTCAGCAGTTCACAGCACTTCCGCTCCACCTCGTCAAACCACGACTGACAGTCCCACAGCGTATCGTCGGCATCGAATGCCACTACTTTGATGTCTTCCAATTTCTTCATATAGAAATGCTGATAGTCCTTGCGGGTAGTCTAGTCAGCGCCCCACACGAAATCGGTCTTGACCACGCCGTCGCCGTAGATGGTCTTGAAGTCATTCTTCATCGAGATGACGTGGTAGCCTGCCTCGCGCCATTTCGCCTCACGCTTGGCACCTTCTGCCAGGTCGGCATGGTCACGGGTATCATCGTCGGCCACGAGCATGAATGTGGCGGTCTTGTATGTCTTATTGCCCATGCAGTAGTTGTGCATGGCGCAGTCGCCGCTGCTGTTGCCGAACGACAGCACTGGCACCTTGCCTATCTCCTGCGAGATTTGCAGCACCTTGTTCGTCTTCAGGTTCTTGATGATGAGTTCATCGGTGCGCACGAGGTCCTCCTTCTGGCTCATGGTATAATCGACGCCAGCCTCCGTGCCCTGACTGCTGGACACGAGTCTCACGTCCATGCCGATAACGCGATTGGAGGGGATGCCGATGCTTTCCACCAACGCACGGCAGATGAAGCGGTCGGAGCCGCTGACGACATAATAGGTGAAGCCGTTGTCCTTCAGAAAGTCAAAGACCTCGAGCATGGGCTTATAAAAACTCTGGCCGTAGGTCATGCCGCTGAAGCCGTTGGCAGGCTGTTTGGCGTAGGCCTTGACGTAGGCGTCAAACTCGGCCAGCGTCATGCCGCTGTAAGCCTTAGCGGCGGCGTAGGCGTGCTTCATGTCGAAGTGGTCGGGCAGTTTCTTGCCGTTGCGCACGAAGTCGCGTATCTCCTGCGCCGTCTCCATCACGTCCTTCGGAGCCTCATACGAGGCATCATCCAATGCGCGGTACTCCAGCATGTTATACTCGAAATACGTCGGATAGAGCTCGCCGACGAACGTGCCGTCCATGTCGAATGTGGCGATGCGGTCCTCCTCCTTGATAAAGTTCGGACTATTCGGATTCGTCACGTCCGTCACGTAGTCCTTCAGGGCCGTCAGCGCCTCGCACTGGTTCCACAGCGTGAAGTATTCCTTCTTTGTGGGTTGTACGACGGCTTTGTTGTCGTCATCCTTGCTGCACGATGTCAGCACCGTTGAGCCGCAGATTATGAGGATGGCGGCGAGCATCATCCAAAGATACTTCTTTTGCATAGTTGTTTTGTTTTGATGTTATTATTCCAATTGTTTTGCATTGGTAGTTGCTAGCAGTGGCAAAGGTACAAACTTTTTTCCAAACATGCAAGAGCAAAAACGAAAAATGAAGCAAATTTATACGATTTGACCACCTTTTACATATACAAAAAATCGTACAATCGTATATTCATGGCTGGAAATGTTAAAAGTGTGCCAAGGAAGGAAACACAGTGTGCCATCCTTTGGCACACTGTGTTTCTGGCTTAGGCACACTTTTAGAATAGCGTGCTAAAATTTGGTGATAGTCTTCTTTTTACTTGACGTATTTCTTGCCGTTCTGGATGTACACGCCCTTCGCAGGCTGTGACATACGGCGACCCTGCAGGTCGTAGTACTTGGTAGTCAGGCTGGTTACGGCCTGGACGGCGTTGACACCCGTTGCCACGATTTCCTTGGCCTGTACGACCAGCTCTTTCATGAATGCTGTGGCGAACTCCAGGTCGGCCAGGTCGTAGCTCTTGTCGTCCTGCACCTGCTTGGCGGCGTCAATGAGCATCTGCATCACGGAAGCGACGTTGGGGTTGCTCTCCTGGATGCTGGCCATGTACTCCTCGGCCTCCGTAATGGCGGCGGCGAGATCGGCATGTGCTATCTCCTTCTTTATAGTCTGGATGCCATTAGTCAGGACCTTGGTAAAGAATTCCAAGACCTCTATCGAAGTGCTCTCTATGGCCTTGGCGTTTTCGATGACATTGGTCAACTTCTCGGCCTGCTCGGGGTGTTTCTCCTGGATGCTGGCCCTGTACTCCTCGACCTTGGCGATGGCGGCGGCGTAGTCTGCCTGTGCCACCTCCAGCTGTATCTGCTTGATGCCTTCAGTCACGACTTGTGTGAAGAATTCCAAGACGTCTACCGAAGTGTTCTCCGCGAGGACCTTGGCGTTATTGATCATGTTGTTCAACTTCTCGGCCTGCTCGGGGTGGTTCTCCTGGATGGTGGCCAGATACTCCTCGGCCTTGGCGATGGCTGCGGCGTAGTCTGCCTGTGCCACCTCCACCTTCATCTGCTTGATGCCTTCAGTCACGACTTGTGTGAAGAATTCCAAGACGTCTACCGAAGTGTTCTCCATGAGGGGCTTGGCGTTATTGATCATGTTGTTCAACTTCTCGGCCTGTGCTGGGTATTTCTCCTGGATGGTGGCCAGATACTCCTCGGCCTCAGCGATGGCGGCGGCGTAGTTGGCCTTTGCCACGGCAACCTTGCACTGCTTCACGCTCTCGTTCATGAAAGCGGTAGCGAAGTCGACATCCGACTGCTCCGCATTGGCATCGTTCTGTACGTCCTTGCAAGCATTGATGAGCATGTTCAGCACCTCGGCTTCTTTGGGGTTGCTCTCCTGGATGCTACTGTAGTAGGTCTCGGCCTCGAAGACGGCGGTGGTCAGCGCGGCCTTGTCTGCCGTAGCAGGGTCTGCCTGTACGGTCTGGGGGGTCAACAGGGCAAGGATGAATATCATGGCCATCCGTGCCATTCTCAAGTTACGTAAAATCTGTTTCATAATTTAAATATTTATAGTTGTTTTGTTATAATCACGACCTTGAGCTAAAGTTCGAGCTCGTTCACGCTCGATAAAGCATGAGCCAGCTCTGCTTTATTCTCACTTAATCACGACCTTACGGCCTCCATTGACATAGATTCCCTTGGCCGTCGGTTTGCCGTTGAGCTTGCGACCGTCGAGGGTGTACCACACATCTGCCATCTGACTTCTTACATCAGACATCGTCTGGATGCCTGTTGGTATGGCTCCTTCGCTGATCCACTCGAAGTCAGTCACTATCGTTTCGGTGAGACATAGTGCCGCAAAAAAGCTGATTGCCGCCGTCATGTGGTCGTCTTGGCTGAAAGTGTCGTTCATCCGATAGTTGGTGTTCTCACCGTCTGGATGTGCATCGCGGAAGGCCAGATAGTTGCCGAAGGGCACCACCATATCACTACGTGAGTGGTAGAACTGGATGCGGTGCTTGGGCTCCCATCCCGTAGCGACCGAGTTGTCGGCCAGGGCGCGATGCAGGGCCTGCTGGGCGTTGGCTGTCTCGGTGGGTACGACAGACATATTGTCGGCGTTGTTCAAATAGTCAAATGTGTTTGTGGTGAACATCTTGTCCAAATGTCCCGACACTCTGCCCTCTTTGAGTACAGAGAACATTTCTGCCATCTGCTCCGGAGTATAGTGGCGGTCCCCGGCGTCCAAGCCCGACATTAACTGGTCGTACCACATCTTGGACATCTCGTTGGTGGGGTAATCCTTGCTGTCTATCCAGTTTAGCACATTCGTGTCAATCAGCTGTTGCGACAGGTAATCCTGGATGCTGTATGGAGCCATGGCGGGATGGTTGGCACACATGCCCTTGATAATCATCGGGACAACCACGGGATAGGTGCAAATGCCCTTACGGTGGGCTGTCTCTGCACCATAGCTGGTACCGTCGTCATAGAAATAGTAACGCATGGTCTCTATCAGGTCGTATGGGCCGTCGCCGCAGATGCTGCCATAGAAGTGCAGCTGTTCTGCCAGACCTTTCTCCTCGATAAGGCGTTGCAAGGCCAGTGTGACCGCACCCCCCTGGGAATAGCCGATGGCAAACGTGCGCCAGTCACTCTTGATGGGCAGCAGAGGGTTGTCGTCCGACTTCTCTGCCGCCTGCTTGCGGTAGAGGTCGAGACCGTAGTTGAAGGCATCGAGCACCTGCTGCGCCGTCAGTCGCTGCGAGAGGTAGGGATGGGGCAGGTTCTTGGTCACGCCAAAGCCCTCGTAGTCGGGGGCAATGATGATGCAGCGTCCCACGTAGTCGACCACAACATCCCCTGCATAATCGCCGTAGGTTCGTCTGGGCAGTGTCTGTAACATCAGCTGCTCTTTGGAAAATCCGTCTGTAGAAGGCCGTTCTTCATCGGAGCCGATGGTGGCGTGGCTGTAGATGTGTACACTCTCGATGCAGTCGCCTTCCTGCGCGTCGTCAGGTGTCCATGCAACAAGTGCCGACGAGAGCACGATGGGTTCACCGGCGGCGTTGACAGTCGGATAGTTGAATGTATAGACTGTGCTTTTGATAAATGATTGCAGCTTCGTCAGCCGTTCCGACGGTTCTGTCTGTGCCCATGTTTTAACGGGCATCGCTGCTGTCAGACAAATCAGAAGGATTGCTGTCGGCCTCAACCATAACTTCATTTTTTGCATCATTGTTATTGTTTTGTGAGTTTATTCTTTTTATTACTTTCCCCTCTCCGTCACGAAGCAGGCCACGAGGCCGTAGGTGATAGTGGGACGAATCCATATTTCCGTGAGCATGTAGTTGGTGTACTCATCGATGGGCTCCAGGTAGATGGCCAGATTGTAGAGTGCAGCAATGAGCATGTCGATGATACAGATGACCCACAGGTTGCGCTTGGTGTAACTCTTCCAGTTCTTGCGTGCATAGAAATAGGTGAGTGTGCAGAGCAGCAGCACCGACAGCGTGAGACACACCAAATGGAGCGAGTAATAAGCCAGCGGCGGCGCGAAGAGGATGTCGCGCAGCAACACCGTCATACCCACCAGGAAGGAACACCAGTAGTTGAACCGGAGGGTGTCGAGCCGGTCGAAGAAGAACATCCAGATCATCACCAGACAGGCGATGTAAAACAGGTTGAGCACCAGTTCGGGCCATGCCTCGCCCAGTCCGAAATAAAACACGCCATAGAGCATCATGCCCACCGAGAACATTCCCGCAACGGCAGTGATGACAATATCGAAAACCTTGGCACCTTTCTTAAATCTTGTTCGCATAGTTATTTGTTGTTATTGTTTTCGTCAGCAGTTATATAGCATCAGAGACAAAGTCTCAAGAACCACCCTTTCGTCACCTTTGATAAGTGGCAGAAGCATCCCATATCGGTCGATAGGGACTCTTGCGAGCGATGATCTGCAACAGGCAGTTTGTGTCAATCACTACGGGATTCATGGCCGCTTATTTCGTATAAGGTGTACGGAAGTGTGAGTTGCGCAATTCTTGGAGTTTCTTCTCGTCAAGCTGACCGCTCTCCCATAGCGCATCCATCTCGTCATCAATCTGCTTGGCATAGAATGCGGCCAGTTGTTGGCGCAGCTTTTCCAGTCCCACCGCAGTCTTAATGTGGGATACCAGATTGAACACTTGTACTTGTGCCGGGGTAAAGGTAATTGCTTCCATTATCTTCGTTGTTTTAAATTTACGCTGCAAAGATACGAATAAGCGAGGAAAATACAAAAGGAAAGCTTGTTTTTCTTTTTATTTTCGAGCGAAAGTATCTACCCCAAGGGTGAAAGAAACGACATTTTTCTGAAACGCCTTTCTTTTTTAACACGAATTACCCATTAATGATAAATTACATGGGAATTACATGGTTAATTACATGGTAATTATATGTTGAAAACCTCACAGCGTGCCTGTCCCCCTGTTACCTTATAACATATTATGCTGGCGGAGCCAGTGCTTGCCGTTAGGTGTTAAACAGAACAACAAGAACAGAATACACGGTACTCCATAAACCAGAAAAATAAGATACATTCCCATACTTATTCCTCCTTTTTCTTCTTTTTATTTGTTAATACTAATCCGACAACCAAAGTCGACACGGCAACGACAGTACCTATAACATAAATTGTAGAACTATCCGACACATCCTTAAATAGTGATGATATCACAACACCAGTTGTCACATATTTAGATATGTCCAAAAGGTATTTCCCAAGGTTTTCCATCCAGGTGTTAATCATCACCGGCTTTACCTCTTCTACCTCTAACTGCTTGTTGAGTTGAGGCTTCTGCGGCTTGGATTTTTCACGTCTTGCGGTCATATTCTTCTATTTGACGTTGCAAATTTAAGAATAATATTTAAGACTACCAAACTTTTAGAAAAAAATATGGGAACCTCACAGCGTGCCTGTCCCCCTGTTACCCAACAAAAAAACCACGGAGCGGAATCATTGCGGTTCCAGGGCTCCGTGGCTTTTTTTAAGATGATGGTATTATTGTATAATTACCTTTTTACCATTGATGATGTTGATACCCTTCTGGGGCGCATCGAGGCGCTGGCCGTTCAGGTTGAAGATGCCATCAAGGTCAAGGATGCGGCGGTTGCCGATGGTGTCATCCACCTTGACGTCGTCGATCTTGGTCGTCATCTCCTCGCCATTGCCGAAGTCCAGCACAATCTCGCTGGCAAAAGCGATATCGTCATTCGAGATGTAATCGAAGTAAGCACGAGTAGCACATACCCACATTTGATTCGTGACCTTATAGATTTTGTTCTCTGCGCCGAGTACTAATGATTTGCTTTCGGCACTGTTAGGCTGCAGCTGAACCGGTCCTATCTGTCCCTGGAAGCGAACGCCATTGGACTCCGTTTCATAATTGTTGTACGCGTAGTTATCGTCCAAATACTCCTGATCCATAATTGAGACGGTGACATTCGTGAAGCTGGGGTTCTGGATGACCTCACCAGTAGCAGTCGTAGGTGTTCCCCAACGGACGATGTAGGGATGGCCAGCCTTAATCTCGCCCTCGTTGCTGTCGGAGAAGTTGATGGTCAGCTTCTGATTCGTTGCGTCCCACAATGCTTCCTTGAACTCGCGGATGTCGGCACCTGCCAGACAGGTGGTAGCCAGCTTCGAAGCCGAGAGGCTGAACGGCAGGGTCAGCGTGTTCCAGTAGCCATCCTTGTAGAGCGTGCGGTTCTTCAAGTTGACAACAGCCCATTGACCAGCAGCGATGTTAGCCCACGTCGTTTTCCACCACTCGTTTGTCGTGCTTGCACAGTCAATCTCGCAGCCTACATAGACGGCGCAGAACTCGATGGCACCATAGATGTTGCTGAGGTCAACCTGGTCGCCTGGTGAATAGACATCACCGTTGGGACCGGCACAGTGGCTCGTCGTGTTTCCTGCTGCATGGCCATAGATGCTCAGTATCCACTTGTAGGTTTTATTGCCAACATCACCAGACAGTGTAGGCAGGGTAATCGTTGTGCTGCTGCCAACGTTGTAGTTCTCACTGGGCTTTGAGGGAGTCACACCTACAGTGTAGTAGTTCACGGTGTATTGAGGAGCGGTAGCAGCTGCAACTTCATCTGCTTTGTCAACGCTGGCTATGCCAGCAGCACCACCTGTGCCGCCGGGCTTGTGGTTATCCATGTCGTCAAAGATGTTATCATCACCTTGGAACCAACAAGTAGCACCGTCTGTGCCATTGTTACTTTCAGTGCCAACACCGCCAGCACCGCCACCAGCACCTACCGAGGGCCAGTTGTCGTTGACCCAACTGTTGTGGGCACAGGCACTACCGTGAGCACCCGAAGCACCGCCGCCACCACCGGAACCACCGGTACCGATAGCATTAGCGCTGCCGCCGCCGGCACCACCGCCGCCACCGCCGCCACCGGCTACAGCCTGCATGTCGGTGATATCAAAGGTCGGGATGGGAATACCGTTAACCACTTCAAAACCTTCAAATTCGATCTCGCCGCCAGTAGTGCTCACAGTACCCCATTCACCAGCTGCACCGCCGTTGCCTTTGGCACCGCCGGTAATCTGCTGTGTGATGGTGCTCTGGATATAGAGCGTACCCATCTCGTCGGCTGCTTGGCCAGCGTTACCGTTAACTCCGGTTACACCGGGGAGGTCTCCACCTTCCCAATCCGCATAAGATTCTTTTGGTGCGGCGGTCATTATACCACCGGCACCGCCATTGCCGCCAGCAGTTCCGATGCCAGCACCGGCACCACCACCGCCATGGCCACCATCACCGCCGGCGCCACAGTATATCTTTTTTCCTAAGAACCATGTATCAACACTTTCTTCATCTAAATGGCCGTCGGTTCCCCTGCTGCCATCCTGACCATTGGCAGCATTGCCGCCTCTGGCAACCAGTGTGCCGCCGCCGACGATGTGGAGCGTAGAGCCCTGTGGCAGCAGAATGCCGGCACCGGCACCAATGCTTCCGTTAGCGTCAGCACCTATGGCGGTCAGCGTCACACCAGCAGGGATGTAGAGATATACCGTCTTGCCTTCCCTTACGTAGAGTCCGCTGTACCGTCCGGGAGCATCAAAAGCGTTACCCATGGTGTTGCTGAACGTGAGGTTTTCCGACACATAATAATAGTCATCTGCCAGTTCAAAACCTGTGGTGCTGCCAGCGGTGATGTGTGTCCACGCACTCGTCGCCGTGGCTATCTGGCCCCAGTCTTCGGCTTTGTCCTGCGCCCATACGCCACCCTGTTGTGTCAGGGTGGCCGCAAAGAGGGCGAGGAGTGTCAATATAGATACCTTTTTCATATCTTATACCTTATTATATTAACGTATGATGATGTCGGTTGGAGTTTCTCCTCCATACTCAAAGTCCACATTCGACTGAATGCCAGGGCTTGTGCAGATCATCTGTGTCATCTTCACGGGAACCACCTGCAGGGTGGGAACTAAATAAGTCTTTTTCATAATTAGTATATACTATTTAAATGATTATTTTACAATTACCTTTTTGCCATTGACGATATACAGTCCCTTAGTGGGCTGTGCAACGCGCTGTCCGTTGAGGTTGTAGTAGGTGTCAGAACCCTGATCCTTAACCCCTGAACCATTAACCACCTGGATGCTGGTGGTCTCGCCGTCGTCGAAGCCCATCACAATCTGAGGTGCGCTAGTAGAAGAGAAAAGATTGGCAGCAGCTTGTGGAATGATGAAGTAGCCACGGCAGGCATTGACACTAATGTTCTGTTTGGGATAGTAGAGCTTGTCTACATTATCACTTACACCAAGCACAAATTTCGTCTTATCACCACCAGTCAAGGCTATGGGTGAGAATGTGCCTACGAACTGGACGCTACCACCATTGGCAGCATTGCCAGACCATGATGTTGCCTGCTTTTCTTTTACCGTCACATAGGGGAAATCCAGTTGGTGAACAGCATTCTTCTTTCCTTTTGTGGTGTTGTCCACCAGATCGGTACCGTTTGCCCACCTCACCAGGTAAGGCTTGCCAGCCTGTAATGTCTCGTCGCTGGTGTTAACATCTGCAAAATAGAATACGAGGGTTGGCTCAGTAGTATGCAGGTTGATGGCATCCGAATTTCCACCATTGGGATAGTAGCCAGTGACTGATGTGTCCAGTTTCTTTACTTCTGCTCCGGAAAGCGGAGAAGCAGCAAACTGTGCCGGAGTCAGGTCGAAGGGCAGACAGATGGTGTTCCAGTGGTTGTCCTTATAGAGCGTACGGTCCTTCAGACGGGCAGTAATCGGATAGCTCTGCGACTGAGTGTTTGCGTCATAGAAGAAATCATTAATCACATCAGTGTTGCTGCTGTTATTATTGAGCGGGCAGACAGAAGCCACCTCCTGGAAATAGATGTCTCCATAGACATCGGCAAGCACGATGGTACGATCAGCATCTTCAGTAAGATTACCTCCGTAGAACAACAGATTCTCAGCGGTGAAGGGGCTCTTATGGATTGTTGTATTTGCGCTGCAGTCCTTACCATAGACGAGCAGTACCCACTGGTAGCCGTCAATGTTCTTCGGAAGTATGACACTGGTGCCAGTTGAAGGAGAATAGGTAACGGTCACAGGATTAATATTCGTTCCGTTTACACGAGTCTTTACAGGCTGATAGGTGATGTTGTACGTCTTCGTGCCGAAATTCTGCGTGCCATTGGATGCGTTGTTACCCTTGCCACCGCCAGCGCCGCCATTTCCCATAGCACAAGCACCACTTGGTTTATTCCAGTCATCCCATTGCCATGTGTAATCACCGTTTTCGCTTACGACCAAGTTATTCTCATACGCAGTACGTGTAGTGTTAGCTTCAGCGCCATTGGCAGCACTTGTGCCATCCCCATTTGTACCGCCTTTGCCGCCGTAGGCAGTTACATCATAAAGTTGACTGCCCTTCCAATCCTGCGCACCGCCGGCTCCGCCGCCGCCGCCACCACCGCCGGGGCCACCGGTACCGATATTTGCGGCTGCGCCACCGAAGCCGCCGGCTCCGCCGCCGCCACCACCGGCCACAGTATAGTTATTACCACCATCCCATATATAGCCTTTGCCACGACCACCGCCAGCACCGGATGAGCCTGCATTGCCTCCCGTGGCAACCACCTTGATGCCGTAGGTGTTATCTACATACAGATTGCCCATGGCATCAGCGCTTCCGCCACCAGTACCTTCAGAGCCATTGGCTCCACTATGCGCATTCCAATCGTGCGTATAGGTGTAACCGCCGCTACCGCCGGTACCGCCAGTGCCGCCGCGTGTGCCGATGCCTGCACCGGCACCGCCGCCGCCATTGCCGCCGCTACCACCAGTACCAGTTTGGAGCCCACTACTATTTCCTGTTGCGTCTGTTCCATCGCCGCCTTTGCTGCCATTGGCTGCATTTCCGCCTATGGCAGTGACTGTGGTACCGCCCAGACCGTCACCGGCACCGATGATGTAGAGCGTGTTACCCGCTGCCAGTTCGATACCGGCACCAGCACCTGTTGTTTCGTTGGCATGGCCTCCAGTGCAGGTAATCGTCAAGCCTGCAGGAATGTAGAGATACACCGTGCCCTGGATGGTCAGTCCACTGCCACCAGCGTTGTTGTTGGTGAAATTCAGGCTTTCCGCGATGTAGTAGTACGACGTGGCACCTGACCCTCCAAGCACTTTTCCCGTAGTGGAGCCAGATTCCAACTTTGTCCACGAGGCCGAGGTGGTCTGCGTCTGATTATAGACCGACTCCCAGCCGTTGTCTGCCATTGCCCCGCTGCCGCCTAAGAAGGCACCCGAGGCGAGGGCAAGCAATGTGAAGAGTAATTTTCTTTTTCTCATAATGTTAGTAATTTAAAT
>JAEEGH010000744.1_pt1 | contig 103286 bp, 92 predicted proteins | sample 9134181 | NCBI WGS metagenome assembly JAEEGH01 (sample SAMN16246544, study PRJNA631951) | gut metagenome | biome: gut microbiome; feature: rumen; material: DP-attached | host: Bos | place: Iran: Karaj | collected 2018-10
CAGGCTTTATGATCGCATTGAGAAGGGAGAGGAAGGCAGCGACCGGATGGAGAACGAGATTGGCCGATACCTGGGAGATCTCGGGTCTGCCCATCTGTCCGATGATACGAAAGAGATGGTCAGGGCGATGCTTCGGCAGATCGGAGAGCTGGAATCCGTGGGCGACAGCTGCTTTAATCTGGCCCGCATCCTTCGACGTAAAAGGAGCAACAAAATTGACTTTACCGAGCAACAGAATGAAGGAATCCAGGAGATGTTCTCGTTGGTTGGTGATGCTCTTTCCCGGATGAATGAGCTTCTTTCCGGGCGCAAGGAAGAGCTGGACCTGGTACTCTCCGAAGACATCGAACGTAGGATCAATGCCTGCCGCAATGCGCTCAAACAGCAGAATATCGAAAGTTTGGACGCCAAGATGTACGGATACGATAAGGGGACCGTCTATGCCGACCTCGTCAGCGAATGCGAAAAGACGGGTGACTACATCATCAATGTTGTGGAGGCCCGGCTCGGTGCTGTCCGAAATGGAATCCGCTACCAGGGCATACAGATGGATACGGATGCCAAGAAAGTGACCGTAGACGGTGTGGAGGTTCCCTTTACGAAGACCGAATATGAAATTCTGAAGTTCTTCCTTGAGAACCGGGGAAAGGTGTTTTCACGGGAGCAGCTGCTCTCGGCCGTGTGGCCTGACGATGTCATCGTCTTGCCTCGCACGGTGGATGTGAACATTACACGCATCCGTAAGAAGATAGGCCCGTATGGAGAAGCTCTTGTTGCCAAGGCCGGGTTCGGGTATTCTTTTCAGGAATAACTCCGAATCGATGGCATGAGGAAATTAGAGCATTAAATTCCCTGTTTATCGGTCTCTTTGGTTCTTCTGCCAGGAAGAAAAAAGTGACCAAATGCGACCGAAAGATTTATCTGGTTCTAGAGGGTCTGAAGAATAATGATTAAATTAGTGGCCGATGAATCGGAATTTGAGTATGCGTAAGTTGTTTTTGCGAGTCCTTCTTTTGACCATCCCGTTTGGCATTTCCGCCTGCGGCCTTTTCGATGATCAAAGTACCCCTTACGGATATGTCAAAAGCAGTTTTCGGATCATTGACGAGCATGCCCTTTACGCCAATGGCGATTGGATCATTGAACGCGAATCATATCTTTCGGAAGCGAAATCCATTGACAATTACGATGATGCTCACAGGATAGTGAAAAGCGCACTAGCATTTGCCGGAGGCAAACATTCTGCGCTGGTGGCTCCTGTAACTGACACTACGGAATACGAAGAACTACCTTCTGAAGCCTATATGCTTGAGGGGGGAATAGCTTATGTAAAACTTCCGGCTCACAGCGGGGTTAAAGTAAGCGATTCCATCTATATACACACAGTGCTTGATTTCCTTCAAAGCCATCTTGACGCCGCAGGTGTTATTTTGGACCTTCGCGACAACCTCGGTGGGAATATGTATCCGATGATAACGGCCGTAGCCCCGCTGCTTCCTGACGGAGATATTATCAGTTTCCAGACGCGCAAACGAACTTTCGCCACCACGTTGGATTTCGCGGTTCAGGACGCAGGACTTAGCCTTAAAGGGATTTCTAAACTGCCTGATAATACTCCTGTTGCCTTTCTTACCAATGACTGGACCGGGAGTGCGGGAGAGCTCACGCTTTTGTGTTTTCGCGGTTTGGAAAAAGCCCGCACCTTCGGCATACCAACTGCTGGGTATGCGAGTGGCAATCTGTCTTTTCCTATGGCCGATGGCTATACTCTAGTGATTACAACCGCACGTGCCGTTGCCCGGACAGGAGAGGTCTTCTGTGACGACCCTATTACTCCCGATGTCGAAACCGAGACCCCGCTAGAAGATGCGGTGGCATGGATTCAGAGTCAGTAGATCAGTCGCTCGGTAAATTCCTGTTTATCGGTCTCTTTGGTTCTTTGGCCTGAAAGAAAAAGGTGACCAAAAGTGACCAAATTTGGGGGATACAAAAAACAAGACCTTGTAAAATGTTTGAAAATCAACAACTTACAAAGTCTTGTCGTGCCTCGGGCGGGAATCGAACCCGCACGGCCGTTTCGGGCCAAGGGATTTTCTTACCACTATGACTTTCGCCACCATCACTGTTTGTGGTCCGGACTATTCCTTCACCATGGAACCAGGTTCTTTAGGTGTGTCGTGTCTAGTCTCTGCACCTTCCTCTTTTGGGAGGCTTGGCTCAAGATTACCATCGGCATTGTCCGCTAAGGCTTCCTTGAATTTACGACATTCTACATCTCTCTTTTCAGAGAGCGCACTCAATTGTGTCTAAGTCCCTCGTGTCTACCATTCCACCACCAAGGCAGTTGGTTGGGACTGCAAAGATAAGGAAAAAAACTAATGGAGCAAAACGCCGAAGCCGGGACGGCGTACCGGCGGGGCCGGATCCAGGGTGGGGGCCGATAAGGGGGCCTTGGTCACTTTGCCGGTGGCAAGGGCCAGGACACGGGACAGCATGGCTTCCGAAGGGTCTCCCAGCATATAACCGTCAAAGGGGTTATCCTTGGCCTCAAAGTCGGCGGGAATGCCGTTGGGCATGCTAAGGGTAACGCCGTCCTTGTCCGAGTAGCGGGAGGCAATCACATAAAGGCCCCAGCCTTCCATTTCTTCCCTGGCCTCCTTTACATCAAAATCCAGTTTCTCCTGCTTGGACAAGGATTTGAAGAATTCATCGGCATAGATAAGGTAACCTCCGCAGAACTTCCCATACGTGGTTTCTCCCACCAGTGCCACGTCCATGTACGGCTTAAGGCCGCAGACAAGCGCCTCGGAGGCCGATGCGGTGCTGCTGGTGGTAATGATCCAGACTTTCCGGATTTCCGGATTCACCTGCAGAGGATGCACCTTATAGCTCTCGGAGCCGGAACTGGCGTTAATTGTGAATTCTTCGGCAAAGCAGAGTTCCAGATCGTCCTTGAACGCATCCGATTCCGAAAGCGTCTTATTATAAATGTCCCGGTTAAAGACGCTGCCGGACTTCACTGCTTCTACGGGCGCCAGCATGGACCCCAGTACTGCACTGGTGAGCGTGTATCCGCCGCCATTGTAGCGCAGGTCCACTATCATCTCCTCAACCCCGTCTTCCTTGAACTTGCCGAAGGCCTTCTCCAGGTCCCGGCAGGCATCCATGGTAAAGCTGGTAAAATGCAGATAACCCATCTTCTTTCCTTCCACATCCAAAGTGAGGACCGTCTGAACCGGGTTCTCATACATCTGGACTCCCGTGAGGGTAATCTCACGGCCGTCGGAAAAGCCGAAACGGGCCGTATCCCCAGCGTAGAATTTCTCATTGACTATGTCCGCATAATTGTCCGGAGTCATCTTTTTCCCGTCCACCGTAAAGATAGTATCCCCCCGCTTGAGATGGGCCTTGGAGGCGGGAGAATCGGCATAAATAAAGGTGATGACAGCACAGATTTCCTTATGGGAATCATTCGTGTAAAACAACTTGAAATCGAAGCCGAAACTCTTGCCGTTGCCGGTGACGGACCGCTCGAAACTGCTGCAATCTTCATACAGCGTGGTCCACTTGTCCACGGGGTTCCCTGCGGAATCCTTGTAACGCATGGACTTCACCTTCTCTACGGGATCCTCCCCATAGGTCCAGGAAGCGAAACCCTCGCTAACCTCTGCCTCCCACAGGTAGTAGGTTTTCATGATGTTGTACGCGAAGAGATTGCCGTAGTAACGGATACCCTGATTATCCTTTGGTTCCTCCAGGGGGTCTTCCGTACACCCCATGGGGACCAGCAGTACTGCCAGCAGCAGATAGGAAAGGATTCTTTTCATCAAAAATACTTTTTCTCGTCCCGGTACAAGGCCAGGAAAATAAACAATAGCACGGTAAAGGCCCAAAGGGAAGACCCGCCGTAACTGAGGAAGGGCAGCGGAATGCCGATAACCGGCATCAGCCCCACGGTCATGCCCACGTTAATGAACAGGTGCATGAAGATGCACGCCGCCACGCAGTAGCCGTAAATGCGCGTGAACCTGCCCCGGCAACTTTCGGCATCCAGTACCAGGCGCACGATCAGGAATACGTACAGCAAAATTACTACCAAACAGCCCACAAAACCCCATTCTTCTCCAACAGTACAGAAAATAAAGTCTGTGGACTGCTCCGGAACAAAGCCGAAAGTGGTCTGGGTCCCCTGCAGGAAACCCTTCCCGAAGAGCCCGCCGGAGCCGATGGCGATCTTGGACTGGTTCACGTTATAACCCACGCCGGAAAGGTCCTCCTTCATGCCCAGGAGTACCTCTATCCTGCCCCGCTGGTGCGGCTGCAGCACGTCCTGGAAGATGTAATCGGCCGAAAAGATGAACAGGACCCCTGCCAGGAAGACCAACAGCGTAAGAGCCAGGAAATTATCCCGCTTACGGTATGCATAAAGGGCCAGGAAAGGAAGGGACAGCAGGCTTAAGGTCAGCAGGATATAAATGGGCTTTATCTTTAGGAGGAAACTCCAGAAATAGTGCTGCGTCTCGCCGGGTTCCGGCACCCAGGTCACATCGGCCATCCAGTCCATGTGCCCCTGCACGGCGCCGCACACCCACTCCCAGGCGCCCGGCAGCAGGGCCATGAGCGCCACGAAGGCCCCGCCAATCCCCATCCGCCGCCAGAAATGGTCGGAAAAGGCATTGCACAGCACCAGCACGGCTATGAGCAGGATCACGGACCAATAGGCTCCAAGCACCAGCGTAGAGATAAACAGCACTATAATCAGGCCGATAAGCCCCAGCCACCAGCCCGACAGGCCCTCCCGGTACAGCACGAAGATGAACCCGGCATAGACCAGGGCCGATCCCGTCTCGCTTTCCGCCACAATCACCAGCATGGGGACGGCAATGATGAGCGCCGCCAGCACAAAGTCCCTGAAGCGGGACATCTTGAAGTTCTGCCGGCTAAGATAGAACGCCAGAAGGAGCGAAGTGGTGATTTTAGAGATTTCCGCCGGCTGGAATTTCACCGGCCCCAGTTCAAACCACGAATGGGAGCCCTTCACATCCTTGGAGACAAAAATCACCAGCACCAGCAAAACCAGTACGCCCAGATAAAAAGGTATGGGGAACGCCTCCCAGATTTTGGGCGGAATCACGTACAGGATTAGCGCCGCCAGGCCGAAGGCCGTGAGCATCCAGACGAACTGTTTGCCGCTACGGGCGCTCCAGGCAAAGATGGAGGAGGGGTTGGTGGAATGGATGGAAGCATAGATGCTTATCCAGCCGATAAACACCAGCAGCAGATACGTCCCCACCAGCGCCCAGTCTATGGACTGCCGCAAACGACGCTCCGGTATTACCACTTCCCCAATCATCTAGTCTGTCTTTACACGTGACATCAGGTCCCGGGACTTCATCTGCTCTTCCAGGGCCGTCCGCTTCACCTGTCCCTTGAGGTATTTCTCCACCATGAGCGAGGCGATGGGTGCAGCGTAGGTGGCACCGAAGCCGCCGTTTTCCACATAGGCGGCAATGGCAATCTTGGGATTGTCCATGGGGGCGAAGCAGATGAACACGGAATTATCGGCCCCGCGGGGGTTCTGCGCCGTGCCCGTCTTGCCGCACACGTCCAGCGAATCAATATGCGCTACCCAGGCCGTCCCGCCCATGCCGGCGCCGGAATTGACGGCCCGCCACATGCCGCGGATGAGCTTGGTAAAGTGCACCGTATCCACCTTGGTGTACTGTTTCTGGGTGAAACGCGGATCTATCTCCACGCCTTCCGAGGCCTTCACGATGTGCGGAATATAGTAATGCCCCCGGTTGGCGATGGTAGCGCAGAGGTTGGCCAGGTGCATGGGCGTAGCCAGGATCTCTCCCTGGCCGATGGAAAGCGAGATCACCGTGGTGGAATTCCACCGGCCACGGCCATAGGCCCTGTTGTAAGTCCTTGAAGTAGGGATGCTTCCCGCCAGTTCGGCCGGAAAGTCACTCCCCAGCTTGCGTCCGAAACCGAAGCTTTCCACATATTCGTGCCAGGAGTCCAGGGCCTCGGCCACGTTGGGGTACTTCTTGTTGTCCAGGATGTTCTTGAGCACATAGCAGTAATACGCGTTGCAGCTCATCATGATGGACTCTTCCATGTTGATGGGGCTCTTGTGCGAATGGCAGCCCAGTTTGTGTCCGGCCCCGAAGTGATAGCCCTGTGAGCAGGGATACGTGTAACTGGGCTTAAGCGTCCCCTCCTGCAGGCCGATGAGTCCGTTCACCAGCTTGAACACGGATCCAGGCGGGTAGGATGCCTGCACCGCCCGGTTGTACATGGGCTTATAGGGGTTGCTCACAATCTCGTTGTAATGCTTGCCGATATCGGCCAACTGCTCCACGTCGATACCCGGCGAAGACACCAGTGCCAGGATTTCCCCGGTGGACGGCTCTATGGCCACGATACTGCCCACCTTGTTCTGCATGAGTTCCTGGCCGTATTGCTGCAGCTGGGCGTCGATGGTGGTCACGATGTCGTGCCCCGGAACGGCCTCCTTGTCCTCCGCCCCGTCCTTGTACGGCTGCTCAATCTGGTTGCGCGAATTGCGGAGATAGATGTGATAGCCCTTCTCTCCGCGGAGGTCCTCCTCCCGCGCCGCCTCGATGCCCGTCATGCCGGCATAGTCCCCGCTCCGGTACTCGCCCGGATGCCGGTCTATATAGTCCTGGTTCACCTCCGAAACATATCCCAGAAGGTTGCCGCCGGCGTTCACCGGATAGTCCCGGATACCGCGCACCTGCCCCTTGAAACCCGGGAAACGGTATTTCACTTCGTCAAAGCGCATATAGGTTTCTGCCGGAACGGTGCGGAGCATGGTCACGGACTGGAAGCCGATGGAGGCGCTCCGCCGCTCGTACTCCTGCAGGCGGGCCCTTATGAAGGAAGGATCCACGTCCAGCACCGTTGCCAGCGCCAGCGTGTCAAAGGCCTGTACCTCCCTGGGGCTCACCAGGATGTCGTAGGCCACTTTGTTTCCCACCAGGATTTGCCCGTTGCGGTCGTAGATGACACCACGGGTGGGATAGATGGTTTCGTAGATGGTGGAGTTGCGGTCGGCGTCTTCCTTATAGCGGTCCTGCAGGATCTGGATGGAAAAAATCTTGCCCAGGAGCAGCAGGACAGCTATTCCCAGGCCGATAAACAAACGGATATGACGTCCGTCGGCGCTCATTATCTGGAATCCGGAGCCAGCAGGTTCACCACCAGCAGCGAGAGGAGGGTGCTTGCCACCAGGGAAGCGCCAAAGCGGATGGCATTGAAGAGCAGCGGGCGGGTACCGGCTCCATCGGCCCAGATATAGATGGCCAGGAAGAGCGCCACGGAAAGCACAAGGGCCACCAGCACCTTCCCGAAGCCGTTGCGATGGATGGAAAAGTCCTCCTCGCGGGCGAAGAGTTCCCGGCCGAAGATGAGTCGGATTATGGCGTTGCGGGCAAAGGCCACCGGCACCAGCGCCAGGGCGTTGAGTCCCAACAGGCCTTCCGACAGCAGGTCTACCGACAGTCCGCTGGCAAAGGCAATCACCATGGCCAGGATGGTATGCATCCGGATGGGCATGCAAAGGACCATCACCGGCAGCAGCGTCACCATCACGTACGGCGTAAAGTTGGCGTACGTGCTAAGGAGCAGCTGGGCCACCAGCAGGATGATGTATATGAGCCAGAATCCGGACTTTTTCATTGCACAAACTCCTCAATTTCGTCAAACGCGGTATTGTGCACCACGGAAACATAGCGGATGGCGCTGAAGTCCTGGAACAGGGTAACGGAAATCTCGTTGGTTGCGCCGTTGATGATACGGGATTCTCCCGCCACGCCCAGGGGGATGTCCGGCGGGAACAGCAGGGAGTGGCCACTGGTGTAAATGGTGTCCCCGGGATTATACTTGTACTGGAGGGGGATCTCCTTGAGGATGGCTCCGCGGTTGCCGCTTCCGTCCCACACCAGCAGGCCCGTTCCCCCTTCCAGCCCCAGCCGGGCGCTGATGGAGATATCGGCATGCTGGAAAGAGAAGGCATAGGCATGGTGCGCGCTCACGGCGTCTATCATACCCACCACCCCGTTCCGGGTAATGATGCCGGACTTTTCCTGGATGCCGTCTTCATAGCCCCGGTTGAGGATGAGATAATTGTGCTGCGAGCCCCTGCTCATCTTAACCACCTCTGCCGGAATAATCACGAAGCCCGACTCCTGCCGGAGGCCGGTGCCCAGGCTGTCCGTATGCGCCCGCCGCAAAGCTTCGCGGGTTTCCGTGAGTTCCTTGAGGAGCGCGGCGTTTTCCAGAGAAAGCTCTCTGTTGGTTTTGGACAGGCGGAAAAAACCCTGCACCCGCTGGGTGCTTCCCCACACCGCTCCCATGAAGCCATGGGCGCTCCTGGACAGCCAGATGCGCTGCAACTGGGCATTATGGGAGAGCAATTGCAACGACGCAATCTCCAGGGCGATGAAGATTGCGAGGCTGATAAGACGGGGAAGTACCTTCCGGGAGCGCATGGTTCTACCGCATGAGGAAGGAGTAATTGTCCGTATTCTTGAGGGCGATGCAGGTGCCTCGGGCCACGGCGCGGAGCGGGTCCTCCGCCACGTGGAACGGGATGTTCACCTTTTCCGACAGACGCTTGTCCAGGCCGCGTAACAGGGCGCCGCCGCCGCTGAGGAAGATACCGTTTTCCACAATGTCCGAATACAGTTCCGGCGGGGTTTGCTCCAGCACCTGCTGGATGGATGCCTCCAGGCGGGCGATGGACTTGTCCAGGCAGTGGGCTATCTCCTGATAAGGGATGAGGGCCTCTACCGGGTGGCCTGTCATGAGGTTGGGACCGCGGACCAGGAAGGGTTCCGGCTCCACGTCCAGGTTGGGGATAACGGCACCCACGGCAATCTTGATGCGTTCCGCCGTGGTTTCACCCACCTTGATCACATGCTGCTGGCGCAGGTAATTCTGGATATCGGCCGTGAAAACGTCGCCCGCAACACGGATGGAATCCTGCTGGACGATGCCGCCCAGGGAGATGACGGCGATTTCCGTGGTTCCGCCGCCGATGTCCACCACCATATTGCCCTTGGGCGCCTCCACATCCAGGCCGATACCCAGCGCTGCCGCCATGGGTTCGTAAATGAGGTATACGTCCCGGCCGCCGGCATGCTCCGAAGAGTCACGCACAGCACGGATTTCCACTTCCGTGGATCCTGAAGGGATGCCCACGACCAGTTTGAGGTTGGGGGCGAAAAGGCTGCGATGGCGGGAGTTCACCTGCTTGATGAACCCGCGGATCATCATCTCCGCGGCATTGAAGTCCGCGATGACGCCATCCCGGAGGGGACGCACGGTCTTGATGCCGGGATTGGTTTTTTCGTGCATCAGTTTAGCCTTCTGGCCCAGGGCGATGCACTTCCCTGTCTGGTTGTCTATGGCCACGATGGAGGGCTCGTCCAGGGCAATCTGGTCATTTTGGAAAATGACGGTGTTGGCGGTACCCAGGTCGATGGCCAGTTCTTGGTTCAAAAAACGAAGAGCCATATAGCAGTTTATCAAATTCGATTAATCCCTCAAAATTACGAATTTTTTCTTATATTCGCATAAAGAAATTGGCCATGGGCAGAAAAAGATGCTTGATTGTGACAGCGGGAGGGGTGGGGACCCGGATGGGGGGCTCCGTCCCCAAGCAGTTCTTGGAACTGGATGGGAAACCCATCCTCCGAATCACCCTGGAGAAATTCCTGGAGGCAGACCCGGACATCCAGATCATCACCACCCTGCCGGAAGCGCATGTGGTTCCCTGGCGGCAGTACTGCCTTAAGGAAGGGTTCCGCTGCCGGCAGCGTCTGGTCAAAGGCGGCTTCACCCGTTTCCATTCCGTAAAAAACGCCCTGGAATATGTTCCAGACGGCGTTTTGGTGGCCGTGCACGACGGCGTCCGTCCGCTCCTGTCGGCCTCCTTTATCCGCCGCATGTGGGAGGAGGCGGAAAACGTTCCCGCCCTCATTCCCGTCCGTCCCATGGTAGAGACCCTCAAGGTGCTTCAGCGCAACCAGGACGGCCGCCTGGTCTCCACCGGAGAAACGGCCGACCGGAGCCGCATCTTCGGCGCCCAAACCCCGCAGGTCTTCCACAGCGAAGACCTCAAGGCCGCCTACAGCCAGGGCTTCGACACCCTCTTCACGGACGATGCCTCGGTGGCCGAAAAATACGGAATACCGCTCACCTTCACCGAAGGCGAACGGTATAACCTGAAAATCACAACTCCTGAAGACCTGGAGTTGGCCAAATCGCTTCTATCCTTGCTACAGCGCCCCTGAACGAGGGGTAACGTAGGTTAAGTGGTCGTTCCGCTAGGAACGACCTGAATACGAAGTACTCTGGAAATCCTTCACCCAGACCTGGCGCTCGATGGGTTCGTCCAGGGAGATCATGGTGTCCGTACTCTGGATGTAGGGGATCTTCTGGATGGTGTTCAGGAGCACTTCCATGAGGTGGTCGTTGTCCAGGCAATAGAGTTTGGCCAGGATGGCGTACTTACCCGTAATGAAGTGGCATTCAACGATCTCCGGAATACGCTTAAGATTTGCAATCACCTCCGGATACTTGGTGGACTCCGACAGGGAAATGCTCACAAAGGCGCAAACGTTGAGTCCCAGCGCCTGGGGTTTTACCAGCAGACGGGAGCCCGTGATTACTCCATTAGACTCTAAACGCTTGACTCTCTGATGGATAGCTGCACCGGAGACGCCGCACTCGCGGGCAATCTCCAAGAAAGGCATACGAGCATTTTTCACCAGGAAGGAGAGAATCTTCTGATCTATCTGATCAATATGGTAACTTGCCATAACTTACATTTTTAAACCAGTACCGCAAAAATACAAAAAGTTTTTTATTTTTTACTCCTTTTTTTGAATTTTGTGGTAGGCACAGAATTCTCTATAATTGACTGACAGTCAGTTTCCGTAAGCGCAGCTACATCCACGCCTTTGGGAATTTTATAATTGGATTCTCCCTTCTTAATATATGGTCCGTATCGGCCATTTACCACCTTGATATCCCCGAATTCCGCCAGGAAAGTCATGGCAGGCTTCTCGGTATCGGCCTCTTTAACAAGGCTTTGGCATTCCTCCAGGGAAATTGTAAGGGGATCTGCGTTGCGCGGCAGGCGCACGTTCTTGTCCCCGTACTTGAGATAAGGGCCGAAGCGGCCTTTGACTGCCACGATATCCACCCCGTCCAGCTGCCCCACGGTGCGCGGCAGCTCCAGCAGTTTCAGGGCCTCTTCCAGCGTAAGGGTTTCGATGAGCTGTCCCTTGCCCAGCGAAGCGCTCTGGCGGTTCTCGCCTTCGCCCTTCTGGACATAGGCGCCAAACTTGCCGAAGGCGGCCACCACCTGCTGCCCGTCCGGAGCAACGCCCAGGACACGGGAAACCTTGCTGTAGGTCTTTTCGGCCAAGACATCCTCCACATGGGCATGGAAAGGAGTATAGAATGCGGCGATGGCGTCCCGCCAAGGCTTCTTTCCTTCGGCCACCTCATCGAAGTCCGCCTCCACGGTGGCCGTGAAGTCGTAGTCCAGGATGTCCGTGAAATGTTCCACCAGGTAGTTGGTTACCACCACGCCTATCTCCTGCGGCAGGAGTTTGCCCCTTTCGCCGCCCACCACTTCGTTCTTCTGGGAAGAGCGGACGGTGTTGCCGGAGAGGGTGTAATTGGTCACTTTGAAGGTTTGGCCTTCCTTGTCCCCCTTCACCACGTAACCGCGGCCCCGGGTGAGCGTATCCACCGTGGCGGCATAAGTGGAAGGACGGCCGATACCCAGCTCCTCCAGCTTCTTGACCAGCGTAGCCTCCGAGTACCGCATGGGCGGCAGGGTGAACTTGCAAAGGGCCGATACCTCTTTTTCCTGAAGGACGTCGCCCACCTGCATCTGCGGCAGCATCACTTCTTCATCGGCCGCCTCCGCGTCGTCGTCCCGTCCCTCGCGATACACCTTCATGAAGCCGTCGAAAAGCAGTTCCGCGGCCTGGATGCCGTAACGTTCCGGACGCTTGTCGGACGCCACCTTGAGGGAGGTGTTCATCACGCGGCTTTCGGCCATCTGGGAGGCCAGGGTGCGCTTCCAGATCAGCTCATACAGTTTCTTCTCCTGGGCGGTCCCTTCAATGTCCACACGGTCTATGAAGGTGGGGCGGATGGCTTCGTGGGCCTCCTGCGCCCCCTTGGACTTGGTCCTGAACTGACGGGAATGCAGATACTCCTCCCCGTAATTCTCCAGAATATAGTTCTTAGCAGTATTGATGGCAAGGGAAGACAGGTTGGTGGAGTCCGTTCGCATGTAGGTGATAAGACCCCGCTCATAGAGCTCCTGGGCCAGGCGCATGGTGGTGGAAACCGGGAAACGCAGCTTGCGGGCGGCCTCCTGCTGCAGGGTGGAAGTGGTGAAAGGCGGTGCAGGGAAACGCGTGCCTTCCTTCTTCTCCATGGACTCTATTTTATAGGTAGCGCCTATACTGTCTTCCAGGAACTGCCGGGCCTCTTCCCCGGTGGAGAAGCGGCTGTCCAGCGTGGCCTTTACGGTAACATCGGCCTGCAGGGGGCAGAAACTGGCCTCCACGCGGTAGAATGGTTCACTCTTGAAGTCGATGATCTCCTTTTCACGGTCCACGATCAGGCGCAGGGCCACGCTCTGCACGCGCCCGGCGCTAAGCTTGGGCTGGATTTTGCGCCAGAGGATGGGAGACAGTTCAAAACCCACCAGACGGTCCATCACGCGGCGGGCCTGCTGGGCGTTCACCAGGTTCATATCTATGTCCCGGGGGTTCTGGATGGCCTCCAGGATGGCGTTCTTGGTGATTTCGTGGAACACTATGCGGCGGGTCTTCTCCCGCGGAAGGGCCAGGGTTTCCGAAAGGTGCCAGGAGATGGCCTCTCCCTCACGGTCCTCATCGGAAGCCAGCCACACGGTCTCTGCCTCGGCCGACAGTTTCTTGAGTTCCGTTACCACCTTTTTCTTGCCGGCGGGAATAACATATTCCGGCTGGAAGCCGTTCTCAACGTCCACGCTGAGCTTGTGCTCTTCCAGGTCCCGGATATGGCCGATGGATGCCTTTACCAGATAATCTTTCCCCAGATACTGCTGAATGGTTTTCACCTTGCCGGGGGACTCCACGATCACTAAGTTTTTTCCCTGCATAGTCTGTCTGTTTTGAGGCCGAAGCCCGAATTCTTTTGCAAAGTAAAGCAGAATCCGGGCAATTTTCCAAATTTTCTGATTATTTTTGTAGACACATTTTTTGGCAAGACCTAAGGTCTTGTACAGATACTATTTTTTGAGATGACAGAGACCACCAAGAAAAAAATCGTCAAATGGTTCTGGATCCTTCTGATCGCCCCCATCGTGGCGCTCCTGCTGCTGCTGTGCCTGGTCTGGGCCTTTGCCGACATACCCTCCATCGAGGAACTGGAGAACCCGGACTCCAAGCTGGCCACCCAGGTCATTGCGGAAGAAGGTGAGATCCTTACCACTTACCATATAGAGAACCGGGTATTCGTGGGCTACGAGGAACTGGCCCCCTCGCTGGTGCAGGCCGCCGTGGCCACGGAAGACAAGCGCTTCTACAAACATTCCGGCGTGGACATCCAGTCCCTGGCCCGCGTGCTGTTCAAAACCCTCCTGTCCCGGGACTCCTCCCAGGGCGGCGGTTCCACCATTACCCAGCAGCTGGCCAAGACGCTTTATCCCCGCGGAGAACACGTGGGCAAGGTAAAGATGATCTGGATCAAATTAAAGGAGTGGATCACGGCCATCAAACTGGAGCGCAATTATACAAAAGAAGAGATTGTGGACATGTACCTCAACGCCATCTTCTTCGGCTCCAACTCGTATGGCATCTCATCGGCCGCCAACCAGTTCTTCGGGAAGCACCCTTCGGAACTGCTCACGGAGGAAAGCGCCGTGCTGGTGGGCATGGTAAACAAGCCCACGCGGTACAACCCCGCCATCAATCCGGACAATGCCCTCAAGCGCAGGAATCTGGTCCTGAGCCGCATGCAGGACATGAATTACCTCACCAAGGCGGAGTGCGACTCACTGCAGCAGCTTCCCATCGTCCTCCACACCCGCACCGGAGACCGCACCACGGGCGTGGGACCGTACTTCCGGGACATGCTCCGCCGCACCATGTCGGCCGATAAGCCCAAACGCTCCTCCTACTCCATAGCGGAAGATTATAAGGTAGACTCCCTCCTCTGGGCCGATGACCCCCTCTACGGCTGGCTCAACAAGAACACCAAGAGCGACGGTTCACCGTACGACTTGGACCGGGACGGCCTGCGCATCTATACCACTATTAACTACAAGATGCAGCGCTATGCGGAGGAAGCCATAGCGGAGCACCTGGGCAAAGACCTGCAGAAAGCCTTCTTCAAGGAACTCAAGAACCGCAAGAACGCCCCCTTCACGGCCGATACGGATAAGAAGATCGTAGAAACCACCCTTAAGCAGGCCCGCCGCTGGAGCGACCGCACCCGTATGATGAAGGCCTCCGGCCATACGGATACAGAGATTGAGAAAAGCTTCACGGAGCCCGTCCAAATGCGTGTTTTCACCTGGGACAAGCCCGGTTACAAGGATACGCTCATGACTCCGGACGACTCCATCCGTTATTACAAGTCCTTCTTCCGGGCGGCCTTCATGGCCATAGAGCCGGGGACCGGACATGTGAAGGCCTATGTGGGCGGTCCGGACTACCGCTATTTCAAATACGACAATGTACGGCAGGGCCGCCGCCAGGTGGGCTCCACCGTCAAGCCTTTCATCTACACCCTGGCCATGGAGAGCGGCATGACGCCGTGCGACCCTGTACGTAATTCACCCGTGGTTATCGTGGTGAACGGGGACCAGACCTGGACTCCTACGGACACCCACGCGGACGGCACCATGGTAGACCTAACCTGGGGCCTTGCACACAGCTCCAATTCCGTATCGGCCTTCCTCATGCAGCAGCTGGGTCCGGAATCCATGGTGGATATGATGAGAAAGATGGGGATCGGCGGGTTCATAGATCCGGTGGTCTCCCTCTGTGTGGGTGCCGCGGACCTTTCCGTATACGATATGGTCACCGCCTACAACACCTTCCCTTCCGGCGGCATCTATACCAATCCTATCTTCGTCACGCGGATAGAGGACAGCGAGGGAAACATCCTGGGCTCCTTCTCGGACCGCAAGCACGAGGTGCTCTCGCTGCGGGCCACCGGTGAGATGGTGCACATGATGCGCGCCGTGGTGGACGGAGGTACGGGTAACCGGCTCCGTTTCCGCTACGGGCTCAAGGGAGAGATGGCCGGCAAGACCGGCACCACCAACGACAACTCGGACGGTTGGTACATCGGCTACACCCCCACCATCACCGCCGGCGTATGGGTGGGCTGCGAAGACCGCTATGTGCATTTTGTGAACAACAGCCTGGGACAGGGCGCCAACATGGCCCTCCCCATCTGGGGCCTCTGGATGCAGAAGGTCATCAAGGACGGGACGCTGGGCATATCGGCCAGCGATGTCTTCCCCGAATGGTCGCGAGGACCTTTCTGCACCCCGCAGACAGAAGAATCCACGCCGGAAAAAACAGACCTTGAAAATTATTACTTCGAATAATGGCAAAGTATCAGTCTATCGCAGTCATTTACGGCAGTGACTCCTCCGAATGGGAGGTGGCCTGCCGCAGCGGAGAATTCACCGCCGCCCGTATCGACGAATTCCAGTACGATGTGTACGAGATTTTCGCACGCTTCGGCAAGTGGAAGCTGGTGGCCATGCGGAAGGCCAATTCCATGCGGGTCCCCTTCCCGGAAGGGGCGCAGCCGGAGGTGGACAAGACGGATTTCTCCGTTATGGTGCTGGGAGAAAAGGTGAAGTTTGACTTTGCATACATCATGCAGCACGGGGCTCCCGGAGAGACCGGCCTCCTGCAGGGCTATCTGGAGATGCTGGGCGTGCCGCATTCCAGCTGCAGCGCCTTTGTAACCACCGTCGCCTTTGACAAATATTCCTGCAAGAGCTATCTGCGCGGGCTGGACTTTGTAAAGCTGGCCAATGACGCCCTAATCCGCCAGGGAGAGGATGTGGAGCGCTTCAGCGCCAAGGCCGTGGCCAGCCTGGGCCTTCCGCTCTTTGTGAAGCCCACCAACGGAGGCTCCAGCTTCGGCATATCCAAGGTGGAGAAGGCCGAAGACCTGCCGGAGGCCATCCGCTATGCCTTTGCGGAGGGCAATACCGTGCTGGTGGAAGCCGCCATCCCCTGCGAGCATGAACTCACATGCGCCGTGTATTTCGACGGCGTGGAAGAGAAAACCCTTCCTGTCATCGAGATTCTTTCCACCACCGGCTGGTTCGACTACGATGCCAAGTACAACGGTCTCAGCCGGGAAGTATGCCCGGCGGAGATTCCGGATGCCCTGGCCCGGCAGATCAAGGACATTTCCTGCAAGATCTACCGCCGCCTGGGCTGCAAGGGCCTGGTGAGAATGGACTATATATCGGCCCCGGACGGCATCTATTTCCTGGAGGTGAATATTATCCCCGGCATGACCAATGCCTCGCTGGTGCCCAAGATGGTGCGGGCCTCGGGCATGAGCATCACGGACTTCCTCACCACCATCATTGAGAACTCTTAGTCCATGCTGCTGGTAGATTTTATCAAGCAGGGCGTATCGGCGCTGGAGGGCCTGTACCCCACGGCCGAAGCGCGCAGCATCGTCCTCATGCTGTGCGAGGAACTGATTGGTACCAAGAGCTATACGCACATCGTGGAACCGCAGTTCGAGATTGACAAGAAGTCCGTCCAGCCGCTGGCCGAAGCCATGGTCCGCCTGCAGGCGGGAGAGCCTATCCAATATGTAATCGGCCGTACGGAATTCTGCGGCTACAGTTTCCGCGTCACGCGGGACGTGCTCATCCCCCGACCGGAAACGGAGCTGCTGGTGAGGGAAGCCATCAAGATTGCCGACAGGATCAAGCGGATGCGCATTCCCTTCGGCAAATCGGCCGAGCCGGTGCGGGTCCTGGACCTTTGCACGGGTTCCGGCAACATTGCCTGGAGCGTAGCCCTGGCCGTCCCCGGCACCCGCGTAGTGGGCGTGGACATCTCCGAAGAGGCTCTTTCCGTGGCCCGGAACCAGGATTTCTCCGCCCTGCTGAAGTCCCAGGGCGCCATGGCCCCCACCTTTGTGGCGGCCGATATCCTGGACACCGAACAGGAGTTCAACTACGGCGCCTTCGACCTCATCCTGTCCAACCCGCCGTATATCATGGAGAAAGAGCGGCCGCTGCTAAGGCGCAACGTGGTGGATTATGAACCCGCCCGGGCCCTCTTTGTCCCGGATGACAATCCCCTGCTCTTTTACAGGGCCGTGGTCCGCTGGAGCCAACGCTTCCTCTCTCCGGAAGGCAAAGGCCTCACGGAAATCAACGAGGTCCTGGGCAAGGAAACGGAAGCCCTCTTCCGCGAAAGCGGCTTCTCCCAAACGGACCTGGTTAAAGACTTCTACGACAAAAACCGCTTCGTGTTCTATATGCGGTAGGCCGATACGGTCATCTCGCACTGGGCACAGTGGAAGGTGAGTTGGAGCCGCTCTTTTCCGTTCCGGAGGAAGAGCGGTCCTGCTTTTTGGGCTTTTCCCTGCTTGGGGCAGAGGCCCAGTTCGTGCCGGATGCAGTATTTGGAGCGCATGAGTTCCGCCCCAGGCCGATGAGCCAGTTCGTAGGCCTGTTCCATCTGCCGGGTGCCGCGGGAAGCATAGAGGGACCGGTCCTTTGAATTGGCAATATTGGCCTTGTAATCAAGAACTTCCGGCGCGTTTTCCGATAAATCTTCTTTCCCTTCTTGCAGCGGAAGGGTGTTTACGGGAAGCCGGTCCAGCTGTTCTGCCAGGCTGCGGCGGATGCCGTTGAGGAAGGAGGCGGGCATGAAGGGAAGGGTGTCACCCGCTTCCAAAGACCGAACGGAAAAGGCATAATGACCGCTACGCTTTTCCAGCTGATTCTTAATTGTTTCCAGCATTCTTTGCGGATTGAGGGCTGCTTCGGACGCGGTGGTTTCTTTTATATCTGCCTTCCTCCCGTCTTCAGCGGTGGCTGCCACTTCAATGGCATCATCGATAAAACGGATATCGGCCGAAACCCTGATTACCCGTTCCGGGCGCTGAACCTCCAACTCCTTCTCGAAGGCCGCACTGATGTTCCGGTACAGGTCCATCCCTTCCTGCAGGCCTTCAACCCGCTTGCAACGGATGGTATAACCCTCACACACATCGGCCCGGAAACCGCCGATGCCGCCGTCCTTGCCCACAAAGGCGAAGCCGTCCCCGTTGGAAAGCTGCAGCGTGTGGGTAGCCGGGGCTATCACCAGGCCGTCACGGGTTAGCTGTTTTACGGTTCCCACGTATTCTCCCATGGACTTGGGAGCGTCCATAGAAGACCACTGACCGCGTTTTCCGTCCAGGAACAGTTCCGTGTAACCCCGGTTGAAGGTTTTATCCAGATTGGGCGCAAAACCGCCCCGGACCTCTCCGAAGGAAGACCTCCGGTATTGGTCCGGACGGCGGGCAATCAGGGCGTCCAAGGCCTCCGAATAGGCTTTTACAACGTTGCGGACGTAGGATTCACTCTTGAGCCGGCCTTCTATCTTGAAGGAGCACACGCCGGCATCGGCCAGCTCTTCCAGCCGATGAAGCAGGTTGAAGTCCTTCAGGGAAAGCAGGGCTTTGTTGCGCACCAGCACTTTGCCGGAAGCGTCTTCCAAATTGTACAGGTTGCGGCAGGCCTGGGCGCATTCGCCCCGGTTGGCGCTACGGCCGGTGAGGTATTCGGACAAATAGCACTGGCCGCTGTAGCAAACGCAGAGGGCGCCGTGCACAAAAAACTCTATTTCGGCATTTACGGCAGTCCGGATGGCTTTGATCTGCTCCAGCGAAAGCTCCCGTTCCAGCACCAGACGTCCGTATCCCAGGCTTTCCGTGAAACGGGCCTTTTCCGGGGTGCGGATGGCGCATTGGGTAGAGGCGTGGGCTATGATGCCTGCACTCCGGGCCATTTCCAGCACGGCGGGATCCTGGATTATGAGTGCATCCACTCCGGCTTTTGCCAAAGCGTCTACCAGGGAACGGACCTCCTGAAGTTCCTCCTCATATACTATGGTATTCACCGTTGCGTAAATGCGGGCGCCAAAGCGGTGGGCATATTCACACAGCCGGGCTATGTCCTCCACGGAATTGCCGGCTGCCTGCCGGGCCCCGAAGGCAGGTCCTGCGATATATACGGCATCGGCCCCGCAGTCAATGGCCGCGATGCCGATCTCCGCCGTCCGGGCGGGTGCCAGAAGTTCCAGTGCTGTCATATTATTCTTCTATCCAGTCTTCCAGTTTAAGTCCCGGGATGCGGGAGAAGTATCGGGTATTGTGGGTGACAAGCGTATAATCATTTGCCAGGGCCGTGGCGGCAATGAAAAGGTCCATATCCTCCAGACGGTTTCCCTGGACTTCCAGTAAGACCCTAAGTTTGGCATATCTGTCCAAGATATCATAGGACAATGGTATCGGGGAGAATAATTCCCGGAGTTTCCGTATTTCTTGGAATTCCGTTTTTCTTCCTGATTTATATGCGCCGACCAGCAGCTCCGCCAAACTGACTTCCGATATTACGCATTGGGGCAGGCCAGCCTGGACAAGACGCTCCTGCAAGCTGGTTCTGCCTTTACAAAAGGAAATGAGGACATCTGAATCAATCAAAAACATACCCTACCATTCTGGAATGACACGCCTTTCCGTGACACTGCCGGTATCCCGGAGCTTCCTGACATAGTCGACCGGATTAATAGCTTGTCCGCCCCATGCATTTTCATCAAAAGGGAAATCTTTGAACGGACCGGTAAAAGGGCCTGTGAAAGGCTCTTCTTCCTTGGTGAAGCTCAGGTACAGCCGGCCGTCTTCCTCTTCCAGGGAGACGGAACTGTTGTCATCGGCCCCGTATTTCTTGAGAATCTTGGCGGGAATCACAATCCCCCGGCTGTTTCCGATACGGATCAGTTTGGTTCTCATAGCGTAATCGTTAGCTATGGCAAAGATAGAAAAGTTATTACGTATATCCAAATTTGTAATAACTTCCAGCGGAAGGATTTTACTGCTCATATCAGCTCCAGCACCAGGTCCACGTCGCCGAAGGAGGCTGTCTGGCCCTTGAACTTCTCAATGTATGCGTGGGACAAGGAGCCCCGCCAGACAATGTCGTCCCGGGAATTGAGAGGGATTTCCAGATCGAAGCCGTACTGCTTGGAATTGTATTTTCCCTGGGCGGAGCACTTCCAGGTGGTACGGGTTCCACCGTCATCCTCCACAATCATGAAGGCACAGCTGGTGAGCTGGGAAGTCCATTCCGAAACAAGTACCGTATTCAGGGACAGTTCCTCTCCCACGTCCTTCCTGCGGACTACCACCATGAAATCCGTTATGCTGGGCTCATAGAGCCGGAGTTCCGCCTCCGTGGCCGCATGGAAATCCTCAACCGAGCCTATCTTTACAAAGAACTCGGCCCCGCCGCAGAACCAGCTGTCCAGTTGGCGTTTGGCTTTGAAGGAGCGGAGAATGAGCGTTTGGGTATCTTCACCGCTTTTGACCACCAGGCCTCCGCCTCCCTGCCCCCAGGAAGGGTCTTCGCGCCGCATCATCTCCAGGGTCTTGTGCTGCGCATCGGCATTGCGGTTCACTACCCACACGGGTTGCTCCTGCGCCATCTGTTCATCTACCAGAACTCTCTTTACGCTCCCGTCGGCCTGAAAGGCATACCCCTCGTTTTGCAGGGCATTGTCTCCCGGGTCGAAGGTGATTACGGGCAAACTTGCCCCGTCCCATCCTTCCGAATAGGGCCAGTAAATCTGGACGTCGGAGGACGCCAGGGAATCCAGCCAGGCCAGGGCGTCCGCACCTTCCGCCTTGGTGGCGAAACGTTCCTGGATGGCCCTGGAAAGCAAGTTCCTCAGCGGCGTCCCGTATCGGTCACCCGCCTTGGTATCGGCCTCACCGCCCACCCCCGTCCCCGGAGAGGAAAACAGGTCCCGCATCCGGTATTCTTCGTCGTATCCGTTGTTGGCCGATGAAGATGCGGCATCCAGGACTTCCTCCATCTGGGCCGTCCCCAACGGCACGGAAGAAAGCAGCCGGGCCACTTCTTCCAGGGTGATGAAAGAGTTGTCCTGTGAAATAACGTGGGTTTCCCTGTCATCATCCAAGGGTTCGCAGGCCCACATGCCCGCCAGCAGGACACAAGCCGTGCCCAAAATCACTATTCCGTACTTCATTGCAATCTTTCCGGCCTTAGTGCCGGACTCCTTGCTGCAAAGTACCAAAAACTTATCCGTGTTATCAAAAATAACACGGATAAGTTGCAAAATCGGCCTTGGAGGCCCGTAGAAGGCATGTTGCGGGTAGCGGTTTGAAAGTTTTTTACATCAAAAAACTTTCACGGGAAGACAAAAAAGGGCGCTCCCGGAAGGAACGCCCTTTACAGTTTGAAGGAATTGCCTACAGAGCCTTGAGCTGAGCGGCAGCCTGGGCGCCATACTTGGCGTCTCCGGTGAGCTTGTTGTAATACTCCTTGGCGGTAGCCTTGTCGCCAGCCTTCTGGGCGGTTGCGGCGATGGTGAACATGATGTCGGCCGCATCCTTGGCGTTAGGGCTCACTTCCAGATACTTCTTATAGGAAGCAATGGCATCCTTGCTCTTGCCGGCCTGGGTTTGGGCGCTGGCCATGAGCTTATAGGCGTTGGCGCTCTCCACATAGCTGTTGGACTTCTCCAGGGCAGCGATGGCATCGGCGAACTTCTTCTCCTTAAGGAAAGACTGGCCTTCCTTGAGGTAAGCGGTGCTCAGAAGCTTTTTGGCCTGATCGGCCTTGCCGAATTCGGCAGCCTTCTCCAGGGCCTCGGTAGCTGCGGCAAGGTCATTGTTCTGCATCTGGGCCTGACCCAGCAGCAGGAATGCCTGGCCATCTTCCGGGGTGAGGGCGACCACTTCCTTGAAAGCGGCGGCGGCACCGGCAAAATCTTTCTCCTTGAGCAGGGTGGAACCCTTGCGCAGATACACGTTGGGGACCAGGGCGGCGGCATCGGCAACAATCTCATCCTTACCGTAATCCTTGGCTACGGACTGGGCCTCTGCCAGGGAGGCGATGGCCTTGTCATAATCGGCCTCGTTAATCTGTTCCTTGGCAATGGACAGGAGGGTATTGGGGATGATGTCCTTGCACTTGTCGATCATCTCGGCGGCCTCGTCACCTTCACAAGCCTCAAACTGGGTGAGGGCGCTGCGGAACTGGGCGAGAGCTTCTACTTTGTTGCCACCTTCCAGGGCAGTAGCACCTGCGTTGAACACATCGATGGCTGCATTGAAATCCTGGGCCGAAGCCAAAGCGGCAAAGCCGAGAGCGACAAAAACTACTAATAATCTTTTCATTTCTAGTTTATCTTTAAGTTACACTAACTCTTGCACTCAATTTGCAAAAATAGCAAAATATGTTTTATTTTTGCATAAAAGTTCTGTTAAAATGACCTTTAAGGCCCTAAAACATCTGCTTTTTGCGACTGCCTGCCTGTTTCTCTCAAGAAGTATGCCAGCACAGACGCTCCCTCAGCTTCCCGCCGATGCCAACATCCGGCAGGGCCGGCTGGGGTGCGGGGCCGCTTATTATATGGTGGTGAATCCTGCCGAAAAAGGGTACACCTATGTGGCTGTGGTACAGATGGACAGCATTACGTCCCAAAAGCGGGAGCAGCTGGACCAGGCTTTCCTTTCCCGGATGGGCATCCTGCCCGGCAGACAGGGGTTCCTCTCCCAGGAAGAAGGGAACACCTATTACCGTTTCCCCCGGATTCCGGCTTTCCGGACCAACGTCCTGGACTCCACCCTGCTTCATACCTTCGCCCAGATGGCCCTGAGCCAGGAGCCGCAGGCCATCGTGGTAAGCGGAGATATAGACCCGGTGGACCTCAAAAAAAAGATGGATATCTTCTCCATGCTGGTTCCACGGCTCCGGGAAACGCCGGATCAAAGCTCCTACAGCTGGTCGCCAAGAAATCCCGACATATTCTTACACAAAGGGAAAATCGCCTCCACCAGTGTATCCTATGCATCGGCCCGGATTCCGCGGGAACAGATGAACACGGCTCAGGCCCTGGTCACGGATATGTTCCGGCGGGAGTTTGAGACCGTGCTCCGGCACAGGCTGGAGAAGAACCTGAAAGAAGAGGAGTTGCCCTGGACGGAAATCCGCTTTATCCATACGGACAGCAACGCCACCGCCGGGGACGAACAATACGGCGTACAGATCCTTACGGCACCGGAGCATCTGCCTGCCGCCAACTGGGTGCTTTCCCGCACGCTGGGAGAATGGGAGCGCTTCGGCGTTCCGGTGCAGGAGTTCCTGGATGCCAAGGATGCCCTGGAGCCCCGGATCCTGCAAAAGGGCAAAGCAACGCCGTCCAACGAGGAATATCTGGAACGCTGCATGGCCCATTTCCTATATGGGAGCACGCTGGTTCCCTTCTCGGAAGAGGCCAGGCTGTTCACCCGCAAGAACATTCCCGGGGAAATGGAGGCGCAACTTTTCAACAGCTTCTCATCGGCCCTGCTGCAGCAGCTGACCAACCTCACGCTTTCCTATACGGCCGCTCCGGACTCGTTGAGCAGCCTCGAAGCCCTGTTCCGCTACAACCTGGGCTGGCTCTACGGATGGGCTTCGCCGGAAGAAAAAGACTATTCCTGGCATCGGGCCGATACGGCCGGCCTGGAGCCGGCCAGCGCCCGGGTACGGATAAGCGCCGAGAAGCCGGAATCCGTCACCGGCGGCACCCTGTGGACCTTTTCCAACGGCATCCGCGTCGCTTATAAGCAGATAAAAGGAGCGGACAGCTTCCACTATGCCCTTCAGCTGAACGGGGGCCTTTCCCAGATCCAAGACCTCAAGGAGGGGGAAGGCGGCTATATCCCGGAAGTGCTTTCCCTTTACAATACCGGCGGCATGCAGGCATCGGCCTTCCGGGACTGCCTGGCCTCCAACGGCGTGGAAATGAAGGCCCGTGCCGACCTTAACAGCCTGTACATCCAGGGCAGCGCCCCGTCCGACAGGCTCACCTTCCTACTCAAGGCCCTTATCTCCCTGTCCAACGACCGCTTCCTGAACAACGCCGATGCACAGGCCTTTATCCGTAGTGGAAAAGCCGGCAGGCAGGCCGTCCCGGACAGGATGGACGCCCTCCTCTCCCCCCACTACCAGTATACTTCCGGGAAACTTCCGGAGGCCCTTTCCCTTGAAACGGTAAACAAGGCGGGCCGCTATTTCCAGGAGCGCTTTTCGCAGGTGAACGACGGCATCCTGCTGCTCTCCGGCGGCATGGATCCCGATGCCGTCAAGAAAATCCTGCTCCGCTATATGGGCAGTTTCCGCACGGGCAAGAATGCATCGGCCTCCCGCCGGCAGGTCCATTTCCGCACCCTCTCCGGCGTTACCACCTATGCCGAAGACGGGCCGGACCAGGGCCTGTACGTGCTCATGGATGCGGACACCCCCATTACCGCCCTCAACTATCCCGCCCTGCTCATAGCCGCCGAAGCCGTGCGCAGTGAACTGGCCTCCCATCTGGCCGATGCCGGTCTCACGGTTACGGTGGAGCCCCGCTTTATCACCTATCCCCAGGAACGGCTGCGGCTCTTTATCCAATGCCGCACCGTAGAGCGGAAGGATCCCACCCCGGCTCTTCCTGCCGTAAGGAACGCCCTCCGGAGCCTGGCCTCCCACTCCGTTGACTCCAAAGACCTGAACGCCTGGAAACAATTGGTCACCAGCCAGATGCAAAGCCAGCTATCCACCCCGGAAGGGAACATAAAAACCCTCCTGGCCCGTTACGGGGCAGGGAAAGACCTGAGTTCCCATTACAAAGAAAACGTCAATGGCGTCACGGCCGACAGGGTGAATGAGATGCTTAAAGCCCTTGCCGGCGGCGGGCGTATAGAATACATTGTCCCATGAGCAGTCACGGCACCCTTATAGAAATTGGTGATATCCTGGTTTCGGAAGATGTGGTCCTGGAGTTTTTTGCCTGTGATTACCCCGTATGCAAGGGCTGCTGCTGCATTATCGGGGACAGCGGAGCGCCGCTCAAGGAAGAGGAACTGGAGCCGCTGGAGGCCAATTACGATAGTTATTCACCGCTGATGCGCCCCCAGGGAAGGGCGGCGGTAGAGGCCAAAGGTTTCTTTGAGATTGACCGGGACGGAGATCTGGTAACACCCGTTGTGCCCGGCAGCGAGGAATGTGCCTATTGCCACTTTGACCAGTCCGGGAATTGCTTCTGTGCCATTGAACGGCAGTTCTGCAAGGGACTTTCCACTTTCCGCAAGCCCATCTCCTGCTCCCTTTACCCCATCCGTGTGGTGGAACTGGGCGGAGGCCGGCTGGGCCTGAACCTGCACCGCTGGCACATCTGCAAAGATGCTTACGAAAAGGGCAAAAAAGAAGGGGTCCGCGTCTATGAATTCTTACGCGAACCCCTTGTAGAGGCTTTTGGAGAAGAGTTTTACTCGGCCTTGTCGGCTGCGGCCAAAATGCTCATCGCCGCTTCGTAATCGCTCTCGTTCACCTTTACTTCAATACCCTTGGCAAAGCCCAGGGACGGATAGGAAGAATCGGCGCCGAACACGCCGGCCGGGATACCGTTCTCTCCCAACATGGTTACACACATTTCGGCCTGCACCCGCTCGTTGAAGGTGGCTACCGTCTTGAATTTTTGCGTATCAGTTGTCATTGTAGTTGATTTTATGGTCTATGGACGCCACCACCCGGGCCAGGTCCCGGATAAGGCCTTCGGCCTCAAAACCTCCCAAGACGGGCGTGATGGTAACGGCGTCTTCAAATAGTCTGAATAATCTGGCCACGGGGGATTTAAGGCAGAAGCGGTATTCCCCCTCCTTCTCCGAAACCAGCTTGTATCCCCGCACATCCATAGCGTCCAGGATGGATTGCCGGTGTTCGGCCGGCTCTCCGGCAGCCCGAATCCTGCGCTTTCCATAACCGAAGAAAGGGTATGCAAAGCTCATCACCAGAAAGATGGCGGCAATATAGCCGATGGAGGTCCAGCCCTTCTGGAAGGCCACAGCCACATCCTTGGATACCATGCCGGTGAGCATGAGCGCGCCGATGATTAGCACAAACAGGATGCAGATCTGGAGGAAATATTTGAGGGCTCTTCTAAGGTATTTCATTATATCAATTCTCTGATAATCTCATCGGAAACGAAGAAATGGTCTTCCGGAATGCGGTAACGGCGCCCTACCCGCTGCAGGGCTCCGGCCTTTTCCAGGCGGTCGATATCCTCTTCGCGGCAGTTCCCGTGCAGGAAATCCGTATCCACGCCGCGGGACGTACGGAGGGCCAGCATGAGGGTTTCCACTTTTTCATCCTCCACGGACAGGGCCTCTTCCGTATGCTTGTAATCTATAAGCGTAGACTCGTTCCAGCCCCTGCATCGGCCGGTAAAGGAATGGGCGGCAGGTCCCAGGCCCACATAGGGCCTCCGGGCCCAATAACCGCCGTTGTGGACCGCCTCAAAACCGGGCTTGGCGAAATTGGAAATCTCGTAATGGGAATAACCCGCATCCGAAAGTTTCCGGCAAAGGATGTTGTACTGATGGCGGCAATATTCGTCCGATGCCTCCTCGTATTCCCCTGCCTCCAGCCGGTGTGCCAGCACGTTATCCCCCTCCACGGTGAGCTGGTAGCAGGAGATGTGCTCCGGCTTAAGGGAAACAGCCTTGTCTATGGTGGCCTCCCACACGCTGTCCGACAGATTGGACAGGCCGAAGATGAGGTCCAGGCTCACGTTCTCCATGCCCGCCTCCCGCACCAGGCGGAAAGCTTCTTCGGCCCGGGCCGCATCGTGCCTGCGGTTCATCCATCGGAGCAGTTCATCGTCGAACGACTGGACGCCGATGCTGATACGGTTCACACCAAGCGCCTTGAGGCTTTGCACGTACGGAAGGCCCTTTTCCACTATATCCTCCGGATTCACTTCCATGGTGAATTCCGTATACGGGCCGCCCTGTCCGCATTCCTCCAAGGCAAGCAGGATGCGCGTCAGGCAGGAAAGCGGCAGCTGGGAAGGTGTGCCTCCGCCGAAGTACAGGGTCCGGAGGCTGCCGTCCATCTCCCCGGCCCGGCGGCGGATTTCCGCACAGACCTGGTCTGTATAGGGGCCGAAGAGACTGTCTTCCGCGATTTCCGAATAGAAGTCGCAGTACGTGCAGAAACTTTTGCAGAAAGGGACGTGGATGTAGATCATACTACCTTAACAGGCATTCTGCGCGGCCCAGCAGGCCTTTTTCCGTATAAGCTTCCAGGGTGTAGATGCCCTTGACGAATTCTCCCGTATCGTTGATGTAGATGGAGAGGTCCACCTCCGCACCTTCATAGTCTACCTCGCGGGAAGCCGTAGCCTGCATGGCCACACCGTTCACCACGAACTCTCCGGACTCGTTGTTCATGAGCAGGATGCCTTCCGGATCCTTCACACGCACATATACCCGCACCGGCCCCCTTTCGGCCAGGGAATTCTCCAGCAGGGAGAGATTGGCCATCATATACTTCACGCGGCTGTGGCGGTCTCCCGCCCTGTCGTTGCTGTAAAGGGCGACGAGGGATATGCCCCTGGCCTTGAGCACCTTGCCGGCATTCACCTGTTCCGACAGGTTGCTAACCTGCTGGGTGAGCTCTTCGTTGGCCCGGCGGCTCTCCGCGGCTTCCCGGCGTGCGGCGGCGGCATCGGCCGTGAGCTGCTTGTTGAGGGTATTGAGCGAGTCTATCTGGACAATGTAGCCCTTCATGATGCTGCGAAGGGTGCCCAATTCTTTCTCGTACTGACGGATTTTGGCGCGATTGGTGGCTTCCGTCTTGTTAAGCTTCTCTATGAGGAGGGCCACCTGCTCCCGGGAGGTGTCCAGCTGGTGGTTGATGGATTCGTAGTCCGAGCTGAGGTTCTCGAAATCCGACTGCAGGGCCACCATCTGCTGGGCCAGTTCCTGCTTCTCTCCTTCCAACTGGTTAACCAGGCCGTTACGCTGGTACAGCATATAACCCAGACCGCAGGCCAGGGCCGCCGCAACGCAACAAAGCACTATCAGAGTGGTGCGCAGACCGCCTTTTTCCTTCCTTTCACGCTCTTGGCGTTCTATTCTCTCGAGGGGATCTTCTGTCATAATCAAAGTGGTTTTAATATTATTGCAAATATAGCTATATTTGTACAAATATCGTACTACAACTCTTGCTATGGACAATATCTTTTCCGCCAGGGTGGAAGCCGTGCGTTCCCTCATGCAAAGCAACGGCTGGGATATCCTTATCCTCACGGGGAGTGACCCGCATGCCAGTGAATATCCGGCTCCCCGCTGGCAGCAGGTGTGCTGGGTATCCGGCTTCACGGGAGAGGCGGGAGACCTGGTAATCACCCGGGATCACGCCGGCCTGTGGACGGACACCCGGTATTTCATCCAGGCCAGGCACCAGTTGGACGGGACCGGCATCCAGCTGCACAAGATGCGCGTTCCGGAGCAGGTTCCCATCCCGGAATGGATAGCTTCCCTGGGCATGGAGGCTCCGGTAATCGCCATTGACGGACTCTGCCAGGGCGTAGAGGCGGTAAGGGCCCTGCAGGAAGCGGTTCCATCGGCCTCCATCCAGGCCGTTCCGGATATCCTGTCCCCGCTCTGGGAGGACAGGCCTGCCATTCCCGTCTCCCCCATCATCACCCTGGGCGAAGACCTGGTGGGAGAGTCCCGGGAGGCCAAACTTCACTGGCTCCGGAAATGGATGATCCTCAAAGAAGTGGATGCCATCCTGCTCTCCTCCCTGGACGAGATTGCCTGGCTGCTGAACGTCCGCGGATCGGACATAGACTATAATCCGCTGGTAATCTCCTACCTGCTGGTGACCATGGAACAGGCGTACTGGTTTGTCCGGAAGGATGAATCGGCCGATATGGACGAAGAGACGATGGCCAGTTTCGGCGAACTGCAGTCGGACGAGGTAACCATCTGCAATTATGAGGAGGTGGACCTGGCCCTGTCCACCTTCGTAATGGAGGACGTGGACCGTATCTATATAGACCCCGCCACGCTGAATATCCGGATCCGCGAGACCCTGGACGAAAGCGACTACAATGTTCTGGAAGGCCCCTCGCCCGTCCCGCTTAAGAAGGCGGTGAAGAATACCGTGGAGATTGACGGTATGCGGGAAGCCCATCTGGAAGACGGTCTGGCCATGGAGCAGTTCCTGTACTGGCTGGAGCAGCACGCCGGACAGGTGAACGAATGGGAAGCCGCCTGCGAACTGGGCCGATTACGTTCCCGGATCCCCGGTTACCGGGGCGACAGCTTTGAAACCATATCGGCCTATGGGCCTTCGGCTGCCCTGCCGCACTATGTCACGCCCCGGGAGGGTTCCGCCCTGCTGGAGCCGCGCGGGCTTTATCTGGTAGATTCCGGCGGACAGTATCTCTTCGGCACCACGGACATTACCCGCACCGTGCCCCTGGGTCCCTGCACGGCCCTGGAAGTGGAAGACTACACGCTGGTTCTCCGCGGACACATAGACCTGGCCATGGCCGTCTTTCCGCGCGGGACTGCCGGCTGCCAGATAGACGCCCTGGCCCGCGAACCGCTCTGGAGGGCCCGCCGTAACTTCGGCCACGGGACCGGCCACGGCGTGGGTTTCTTCCTGGGCGTGCATGAAGGCCCGCAGGACATCCGGCAGAACTTCAACCGCCAGCCGCTGGAGCCCGGCATGATCTCCTCCGACGAACCCGGCCTCTACCGGGAAGGCATGCACGGTGTGCGCCACGAAAACCTGCTCCTGTGCCGTCCCGTAGGAGACAACGAGTTTGGCTCCTGGCTGGGCTTCGAGACCCTGACGCTCTGTCACTACGACACTTCCTGCCTGGACGTCTCCCTTCTCACGGCCGATGAGCGGGACTGGCTCAACAGCTACAACGAACGCGTCTTCAGGGAACTCTCTCCCCGCCTCCCGGCAGAAGTCGCTGCCTGGCTGCGGGACAAGACCAGACCGGTGTAACGGAGACTGCCGCTGCCCCCCCCCGCGCGCCTCTCGCGCGCCGTGAAACGGAAGCAATTTAATATCAGATATTTACGCAAAGATGTCTAGGACAATAATCCCAGACATCTTTGCATATCGTCCTCACAATCAGTTGTTTCCATTCTACGCTCTCTATAATAATCTACTCATCATTCAACTAAGCCAATTCTGCCGTATCCATTTTGCTTTATATTCTCCTAATCAATTAGCAATTAACAACTTATATAAAAATGTAAAGTAAACGTTTCTTCTTCTTTTTTTCGGATAATAATCCCGACATTTGCGGCGGGCACCCCTATCAGCCCAAACTAATCATTTGCACGCAATGAAGAGTCGGGATTTCGCCAGAGACATACTCACCCACTGTTATCAAAGGACCGCCGATAACGGCATTCTGTTCTATTCCTATAGTGATTATTTGGAGTACTTTACCCTGTATTGTATCCTGGCGAGGAAATATGGTATCCGGGTATGGGAAATATGCCTGATGCCGGATCATGTCCATGACGCCATATCATCCCGGACGAGGAATCAGCGAAAGGATTTCAAATGGGAATTCAACACCCGGTTCTCCCAGCAGTATAACAAACGATGCGGGTTGAGCGGTCCTCTGCTGGAGAGCCCTTATGGCAGGGCTGTGAAAAATGGGGCAAAGAAAGCGCGGACTAACATCATCTACATCGCCAACAATCCGGTAGAGAGACAGTTGGTTTCCAAGGCCGAGGAGTACCGCTGGAACTTCCTGGCGTATGCAGAAAGTGACCATCCGTTCTCAGAGAAACTGGTTCTCCGGAGAGCCCGCCTGCCTCTGCAACGGGCCGTCAAGGAAGTGAAGTCGCAATATAAGAAGGGTAACCCTCTCAATTATACCATGTTACAAAGAATGTTCAGCAAACTGAACAGAAAGGAATGTCAGCAATTGACAGACTTTATTGTAAGCACATACAATGTTATAGACTATTCCGGAGTATTGGAACTGTTTGATGGCAGCTACGGGGCGCTCCTTACGGCCGCACATTCTACAACCGGCAGTGAGTACGACATTAATGAATCCTTCCTGGGAAAGACCGACAAACCTTTTGCCACCATGAGCCGGATCCTGCTGGAAGAGGCGCATCTGGAAGATATTCACGACTTTCTTTCCTGGACTCCGTCGCAGCGGTATGAATTATTTCTCCTTCTACGCAAGCACATGGATGTAATGGGAGAACAAATAGCCAAATTTTTGCACCTAAAGATAAAGAAAGAGGTGGACAGGACAGCTCCTCTATTTTGGCCGTTGAATGGAAACGATTGATTATCGGCCGATTATGCAAATCCGCCTGGCTTATAATTCCAGGCGGATTTGCGTAAGTGATTGATTTTTAGTCGATTCTGTTCAACGGTCTCAGGGAACAAGCGGGAGTCTGCCCCGGCAGCTACTGCTGGAAATTGCGGCTGGCGAAGGGTAGGGCCGTGTAAAGGGCCGTGTGCCAGTACTCCCAGGTGTGGGCGCCGTCGCGGACGCGGAGTTCGCACGGGACGCCAGCCGAGCGCATCTTCTGCTGCAGTTCCACCGACAGGGGCATCAGGTTGTCGTCGTCTCCGCAGTCCAGGAACCATTTCACCGTTTTGAGCCGGCCGATGGTGGCCTCATCGGCCTTGTCCATAAAGTCCAGGGCCGAATGCTCTCGCACTGACTGGTCCGTTATGGCCAGCTTGCTGCCGGGCATATCCGAACCGCGCACCTCCCGGTGCTTGTTGTCCAGCCAGGCGCTCATTCCGTAAGAGCTGGAGAAGAGGTCCGGATGGCGCTGGGCATAGACTATGCTGCCGCCGCCGCCCATGGAAAGGCCCATTACGGCCCGCCGGCCCTTGCTGCCGCCGCAGTTGTACTTGCGCTCCACCGCGGGCAGGAATTCCTGGAAGAAGAAGTCTTCGTACGGCCAGTCCGGCATATTGAAATAACCGTTCTGATAATGGTGAACGTCAAAGTCTCCGGCATTGGGCATTACAATGACCATCTGGCAGGCCTCCCCGTTGGCCATCAGGGGATCCACTACGGCTTTCATATTTCCCTGGCGCATCCAGTCCGAATATCGGCCGTACAACCCGTGCAGCAGGTACACCACCGGGTATTCCCTGGCGGCATCATATCCGTCGGGCAGGTACACGTTATACTTTTGGACGCAGTTCAGTTTGGCACTGAACAGGCTGTCCGTAACGATCCGGCTCTGTGCACCGGCCGCCAGCGCGGCCGCCAGGCACAGGCAAGTGAGGAGGATTTTCTTCATAACGGAATGCTTCTGGAGGATCTACGGATGCACAAGCGTACCCACTTTCTCGCCGGAAAGCAGTTTGGTGAGGTTGCCGCTCTGGTTCATATCAAAGACGATGATGGGCATATGGCCATCGCTGCACAGGGCGTAGGCCGTCTGGTCCATCACCTTGAGGTGCTTGGAGATGGCTTCGTCGAAGGTGAGCTCATCGTACTTGACGGCCGATGGATCCTTTTCCGGATCGGCGGTGTACACACCGTCCACGCGGGTACCTTTGAGGAGGGCGTCCGCGCCGATTTCCAGGGCGCGCAGGGCCGCACCGCTGTCCGTGGTGAAGAAGGGGTTGCCGGTACCGCCGGCGATGAGGGCTACGCCACCGCGCTCCAGCACCTTCACTGCATCGTCCCGCATATAATACTTGGCCACGGGTTCCATAGGAGTTGCCGTAAACACCTGGGCCTCAACGCCTTCTTCTTTAATGAACATAGAGAGGGCCAGCGAGTTGATGACGGTGGCCAGCATACCCATCTTGTCTCCGTCCACCCGGTCGAAACCCTTGCCCACGCCTTGCAGGCCGCGGAAAATGTTACCGCCGCCGTTTACGATGGCTACCTGCAGGCCGGCCTTGGCCGCCGCGGCTATTTCCTTTGCATATTTTTCCAGCCAGGCCGTATCCAGGCCCTTTCCGGCGGGGCCGCCCAGGCTCTCGCCGCTCAATTTCAAAAGTACGCGTTTATACATAGTGGAAGTTTAATTCTCTAACAAAAGTATCGAAATATTGGGAAACTTCCAAGAAAGATTCCTATATTTGCATACTAGACTATTAATAGAATAATTATAATGGCTAATTTCCTAACCTCCTCCATCGGCAAGAAGTTCATCCAGAGCGTCAGCGGCGCTTTCCTTGTCATCTTCCTGCTCCTGCACGGTACCATTAATTTCTTCTCCGTCCTGGACTCCCTGGCCGGACGTTTCGGCAAAGTAGCGGCCGACGCCCACCCCTATACCCACGGGGACGGCTGGTTCCAGCTGGGCTGCGACTTCATGTCCTCCCCCGTCATCAAGATCATGGTTCCCATCCTGGCCCTGGGCTTTGTCATCCACATCGTGTATGGTATCTGGCTCAGCTATGAGAATATCAAAAAGCGCGGTGGTTACAAGCGCTACGAGGTAGCTTCCAAGGCCAAGAACGACAGCTGGAGCGCCAAGAACATGGCCGTCCTGGGCATCATCGTCCTGGGCTTCCTCTGCTTCCACCTCACCCACTTCTGGGCCAAGATGCAGCTGCAGGAATTCATGGGTGCAGAGGCCGAGAATCCGTACTACCTGCTCCTGGCCACCTTCCGCAACTGGTGGATAGTAGCCCTTTATATCGTATGGTTCGTAGCCATCTGGCTGCACCTCAACCACGGTTTCTGGAGCATGTTCCAGACCATCGGCTGGAATAACAAGAAGTGGCTCAAGCGCCTTAAGGTTATCGGCACCATCGTGGCAACCATCATCATCCTGCTGTTCGTGTGCACCGCCATCAACGCCTTCGTGGAAGCCAACTTCACCACGGCATCGGCCCAGTACACCCAGGATCTGATTGCCCGTTTTTAAAATTTTTTGAAATTTTTTAGTTTTTTCTTGCATTTTAAATTTCTAATGCACATCTTTGCAACAGCATGAGAAAGAACAATAATAACTGGTGGCGCACTTACAGCTCAATCCTGTAAGTCGCTTTGCCGTAGTTATAAGTATAGATAAGGCCTGCTGACTTACAGCGGGCCTTTTTTTGCGCCCTGCATTTAAACAAGAAACAATATCATTATTAAAAACAATTTAACAATAACAGTTATGAGACAGAAAAAGTACTTGCTCCCGGAGAGCGAAATCCCCACCCACTTCTTCAACATTCAGGCAGTCATGCCCAACAAGCCCCTGCCCTTCCTGCACCCTGCCACCAAGCAGCCCCTGAAGCCGGAAGACCTTTACCCCATCTTCTGCAAGGCCTGTGCAGACCAGGAACTGAACCAGACCGATGAGTGGATCCCCATCCCGGAGCCCATCCGCGAGCAGTACGCAGCCTACCGTTGCACTCCCCTTGTACGTGCCTATGAGTTGGAGGAAGCCCTGGGTACCCCCGCCCACATCTATTTCAAGAACGAGAGCGTGAGCCCGGCCGGCAGCCACAAGCTGAACTCCGCCATCGCCCAGGCCTACTATGCCAAGGAGCAGGGCATCACCAACCTCACCACCGAGACCGGCGCCGGCCAGTGGGGCGGTGCACTCAGCTATGCCACCAAGAAATTCGGCATAGACTGCGCTGTGTATATGGTAAAGGTAAGTTATGAGCAGAAGCCTTATCGCCGCAGCATCATGCAGACCTTCGGCGCCGCCATTACTCCTTCTCCTTCCATGAGCACCCGCGCCGGCAAGGATATCATTACCCGCAACCCCAACGACCAGGGTTCCCTGGGCTGCGCCATTTCGGAGGCTATCGAGCTGGCCGTAAGCACGCCCAACTGCAAATATGCCCTGGGTTCCGTGCTCAACCACGTGTGCCTGCACCAGAGCGTCATCGGCCTGGAGGCCGAAAAGCAGATGGAAATGACCGGCGAATATCCGGACATCGTGATTGCCTGCTTCGGCGGCGGTTCCAATTTCTCCGGTATTGCCTACCCCTTCATGCGCCACAATATCCAGGACGGCAAGAAGACCCGTTTCATCGCGGCGGAACCCTGCTCCTGCCCCAAGCTCACCAAGGGTAAATTTGAATACGACTTTGGCGACGAGGCCGGCATGACCCCGCTCCTGCCCATGTACACCCTGGGCCACACCTTCAAGCCCGCTTCCATCCATGCCGGCGGCCTCCGTTATCACGGTGCCGGCGTCATCCTGAGCCAGCTCATGAAGGACGGATTCATGGAGGCTGTGGATATCGAGCAGAAAGATTCCTTCGCCGCCGGCGTGCTGTTCGCCCGCACGGAAGGCATCATCCCCGCTCCGGAAAGCTGCCACGCCATTGCCGCCACCATCCAGGAGGCCCTCAAGTGCAAGGAAACCGGTGAGGCCAAGACCATCCTCTTCAACCTCTCCGGCCATGGCTTTGTGGATATGGCCGCCTACGACAGCTACTTCTCCGGCGAAATGCAGAACTACCACGTCTCCGACGAGGAGCTGGCCAAGTTCATCGCCAGCGCCGATGCGCTGAACAAGTAATCAGTCTACTATAATCAGGGCCGATGAGGGGTGCGAGAAGTGCAGGGACACGATGGGGTCTGTGGTGCGGTTGAGGGTGGCTTTCCACCAGGCGTCAAAGACCACATCGTCCAAGGGCCACTGAAGGCCGGTAGAAGTAATACGTAAAGAATTATCGGCAGAGAAAATGGATATCCTGCGGCCTTCTCCCAAATGGAGGTCGCAGGAATCTGTTATGGCAAAGGCGGTTCCATAGTCGGATACGGCCGATACCCGGCGCCCGCCCAGCTCGAACATCCGCGTGTACTCCATGAGCAGTCCCAGGTTGCCGATGGTGTGGTCTTCCCGGAGGCCGGTGGCACCCAGGATAGTGATGTCCATGGCTTCCGGGTAATGCTCCAGCACATAGCGCATGGCCTTGGTCTGGTCGTTGGTATCCTGTTCCTCCACTTTTACCAGCTGCGGTGCAAAACGATCCTGCAGCTCCTTTGAAAGGGAATCCATGTCGCCGATTATCACCGCCGGGCGGGCCGATGGATTGTGCGAAAGGAGTTTCTCCAGCGCCCCGTCGCAGCACACCACCCCATCGGCCGAATCCAGCAGATACAGCGGATACGGTTCCGTAGGGAAAGCCCCGTTACATAATATGACGATGTTATTCATCTTCCTTGGGGGCTGCTTTGGCGATTTCGGCCTTGGAAGTGCCCTGAGTGGCCACATATGCCGTGGGATTGCGGAAGCCCAGCAGGAAAGACTTCACGTCCATACGCTTCTTGCCCGCCAGCTGCAGGTCCGTTATGGCGATAGCGCCATCGGCCGTAGCAATGGCAAAATACGTCTTGCCGTCACTCAACACAGTACCCGGCTCCGCCTTAGGCAGGTCGTAGCGCATCTCGCCGAAATACACCTTCAATTGCATACCGGCAGGGGATACCCTTTCCGTAGCATTGACCTTATTATTAGCGGCGGAAGGTGTTACGCTTTCCGTAGCATCGGCCTTATTATTCGCGGAGGAAAGCGTAATACCTTCCGCCATACTAGATTTCGGCACAAGCTCCGTGAATGCGCAGGGATACGGGGAAAGGCCGCGGATCAGGTTATAGATGTGGCGGGTGGTGTCCCTCCAGTCTATATGCTGAAGTTCCCGGGTGAGCTTGGGTGCGGGATGGAGCAGTTCCGAGCCCTGGATGAAGCTTCTCTGCACACGCAGTTCCACATTGTCCTGGACCAGTCCTTCCACCGTTTCCAGCACCAGCTGCGAACCCAGTTCCATCAGCTTGTCGTGGAGGGTGCCCGCCGTGTCCGTGGGTTCTATCCGGCATTCCGAACGGAGGATGATTCCGCCCGTATCAATCTTCTTGTCAATCATGAAGGTGGTGACGCCGGTGATATTCTCCCCGTTGATCACGGCCCAGTTGATGGGAGCGGCGCCGCGGTACTGCGGCAGCAGGGCGGCGTGCAGGTTGAAGGTGCCGCGCTTGGGCATGCTCCAGACCACCTCCGGAAGCATCCGGAAGCCCACCACCACAAACAGGTCGGCCTTCCAGCCGATCAGGTCCATCAGGAACTGCTCGTCCTTGAGTTTCTCCGGCTGCAGCAGCGGCAGGCCCTTCTCCACGGCATATCTCTTTACGGCGCTCTCGTTCATCTTGAGGCCGCGGCCGGAAGGTTTGTCGGGAACGGTGACCACACCCACCACCTTGTAGCCGTTCCGGATGAGGGCGTCCAGCGGGCCCACGGAGAATTCCGGGGTACCCATGTAAACGATTCTGGTTTTACGGAACATACGGAAGAATTTACTCTTGACCCGGCGGAAACCGCTCTTGAACAGGTCCACATTGAAAACGCTGGAGTCCTGAACCGCCTTCACCGTAAGGAAGACACCTATGGGCGCCAGCACAAAGGCCGATGCAAACTTGCCGATAAAGGCCGTTGTGGCACCATTATTAGCCAGGCGCTCTCCCATGATATCCACCACCCAATAAAGAATGAAGAACAGCATGGAAATAACCGCCGGTGTGCCCAGGCCACCCTTTTTGATGATGGCGCCGATGGGCGCGCCGATAAAGAACAGCAGCAGGCAGGCCAGCGCCTGGGCGAATTTCTTCCAGATTTCCACATCTGTCCTGTAAATCAGATGGATGTAATCACGAGACTCCATTATCTGGTTACGGGCAATCTGCTCATACAAGGCAGCGTCCTTTTCGGCATTGTCATAGGCGGTGCGCTTGTCCCGGGGCGTCTTCCACTGGGAATCCCCAAGCGGCTCCATGACCCCCTTCCCGGCCTTCTCCCGCCAGGTGGTATCCAGTTGACGGCGATAGTCCAGGCCGGTGGAATTGAGGAACTGATAGACACGTTTCTTAAGCCCCTCGTCATTCAGGCGGGACAGGGAATCCCGGCCGTGACGCAGGTCCCGGAGCCTCATGGACCTTACCTGCTCGCCGAAACGGGCCGAATCGGACTGCTGATAAGAGTAGTTCTCCAGCGGAATCACCAGTTCCTGCCGGCGGAAATGGATGCGTCGCATGGCCAGCGTGGTGTCCTGGTACCGCCGGGTATTCTCCTCCTGGTAGTTGGTACCGTTGAACAGCTGGAAAGTGAGATAATCCTTGGATTTGGACATCTTCAGGAGGCCGCTGTCGGCCACGGTGAGCCGCGTGTTGCCCCTTTCGGCGGAATGGTCGTACACCTGGATGTTGTACATCATGCCGGTCTTTTTGTCCCGCCTGTCCACCCGGAGGATATAGCCTTCAATGCCGTCGTAGAACGTTCCGGTGGGGATTTTGATCTCACTCTTGGTGCGGCCTATATCGTCCCGCATGGTGTAGATCTGGTTAATGGAATAAGGAACCAGACGGTCTCCCACAAAGTAGGCGCCCACCGTAATCAAGATGCCCACCGCAAACATGGGAGCCAGCACCCGGGCCAGGGAAATGCCGGAAGCCTTGATGGCCGTGAGTTCGAAGTTCTCGCCCATGCCGCCCAAGGTCATCATGGAAGACAGCAGGGTGGCCAGCGGCAGGGCCAGCGGCAAAGTCTGGATACTGCCCCACATGAGGAATTCCATGATAACCCGGAACTCCAGGCCCTTACCCACCAGCTCGTCTATATACAGCCAGAGGAACTGCATGGCCAGGATAAATACCACAATGAGCAGGATCGCAAAGAACGGTCCCACAAACGACTTGAGTATAAACCTGTCCAATTTCCTCATCTATCCCACATGCTAACGCTGCCACACAAGGCTGACGCCCACTATCTTGAGGGGGCTCTGCCCCCTATTATCCCCCGCGGCCTCCGGCCGGGCGCTCTGCAGAGCGCCTGGGTCCTTCGATTTGGCTTTGGAGGTATTGTTCATCTTATGCAGTGGCGATTTCTACTAATTTGTCAAGGGCGGCGGGAAGGCCTTCCAGGAGGCGTCCGCCGGCGGTTGCCAGGCCGGGCTGGCCGCCACCGCCCCCCTGGATGCACTTGGCCGCCTCGCGGATATCCTTGCCGGCATTGCGACCCTTGGCCACCAAGTCGTTGGAATACATGAGCACCAGGTTGGGCTTGCCGTCAAAGGCATAGGCACCGGCCAGCACCAGGTTGGCAACTTTCTTCTGCAACAAAAGGGCCACATTGCGGACGATGGCCGGATCCGTGGAAGAATCAAAACGGACCACCTTCACACCGTTTATCTCTTCGGCGCCCTCCTCCAGCTTCTGGGCCAGGGCTGCGGCCTTCTCGTTGGCCACGGCCTCCAACTGTTTGCGGGCATCGGCATTCTCCGCCAGCAGCTTCTCGATGGCGCCCTGCAGGTCCGGAGCGTTGTTCATCAGGTCCTTGAGGCCTCTCAGGAGGTCCTCCATGTGATGGACGCTCTCCAGGGCCTTTGCGCCCGTAACGGCCTCGATACGGCGTACACCGGCGGCCACGGCGCTCTCCGATACAATCTTGAACAGGCCGATGGTACCGGTGCTGCTGGTGTGCGTACCGCCGCAGAGTTCCACGGAATCCCCGAAGCGCACCACGCGCACCACATCTCCGTATTTCTCGCCGAACAGGGCCATGGCACCCATGGCACGGGCTTCTTCCATGGAAGCGTCGCGCTTTTCATTGAGCGGGAAGTCCGAACGGATGAGCTGGTTCACGCGGATTTCCACGTTGCGGAGCTCCTCATCGCTCATCTTCTGGAAATGGGAGAAGTCGAAGCGGAAATAGTCCGGTCCCACAAAGGAGCCCTTCTGCTCCACATGGGTGCCCAGGACAACGCGGAGGGCCTGATGCAGCAGGTGCGTGGCCGTATGGTTGTTCTGGATGTGACGGCGGCGTACATTGTCCACCACCAGCGTGAAGGTCTGGGTGCTCCGGGAAGGAAGACGTTCGGCCAGATGGATGGTGAGGTTGTTCTCCTTCACGGTGTTCAGGATCTGGATCCGCTCACCGTTCTCTCCCTCGATATAGCCGGAGTCGCCCACCTGGCCGCCCATTTCGGCATAGAACGGCGTGTGGTCGAAAACCAGCTGGAAGAACTCCTTATTCTTCTGCTTTACAGTGCGCTGCTTAAGCAGACGGGCACCCTCCGTGCGCAGGGTATCGTAGCCTTCAAAGACTACATCGGCCTCGCTGAACACCATCCAGTCGCCGAATTCGTTGGCGGTGGCGCTGCGGGCGCGCTCCTTCTGCTTCTGGAGCTCCACATTGAAGCTTTCCAGGTCCACCTTGTATCCTTTCTCGGCCGCAATCAGCTCCGTAAGGTCGATGGGGAAGCCGTAGGTGTCGTACAGCACGAAGGCATCCACGCCGGAGACCATCTTGGTGGCGGCGTTCTTGTTCATGTTGTCCTCCAGCATACGGATACCGCGGTCCAGGGTGCGCAGGAAGGCGTTTTCTTCCTCCTTGATAACGTTCTGGATGAGCGGCTGCTGGGCCTTGAGTTCCGGATAGGCCTCTCCCATATCGGCCACCAGCTGGGGGATCAGGCGGCACAGGAAGGGTTCCGTGAAGCCCAGGAAGGTGTAGCCGTAGCGGACGGCGCGGCGGAGGATGCGGCGGATCACATAACCGGCCTTCACGTTGGAGGGCAGCTGGCCGTCGGCGATGGAGAAGGCGATGGCGCGGACGTGGTCTGCAATGACGCGCATGGCCACTTCCACGTTGCCTCCCTCGGCATACTTGTGTCCGGAGAATTCCTCCACCCGGCCGATGAGGCCGCTGAAGACATCCGTCTCATAATTGGACTTTTTGCCCTGCAGGATCATGCACAGGCGCTCGAAGCCCATGCCGGTATCGATGTTCTTGGCGGGCAGCGGCTCCAGGTGACCATCGGCCTTGCGCTCAAACTGCATGAACACCAGGTTCCAGATCTCAATCACCTCGTCGTTGTCCGTATTCACCAGTTCCCGGCCGGGAATCTTTGCTATCTCCTCGTCGCTGCGGAGGTCGATATGGATCTCGCTGCAGGGGCCGCAGGGGCCGGTATCGCCCATCTCCCAGAAATTATCGTGCTTGTTGCCGGTGAGCACATGGTCTGCCGGCAAATGCTTGAGCCAGGCCGATTGGGCCTCGGTATCCAGGGTGGTCCCGTCTTCCTCGCTGCCCTCGAAGACCGTGGCGTACAGCTTGGTCTTGTCAATCTTGTACACCTCCGTGAGCAGTTCCCAGGCCCAGTCGATAGCTTCTTTCTTGAAGTAGTCGCCGAAGCTCCAGTTGCCCAGCATTTCGAACATGGTGTGGTGACGGCCGTCATGGCCCACCGCCTCCAGGTCGTTGTGCTTGCCGCTCACGCGGAGGCACTTCTGGCTGTCGGCCGCCCGGAGGAACTTGGGGGCGCTGTTGCCCAGGAAAATGTCCTTGAACTGGTTCATGCCCGCGTTGGTGAACATGAGGGTAGGGTCGTTCTTGATGACCATGGGCGCGGAACGCACCACGGTGTGCCCCTTGGATGCGAAGAAGTCCAGATATTTCTGGCGAATCTCTTTTGAAGTCATATAGTTAATATCCTTATATTCATTATAGCCTACAAAGATAAGCATTTTTCGGGGAATGGCGAAATAGGGCCCGGTTCGGGAATTTTGCGTATATTTGCAGTCAATGTCAAGGATCAGGCAATATATTTTGAATCCGGAAACCCTGATGGCGGAGCTCAAGGAAGAGCCCCGTTACTGGGGTTGGAAGATCCTTGCCGTAGTGGTTTCCGGGATTCTGCTGTTCCTGTTCTACATGTGGTTCTATGTGCACGTGCTGGGACTGGACCTGCCCAAAACCTCCATCCTGAAGCGGCAGAATGCCGATTGGAGCTCCCGCATAGACCGCCTTTCACAGCAGCTGGACCAGCAGGAGGAAAGGCTTTCCATGCTGGAAATCCGGGACGACCGCATCTACCGCTCCGTCTATGGCCTGGACGAAATCCCGCAGGCGGTGCGCCTGGCCGGCCTGGGCGGGACCAACCGTTATCAGGACCTGGAAGGGACGGCCCTGCATTACATTGTAAAGCGGGTGGACGTGATGGAAAAACGGGCCTATATCCAGTCCAAGTCCTTTGACGACGTGGCCGCCGTCCAGCGTACGGCCGGCGATATGGCCGCCCACATCCCCGCCATCTCCCCCATCAACACAGACCCTACCACCTACCGGATGTCCAGCCCCTTCGGCTACCGGGCCGATCCAATCCTGGGTATCGGCAAACGGCACACCGGCATGGACTTCGCCTGCGATCCGGGTAATCCCATCTACGCAGTGGGCGACGGCACGGTTGTCAAAGCGGCCCACGAAGGAAAGGGCTATGGCAACCATATAGAAATTGACCATGGCTTCGGCTACGTTTCCCGCTATGCGCACATGTCCCGGATAGATGTGGTTGAGGGACAGAAGGTTACGCGGGGAGACTGCATCGGCCTCACGGGCCGGAGCGGCCGCGTCACCGGCCCCCACCTGCACTACGAGATCATCTACCGCAAGGATTACGTGAATCCCGCCCTTTACATGGACCTGGACATCCCGTCCAAGGATTATATGGAAATGGTCCGTAAACCCGAAGACAAATGAAAAAGGGCAGCCGCATAGGGAAGTTCCTGGGCGGATTGCTCCGCTATCTGGTGGCAACGGTTTCGCTGTCCATCGTCTTCTACATTGTCTTCGCCCTGTTCTTCTCCACGGAGGAGGAGCGCCGGCTGGAGCGGGAAAACCGCCTGTACCGGCAGCTTTACGGCAACCTCACCCAGAAAGAAGCCCTTATCACCGATGTGGTGGATGGGCTCATGGAAAAGGACGAGGCCATCTACAGGGAACTGTTTGAGACGGAAGCCCCATCCATGGATGCGGTTTCCGCCGTGGATGTGATCCCCGGAAGCGACTCGCTGTCAGAGAGTTTCTATCTTTCATCGGCCGCCTCCACGGCAGAGAGCCTCATGCTCATGGCCGGCAATGTGGACGACAATTTCCGGGAGATCTTCCGCCTGCTGGAACAGCGGGACAGCATTCCGCCGCTGTCCCTGCCGCTCAAGGGCATGTCCTATGTGCAGACCGGCGCTTCCGTCGGCCTCAAGCACAATCCCATCCATAAGCTGGAGATGCAGCATGAGGGCATCGACCTCATCGCCCCCCAGGGCGCGCCCGTGTATGCTGCGGCCGACGGTGTGGTAACCCAGGAAATCCATTCCCGCAAGGGCCTGGGCAACATTGTGGAGATCAGCCACAAGAACGGCTATTCCACCCGCTACTGCCTGCTGGGAGAAATCTCCGTCTCCAAGGGCCGCAACGTGAAGCGGGGCCAGAAAATCGGCACGATAGGTATTTCCATCACCTCTCCCGCCGCCCATCTGCACTACGAGGTCCTCCACCGCGGAACCGTTTTGGACCCCGTTAATTATCTTTTCGCTTCGGTAACCCCGGACGAGTACGCCAAGATGCTGTACATGTCCGTGCGCACCAGCCAGTCAATGGATTAGCCGATATGAACAAGACGGAGCTGCTGCCAGACCGGCCGGGCATCCCGCCCATGGCCCAGTTGCCGGAGCCGGAGGCAATAGATGTCCCCGCCTTGGCTCGTGCCTGTGCCGCCGGCGATATAGACCTCATCTGCGTACTGGGACCTACGGCTTCGGGGAAAACCCGTTATGCAGTTCAGTTAGCAAAGGAGTTGGCCAAAACGGGGGAAGAGGTATTTCCCTCCGCTGAAAAGAAGGCCGATGCTTCGGGAAATACCTCTTCCCCCGTAAAAGCCGAAATCCTGTCGGCCGATTCCCGGCAGGTGTATGCGGGCATGGATATAGGCACTGGAAAGGACCTTTGCGAATACGGAGACGTACCTTATCACCTTATTGATATTGTGCCGGCAGGTGCCAAATTCAACATCTACCAGTATCAGGCGGCGTTTGCCAAGGCGTATGCCGATATCCGATCCCGGGGCTGCATTCCCATCCTGTGCGGCGGCAGCGGCCTTTATATCGAAGCGGTTACAAGAGCCTACAAGTTCCAGAAAGAGAACGGTCTCCCGGCGGAGCTGCTGCCGTCCAAGGTGTATTACATCGGCACGCTGGTAAGCCGGGAAGAACGGGTGGCGCGCATCGACCGCCGGCTGGAGGAACGCCTGCAGGAGGGCCTGGTGGAGGAAATCCGCCATCTCCTGGAAACGGTCCCGGCCGATGACCTGATTTATTACGGACTTGAGTACAAGTTTGTTACTCAGTACGTCCTGGGGGAAATCACTTACGAAGACATGCAGATTGCTCTGGGCAACGCCATCCACCAGTTTGCCAAACGCCAGATGACCTGGTTCCGCGGCATGGAACGCGACGGCATCAAAATCCACTGGGTAAGGCCATAAATAATTTGCAAATTCATTTTTTCTTTCTACCTTTGCGGTCCCAAACGGGAAATGTGGATAGATTTGGCTGCTTGCAACCACGTTAAAAAATGCTAAAATTACATTTCATATCAGTGTTTTGTGTTTTTAGCCTCCGCATATCCGCACGGGGCTAAATTTTTTGTATATGGCAAAGAACTATCTTTTTACATCCGAATCGGTGTCCGAAGGACATCCCGACAAAGTGGCGGACCAGATTTCCGACGCCATCCTGGACCAGTTCCTGATGCAGGATCCGGAGGCCAAGGTGGCCTGCGAGAGCTTCTGTTCCACCGGTATGGTGGTGGTGATGGGCGAGGTGAAGGCCGAAGCCTATGTGGACATCCAGACCACCGTGCGTGATACCATCCGCCGCATCGGCTATACCAAGGCCGATTATATGTTCGACGCTTCCAGCTGCGGCGTGCTGAGCGCCCTCCATGAGCAGAGTGCCGACATCAACCGCGGCGTGGAGCGCGCCACGGAAGAAGAGCAGGGCGCCGGCGACCAGGGGATGATGTTCGGCTATGCCTGCCGGGATACGGAAGACTACATGCCGCTGCCGCTCTACCTGAGCCACAGGCTGCTGGAAATCCTGGCAGATATCCGTCATAACGAACTGGAGCTCATGCCCTACCTGCGTCCGGATGCCAAGAGCCAGTTCACCATCGAATACGACGGGGAAACCCACCAGCCCGTGAAGGTGCATACCATTGTCCTGAGCACCCAGCACGACGAATTCGTGCCGGAGAGCCTGGGCAAGATGTCCTATCAGGATGCCGTGAAGCAGTATGGCCAGTCCAAGGTGGACGCCGCCATGCAGAACAAGATCCGCTTTGACGTGGAGAGCATTGTAATCCCGCGCCTGAAGGCTTCCCTGCCGGAAGAAACCGCCAAGCTCATCCACAGCTTCATCCTGCACGTGAACCCCACTGGCAAGTTCGTTATCGGCGGTCCTCACGGGGATACCGGTCTCACCGGCCGTAAGATCATCGTGGATACCTACGGCGGCAAGGGTGCCCACGGCGGCGGAGCCTTCTCCGGCAAGGATCCGTCCAAGGTGGACCGCAGCGCCGCCTATGCCGCCCGCTACATCGCCAAGAACCTGGTAGCCGCCGGCGTGGCCGATGAGTGCCTGGTCCAGCTGGCCTACGCCATCGGCGTGGCAGAGCCCGTGAGCGTCTTCGTGGACACCTACGGCACCGCAAAGGGAGGCTTCTCCGACGGTGAGATTGCCGATAAGGTCCGTACGCTCTTCGACCTGCGCCCGGCCCGTATCATCGCCAAGTTCGGCCTTAAGAACCCCATCTATGCCCCCACGGCCGCCTATGGTCACATGGGCCGCAAGCCTTACACCAAGACCGTGAAGGTACAGGGAAAGGAAAGGATTGTGCAGTTCTTCGGCTGGGAGCTCCTGGACAGCGTCCCTGCCATCAAGCGCGCCTTCGGCCTTTAGTCCAAGGCTGGAATGCAAGCAAAAAGGGCCGACCCGAAAACGGGCCGGCCCTTTCCACTATTTAACCAATCGAATGAAAAGTGTCTGTATTACTTTTCAGCTGCGGGAGCCACCGGCGGCCAGGCGAAACGCTCGCCGGCAACGGGCTGCCCCATCTCGGAAGCCTCGGCATCGGCCTCATCCAGCTTGAACACCATGAACTGAGGGTTCTCCTTGGTGTAAGGGGTCCATTCGCCACCGTCCGGGCCGTTGGGGTCTCCGTACTTGGCGAAGTTGGCCCAGTAGGTCACTTCCTTTTCGGCCAGATCCCAGTCGCCCTGGGTCCAGGGACGCCAGCAGTGCTTGAGGGACTTGAACACGAACCACAGGTCGGAGGAGTGGAATGCGCCGTTGAGCACATAGACCTTCTGGCTGCCGTCGTCCGGGAGCGGACGGGCGAACTGGTAAGCGTAGCACTTGCCACCCTTCTCCTGACGGTTGAGGGCGAAGTTGGCGATGCCTTCGGTCATGTTGCCCATGTCGTCCTTGGTGAAGCCCATCATGTAAGGGACATCGGCCAGGGTGCCGTCCTGGGCAGCGGCGTCGAAGCTCTCCAGGCTCACATAACCGTCCACGATAGGGGCGCCGGTAAGGGCACCGTAGTTACCGGTGGCACCGGCATAGATGGTGCTGAGGGCATAGATGGTCTCGGTACCGGCGGCACGCATCTTCTTGAGGTCCGTAAGGCCGGCCCAGTCAAGGATCTTCTTGTTGTTCTCCTGGATCTGCTCAAGCGTCTGAGGGCCGAAGGACATGCCGCCACGGGGGGCAGCAGCGGCGGGACGGCCAGCGGGAGCGGCAGCGGGACGTGCGGCTGCACGGCCACCACCCATACCGCCAAGACCACCGGCGCTCATGATAACGGCCTTGTGGAAATAGGGCTTTGCCAGCGGGGATTCGCACAGGGTGCGGACAGCGCCGCCACCGGCGCTCTGGCCGAAGATCATCACATTGTCCGGGTCACCGCCGAATTCGGTGATGTACTCCTTGACCCACTTGAGGCCCTTGATCATGTCCAGGACACCGTAGTTGCCGGAAACACCGTGCGGGCTCTCAGCGGCCAGCTCGGGATGGGCCATGAAGCCGAAGACACCCAAACGGTAGTTGATGGATACCAGCACAACGCCCTTGTTGGCGAACTCCTGACCGTCAAACTCGGGTTCGGAGCCCCAGCCTTCGCGGTATCCGCCGCCATGGATCCAATATGCAACGGGCAGTTTTGCATCTTTCTTGCCGGCCGCAGGGGTCCAGACATTCAGATAAAGGCAGTCTTCACTGCACTGCTTCTCCTCGCCATAACCCCACTCGGTAAAGTAACCGCCGGGATAGTGGACGGCCTGATAGCCGGGATGGCCGAACTCGTCGCACACCAGGACACCGTCCCAGGGCTGCACGGGCTGCGGCTCTTTCCAGCGCAGATCGCCGATAGGGGCGGCTGCATAAGGGATTCCGCGATAAACGGTGATACCAGGGATGTCGGCGGCGACACCCTGGATCTGACCACCCTCAACGGTGAGGATGGGGCCATTGTCCACCTTGGGTGCGGAAGTGCAGGCGGCCAACAGCAGGGCACACATGAAATAAGCAATCTTTTTCATAAGAATTATTTTGGTTTAGTAATTCAGTGCTATTTTACCGGATGTAAAGTTCGGGATTTCCAGCGCAAAACCCTTTTAGTTTCCGTCCAAAAAGTGCGAATTTTTTTTCATTTTGTGTTATCTTTGCAGTCCATTATGCCCAAAGCAAAAAGCAGCATACAGATAAAGAACCGCCGGGCCTCGTTCGACTACGAGTTCCTGGAAACCTATACCGCCGGCATCCAGCTGGTGGGTACGGAGATCAAGTCCATCCGCGCCGGGAAGGTTTCCCTGCAGGACGCGTACTGCTTCTTTGTTGGAAACCAGCTGTTTGTCCGCGGTATGAACATAGCCCAGTACCACTGGGGCAGCTGGGGCCAGCACGAGCCGGTGCGGGACCGCCGCCTGCTCCTCACCAAGAAGGAACTGCGCCACCTGCAGATCCAGGACAAACAAAAAGGCCTCACCATTGTAGCGGTGCGCCTTTTCATTGCCGATAACGGCTACGCCAAGCTGGTCATCGCCCTGGCCAAAGGTAAGAAAGAATACGATAAGCGCCAGAGCATCAAGGAAAAAGACGTCCGCCGGGAAATGGACCGCGGCGGATACTAGCCTTTATTCCTCCGGAGCAAACATCGGATCCCAGGCAGGAAGCAGGATGGGCTTCTGGTTCATCTGGGCCATCACATCGGCCGGTACATATTTCTTCTCCACCACCAGACGGAACATGTATTCGTTGAACCATTCGTCCGTCATGATAATGTTGCCCTGCCAGCCGCTGGCGGCGCCCCAGCTGTTTTCCACCATCCACTTCACCGGTTTGCCGTCCTTGAGGTCCACGGCGATGAGCGTCATGGCGTGGGTGGAGCCGCTGGCATGGGTGAGGATGCGCTCCTTCTTGTCCATTCCAAAGCTTACGCCCATAAGGGACTCATAATCAAAGTTTTTGAGGTCTGCGATGCCGCGCGGACGGTCCAGGAACTTGCCCACGTCGCAGGAGAAATACAGGGCCGTGTTGTCCTTGATGGAGGCGATGGCCATTTCCTTGATCTTCTCTATGGGGAGGTTCAAGTACACCCAGTTCTGGCCGTCATAGACATGGCGGTCGTACTCGATCTCATAGACCTTGCCGTATTCCACGGAAGGGTTGTTCATGACCATGATATAATTATTCTCCAGGTCTTCGCCGATGAATTCCTGGTAGAAGCCCTTGGGCGTATAGGTCTTTTCACTCACAAACTCGCCCTTGGAATTGTAGCGGGCCCAGGTGAACTCCGTGGGAGGGACACCCAGACAAAGGACCAGCATCCGGTACACCTCCTTGAGCATCTCCAGCTTCATCTTCCCGGTATCGGCCGGCTTGGCGGCGCGAAGGCGCAGACCATCCTCGCGAAGCTTGGTGGCCAGCTGGGTGCGCATCTGGGAAGTGTTGTTGGCGCTGAGCGTCTCCGGCATCACATCCGAAGGAACCACACCGTACTTCATCACCAGGTTGGAAACGCCCGTGAACTGGCCTCCGTCGCCAATGGGGTTGGAGAACAGCCAGTCCACCTTGCGGTCTTCTATGGGAAGGTCCCGGGTATCGATGATGCCCTGCAGGAACAGGTTGGCCTTCTCCAGCTGGTCGTAGAAGAAGAGGTAATTCTGGGAGAAGGTGAAGGCTCCCAGGTCGTGCTTCTCAATCATCCTGGAACGCAGCACGTTAAGGCCGGTGAACAACCAGCATCGGCCCGAAGACTTCTGGTCCGTACGTCCCTTGGTCTTTACTTCGTCGCTGAAATGCGTGTCTATCATGGCCAGATTATCGGCCGATGCCGCCAGCACGTTGATCTGGGTGCTGTTGAGCGCATTCCGGAGGGCCTTGTCGGCCGCGGTGCCCTTATAGGCCGAACTGATTTCGCGGAGCATGTCGGCGCTGATGCCGCCCTTGGGATCCCCGGCGGGCTTTTGGGCAAAAACGGTGACGGAAACGAGCAGCGAGGCTGCCAGAAGCATGGTTTTTCTCATAATGGCTTGTGAATGGTTTCCCCAAAGATACGAAATAATAAACAAAATGCTTAAATTTGCATAGCGAAGCTTAGTAGTGAAACGTTCTAAAATCAATAAAACCTATGGCTTACACTGAAACAACCCGCACCAGCTACGGAAAAAGGCTGGGTAATTCGCTCGGAGGCATCGTCACCGGGCTGCTGCTGTTCGTGGGCGGCACCGTCCTCATCTGGTGGAACGAAGGCCGCGCCGTGAAGACGGACAAAATGTTAAAGGAAGCCCAGGGCCAGGTGGTGGAGATGCCGGACATCTCCCGTGTGGACCCTGCCTATGAGGGCAAGCTGGTCCATGCCGTGGGCATGGCCACGACGGCCGATTCCCTGGTGGACTCCAAGTTCAAGGTGGGGACCCGCGCCATCGCCCTCCGGCGCGATGTGGAATACTACCAGTGGGTAGAGCACGCCCAGAGCGAGAGCAAGGACAAGCTGGGCGGCGCTCAGGAGACTACCACCACTTATACTTACGACCTGCAGTGGGTGAGCACCCCCGTTTCCAGTGCCGATTTCCATGACCCGGACTACCGCAGCGAAAACTTCGTCCGGGAGCAGGTGGAAAGCGACGTGAAATATGCACAGAACGTATCCTTCGGCGCCTTCCGACTCAATCCGGACCAGATCCGTTCCATCAGCGGCAGCACCCCGCTGGCCGTGGTGGACAGCACCGGCAGCAACGTGATCTATATCGGCAAGGACCCGTCCAAGCCGGACGTGGGTGACGTGAGGATTACCTTCACGCAGGTGAAGCCGGCCGAAATAAGCATCGTAGCCTCCGTTTCCGGCGACAGCTTCACTTCCTTTACCGCCAAGAACGGAAAGAGCTTCTCGGCCCTGAGGATGGGCAACATCCCGCAGGAGCAGATCTTCGAGAGCGAACACGCCACCAACAAGATGATGCTCTGGCTGTTCCGCATCCTGGGCTTCTTCCTGATCATGGCCGGCCTCCGCAGCATCTTCAGCATTGTGGAAACCCTCTTCAAGGTTATTCCGTTCCTGTCCCGGATCATCGGCTGGGGCGTGGGCCTGGTCTGCGGCGTGGTGGCCTTTGCCTGGACGCTTATTGTCGCAGCCATCGCCTGGATAGCCTACAGGCCGGTGGTAGCCATCGTCCTGCTGGTAATAGCCGCCGCGGCCATCTGGTACTTCTCCACCCATGGCAAGAAGAAGGAAGACATGCCGCTGCCTCCGGAAGCCCCTGCCCAATAAAGCATGAGGCGGGTATTCCTCGTATTATCGGCCCTTTTGATTTCGGTCCTCTCACCCGCCGCCTCCCGGCAGCGGGTGCGGGACCTGGATATCCATGTCACCCTCCTGTCGCTGGGCGGGGCGGTATTTCACGAGAAATGGGACCTGAATACCGGTGACGACATCACCGAATGGTACCTGGTGCGCGAGAACCTGGGAGACATGGAGCTGGTCCGTTTCCAGGTACTGGACGAAAACGGGAAAGAGCTGGCCGATGACGGGGAATGGGACGTACACCGCACCCTGGAGCAGAAAGCCGGCAAGAGCGGTGTTGTCCACAAGGCCGACGGCCTGGAACTGTGCTGGGGCGTGGGCTCCCACGGAGACCACGTTTTCCACGCCTTCTACTCCTTCACCAACGCCGTCAAGTCGCTCAACGACTACGACATGTTCCACATGCAGCTGGTATCCCCCGGCCTGAGCTCCCCGCCGGAGCATGTCCGCGTTACCATCGAGGTGAAGGAGCAACAGCTGGATACGCTCAACACGCGCATCTGGGGCTTCGGCTATGAGGGGACATCGGCCTTCCTGGAGGACGGGACGGTGGTTTTCGAATCTTCCGGGCCTTTCCTCACAGACGATTCCGTCATTGTTCTCCTCCGCTTCGAGAAGGGCATGTTCGAATCTCCCAGCGTCCAGGAGCGGGATTTCCAGGAGGCGCTGGACCAGGCCATGATAGATGCCGATTTCGGCCGGGATTACTACGACGAGGAAGATGACACGGCCTCCGGCATCGCCGGATTCTTTACCATCCTGGTGATGTACTTCGCCTTCCTCCGGCCCTTTATCAAGGCGCTCAGGGGAAAGAAATCCAAAAAGGAGATTTCCAAAGTCCTGGGGGTGAGGGATCCCAGGAAGGTGGACTGGGTACGGGATATCCCCATGGGAGGTTACCTGGGGCCGGCCGACTGTGTGCTCCGGGATATCGGCGAGGGAAAAGGCAACAACCTGGCCCTGGCCATCATCCTCCGGCTGGTCCATACGGGCTACCTGCGTCCCACCCGGGAAGTGGAAGGGCCGCTGCAGCTGGCCTTTACGGACAAGGATCCCCAGAGCCTGGACAATATTTCCCTGCCATTTTACCGCCTGCTGGAGCAGGCTGCGGGAGAGGACAAGGTCCTGCAGGAAAAAGAATTCTCCGCCTGGGCAAGCGCCCACTCCACAACCGTCTACAAATGGACCTCCAACGCTTCCACGGAGGCCCGTTCCCGCATGAATACCGAAGGCTGGTATCGCAACGGCAAGTATACGGACGAAGGAAAAGCCCAGGCACGTAACGTGGTGGGCTTCAAGAATTTCCTAAACGATTTTACGCTTTCCTCCCAGCGGGAGACCTTTGAGGCGCAGCTCTGGAAGGAGTACCTGGTGTACGCCGCCCTCTTTGGCATTGCCGACAAGGTGGCGGGGCAGCTCAAGGACATAGATCCCTCCTTCTTCAGGGAGACCTTCGCCTACGACGCCAGCATGCTTCCGCAGCTGCTCTCAACCAGCCGCGCCTTTGCATCGGCCGTCAGCAGCGCCGCCTGGAGGGGAACGCCTGTATCGTCCTCCAGCAGCAGCGGTGGCAGCAGTTACCGCAGCAGCCATGGCTACGGAGGCCACTCCTCCAGGAGCGGAGGAGGTGGCTTCAGCGGCGGAGGCCGCGGCGGTGGCGGCCGATAACGAAAGTTACTGTTCCTTAATAATTTCCATACCCAGACGCATGGCATCCTCATTCATGGGAATGAGGTGGTGGTGGCGTTCCGGGAGGGTCTTTCTGAGCGCCTTGAGCACGCTGTCGATGGTAACGATGGGGTGAACCTTGAGGAAGCCGCCCAACACAATCATGTTGAACACCTTGATCATGTTCATCTCCGCCGCCTTGTCCATGGCGTCTATCCGGTATACGTGGATGTCCTTGCGGGTGGGCGGGACATTGATGCCGTAACCGTCGTAGATGAGCGTGCCGCCCTTCTTAACCTTCTTCTCGAATTTCTCCAGGGAAGGCTGGTTGAGGACGATGGCCGTGTCGTAGGAACTGAGGATAGGGGAAGAAACCGGTTCATCGCTCACGATCACCGTCACGTTGGCGGTGCCGCCGCGCTGCTCCGGTCCGTACGCCGGCATCCAGGTCACTTCCTTGTCTTCCATGAGGCCGGAATAGGCCAGGATCTTACCCATGGAGAGGACACCCTGTCCTCCAAATCCAGATATAATAATCTCGTGTGTCATAGTGCCTTGCGTATTATTTTCCCATATCTTTCAGGTCTCCGAGCGGGTAGAACGGGACCATGTTCTCTTCCATCCACTTGTTGGCCTTGTCCGGGCTCATGCGCCAGTTGGTGTTGCAGGTGGAGACAATCTCCACCAGATTGGAGCCCTTGCCCTGCATGGAATACTCGAATGCCTTGCGGATGGCCTTCTTGGCCTTGAGGATGGCGCCCACGTTCTGCACGCTCTGGCGGGTCACATAGCAGGTGCCTTCCAGGGATGCGGCTATATCGGCCATCTTGAGCGGGTAGCCGTGCAACTTGGGATCGCGGCCATAGGGGCAGGTGACGGTCTTCATGCCCAGGAGGGTGGTGGGGGCCATCTGGCCGCCCGTCATGCCGTAAATGGCGTTGTTGATGAAGATGATGGTGATGTTTTCCCCGCGGTTGAGGGCATGGATGGTTTCTCCCGTGCCGATGCAGGCCAGGTCACCGTCACCCTGGTAGGTGAACACCAGGCGGTCCGGCCACAGGCGCTTGACGGCCGATGCCAGAGCGGGCGCGCGGCCATGGGCGGCTTCCTGCCAGTCCACATCGATATATTTATAGGCAAACACTGCGCATCCCACCGGGGAGATGGCAATAGTTTTCTCTGCCATGCCCATTTCCATCACAACCTCGGAAATGAGTTTGTGCACCACGCCATGGCTGCAGCCCGGGCAATAATGCATAGGCACGTCATTCAGCAGTTCGGGTTTTTGATAGACCAGGTTCTGCGGTTGTATGATTTCTTCTTTTGTCATAAGGCGTAGCTTTTAGCGGGTCATTTTCTTGATTTGCTCCACAACCTCTTCCGGCTCCGGGATAATGCCGCCCAGGCGGCCGTACCACTGTACCGGAATCTTGCACTCCACGGCCAGGCGGATGTCCTCCACCATCTGGCCGGCATTGATTTCCAGGGAAAGGATGCCCTTTACCTTCTTACCCAGTTCGGCGATACGCTGGCTGGGGAAAGGCCAAAGGGTGATGGGACGCAGGAGGCCCACGGGAATGCCCTCCTCGCGGGCGATGGCAATCACCTTCTTGGCAATGCGGGCGGCGCTGCCGAAGGCTACCACCAGGTATTCCGCATCTTCCGTCTTGTACTCCTCGTAACGGACTTCCTTCTTTTCAATCTCCCGGTACTTGGCCTGGATGCGGAGGTTGATCTGCTCCATCTCTTCCGAACGGAGCTCCAGGGAGGTGATGATGTTGGGCTTACGCATACCCAGGCGGCCGGTGGTGGCCCAGGGGCACTCCTTAGCAATCTCCTCTTCCGTACGGCGGGGCTTGAAAGGAGGCAGCACCACCTTTTCCATCATCTGGCCGATGGCGCCGTCGCTGAGGATCATGGCCGGATTGCGGTACTTGAACGCCAGCTCGAAGGCCAGGTCCACGAAATCGGCCATTTCCTGTACCGAGGCGGGCGCCAGGGTGATGAGCCGATAGTCTCCGTGGCCGCCTCCCTTGACGGTCTGGAAATAGTCGGCCTGGCTGGGCTGGATGGTGCCCAGGCCGGGGCCGCCGCGGGAAACGTTAACGATGAGGGCCGGGAGTTCCGCACCCGCCATGTAGGAAATACCTTCCTGCATGAGGGAGATGCCCGGGCTGGAGGAAGAGGTCATGACACGCTTGCCGGTGGCTGCGCCGCCATAAACCATGTTGATGGAAGCCACCTCGCTCTCTGCCTGCAGCACCACCATGCCGGTGGTCTCCCAGGGTTTTTCGGCGGCCAGGGTTTCCAGGACCTCCGACTGCGGGGTGATAGGATAGCCGAAATAGCCGTCGCAACCGCAACGGATGGCGGCATGGGCAATGGCCTCATTGCCCTTCATTAGGGTTACTTCTTTCTCTGCCATGGTTACTCCTCCTTTTTACGATAAACGGTAATACAGCCGTCCGGACAAACAATGGCGCAAGAGGCACAGCCCGTGCAGGTGTCTTCCAGGACAGCATCGGCATAGTTATAGCCCTTCTGGTTCACGCTCTTGGTGGTTAACGCCAGCACGTGAAGCGGACAGGCCACAACGCAAAGGCCGCAGCCTTTACAGCGTTCAATGTCGACAACGGTCGCTCCTTTCATTTTAGCCATATGGTGTAAATTATTGATTGTACATATCTTTGTTGTAGAAGTCCAGGATCTCGCCAGCAATCTCCAGGGCCTGTGCCGCCGGGCTTTCCGGATTCAGGTGCACCGCTTCCAGGTAGCCGTTCATGGCCATCTGCCAGTTCCCCATCTTCCGCCAGGCGTTCCCCAGCAGATAGAACAGCTCATCGTCCATGGTCCCGCCTTCGCCGCGGTACTGTTCCAGGACGCTGATGGCCTCATCGGCCTTGTTCTCCGCCAGGAGGGCTCGGATCCTGTCTTTCATCACTGAGGGTCGTTCACGAACATGCACCAGCCGTAGGTGTCTTCCTCGATGCCCTTCTGGATGCCCACGATGCGGTTGTAAAGCTTCTCCGTAATGGGGCCGCAGATCTCCGGATACTTGTATTCCCGGGTGATGGTGCCGCTCTCCAGGGTAACCTTGTCGTCGATGCGGCAGATGGGGGTGACCACCACCGCCGTACCGCAGGAGTTCACTTCCTCGAAGGTTTCCAGTTCGTCGATGAAAATGGTGCGGCGCTCCACCTTGAGGCCGATTTCCTCGGCCACTTTGCGCAGCGACTTGTTGGTGATGGAAGGCAGTACGCTGGGCGAGTTGGGGGTGATGTAGCAGCCGTGCTTGATGGCGAAGAAGTTGGACGAACCGAACTCCTCGATGTGGGTGTGGGTGGCGCTGTCCAGGAACAGGAGCTCCCGGTAGCCCATGCGGTGGGCCAGGTTGTAGGCATGCAGGGACTGTGCATAGTTGGCGCCCAGCTTGTAGCCGCCGGAGCCGTAAGTGGCCGCGCGGTCATAGTTGCGGGACAGGACGGCGGTGCCGGGAACCAGCGCCTTGGCGCCGGAATAGGTGCCCACGGCCGATGCCATCACGGCAAACATCACATCCTTGGAGGAATGGATGCCCAGCTGGGGGTTGATGCCGAAAAGTACCGGACGCAGGTACAGTGACGCGCCGCTCTCATAAGGCGGGATGTAATCCCAGTTTTCCTGGACGCACATGATGCACATGTCCAGGAACATCTCCAGGGTGGGAGCCGGCATGTCCAGGTACTGGGCGCTGGAGGCCATGCGCCTGGCGTTTTCGTCCGGACGGAACATGCGGACCCGGCCGTCCACGCCGCGGTATGCCTTGAGCCCCTCGAAGCAGGAGGGCGCGTAATGGAACACACCGCCGAAGCAGTGAACCGAGAAATTGAAATCATTGGTCACCTCCGGTTTGCTCCACCGGCCATCAATGCATTTGGAGAATACTATCGCATTGGTGGGATAGTAGTTGAAAGATCTTTTCGAATAATCGATTTCTGCCATAGTGTTAATCTTCTATTATGCGGTCTTTGTTGTACGTATGGATTTTGGTGGCGCCGGCCAGGATGATGTAGCCGTTCTCCGCCAGGGATTCCAGCTCGTTCTCTCCCGGATAAACCTTCACGGGGGCCACCCAGCTCACCTTTTTGGTGATGGCGTCCGTAATGTCCTGGCTATAGGCCACGCCGCCCGTGAGGATGATTACATCCACCTTGCCGTCCACCACGGCGCCCTGCGCCACGATGTATTTGGCTATGTTAAGGACAAAGGCTTTCATGAAGAGGACATATTCCGGTTCTCCCTCCTTGGCCTTCCGGACCACCTCGCGCATGTCGTTGGTGCCGAAATATGCCACGGCGCCGCCTTTGCCGATGAGCTTTTTCTTGATTTCCTGTTTGGTGTACTGTCCGCTGAAGCACATGTCTATGAGCGGATAAGGGGGGCAGCAGCCGGCGCGCTCCGGGGTGATGGGGCCGTCCCCGCCCAGGCCATGGGAAGTATCGATCACCTTGCCGCCCCGGTGCAGGGAAATGGTTACGCCGCCGCCCATGTGGCAGATGATGGCGGTGGTGTCTTCCGCCTTCCGGCCGGTCTCCCGCAGATAGCGGCGCATGATGGCCCGGGTGTTAAGGGCATGGAACAGCGTACGGCGCGGGAACTCCGGAATGCCGCCCACATGGCATTCCGGCAGCATCTCATCGGCCATGGGCGGATCCGCCACATAGGCCACGCAGGTGCCGAAACGGGGTTTGATGCCCTCTTTGTCCCGAAGCTCGTTGATCTCATGGGCGATATTGTCGCCGATGAGGGCGCTGAGGTTGCAGGCGTGGTTGCCTTCCCGGCTCTCCGACAGCACCAGGCGCATATCGGCATTCACATTGTACACACCGGTGATGCAGGGGGTGAACAGGCCGCCGCGGCACATCACTATGTCTATGTCCTCCAGGCGGATGCCCTTTTCCTTGAGGGCATTGAGGATGGCGTCCGTGCGCATCCGGTCCTGGTCCATGACATCGGCAAAGCGGGAAAGCTCCTGGACCGAGTGTTCCAGCTTCTGGTCTATCACTATTTCCCCGTCCTTATAATAGGCGAATTTGGTGGTGATGGAACCTGTATTTACCACAAGCACATTCCCTTCCGGTGCTTTTCCATTGATATTTTCGATTTTGGCCATAGTCGGTTTTCATTTTCAGTCTACAAGAACGGCATTTTTTTAATAAAAAACAAGTGTTTATTTAAAAATTTCATAATAAAATCTTTAATTTTCCAATAGTTTTTCACAAATACTCGCCCCGAGCCTTTCAATCCATTATTTAACACACTGGTTTTTTGCCAATTCATAAAATTAATACGGCTTAGCCTGCGCTGGCATCATTTATGCGGAAAAAATGCCGTATTTTTGCACAATGATGAGAAGAATCCTTACTATAGCCGCCCTCCTGGCCTTCCTGCCGGCGGCGGCACAGACCGGGGCCCAGAAATATGCCAGCCGCCAGGCGGAAAGCGGCCCCCTCAAAAACGCCGTCTGGGGCGTGCTGGCCCGGGACGCCCAGGGCAACACCCTGCTGGAATACAACGCCTCGCAGCGGATGCTGCCGGCCTCCAACCTGAAACTGGTCACTACCGGCACGGCGCTGCACGCGCTGGGGCCGGAGCACCGTTTCTCCACGCAACTGGGCTATACCGGCACCATCCTCCAGGACGGCACGCTCAAGGGAGACCTCTACATCATCGGCGGGGGAGACCCCACCCTGGCGGCCAAGGATTCCATCGCCCTCAAACCGGACGCCCTGTTCTGGAAATGGAAAACCCTCCTGAAGGCGGCGGGCATCCAGCGCATAGACGGGCGCATCGTGGGTGACGGCCGTGCCTATGAAGGCAACCTGGAGCAGGATTCCTGGTCTTACAACGATACCGGAACCTATTATGGCACAGGCGGTAATGCGCTCTGCTTCTATGGCAATGCCGTGGACTATCAGGTGAGGGCATCGGCCTTGGGAAAAGCCGTCAACATTACGCAGACTTACCCGGAAACGCCCTGGATGCATTTCTCCAATTACAGTCTCACCGGCCCCGCCGGAACGGGAAACAGCCTGTACCTATACACCACGGACCTGGCCCCCTATGCAGAAATGCGCGGCTCCTTTGCCACGGACCGGCCGGCCAAGACGGAACACTTCTCCAATAAATTCGGTGCCCTCACCTGTGCCTACTACTTTTGGAAAAACCTCACTTCTACGGGTTGGGAAGTGACCGGCGCCTATGCCGATATCGACCGCAGCGGATACATCCGCGGGGCGGATTTCGTGCCGGTGGAGAAAGCCGGCGAACCCGTCGTGATCGGCGGCACCGAATCCCCCACCCTCCGGCAGATCGCGCGGGAAACCAATGTGAGAAGCGATAATTTCTATGCCGAAATGCTCCTTCGCGCCATGGGAGAACGCGCCACCACTTTGGCCTACTATGACAGCAGTTATGTGGCTATGAATGAGGTGCTTCTTGGACTGGGTGCAGATCCGGAGGGCATCTCCGTCAAGGACGGGAGCGGCCTTTCCCGCCACGACAACCTTTCCCCCGCCTGGATGGTCTCCTTCCTGGAAGCCATGGAGAAAAGCCCGGCCTTTGACGCCTTCCTCTCCTCCCTGCCCAGGCCGGGCGAAGGGACGCTCGCCGGCGTGATGCAGGGCCATCCATCGGCCGGCCGTATCCGGATGAAAAGCGGCTCCATGGAAGGGACCCTGTGCTATTCCGGCTATATCCTGGACGCCGAAGGAAAGCCCCAGATCACCTTTTCCATGCTCACGAACAACACCACGGCCAAGCAGGCCGATATCCGCGCCGTCCTTACCCGGATGCTCTCTTTGCTGCTGGAATAGTATTTTTTACTATCTTTGTAGGATATTATGAAAAAATGGCTTTTCATAGGATTGGCTTCCCTGGCGCTCCTCTCCTGCAAGATGGTGGACCGCCTGAGTGACACCGCCACGGAACTCTTCAAGGGTGAGGTGGTGGCCCGGGTGGGCGAGCACCGCCTGCACCGGAGCCAGCTGGAAAGCTACATCCCCGCAGGCGTCTCATCGGAAGACAGCGTGGGCCTGGCCCAGCAGTATATCCGGGCCTGGGCCGAAGACCTGCTCCTGCTGGACATGGCCGACGAGCAGCTGTCCAAGGAAGAGAAAGACGTTTCGGAAGAACTGGAAAGCTACCGCCGGGCCCTGCTTAAGTACCGCTACGAACAGCTGTATATAAACCAGCGCCTGGACACCCTGGTCACGGATGAAGAGGTGGAAGCGTACTACAAGGCCAATCCGGACAAGTTCATCCTGGACCGTCCGGTGGTAAAGGCCCGCTACATGATTATTCCGGCCGATTCCCACAGCCTCAAGGAAATCCGCACCCTGATGTCCTCCGATGAGGATTCGGACGTGCTGGAAGCGGAGAACCTGGCCTATACGGCCGCCATCAAGTACGGGGATTCTTCCGACACCTGGATGGACGCCATCACCCTGGCCCAGGAGCTGGGGACGGATTACCAGTCACTCCTGGCATCTATCAAGAACCAGTTTGCAGAGTTGCCGGACAATGCCGGCAACCTCCGCATCGCCTATATTGTGGACATCGTCCCGCAGGGGAAAACCGCCCCTGAGGAGTTTTGCGCGGAGCGTATCCGGGACATCATCCTGAATACCCGCAAGCACGCGCTCACCACTTCCCTGGAACAGGATCTGCTGGAAGATGCCCGCAGGAACAACAGATTTGTAATTTACTGAATATGAAGCGTGTATTGACAATTGCCGGAGCACTGCTCAGCTGCCTCGTGATGAATGCCCAGAAATACCAGAACGGACTGGTGGACAAGACCGTGGCCGTTTTGGGCGGCGAGGTGATCCTGATCTCCGACATTGAAAACGAGGTGCAGCAGATGCGGGCCGGCGGCCAGAACGTGGACCAGCGGATGCGTTGCGAGCTGCTGCAGGGCATGATGGAATCCAAGCTGTTCCTCATGCAGTCCCGCCTGGATTCCCTCACGGTAAACAGCGACATGGTAGACAACAACCTCAACCAGCGGATAGACTATCTGCGCACCCAGCTGGGCGGCGACGAGGAAATGGAGAAATACTTCGGCAAGCCCCTCTACAAGCTCCGCCAGGAATGGCGCAAGGTGCTGGAAGAACAGAGCCTTACCGAACAGGAGCGCTACCAGGTGGCCGGGGACATTCCGGAAGTGACACCCTATGACGTGAAGCAGTACCTTGCTTCCACGGACCCGGAAGACCTCCCGGTGATTCCCGTGAAATACCAGCTTAGCCAGATCTGCATCTATCCGGACCGTGAGGCCGCCAAAATGGCCGTCAAAGAGCGCCTGCTTTCGCTCCGCGAGCGTATCATCGGCGGAGAAAGGTTCGCCACCCTGGCGCGCCTGTATTCCGAAGATCCGGGCAGCGCCCGCCGCGGCGGAGAACTGGGCATGGCTTCCAAATCCATCTTCTGGCCCGCCTTCTCGGATGCCGCCATGGCCCTTCGGCCCGGCACCATCTCCCAGATTGTGGAAACCCCGGACGGCTTCCACATCATTGAAGTGATTGAGAAGCGGGGCGACATGTTCAATGCCCGCCACATCCTCCTGAAACCCCAGTACACGGCCGAAGACCGGGAGAAGGCCTTTGGCCGCCTGGACAGTCTCCGCACCGATATCCTGGCGGAGGAAATCCCCTTCGAGCTGGCAGCCCGCTTCTTCTCCGAAGACCTGGCCTCCCGCACCAACGGCGGCCAGATGGCAGACCCCGCCACCGGTTCTTCCTACTACGAGATAGACCAGCTGAAGCCGGCCGATTATGCCGCCATCAAGGACCTGAAGCCGGGCGAAATCTCGGAGCCGGTGGAATCCCTTGACAACGAGGGTTATGAGCAGGGCCGTTCCGGCAACCTGGTCTATAAGATTATCCGGGTGGATAAAATCGTTCCCGCCCATACCGCCACCTTCGAGAACGACTATACGCAAATCCAGGAGCGGGTCATGGGCATCAAGCAGACGGAGGCCGTGAACCAATTCCTGGAAGAGAAGATCAAGGATACGTACATTGTGATAGACCCGATGTTCGCCCAGTGCGACTTCTCCCGTGAAATCTGGAACACCCGCAAATAGTGCTGCTTAAACGGGCATACGGTATTGGCTTGGGGCTGCTGCTGTTCACGGCGGCGGCCTTCTCCCCGCATGCCCAGGAGAAAAAGGACGACAAGGTCCGGCTGATCAGCGCCAAATCGGCCCAGCTGCTGCAGATAGACGGCGTGGATTACCGCAAGGTGGTGGGCCCCGCCCGTTTCCTTCACAACGACACCTATCTCATCTGCGACACAGCCCTCTGGAACGTCAACACCAACGTCATCGACGCGGTGGGGCACGTCCGCATCATCCAGGACCGCACCACCCTGTCCAGTTCCACCCTCCAGTACGTCTCCGACGAGAATATAGCCAGATTCCGCGGGGACCTGGTGCAGCTCCAGGACAAGGACGGCAACACGCTCCGCACCCGTTATCTGGATTATAACACCAAGGACTCCGTGGCCGTTTTCCAAAGCGGCGGTGCCATGAAAGACAAGGACGGCCAGGTGATGGAAAGCCGGTACGGCATCTACGACGCCAAGGCCAAGCTGTTCACCTTCAACCAGGATGTGAACATGTACCTGGATACCACTTTTGTGAAAACTTCCCGCCTGGAATACCGGAGCGACCTTTCCACCGCCTTCTTCGGCTACGGGACGGACATGTGGCAGGACGACAACATGCTGTCGGCCGATGACGGCTGGTACGACAGGAGCCGGGAGCTGTTTTTCTTCCAGAACAAGGTGCATCTGCTCACGGACAGCCAGGAAGCCTGGGCCGATTCCCTGTTCTACCACCGCGCCCGCAACGACCTGGACATGCTGGGCAATGTGGAGCTGATGGACACCACGCGCAACTTTTTTGCGCTGGCCGGCCGCTTTGAATACGAGGATTCCCTCTCGAAAGTCCGGATGAGCTACGACCCGGCGCTGATGTCCATCATCGACGAAAAGGGGCAGCGGGATACCCTGTACCTGGGCGGAGACCTGATCCTGATGCAGACCTACAAGATGTGCGACATCCCGGAGCCCTGGGTGGCCGATGCCAATAAGAGGATGAAGGACCTGGGCGGGGACGCCATCATGGAATACCGGCGGAAAGTGGCGGCGGAAGCGGCCAAGAAGGCCGAAGAAGCCGCAGCCAAACAGAATCCCAAAAAGACATCGGCCGGAGGCGATAAAAGTGCATCGGCCGCACCGCCAAAGGCCGAAGAAACTCCTCCAGCACCGGCAGAGCCGCCTTCTCCTCCAGCCGACAGCCTGGCCATCCCCCGGGACAGTCTGGCCGTACTGAGGGATAGCCTGGCAGTCCAGACGGACAGCCTGCAGACCCAATTGCCGGACAGCCTGGGCATATCGGAAACAGGGATTCCGCCGGAAATGACGGAGACGCCGGAGGCGGAGGAATCGGCCGAAGAAGAAGAGGTGGTCCAGAAAGATACCACCAAAATCAATTTCTTCTGGGCAAACCGGAATGTACGCCTGTTCCGGAGAAACATGCAGATGGCCTGCGACTCGCTCGTCTATTCGGACCTGGATTCCCTGGCCCGCCTGTTCGGGGATCCCAAGATCTATAACGAAGGGAACAAACAATATTCGTCGGACAGCATCTATGTGGTGGTAAAGAACCAGGAGGCCGAAAAGGCGCACCTGCTGGACAATGCATTCATCACCATCCAGGAGGCCAAAGACGCCTTTGACCAGATCCGGAGCGTGGAAATGGTGGCCTATTTCGACTCTACCCGCACGCTGAAGCGGTTTGACGCCCTGGGCGGCGCGTCATCCCTGTTCTATCTCACGGAAGACAATGCCCTGGCCACGGTGAACAAGGTGGAAGCCAAGATGATCTATGCCACCTTCACGGAGGGCAACATAGACCATATCTACTATTACGACAATCCCAAGAACGACGGTTACCCCACCGTTCAGCTCAGCAAGGACGAAAAGACCCTCAAGGGCTTCCGCTGGGATCCCGACAAGCAGCCCACCTCGCCCGAGGATGTCACCTCCCTGAAGCCCCGCAGGAGTGAAAGGGTTAACTATCTTCGCCATCCGCATGTTAAATTTGACGTAACGGAGGAGTATTTCCCCGGCTATATCACCCAACTGTTCCAGGACATTGCCCGGCGGGATTCCATCACGGTGGCCCGGGAGCAGGCGCGACGTGCCGCTGCGGACTCCCTGGAGCGCATGGCCCGAGAAACCGACGCCCTGGCCGATTCCCTGATGAACCTGCCTCCGCCGGATTCCCTGGCCCATGGCGCCGACTCCCTGGGACTTGCCGCAGCCCTGGATTCCACCGCTACGGCATCGCTGCCGGCTCCTTCCGACTCGCTGGACGTATCGGAACCGCCAGTGACGACTCCGCTTACTCCGGAAGAGATAAAGGCGCAGGAAAAAGCCGCCCGGGAGGCCGAAAAAGCCCGGATCCGGGCCGAAAAACAAGCTGCCAGGGAAGCCAAATGGGCCGAAGCGGACCGCAAATACGAAGAGCGGCAGGCCGCCAAGGCGCAGAAGAAGCTGGAACGGGAGCGGGCCAGGAAACTGAAAGAACTCCGGCGCCTGGAAAAGAAGGCGCAGAAGGAGCGGAAACGCCTGGAGAAATACCTGGAGCGGGAGCGGCGCCGGCAGGCGAAAAAACAGGCAAAGGCAATAGAGACTGAAATTAATACGGAAAACGATGAATAAGACGGTATTGGTATCCGGCGGCGCCGGTTTTATCGGGAGCCATGTAACGGTTGAACTGCTGGCAGCGGGCTACGACGTAGTTGTGGCCGACAATTTCTCCAACTGCGACCGCACCTGCTTCGAAGGCGTAAAGAAGATCACGGGGCGGGAAGACCTTCCGCTGGAAGTAGTGGACTTCTGCGACGAGAAGCAGACACGCGCCCTCTTTGCCAAATATCCCATCGATGCCGTTATCCATTTTGCCGCTTACAAAGCCGTGGGCGAGTCCGTGGCCCAGCCGCTGATGTACTATAGAAACAACCTGCAGAGCTTCCTGAACGTGCTGCAGGCCGCCCAGGACCAGGGCGGATGCAACGTGCTGTTCTCCTCATCGGCCACGGTCTATGGAGAGCCGGACAAGGTGCCCGTTACGGAGGAGACCCCGCGAAAGAGTGCCACCTCCCCTTACGGCAACACCAAAACCATGTGCGAAGACATCCTGCGGGACACCGTCAAAGCTTCGGAAGGCAAGGTCCGGGGCATCCTGCTGCGCTATTTCAATCCCATCGGCGCACATCCCAGCGCCCTCATCGGCGAACTGCCGCGCGGGGTTCCCAACAACCTGGTTCCGTTCATTACCCAGACCGCCATCGGGAAGCGGGAATGCCTGAGCATTTTCGGCAACGACTATCCCACCCCGGACGGCACCTGCCTGAGGGACTATATCGACATTGTGGACCTGGCCAAAGCGCACGTATTTGCCGTCACCCGCATGATGGAAGGCAAGATGAAGAAGGACTGCGAGGTGTTCAACGTGGGCACCGGCCGGCCCGTGAGCGTGCTGGAACTGGTGAACGCCTTCGAGAAAGTGAACGGCGTAAAACTGAACTGGAAGTTCGCCCCGCGCCGTCCCGGCGACGTGACGGCCATCTGGGCCGATCCCACCCTGGCCAACACGGAAATGGGCTGGAAGGCCACCCGCACCGTAGAGGAAACCCTCAAGGCCGCCTGGGCCTGGGAGAAGCACCTGGCGGGAAAGTAAAATGGGCACGCGTTTGCTAATCAGACAGATTCTTCGTATTTTTGAAAACAAAACCACATGATATGAACCTGAAAGAACCCTTTGTTATTACCATCAGCCGGGAAATCGGCTCCGGAGGCCACACGGTGGGCCGTATCCTGGCAGAAAAACTGGGCACCTATTATTTTGACAAGTACCTCATCGAGTCTCTGGAAAAGAAGTTCAACCTTACGGCCAGCGGGATTGAGAAACTGAAGGGAGAGAAGAAAAACTGGCTGGCAGACTTTATCCAGTTCATCGCCCCCGTCCCTTCGGCCAAGACCCTGGGCGTGGACACGCGTCATACGCAGGAGTTCCGGTCAGACGTCACGACGAACGATATTTACGAGGCAGAGACGGAGATTCTCAAGGAACTGGCCCAAGAAGGCTCCTGTGTCATTGCCGGCCGTTCCGGCTTCTTTGTATTCAAGGACCACCCCAATCACCTGAACATATTGATTACCGCTTCGGAGGAAAACCGTGTCCGTCGTGTGATGGAAAAGCAGGGCCTGGAAGAAGAATCCGCCAAAGCCCTCATCAAAGACATAGACCAGGCGCGGGAGAACTACATCCAGCGCTATACCGGCACCAGTCGCTACGATGCCCGCAGCTATGACATCGTACTCAAGGCCGACGGCCACACCGAAGAGCAGCTGGTCAACATCATCCTGTCCTATATCGGCTAGATTAAGGCCTTTACATCGAGTCTTTACACAAAGTGTCTCTATAAAATTACAGAGGGTGGCCGCATGGTCACCCTCTGCAGTTTATCCAGTATTATTCTTTATTCAGGAATTGTAACCGACATGCGATAAATCTTACCCTTGTCGAAAGAAATGTTCCCGGTAACAGTCTTGGTGGCAGGACCATAATCTGTTGATTCAACTGTTGCCGTGAATTTTAATTTGTCACCCGTGGTCAAATCACCAAACTGATGATTTACAAAATATAATGTCACAACTCCAGAGTCGGGTATAACGATATTACTGTACAGTTTCAAACTCTGTGTGTATCCGCCGCCACGGGCTATGATACCATCATTACCCGGTAAATCTACATATTCCCAAGAAGCAGTTCTAACCCAGCCCTTCACGGCATCAGAACTGTCATATCCACTTATTTCCATGGATTCCAGCGTTTTTCCCTTTAGAGCAGCAGGGAATGAAGCCGTCACCTTAAGTATGGTCATTTCGTTGGAAAGCGTCACATTCAGGATGTTATTCTTTATATCAGCAGTGTTTGCTACTCCATCCATAACACAATAATTAACAAGATGAGAGGCATCGTTGTCACTGGTTTGTTTCAGGGGCTGTTTTTTAAACTGTATATATTCGTTACCAATCTCCGCATTATACAGAGAAGAAAAAGGCGCACCGGTGTAATCAGTATATTTAGCAGTATGATAGTATTTTACCCCATCATATATTAAGGCCGGATAGATTACTACAACTTTTGCAGGAGTTGCACCGCCGGTAAATGTACCGGAGAATTCCGCTTTAGCACGACCAGCCGCACCAGTAGAAGTGAAATTATCTACAGTCAACAAATGACCGGTACCATCTAGTGTGAGTACGGAAATTGTCTCAGAAGCTTCCCAGTTTGTTTTAAGGACATTTCCATCAGGCTCGTAAGAGACTTTTGTGGCTTCACCAATGCTGGCGATAAGTTTCATGGGTACACCTGCGGGTTTCTGCTCAGTGGCCTGGTTTTCATTTTTCTGGCAGGAAACAGCCAAAAGTGCAGCAAATACTGCCAAAACAAATATTTTCTTCATAACTCTGTTCCTCCTTTCATTAACCAAACAGTAAATCAAGATCTCCTCCGTCTTCAAAACCTGGAGCAGTTAAACCGCTGGCGGCAATGACACCTTCCAGCCTGATTTCCATCACCATTGTTTCAGGTGATTCATACAATTCTTTCTCTTTCATAGTTTATGGTTTTTGTGATGATAAAGATGCAGGAAAATAATCAGCACTTCTTACGAAGTCTGCGGCGTTGACTTGCCAAGCTGTTCAGAACAAGACCATTACGCCCAATCCACAAAGTGGGATGGGGTATGGACTCAATTACGTGTGAAGTGAAAAGAGTCATTAGTGTTATTAATCACAAATGCAAAGATACCTTTTCCCTGCCAAAAAAACAAGGAAAAAGCGCAAGCAACTGGTTGGAAATTTACCTGAATATGAGACAGATGAATCAGTATTTCTGTCACTATTTCTGTCACTATTTCTGCTTACCCCCTTGTAAGGTCGACGAAAACAACTATCTTTACAAAAAAGAACGAAAAGAATTGATAATCTCGTTCATATCACCGCAAATAAAAGTAATTCGTTATGAGAGAAGAAGCGTCGAAGTTGTTATACGAAACTCCGACAATCGGTATTCTGAGGTTTCACAATGAGGGCCCGATCTGCCAGAGCGGCAACGTATTGATCGACCCCGGCTATGATAATGAAATCGAAGTGCCGGTTCCGTTTTCCCAACCCTGGCCAGGATTCCCCTGGTGAGCCATTAATTAGCTATTAAACAATAATCACGATGAGAAAATACATCTCCTTCCTCCTATCTTTGGCCGCAGTGTTTATTCTGGGATCGTGCCAGCAGAACGAACTCATCGACGGCCCCGCCGCCACTGGTGACGGGACCTTCGTGGATGCCACTTTTTCCGTTGCCTTAGGTTCGCCGACCAAGGCTTTTTCCGACGGCACCACGGTTGACCGGCTCTATGTCGGCATCTATGAAATCGGCTCCAATAACGAATTCATCTGGGTGGCGGACAACGCCGATGCGCCCGCCACAATCAGCTCGAAAGCCGCCAATGTGACGTTCAGCGACAAGATCATGCTTGGCAGGTCTTACAAGGTGGTTTTCTGGGCCCAGAAGCAGGGTGCCCCGTATTTCATTGATTGGGCGAAGAACGTCAACACTGGTCCGACCGTTACCATGACGGCCACGGGCCAGGCCAACGACGAGGCCCGCGACGCCTTCTTCGGTGCCTATGAGACGGGCACCGTCACTGGAAGCATTGACCTGACCGGCTCGCCGATCTCGCTGAAACGCCCCTTCGCGCAGGTCAACGTGCTCGTCCCTACGGTCAATTTTACCGATGCGACAGCGTCCGTCATCTCTTCGATGACCGTTGCGCAGGCGCCGTGCGTACTCAATCTGGCCACCAAGGCAACTTCCGACCCTATCGACTGGACCTTCACCACTGCCGCAATCGCGGAGGCGGCTTTCGGCCACTATGCCTCCACGCACAGATATGTGGCGATGAACTATGTCCTTGTGGACCAAAGCGTCTCCGGAGCCCAATATGACGTCTCGTTCTCCGTGACCTCCGACTCGCAGGTCGCAAGCGACAAACAGGTCCGGAAGGCACCGCTCCGGGCCAACGGCCGCTGCAACATCGTCGGCAACATCTTCGATGAGAGTTTTAACATCACCATTCCCGTCATTATCGGCCCAGACTATAGTAGTGAGGAGGAATTGACCACGGTCACCGTGACCGTCGGCCAGAACCCCGGCAATGCCGTCTTGCTGGATGCCGGCTACAACGCCGATCCGTCCCGGCGTACCGCCATTCCGATCGAGGTCACCGTCAGTCATCCAATCGAGGTGGAAACAGACAAGCCGCAGATTACCGTGAACCCGGCGACCGTCGCCTCGGCTGAATGGAATCTCACGACCGGCAAGCTGGATGTAACTCCGCTCGTCCCGAACGGCGCCGCCGTAATCACCCTTGTCTTCCCGCCCGTCACCAAGACCGACTATTCCGAAGCTACCGTGCAAATCTATGTCCGCGTGGGCAACGGCATCAATCCCGCCCCGAAGCAGGACCAGACCCTGAGCTTCGCGAATGCAAGCGAGGAGGCCACCCTGGGCACGAGCTATACGCTCCAGGCCGTCTCCGGCGCCCAGACCACCGTCAGCTACTCCTCTTCGAACGAGGCTGTCGCCACGATCGAAGGCACGACCGTCACGCTGGTCGCTGCCGGTGAGACGACCATCACCGCCAACGCCGCCGAGGACGATACCTACAACGCCTCTTCCGCGAGCTACACCCTCACGGTGCTCACGGTGAGCGCCCCCGCGACGCCGGACTTCACGTCCGTCGCCGAACTCAAGGCCCTCCTGGGCGAGGAGTCGGACACCTTCACCGGCACGCTGACCGATGCGGTCGTCTCCTTCATCGCCGGCACGTCCGACGCCGTGATCAAGGACGCCACGGGCTCCATCCTCTACCACAAGGAGACCGGCCATGGCCTGCTGCAGGGCCAGACCATCTCCGGCGACGTCATCGTCGATGCGGTGCTCTACAACGGCATCAATGAGATCACGGACCTCGCCGCCACGGTCGAGGGCACGGGCAGCGCCGTCGAGCCGCAGGTCGTCACCCTGGCCCAGCTCGCCGCTGACTATGCCACGTATGAGAGCGCCTATGTCAAGGTGGTCGGCGTGACCTCCAAGACCACCACGACCGCCAAGGGCAACATCAGTGTCACCCAGGATGCCACGGACTATATCGTCTATACGAACGTGGCCATCCCGGTCAACACCGGCGACATCTTCATGGCCGAAGGCACCGTGACGAAATACAACACGACCGAGGAACTCAAGGTCTGGAAAAGCGCGGACCTGACCGTCACGACGCCGGCTCCGGTCCTTTCCGCTACGCCTGCCGCAACGACCGTCGCCGCCACGGCGACCTCCGTCACCTGGACCATCACCTCCAACACCGACTGGACGATCACGCCGGGTACCGGCGTCACCCCGTCCGCGACTGCCGGCAACGGCAATGCCGAGGTGACCCTCAGCTTCGCCGCCAACGAAGGCACGGAAGCCGCGACCTATACCGCCACGGTTTCCGCCGAGGGTTGCGATGACGTGACCATCACCATCACCCAGAACGGCACGGGTTCTTCCTCGACGATTACGGACGAGCTCACGGCCGATTTGTTTACGGCGCTTAACACGACTTATACGGATTTCTCCAATGTCGCCGCCACTTCCAAAGCGAGATATGCCGGCAACAGCGCCAAGAGCTCCTCCGGCGGCATCCAGTTGCGTTCCAAGAATAGCAACTCCGGTATAGTGTCCACGATCTCCGGCGGCCGGGTCAAGTCCGTGACGATCACGGTCGAGTCCGGCTCGAACAAGATCGACGTGTATGGCAGCAACACGGCCTACACCGGCGCCGGTGACCTCTACGCGACGGGCGAAGGTGGCAACCAGGGCACGAAGATCGGCTCCCTGACCGCGACGGGCACCGTCACATTCACGGACGACTATGCTTATGTCGGCATCCGCTCCAACAACGGATCCGTATACATTACCAAGATTGAGATTGAGTGGGAATGATGAACCGCGATGGCGAAGAATTTGAAAAATAGTTGTATCTTTGCAGCGAATTAATTCAGAAGGATATGAATTTAAGAGACATTAAGAAAGACATCGAGTATGTGATCGGTGCATTTGTGGATGACTGCACCCTGTTCCTCAATGTGAACCCGGGCAAGAACGCAGACGAAATCGCAGACCTCATTGACAAGGCTGTAGACCTATACAATGAGCTGCGGGACAAGGTGGTGAAGAGCGCCGGCGCGGAAAAACCCAAGCTGTGTTTTGACAGCATCCGCAAGGAACTGCTGGAAAAAACCGATGCCCTGTACGACGAGCTTAGCGTCGCAGTAAAGAAAGGTCTGGGCGAATAAAAAGAAGCCCCGTACCATAACAAAAGAGACTGGCCATTCGGTCAGTCTCTTGTTTTTTACCATCTTCCAGGAATGCCGCCGCCGGGACCGCCGCCCATGCCGGTGCTGTTGGTATAGGCCGATAAAGTTACGGCCGTCCCTCCGGATATGGACGCGTCCACAGAGAGCATTCCGTTAAAGAGCTTGGATCCGCCGCTCACCGTAACCCCGCTGTGGATGGCCGGCTGGGAGGCGCCGGAAACCACCATGCCGGTACCCGCGCTGGAGGGCGTCTTGAAGGCAAATACCCTATCGCTCAGGGTAAAGCTGTACCAGGTGTTTTTGGACCAGTTGCTGGCGGAGTAGCAAGTCTGGGACAGGACGGCGCCCCGTTCCAGGCCGCCCAGGGCCACCAGGTTTCCGCCGTTCACATACAGCGTGTGACCTTCTTCCGTGTTGGCATCCACAGCCACTTCCGCACCTCCGCTGCCAATAGTGTATACGGTGCCACCTTCTATATAAAGGTCTCCGTTGGCGTCCAGGCCGTCGTTGCCTGTGGAATAGGCGCACACAAAGCCGCCCAGGATGGCCATGTCACCGGCCGAATTGATGGCGTCGTCTTTGGATTGGGCGTAGACGGCGCCGCCGGAGATTTCAAGGATACCTTTACTCTCGATGGCCTCGTGATTGGCAGCCGTAGCATAGACCTCTCCAGCAGTAATGTAGAGGTCGCCGTCAAACTTGATGGCCTTGGCACTCTTGGAATCGTCTGCCGACGAGAAGTTACTTCCGGTTACGTTTACCGTCACACTGCCGCCCTGGAAATAGCCCTTGTCGTCTCCGCTGATGCCTTTGCCGCCCTGGCCGGAGTTGGATACCGTAAGGGAACCGGCATTCATCACAAAGAGCTTATCGGCCTTTACGCCCGAGGATGCCTTGTATTCCTGGTCCTCGTCATCATAGGCCGTTCCGCCGGTGACCTTCACCGTTGTGACGCCGCCATTGAACACCACCAGCGAGTCGGAGGTCATGCCTTTCTTCATGGCGGCCGATACACTCACATCCAGCGTTCCGCCGGAAACCACCAGGGCGTCCTTGCCCCGGATACCGTGTCCGGCCGAGGAGGAAACGGTGATTTTGGGATTGTCTACAAAACGGACGTAATCGTCGGAGGAAATGCCGCTCTTGCCTTTGGCGGTAACTTTGAGGGAACCCTCGCCGCTGAAGATGAGCTGGCCTTCGGAGAAGAAGGCCGCTTTTTCGTCCTCATCGGCAGGTGTGGAAGAATAGGCCGATCCATCGGCAAGGGAATTGCTGCCGTTCACAACTACGAAACAGCGTTTTTTACCTTGATTGTTGATGGCGGCGCCATTGGGGTTGGTCAGGTCCAGCCCGTCCAGGACAATGGCCTGCTTGTTCTTGGAATAGACCTTGAAGAAGCCGTCCGACGCGCTGCCGGACAGCTTGTACATCACCTTCTCCTTGGTGGAGGTGTTGTCGGCTGTAACCTGGTTGCCGTTTACGGTAACGATGCCTTTAGCGTCACCGGAGACGGCGGCCCCTGAAGGGGCGAAAACGATGGAGATGGTACGGTCGAACTCGGTGTTGGCGATAAGGTCTTCTTCCGGTTCGCTGTCGGCGATGCTTGCGCTGCTGTCGCCGGCACTTTCATAGGATTTGGCTTCGGCTGAAGAATTGCTGTTGTTGCTCCAGGGGTCAAAGATGTCGTCTCCAATCTTGGAGCATCCTGCCGCGACTATCGCCGCGCACAGGAGATAAAACAATACGTTCTTCATAGCGGTTTATGTTTAAATACACATTCTAACGGGGTGACAAAAAATCAAAAAGCTTGCCAAAACCTGTTATTCCAAAGGATGAGAAACAAAAAAACATCAGGCGCCGAGCCAACCGGGTATTATAGATTTTATACCATAAATTACTATATATCAATCACTTATTTGTGCACGAAAGAGAATGCGATATCAATTTATAATTAAATATTTTAAAAAATCCTTGTACATCTCAAAAAGTTGCCGTACATTTGCCCCCGAAAAGGTTAGAGAGTATAAGTGTATTCTAAAATTTAAGGATTATGAAAAAGGTATTTATGTCTGTCGCAGTTGTGGCCATGATGATTGCTGCATCTGCTTGCGGTAACAACAATGCCAAGAAGGCCGAGGCCGCTGCCGAGGATGCTGCCGATGCCGCCGTGGAAGCCATTGAAGAAGCCGCCGATTCCCTGGGAAGCGCCGTTGAGGATGCTGCCGAGGCTGCCGCCGATGCCGCCGAAAAGGCCATCGCCGAGTAATTTCTATTAATTAGAAAATGCAAGTTCTCCCGAGGATTTTATTCCCCGGGATTTTTTGTATCTTTACCGGACAAAAAGTAGAGGCCGATGGCAACTGTTGCAAAAAAGACGAAATCCCTGTGGTTCTGCTCCCACTGCGGCAACGAATACTCCAAGTGGATGGGGCGCTGCCCCGCCTGCGGGGAATGGAACACGATGGTGGAGAAGGAAGTGGTGACGGGCAAGCGTCCGGCGGCGGTTTCCGTACCTGGCTCCGGGCGAAAACCGCAGCCGCTCAAGGAGGTGTCCACCTCCGTGGAGGACCGCATTTCCCTGGGAAGCGCAGAAGTGGACCGTCTCCTGGGGGGCGGCATCGTGCAGGGTTCGCTGGTGCTCATGGGCGGAGAGCCCGGCATCGGCAAATCCACCCTTTCCCTCCAGTTGCCCCTTCACCGGCCGGAATTAAAAACCCTCTATGTCACGGGTGAGGAAAGCGTGAAGCAGGTGAAAATGCGGGCGGACCGCCTGGGCGGAGACGCCTCCAACTGCTTCATTTACAGCGAGACGGATATGACCTCCATCCTGGAGGAAGCCCAGGAGGTGGCACCGGACCTGATGATAGTGGACTCCGTACAGACCATGTACTGCCCCTCCGTAGAATCCACGGCAGGTTCCGTGAGCCAAATCAAGGAAGTGGCCGCCACGCTGCTCCGCTTTGCCAAGGAAAGCGGGATTCCGGTTATCCTTATCGGCCATATCACCAAGGAAGGCTCCATCGCCGGGCCCAAGATCCTGGAGCATATCGTGGACGTAGTGCTGCAGTTCGAAGGGGAGAACCGGGGGGCATACCGGGTGCTGCGCAGCATCAAGAACCGCTTCGGCTCCACGGCCGAGCTGGCGGTGTTCGAGATGACGGGCACCGGCCTCCGGGAGGTGGCCAATCCTTCGGAAATGCTCATCCCCATGCACGAGGAAGGCCTCAGCGGTACGGCCATCTGCGCCATGCTGGACGGCAACCGGCCTTTCCTCTTTGAGGTGCAGGCGCTGGTCTCATCGGCCGTTTATGGAACGGCGCAGCGCAGCGCCACGGGCTTTGACGTCCGCCGCCTTAATATGCTGCTGGCGGTGCTGGAACGGCGTGCAGGCTTCAAACTGGGCCAAAAGGACGTTTTTCTGAACATGGCCGGCGGCCTCCGTATTACGGATCCAGCCTGCGACCTGGCCGTCATCTGCGCCGTACTCTCATCCAATTTTGACTATTCCATCCCCGCCAACGTCTGCTTTGCCGGAGAGGTGGGCCTCAGCGGAGAAATCCGCCCGGTCTCCCAGGCCGAAAGGCGCGCCGTGGAGGCCGCCCGCCTGGGTTTCAAGCGCATCTTCGTAAGCTCCTATACGCATTTTGACCGCAAGAGGGAAGGAATTGAAATTGTGAAAGTTGCCGATATCCCTGCCCTGGTAAGGGCATTGTTTAAATAGAACGAATATGAAAAAGTATCTGCTTACCATTATGGCAGGCCTCCTGGTTTTTGGAGCCGCCACTGCCCGCGCCCAGCAGGAAGACCTGGACGCACAATACGCTACGGACCTGCTCAAAGAAGGCCAGGCTCCGGATTTCACGCTGCCCGGAACGGACGGCAAAACCTACTCCCTTAAGGATTTCAAGGGGAAGACCCTTATCCTGGATTTCTGGGCCACCTGGTGCCCGGACTGCCGGGAGGAAATGCCGCAGCTGCTGGCCCTCCAGAATCGCATTAAGGGGCGGAAAGATATTGTGATGGTGGGTATTTCCTGCGACACGGATCCGGAAAAACTGTCGGCCTACGTAAAGGAGCAGGGCATAAGCTGGCTCCAGCTCTCGGACTTCAAAGCCAAGAAAGAAAGCCCCATCTACAACACCTTCAAAGTAAAATGGATTCCCACCAAGTACGTAATTGGTCCGGACGGTAAAATCCTGCTGGCAACCGTGGTCCAGGACAAGGTGGACGCCTTTGTGGAGAAGCTGCTCAAGTAGCTCTTGTAAGTATTTAACAGATTATCAGCGCACTGGCCCAGACTTCGCAGCCCTCGCAACGGCCCACGAAGCCCAGCCGCTCCGTGGTGGTGGCCTTCACGGACACCCTATCCGGCAAAACGCCCAGGATGGGCGCCAGCGTGTCCCGCATAGTCTGGATATGCGGCGCCAGCTTGGGACGCTGCAGAGCTATGGTAATGTCCACATTCCCAACCCTGTAACCCTTTTCGTGGACCAGTTCCACCACCTTTTTGAGGAGCAGTTTGCTGTCCACGCCCTTCCACTCGATGGACGTATCCGGGAACAGGTGGCCGATATCCCCCAGCGCCAGGCAGCCCAGCAGGGCATCGCAGAGCGCATGGATGGCCACATCGCCGTCCGAATGGGCCACGAAGCCTGTTTCGGAAGGAATCCGCACGCCCCCAAGCCACATAGGCAGTCCGGGCGCCAGAGCGTGAACGTCATATCCGTTGCCGATCCTGAAATCCATAGTACTACCGTTTTTGCAAAGATACCAAAAAAATGGTATTTTTGTAGATTAAAGGACTATTGCCATGGCCAATTTATTCAACTTCGGATTCTTCGGAAACCAGGAACACAGAGTCTTCAATTATAAACCCCGGTATTACGACCCGGAGGAAGAGAAGCGCCGCCAGATGTTCGGGGACGTGGACGGCACCAACGAAGCGGCCCGCGAGAATGGAGAGTATGTGCCCGGCAGCAGCCTGCGGGGTGCTTTCCGCAATGGCAATTACCAGAAGACCCGGGCCTCCATGACCAAGACCCACACCATCATCACCCTTGTAACCCTGGTGCTCATTGTGGTTGTGCTAATCTACATGACCAAATTCTTTGAGATGCTGTAAAGATTCTTCGCTTCGCTCAGAATGACATCAGAATGACAAAAGAATTGAGAATACTGCCCAAGAATATCTCCGACATGATCGCTGCGGGGGAAGTGGTCCAACGGCCCGCCTCCGTAGTAAAGGAACTCATGGAAAATGCCGTGGACGCAGGTGCAACGGACATCAAAGTCATTGTGACAGATGCCGGACGAACCCTTATCCAAGTCATCGACAACGGCAGCGGCATGAATCCGGACGACGCGGTCCTCTGCTTCGAACGCCACGCCACCTCCAAGCTCTCATCGGCCGAAGACCTGCATCACATCCTCACGTTTGGTTTCCGGGGAGAGGCGCTGGCGTCCATCGCCGCCGTGGCGGAAGTCACCCTCCGCACCCGTACGGCCCAGCAGGAAGTGGGCGTGGAAATCTCCATGGCCGGGTCGGAGCATCTGGGAACCCGGGAAGTGAGCTGCCCCATCGGCAGTAATTTCGCCGTCCGGAATCTCTTCTACAATATCCCTGCGCGCCGGAAGTTCCTCAAGAGCGACAATGTGGAACTGCGCCATATCGTGGAGGAATTCCAGCGGGTGGCGCTTACCCGGTGGGACCTGGCCTTCACCCTCACCCACAACGGGCGGGACATCCATGTGGTCAAACCCGCCAAATCCCTGAAATTCCGCATCCAGGACCTGCTGGGTCCCGCCATAACCGGCGACATCATGGATATATCGGCCGATACAACCATCGCCTCCGTACGGGGTTTCGTGGGCCGTCCGGAAAGCGCCCGGAAGACCGTGGGAAACCAGTTCTTCTTTGTGAACGGGCGGTATTTCCGCAGCCCGTACCTCCACAAGGCCGTGATGAAGGCCTATGAAAACCTCATCCCGGAAGGGAGCACCCCGTCCTATTTCATCTACTTGGACGTAGACCCTTCCACCATAGACGTAAACATCCATCCCACCAAGACGGAAATCAAGTTCGAGGAGGACCAGATGCTGTTTCAGACCCTGCTGGCCGCCATCAAAGAGGCCATGGGACGCGGCAGCGTGGCCGGTTCCATCGAATTTGACAATCCGGAGGCTCGGGAGATCCCGGTCATGGGGACCCGCTTCCAGGAATACCGTCCCTCCGCCGTCCCGGACGCCGGAGTGGACCTGGAGTACGACCCGTTCCAGGAATTGTCCGCCCCGGCCAGGGCTTCCTCCCATTACGACACCTCCAGGTACGTGGACAAGAGCGAGAATTACGGCGCCCTGTTCGAGGACCGGACCCTTCCCACAGCTCAGGTCCTGGTGGTCCAGGGCAAGTATATCCTCACCCAGAGCGCTTCCGGGCTCATGATCGTCCATGTGCGGCGGGCGCGGGAAAGAATCCTGTACGACCGCTTCCTGCAGGCCCTTACCGACGGCACCCATCTGAGCCAGCAGGCGCTGTTCCCGGTGCAGGTTGCCGTGGGCGTGGAAGGATGCCTCCTGGTCCAGGAGCACGCCGCGCTGCTGCAGCAACTGGGCTTCGACATTACCCCTTTCGGTCAGGATTCCGTGGTGGTGAACGGCGTTCCGGAAGGCTTTGACGCCACGCCGGGAAAGGTGGAAACCCTGGTGGGAGACCTCCTCCTCATCCTGAAGGACGACCATGCCTCCCTGCCGGGGGTGATGGAGCAGGCATCGGCCCAGAAATTCGCCCTCCTGGGTGCCTCGGGCGGCGAAAAGCTCAGCTCCCCGCTGGAGGCGCAACGCCTGGTGGACAGCCTCCTGCAAAGGCCCAACCCGGAGTTTACCTCTGCCGGACGGCGCATCATCGCCCTTGTTCCGGCCGATGAACTGGAAAAAAGATTCTAAGACATGAACGGAAGACCCTCTTTCCTTGCCAATATCCCGGTAGTAACCCGGAACCTTCTCATAGTGAACGTAGTTATGTTTATAGCCACGCTCATCAACGAAGAGTTTATGATAGGGACCTTTGCCATGTTCTACCCGGCATCTCCCTTTTTCCGCTGGTGGCAGCCCGTCACCCACATGTTCATGCACGGCGGCTGGTGGCATATATTCTTCAATATGTACTCGCTGGTCATCTTCGGCATGGTGGTGGAACGCGCCATGGGCACCCGCAAGTTCCTGCTGTTCTATTTCGTCACCGGCCTGGGAGCCGTTGCGCTGCACACGGCGGTGGAGTGGCTGGAAATCACCCATTTGGGTGCAGACCCCGTATCGGCCTATTATACGCCCATGGTGGGCGCATCCGGCGCCATCTACGGCGTGCTGGTGGCTTTCGCCATGCTGTATCCCCAGGCCAAGCTCACCCTCATCTTCCCGCCCATCACCCTGGACGCCAAATGGTGGGTGATCATCTTCATCGGCCTGGAACTGTTTACCGGCATCGTGGGTACGCGGATCGGGATTGCACATTTCGCCCATCTGGGCGGCGCCCTGTTCGGCTTCCTCCTGGTCCGGTACTGGCGTAAGACGGGAAAGCTTTACAGGTAGATGGCTAAGGAGAAAAAACAGCGGCACTGGCTGTCCCGGCTTTCGTTCGGGACGGTTTCGCTGGCGTTTTCCGGACTTCTGCTGCTAAGCTACCTGTCCCTGCTCATAGACCCCGCCAAGGCGTGGTTCTTCACCCTGTTCGGCCTGCTGTATATTCCGGTATTGCTGGTAGTGGCGGTGCTCTTTATCCTGTCCCTGTTCCGCCGGTCCCACATGCGGGGCCTGCTGCTCCTGATGCTGCTGCCTTCCATTTTCATTTTTGGCAAGTACTATCAGTTCCGCGGGCCTTCGGAGGATAAACCCGCCACCCTTTCCATCCTCTCTTACAACGTGGGGCTCTTCACCCACGGAGACGGCGAAAAGGACCCCCTGGAGCTGGCCGATGAAGTCTGCGACTGGCTCAAGCAGGCCGATGCCGATATCATCTGCCTGCAGGAGTTCTGCCTTCCGGGCCATGTGGACTTCGGTTCCTGGCTCCGGCGCCGCTTCCCGGGCTACGAAGTGGATTATTTTGCCGTCACCGGCCCTATCGGCCAGTTCGGAAACGTTACGCTAAGCCGACGACCCATTACAGGAAAGGGCAAAAACAACTTTGAAAAGTCCACCAACATGGCCCTCTGGACGGACGTGCGCCTGGACAGCTCCACCGTCCGGCTGTACAACTGCCACTTTGAAAGCTATAACATATCCCTTTCCGGCCTGGTGAAAAAGGCCGGCGAAGAAGGGCTGGTGGAAGAAACCGGCCAGAAGATGCGGCGCTCCATCACCGAACGGCCCAAACAGGTGGCCCAGGTGATGCGGGACGTGGACGCCGCTCCCGTCCGTTCCCTGGTGCTGGGAGACTTCAATGACAATCCCCTGAGCTACACTTGTTTCCGTTTGCTCCGGGGCCGGAAGGACTCCTTTGTGACGGCCGGAAAAGGTTTCGGTGCCACTTACCGGAGCCTGTGGCCGCTGCTGCGCATAGACTATATCCTTTATCCCAAAGACCTTACCGCCGTTTCCTACAAGGTGGAAAAGGTGAAATACTCGGACCATTACCCCATCATCGCCACATACTATGAAAGCGGAAGAAATACTCGCTGAAGCCCTTAAGACACTCCGCGCAGGCGGAACCATCCTTTACCCCACGGACACGGTCTGGGGCCTGGGCTGTGACGCCACCAATCCTCAAGCCGTTGCCCGTATCTATGAAATCAAGCAGCGGGCCGATTCCAAGTCCCTGGTCCTGCTCTCCTGCGACCTGGACATGGTGGCACGCTATGTCAAGGAGATTCCGTCCATTGCCGTGGACCTGGTGGAAGTGAACGACGCGCCCATGACCCTCATCTATCCCGGGGCCATCGCCTGTGAGGAAGGTGCATCCGGCGACAGATGGCATCTGGCCTGGAATACCGTTGCCGAAGACGGTTCCGTGGGCATCCGCATCCCCCTTATGGACTGGTGCAAGCAACTGGTATTCAAGTTGGGACGGCCCATCGTGAGTACATCGGCCAATATCTCCGGAGAACCCACGCCGCAGCGCTTCTCGGACATCGATCCGGCCATCAAGGAGGCTGTGGACTTTGTAGTTCCGCCGTCCGTGGACACCCAGTCCACCGGCAAGGCCTCCCAGATCCTGAAGGTGGGCCTGAAGGGCGAAATAGAGATTATACGGAAATAATGGAGCTCTTCTACGCATACGAAGTTTCGGGCCGATACTGCCGGTTGGACGCAGAGGAAAGCGGTCACTGCGTCCGCGTGCTCCGGCACAGGAGCGGGGACGAGATTGACATCATTGACGGTGTGGGCACGCTGTATCACTGCCGTCTTACGCTGGACAGCCCCAAGGGGGCCGAAGCGGAGATCCTGGAGGCGCAGGAGGGATTTGGTTCCCACCCCTATCATCTGACAGTAGGCTGCTGCCCCACCAAGAACAACGAGCGCTTTGAATGGTTCGTGGAAAAGGCCACGGAACTGGGCGTGGACCGGATTGTCCCGCTCATCGGAGACCATTCCGAGCGGAAAGTATATAAGACGGAACGGGCTTCCCGCATAGCGCTCTCCGCCACCAAACAGTCCCTCAAAGCCCGTATTCCGGAGATTGCGGAACCCGTTTCGGTAAAGGACTTCATAAAGTCCTGTCATTCTGAGCGAAGCGAAGAATCTCTCCGCCTCATCGCCTACTGCTTTGAAGATGAGGAGGCTCCCCGGCGGAGCATCATGGAGGTGCTGAAGGAGATGCCCGGTCGGCCCGGACAGAACATTACGGTCCTCATCGGCCCTGAAGGGGATTTTTCGCCGGAAGAGGCGCGCCTGGCCCTGGAGAGCGGCTACATACCCATCCATCTGGGACCTTCCCGCCTTCGCACGGAAACCGCTGCCGTTACTGCCGTGGAGGCCGTTTACCTGTGGAGCTTAACTCTCTAGCAATCAGCACATTACGCATGCTGCTGTGCATCCGCGGGCGCACAGCAATATCTTTATTTCACTGACTTTCAGCTACTTAGCCTCCACCGCCAGGCGGACAGCGCCCCAGGCCAGGAGGCTCTGGGCAATGAGGTAGGTGAACATGATCACGAACTCCCGGAGCGCAAAGGTGGCCACGCCGAAGGTACCGGCGGCAATGAGCGAATCCGAGAAGGCGAACAGCAGCGCTCCGCAGAGGATGATCCACCAGGTGCAACGCTCCTGTTTACAGCGGATTACCCCGCACAGGGCGCAGAAGCTGAGCATGAGCAGCACAAAGCCATATACCGCCATGGGAACCAGCAGTGCGCCTTCCACCTTGAGCACTTTTACCAGCAGGAAAACCAGCACCAGCACACCCAGGATACCGGCCAGCCAGCCTTTCCAGCCCAAACCCTTCCAGGATTTGGAGCCGAACAGGGTCATATAGAAGATATGGCCGATAAGGAACGCACCAATCCCGCTCGCGAACATGGGGAAGGCGTCGCTGAGCAGGAACGTATCTCCGGCAAAGCCGAAGAGTTCGGCGGTAATCAGAAGCCCCAGCATCCTGCGGTCCAGCGGATGCTCCACCGCAAAGGCCAGCACGCTGGCGGCAAGCAGCGGCAGCAGGGCGGGTTTTACGGCCGATGCCAGAGCGGGTTCCCAGATGCGGCCGGCCCAGTTGAGCAGGCAGGCAACGGCAAAAAAGGCCGCCGGAATACAGTACAGGTTCTTTTTCATGGCTTGGATTTCTTTTTGTTCGCTATACAAAAATAGGGGAAATCGGTGAAAACACATAAAAAATCGTAAAAAACCGCTAAACGATTCAACCGATTGGCACCTTTCCCGTTTTCTGTCCCTATCTTGGCATCATGATAAAGGAACTGTTGGATTTAACCATGCCGCGGGAGTGCCTGGTGTGCGGACAGCCGCTGGGATCGGCCGAAGACCATCTTTGCATCTGGTGCGCCGAAGACCTCCCGCTCACCTATTATTGGGAACAGCCGCACAACCCCATGGCCGATCAGTTTAATGCGCTGCTGGAAAAGCATCGGCCCGATGGCCAGCCGATGGACTATGCCTATGCCGCCGCACTGCTGTATTACCATCACGGAAATCCGTACCGGAAGATTCCCCAGGCGCTGAAGTACCATTACAACATCCGTGCAGGCCGATATTTCTCTGCCCTGCTGGGGCGGCATATGGCCGATACCGCCCATTTTGCGTCCGTAGACCTGGTAATTCCCGTTCCCCTGCACTGGATGCGAAAGTGGAGACGGGGTTATAACCAGGCCGAAGTGATTGCCCGCGAACTGGCCCGGTCCCTGGACGCCCGGCTCCGGACCGACATCCTGGTCCGCCGGCGGCGGACCGGCACCCAGACCCGCCTGGACGCCGAATCCCGGATGAAAAACGTCCAGGGCGTGTTCCGGGTCCGAAAGACCTTGGATACCAATCACATCTTGCTGGTTGACGACACCTTCACCACCGGTGCCACCCTGGCCACCTGCTACCAAGCCGTCCGTGATGCATTCGGTCCCCTGGTCCGCATCTCCGTCACCACCCTCTCGGTAGTTAATTCATAGAAAATTTTCTATTAAATTTATTTGTCAATTCATAGTAAAATCTCTATTTTTGCAAAGATGAAATATGACGAGTTTCACCGCCTGGTAAAAGTAAACGGCTGGAGAATCCTAAGGCAAAGTGGAAGCCATATCATTTACATCAAAGACGGGAAAGTGTATCCGGTTCCTTATCATGGAGGAAAGGAACTGGGCCGGGGACTGGAAAAGAAAATGAAAAAAGAAATGGATTTACTATGACTACTATTGAAGCGGTTATTGAAAGGGCGAAAGACGGAACCTACTCTGTTTATTGTAAAAACGAGATCTTTTCCGGAGCCGGGGATACGCTGGGACAGGCTAAAGAAAGCCTGCTCCAGCAAATGCAGTTCTATAAGGAAACCGCACAGGCAGAAGGGTTTAAGTATCCGGTCTTTTTGGATGCTCCTTTTTCGGTCTCCTATCAGGTAGACGTAATCAGCCTGTTAAAGTATTATGTGGGAGAAGGTATCTTTTCTCTTGCCGGGATGGAAAAAATGACGGGTATAAACCAAAAACAGCTTTGGTCGTATATGAACGGAACCAAGCCCCGGAAGGCCCAGGTCTCCCGACTGGAAAAAGGATTCCAGGCCCTGCGGGAAGACCTGGATATGATATTTGGTTAATTACCTCTTAAAGCCCGCATCGCATTCAGCACGGCCAGCACGGTCACGCCCACGTCGGCAAAGACGGCCATCCACATGGTGGCCAGGCCCAGCGCAGCCAGTATCAGCACAGCTACTTTGATGCCGATGGCCAGCCAGATATTTTCCTTCGCAATCCGGAGCGTCCGGCGGGCGATGCGTACTGCCAGCGCAATCTTGGAGGGTTTGTCGTCCATCAGCACCACGTCGGCGGCCTCGATGGCGGCGTCGCTGCCCAGGGCACCCATGGCGATACCCACATCGGCCCGGGTGAGGACCGGAGCGTCGTTGATGCCGTCTCCCACGAAGGCTAAAGTCCCTTCCTTCAGGAGTTTCTCTACCTCGGATACCTTGTCGGCCGGAAGCAGCTGGGCGTGATATTCGTCCACTTTCAGGGTTCCTGCCACAGCGGCGGCAACGCTTTCCTGGTCACCGGTAAGCATCACGGTTTTGCCGATACCCGCAGCCTTCAGGGCGGCGATGCCTTCGGCGGCATCGGCCTTGATGCGGTCGCTGATGACGATGTGTCCGGCATATTCACCGTCGATGGCCACGTGGATGATGGTGCCGCTGTGGTGGCAGGGATGCCAGGCGGCGCCCAACCTGTCCATGAGTTTGCTGTTGCCCACGGCCACTTTCTTTCCGTTGACGGTGGCGATGATGCCATGGCCGGCGGTTTCTTGGATGCCTTCTACGGTACAGTCATCGGCCTCGTTGGGATAGGCATTCCGGAGCGCCATGGCGATGGGGTGCGTGGAATGCCGTTCCACGTGGGCTGCCAGGTGCAGAAGCTCCGTCTGGTCAATCACTTCCGGATGTACGGCGGTCACTTCAAAAACGCCTTCCGTGAGGGTGCCGGTTTTGTCAAAGACCACGGTCTTCACCTGCGACAGCTTGTCCACCAGGTTGGAACCCTTGATGAGGATGCCCTTGCGGGAAGCACCGCCCAGGCCGCCGAAGAAGGTGAGCGGCACGGAAATGACCAGGGCGCAGGGGCAGGAAACCACCAGGAACATAAGGCCGCGGTAAATCCAGGTGGCCCATTCGCCGGTGATGAGGCCCGGCACTACGGCTACCAGTACGGCCAACGCCACCACGATGGGAGTATAAACTTTAGCGAACCGGGTAATGAAGCTTTCGCTCCGGGACTTGTTTTCGGCGGCATTCTCCACCAGGTCCAGGATCTTGGCGGCGGTGGATTCGCCGAAGGCCTTGGTGGTCCTTACGCGCACCACGCCGCTCAGGTTCACGCAGCCGGAGAGGATCTCGTCGCCTTCGTGAATGCTCCGGGGAACGCTTTCACCCGTGAGGGCAACGGTGTCCAGGGAGGAGTGGCCTTCCAGCACAATACCGTCCATCGGCACTTTCTCGCCGGGCTGTACCAGGATAATCTCGCCGGGGGTAACGTCCTCGGGCCTAACCGTTTCCAGTTTTCCGCCCCGCTCCACGTGCGCGCTGTCGGGCCGGATGTCCATCAGATGGGCGATGCTTTTGCGGGAGCGTCCTTCGGCCAATTCTTCAAAGAGCTCGCCCACCTGGAAGAAGAGCATTACAAATACCGCTTCCGGGAACTGCGTCTCGGCCCCGGGCATAAAGCCGATGCCCAGCGCACCCAACGTGGCCACGCTCATCAGGAAGTCTTCGCTGAGGGCCTCGCCGTGGAAGAGCCCTTCGGCCGCTTCCTTCAGCGTGTCCCAGCCAACTACCAGGTAAGGCACCAGGAACAGCAGCAGGTACTGCCAGGTGGCCCAGTCGGTCTTTTTCTCAACGATCACAGCGGCGGCCAGCAGCACGGCGGCCACGATGATCTTGATCAATCGGCCGTGCCCTTCCTCTTCCTCGTGGTGATGATGGTGATGCCCGTGCCCATGCTCATGCTCATGCTCATGTTCATGGCAGTGGCACTCTTCGTGATGGTGATGATGGTCTTCGTGTATCATGGTGTCCTTTGTTTTCTGCTGCAAAGATACACCACCTCCCGTGCAACCGGGTTGCAATCAGCAGTACATCCCGCCGTTCACGGCAATTACCTGGCCGGTAACATAGGCCGAAAGGTCCGACGCCAGGTACAGCGCCGTGTTGGCGATATCCTCCACGGTACCACCCCGCTTGAGGGGGATCATCTTGAGATATTCGTCCTTGACGGCCTGCGGCAGGGCATCCGTCATTTCGGAAATGATGAAGCCCGGGGCGATGGAATTGGCGCGGACTCCGCGCGGACCCATTTCCTTGGCAACGGATTTGGCCATGGCGATGAGGCCGGCCTTGGAGGCCGAATAGTTCACCTGGCCGGGATTGCCTGTCTGGCCGGCGATGGAAGCCATATTGATGATGCTGCCGCCCTTCTGGCGGGCCATTACGGGAACCACGGCGTGCAGGAAATTGAAGGCGCCCTTCATATTGACGGCTATAACGGCATCCCACTGCTGCTCGCTCATCCGCATCACCAGGCCGTCCTTGGTGATGCCGGCGTTGTTCACCAGCACGTCAATCCGGCCGAAATCCTTCATAATCTCCTCCACCACAGCCTGCGTTTCCTCAAAATTGGCGCAGTTGGAGGCATAGCCCTTCACCTTGCGGCCCAGGGCCTCCACCTCCCGGATGGTCTCCTGGGCAGTGTCGTTGATTACCAGGTCCGTAAAGGCTATATCGGCCCCTTCCGAGGCAAATTTAAGGGCAATGGCTTTGCCGATTCCGCGAGCGGCGCCTGTAACCAGGGCCACCTTTCCGTCTAAAAGTCCCATAGATTCTAAGCTAATTACACCACAAAGATAATGATTTTTGGCTATCTTTGCAGTTCCAAAGCATCTAACTATGCAAAGTCACATCAGAGATATCAACCTGTGGGAAAGCGGCGAGCTCAAACTCAGCTGGGTCCGCGCCCACATGCCCCTGCTGGAGGGAATCGAAAAGGATTTTCGCAACTCGCAGCCCTTCAAGGGTTTGAAGGTGGCCCTCAGCGTGCACCTGGAAGCCAAGACCGCCCACCTGTGCGAGGTAATGGCCGCCGGCGGGGCCCAGATGTACATCACCGGCTCCAACCCCCTGAGCACGCAGGACGACGTAGCCGCCGCCCTGGTGCACGAAGGCCTCAACGTCTTTGCCATCCACGGCTGCACGGAAGAGGATTATTTTGCCGATATCCGCCGCGTGCTGGAAGTGGGTCCCAACATCATCATCGATGACGGCGGAGACCTGGTCACCACCCTGCACAACGAATTCCCGGAGCTGCTGCCGGGCGTGATCGGCGGCTGCGAGGAAACCACTACCGGCATCCTGCGCCTGAAGGCCATGGACGCCGCCGGCAAGCTCACCTTCCCCATGATGCTGGTGAACGACGCCGACTGCAAACACCTCTTTGACAACCGCTACGGCACGGGCCAGAGCGTGTGGGACGGCATCAACCGCACCACCAACCTCATCGTGGCCGGCAAGAACGTAGTGGTGGCCGGCTACGGCTGGTGCGGCAAGGGTGTGGCCATGCGGGCCAAGGGACTGGGCGCGGAAGTAATTGTAACAGAGGTAGATCCCGTGAAGGCCATGGAGGCCGTGATGGACGGGTTCAAGGTGATGCCCATGCTGGAGGCCGCTCCGCTGGGAGACTTCTTCGTCACCGTCACCGGCTGTGCCGATGTAATCGGCCCGGAGGCTTTCCTCCGGATGAAGGACGGCGCCATCTGCTGCAACGCCGGACACTTCGACGTGGAAGTGGCCGTAGCCAGGCTGAAGGCCATGGCGGTGAGCCATCGGCCCGCCCGGAATAACATCGAAGCCTATGAGCTGGAAAACGGAAAAACGGTTTACGTGATTGCCGAAGGCCGCCTGGTGAACCTGGCCGCCGGCGACGGACATCCGGCCGAGATTATGGACATGTCCTTCGCCATCCAGGCCCTCAGCGCCCGCTATCTGGCCGACAACCGGGGCAAACTTACCCGGAAACTGAATAACGTTCCCGCCCAGATTGACCGGGAGGTAGCCTTCCGCAAGCTCAAGGACTGGGGCGTGGAGATCGACCGGCTCACGGAAGAACAATACAAATACCTTTACGGAGAATAATGGCACTCATTCCCATATACTGGTGGAACAAGGAAGTCCGCAACTTCAAGATTTCCCAGGAGAAATTCACCAAGCAGCCGTGGGCCAACGGGATTATCCTGCTGGGCTGCGTGGTGGTGGCCATGCTGCTGGCCAACCTGCCCTTTACCAAGCACGCCTACCACGCTTTCCTGAACACAGGGTTCACCATGAACATCCAGTCGCCGGACGGCAGCATCAACTGGGTGTTCCCGCACGGCATGACGGTGGAGAAGTTCATCAACGACATCCTCATGGTCATCTTCTTCTTCACGGTGGGTCTGGAAATCAAGCGGGAAGTGGTGTGTGGGGAGCTTTCCTCCTTCAAAAAGGCCATCCTGCCCGTGATAGCGGCTTTTGGCGGCGTGGTCTTCCCCGCCCTCATTTACGCCATCGTGAATCACGGCACCTTATCGGCCTCCGGCTGGGGCATCCCCACAGCCACGGACATTGCCTTTGCGGTGGGCATCCTTTCCATCCTGGGCGACAAGGTGCCCGTTTCCCTGAAGGTGTTCCTCACGGCCCTTGCCATTGCCGATGACCTGATTGCCATCCTGGTGGTGGCCTTCTTCTACGGCGGCGCCATCCGGCTTCCGCTGCTGTTCATCGCCCTCATGGTAATCCTGTTCGTGGCCCTCATGAAGAAACTGGGAGAGAAGCGGCTCCTCTTTTATTTCATCCCCGCCATCATCGTGTGGTTCCTGTTCTATTACAGCGGCATCCATGCCACCATGACGGGTGTGGTCATCGCCCTGCTCATCCCCATGGACGCCCGTTACAACAAGGCCAAGTTCCACCGGCGCGCCAAGATCCTTTACGAAGGCCTGGTGGAATCCGAGCAGTCCTCCGGAGGAAGCTTCCCCAACGGCCCGCAGCGCCACTATCTGCGCCGCCTGAGCAGCCTCACCAAGAAGACCATCCCGCCTTCCTACCGGCTGGAGCACAAGCTGAATCCCATCGTAAACTTTGCCATCATGCCCATCTTCGCCCTGGCCAATGCCGGCGTGGAGATTCCGGACCTGTCGTATTTCAACATCTTCCGCGTGGATCCGGCATTGGGCGGCGTGGGGCTGGGTATCTTCCTGGGATTGCTGTTGGGAAAACCCGTCGGCATCACCCTCGCCTCCTGGATCTCCATCAGGTGCAAGGTGGGAGAGATGCCCGCCAAGGCCACCTGGCCCATGCTGTTTGCCGTGGCCTGCCTGGGCGGTATCGGCTTTACCATGAGCATCTTTGTGGATACGCTTTCCTTTGCGGGAGAGGGCATTACGCCGGAGGTGACCCAGCATCTGAGGGATGCCGGAAAGATTGCCGTTTTAATGGGCTCCGTGTGCTCGGGCATCCTGGGATCGGCCCTCATCAGTGTGGTATCGAAATTGCAGAGGAGGAAGGAAAGCCTTGCATCTTAGCAAGTTATTCCTTATGTTTGCATAAATAAATCTGATTACCATGAAAAAAGCTTTTGCCCTTTTTGCCATCACACTGCTGTCTGTCGGCATCCTGAGCGCCCGTAAACCGGACCATGTTTCAGTAGTATCCGGCAACGTGAAGATCCTGGGGGAAAAAGAAACCCTCTGCTCTGTAAAATTTGACTATTCCCAAACGCAGGTGGACGAAAAACCCCTCATGGAATATCTTAAGGAAAAAGGAGACGACTATGTGGAAGACTGGGACGAGGAAGCCACTTTCGCCCAGCAGTACTTCTATGCCTCCTTCAATGACGAGAATTCCCGTGGCCTGCAGGTATTTCCCTTCGGCGAGGAATCCATCTATGCCTATGAAATGACCATCCACGTGAATGAGCTGGACCTGGGAGAAGGCGGAAGCATGTTCAATCCCTGGGCCCGCAGGGATGCAGGCGGCATGAAGATGTCCGGCACCATAGAAATCAAGGACAAAGCAAGCGGAGAGCTTGTCCTTGTCCTTAAAGTGGATGGTATCAAAGGGGAGAGCCATGTGAGCCAGCGGGTTCGCATGGGCCTCATGTACGACAATCTGGCCGAAGAGATTGCCGAACTGAACTAACGGGCGGCCGCCATGGCGGCTTCCACATCATCCGGACTTACAGGCAGGCGCTGGGGACCCAATCTCCTGGCGCCTGTCTCCGTTACCAGGACATCGTCTTCCAGGCGGATGCCGCCAAAGTCGTAATACCCTTCCAGCTTGGAGTAGTTCACGAAATCATAGCCCAGGCCTTCCTTCTTGAACTTTTCTATGAGCGCCGGGATGAAATAGATGCCCGGTTCGTCCGTAATCACATGGCCGGGTTTCAAGCGGCGGGCCATCCTTAACGAACCCAGGCCCAGCTGTTTGGCGCGGGTCTGGTCCGGATCATAGCCCACCAGGTTTTCTCCCAGGTCCTCCATGTCGTGTACATCCAGGCCCATGTTGTGGCCCAGTCCGTGCGGCTGGAACAGGCCGGCGATACCCTTGGCCACCATCTCGTCCAAGTCTCCCTTTACGAGACCCAGCGCAGAAAGGCCTTCCAGCATCTTGCGGGCCGTGGCCAGATGCACCTCCCTGTAGGTGATTCCGGGCTTGGTGAGGCTGAAAGCCAGCTGGTTGCAATCATAGACAATCTGATAGACCTCCCGCTGCTTCTGGGTGAACTTGCCGCTGGTGGGATACGTGCGGGTGAAGTCGCTGGCATAATGCTCGTTGCTCTCCACGCCGGCATCGATGACCATGAGTTTGCCCGGCTGGATTATCTTGTCGTGAATATGGTTGTGCAGGGTTTCTCCGTGCTGGGTGAGGATGGTGGGGAAGGAAACGCCCCAGCCCTTGGCCAGCGCCACACCTTCCATCTTACCCACGATGTCCTGCTCTACAATGCCGATTTTAATGGAATCCCGAGCCACGGAATGCATCTCGTAGCCCAGGGCACAGGCTGCGTCAATAGCCTCTATTTCAAGATCTTCCTTGATAAGGCGCATAGAAATGACCGCCTCCGTGAGCGGACGGGAGACGCCCCGCTCGATGCGGGCGCGGCCCATCAGCTCCATCAGGCGCAGCGTGTTGAAATAACGCGAGGGGGCCAGGTAATGGATGCTGCGGCCGGCCTTGCGGGCGGGAGCGAGGGCATTGGCCAGGGCACCGTAGGGGGCGATATGGGCTATGCCCACTTCATCGGCCTTGGAGCGGACGGTGGGCTGCGGTCCCATCCAGATGATGTCGTCTATCTCCACGTCGTCGGCAAAAAGCGTTTCCGCCCCGGAGTCTATGTCCAGGACGGCAGCCATACAAGGTTCGTCCAGGCCGAAAAAATACAGCCAGGAGCTGTCCTGACGCCATTTATAGCAATTGTCCTTATACTGGGCCGGAGCTTCTGCATTTCCAACAAAAAGGATAATGCCGCTCTGGCCGGCTTCCCGCATCTTGGCCAGCAGGGTTTTGCGCCTTTTTACATAGACCTCTTTTGCAAACATAGTAGGAATAGTTTTTGTTTGCTCAAAGATAATCAATATTTTTGTGCCATGGAAACTTTTATTGCCATCCTCGCCATCATTTTGGGCATCGTGGGTATCGTGGGCAGCATTGCGCCGGCGCTGCCCGGTCCGCCTCTCAGCTGGGTGGGAATGCTGGTGCTTTATATCTGGGGAGCCGGGGCCAACGGCGCCGGAGACCCCATGACCACCAAGTTCCTCCTGGTCTGGCTGGCGATCGTGATTGTGGTCAGCCTGCTGGACTACGTGGTTCCGGCCTATTTCACCAAGCTCACCGGCGGCAGCAAATACGGCAGCTGGGGCGCGGTCATCGGCCTGTTTGTGGGACTCATCTATCCGCCCATAGGCATGATCATGGGTTCCCTGCTGGGCGCCTTCGCGGCAGAGCTGCTCCTGGCCAACAAGCCCGCCATCTCCTCCTTGAAATCGGCCTTCGGGGCCTTTCTGGGCTTCCTTTTCGGCACCGGCCTCAAGCTCATCTGCAGCGCCGTGATGCTGTTTTATATTATTGTTTACGCCTTCTAGAATAAACTATGGCTTCAAAGATCGGGAAGATTCTGGTAGTGGACGACAACCTGGGCATCCGCCGGGCCCTGGAGATCCTGCTGCCCATGCATTTCGCAGAGGTCAAGACCATTCCCTCGCCTTCTACCCTGGTATCCTCGCTGGAGCAGTTCCGGCCGGACGTGGTGCTGCTGGACATGAATTTCAACACTTCCATCAATACCGGCAACGAAGGCCTGTACTGGGCCGGAGAAATCAAGAAAATGGTGCCGGAAGTGGAAGTGGTGCTTTTCACCGCCTATGCCGATATCCAGCTGGCCGTGGAAGGCATGAAGCGCGGCGCCTTCGATTTCATTGTAAAGCCCTGGGACAACGACAAGCTGGTGGAAGTGCTCACCTCCGCCCGGGACAAGGCCCGGAAGGCAAAGGGCAGAGATTCTTCGGCCAGTGGCCTCAGAATAACAGACACTGGTCATCCTGAGCGTAGCGAAGGATCCATGTACTGGGGCACGTCCAAAGCCATGGCCGATATCCGCAAGACCCTGGACAAGATTGCCCCTACGGACGCCACCGTGCTCATTACCGGCGAAAACGGCACCGGCAAGGACGTGCTGGCGCGGGAAATACACGCCCACAGCCTCCGGAGCGGGAAGCCGATGGTGGCGGTGGATGCCGGCGCCATCACGGAAACGCTGTTCGAGAGCGAACTCTTCGGCCATGTGAAAGGCGCCTTTACGGACGCGCACACGGACCATGTGGGCAAATTCGAGCAGGCCGATGGGGGCACGCTCTTCCTGGACGAAATAGGCAATATCCCCCTGCACCTGCAGGCAAAACTGCTGCGGGTAATCCAGAACCGGAGCGTGGTCCGCGTGGGCGGAAGCCAGGCCATTCCGGTGAATATCCGGCTCATCTGTGCCACCAACATGGACCTGGAGCAGCTGGTCCGCGAAGGCCGCTTCCGGGAGGACCTTTACTACCGGATCAACACTGTCCACATTGCCCTGCCCGCCCTCCGCGAACGGAAGGAAGACATTGTCCCGCTGGCGCAACTGTTCCTGGAGAGGTATGCCCAAAAATATCACCGGCCGCTCACCGGCCTGGCCCCTGAAGTTGCCTCCATGCTCACGGAGGCCCGCTGGAACGGCAATATCCGGGAACTGCAGAACTGCATAGAGAAGGCTGTCATTCTGAGCGAAGAGAAGAATCTCACCGCCCGGGATTTTCAGGTAGCTCCTTCGGGCCCTGCCCCCAGGATGACAGGTGAGGCCGAAGAGGAATCTCAGGTCCGCGAAGCCATGGAACGCTGTAACGGCAACATTTCCGCCGCGGCCAAGATGCTGGGCGTGAGCCGGCCCACCCTTTATGCCAAGCTCAAGAAATACGGCCTGTGACCACCTGGCAAATCATACTGCTGGTCGTTGCCGTTGCTCTGGTTGCAGCGGCTCTTGCCACTATCCATACCCGCCGGAAGGCCATCCGGAAGGTGGGCTACATGATGGACGCGCTGGAAGACGGGGAACTTAATTTCCGCTTCAAGGACAGCAACCGCTTCAACCGGACGCTCAACCGTATCCGCACCATCTTTGAAAAGCAGCGGCAGGCGCACGAGCAGGATTCCTGGACCAAACTCATCCGCGTGCTCACGCACGAAATCATGAACACGGTATCCCCCATCGCCTCCCTGAGCGACGCCATGGCCAAGTCCGTGGACGAAAATGGCCACAGCGAACTGGACATCAAGGCGGGCCTGGAAACCATCTCAGACTCCTCCCGTAACCTGATAGAGTTCGTGCAGACTTACCGGCAGCTGTCCGGGGTGGCCAAACCCATCCGCAAGGCGCTGGACCTGCAGGAACTGATGGACAGCATCATCGGCCTCAACCGCGAATTCACGGCCTCCTGCGGCGCCACCTGCCTCTATCGGCCGGAAGAGCCGGATTTAATGATCTATGCCGATGAGGGGCAGATTTCGCAGATTTTCATCAACCTCATCAAGAATGCCCTGCAGGCGGGGGCAAAAAACATCGTCATCTCCGCCCGGATGGGCAAAGAAGACGATGTAGTAGTACAGGTGGCCAACGACGGCGAACCCATTCCCGTATCGGCCCAGGAGCAGATCTTCATCCCGTTCTACACCACCAAGAAGGAAGGCTCCGGCATCGGCCTTTCCCTGGCCCGTCAGATCATGCGCAACCACAACGGAAGCATTGAGCTGTTGCACAGCAACGAGAAGGAAACCGCATTCAAACTGGTTTTCCGCTAGCTTAACGCTGGAACGAGAAGCGGAAGGGCTTGTCGAAATGGCGGCGGGAATAGTAGGTTACGGAAGGACTGGTGAGGTCCATCACCATGGTCCAGGCCGTACCCAGCCTGTCTCCCTGTGCCGGCGGCTGGGACACGGCTGCTATCGCTTCGGAAAGCTGCCGCTTGTCCATCACGCCGCCCGCGGCTTCAAACTGGCTGCACAGATAGTCGTATCGGCGGTCGCCTTCGTAAAGGCCCACATTCAGCTTGGCTGCGCACAGATAGTGGTTGGTGACAGCCGGCGACTCCACCACCTCCATCCGGTTGTCCACGTACTCTACCACGACGCTTCGGCCGGTGGCGTCGGAGATGGCATAGTGATGGGCGGCGCCAATATCGGAGTGCATGTCAATCCCCCTGAGGAGTTCCAGCGCCTCGTCCACGGTGGCAGCGTTCTTCAGCAGGTAACAGATGGCCGAAGTGGTGGTGAGCGCCGGCTTGCCGCTTTCCTGGTGCGTCACCGCGTCGTCACCCGCCATCAGGTCCGCCACGGCGAGGCCCTTCTCGTTGAGGCCGTCCAGGGCGAAGAAGAGGCCGCTCAGGGCCATATACTGGTTCACGAAGCCTTCCGGCACCCAGTCGCTGCCAAAGCCGAAGAACTCCACGTTGAAGGTGGTGATTGTCTCATACCCGTGTTTGGGACGGGTGTGCAGCACCAATCCGGTTGCGGAGGAGAAATCGAAGTTCCTGCCCATCAGCACTTCGTCGTCCGGAGTCCGGGCCGTCAGGGCGGAACAGCCGTACTGGGCCGGGGCCGGCGTAAGAGGGGGATTGTAGAAACCCTTTGACAGGAAATTCATCACATATCCCACCAGTTCTCCGGAACTTTTTCCTCCGCCGCTCTCGATGAGTCCGGCAAAGCCGTCATCACCCTTGTATTCCATATAATACAGCCCCTCGTCCAGCTTCTGGACGGACATGGCACCCTTGACCAACGAGCCAAACTTCATCCACGCTCCGGCTGCAATCAGCAGCATCAGGGCAAGCAGGGTCCATAACAGGGTTTTAATGATCTTTTTCATTTGAGGTATTCTTTCAGTGATTCCACATAGTTGCCGAAGGCCTCCTGGCCCGCTTCCGTGATGCGGCAAGTGGTACGGGGCATCTTGCCTTTGAAGCCTTTCTCCACCGTGATGTAGCCTGCGGCCGTGAGTTTGTCTATCTGTACGCTCAGGTTTCCCGATGTTGCGCCGGTCTGTTTCTTCAGATAGGTGAAATCGGCCTCATCCACCCCGGCCAGGATGGACATCACCGCCAGCCGGAGTTCGGAATGAAGGAGCGGATCTAACTTGGGAAACATAGGGCTACCGGTTTTGGCGTTTTACGAGGATTCCGGTTATGAAAAGGACAAGGCCGGCAAAGGTGAAAAGAAGCATCTGCTCTTCGTAAAGGCCGATCCCATAATATAGCGCAAGACCCCCGATGCCTGTCACCACACCTGCAATCTTGATGGTCCAGTTCTTCAGCGCAACGCCGGTGATGGCTTCGGCCATACCGAACAGAAGGATAATCTGTCCCGACAGGCTGGTACCGACGGCAATGGCTCCGATAGGGCTCGTGTTAACGACGGAGAAGAGAATGTTGAAGATGGCAACCGAGCAGGAGAAGATGCAGAATGTGAGCCAGATGCCCCTGGTAATGCGGCTGATGACGTTTTCGGAGCGAACGGCTTCTTCTCTTTTTCCTATCCACTTGTCCATGGGGAATCCCACAAGAGGCATGGCAAACCAGAGAAGGTTCCAATATGCCTGGCCGGTAGTCTTCCACAGAATATAGATAGCCAGTGAGAAGCAGGTGAGCAACACGCCCCAGATCATATAGTACTTTGCATTGCTGCGAAGAATGTCCTTGCGGCTGTTGTTCAGCATTTCGGAGATGAGCTGAAGGCTCTCGTGAGCCGTCATTTCTTTGTTTTGTTCCATTGTATCAATTGTTTAATTCGTTTTTGCGGCCAAGTGCAGCTGCGCAGTCCGCCTTAACCCTGGTGCAAATATAAACAAGTTTACATTATAAACCAAATTTTTTGTGAAAAATTTTACAGGAATTGTAAAGTGTAAAGCCAAAAGTGTAAAGAATTGTAAAGTCCTTTACACATTTTTTGCGCCCAAGCATTTTCGTTAACACCTTACAATCAATAACTTAAAAATTCTGGCACATCCTGTGTTGCATTCTGGCACGGTGACAATTCAATTAAGATGAAAAGAGTACTTTACATTTTTTTCTTCATTCTCACGCTGGGGCTTTCTACCCTGGCATTCAGGGCCTGGGGCCAGACGGCCGATGTAATGTCCCTCCAGGACTGCATGCGGTACGCCATTTCCAACTCCACCAAGATCCGGATCCAGGAGGCGGAGATAGGGGATGCCCGTATAGCCCGCCGGGATGCGGCATTGAAGCTGTTCACGCCGCAGATAACGGCGCAGACCTATGCTTACTACAACTTCGGCCGCAGCATCGACCCGCAGACCAACACGTACTTCAATACTACGTCGTTCCACAACAACTACAGCGTATCGGCCGGCTACGACCTTTTCGACGGCTTCCAGGCGGTGAACAACTACAAGATTTCAAAGACGGGGATGCTCATTGCAGACTCCCAGGAGAAGCAGGTGGAGGCCGATATCTGCCTGGCCGTGATGGAGGCGTACTACAATGTAGTGTACTACAAGCGCCTGTGCGATGTGTATGAAGAGCAGGTGTCCGTGGCTGAGCAGGCGCTTGCCAAGGCAAAAAGGCAGGAAGAGCTGGGACAGAAAGGCCATGCCGATGTAATCCAGATGGAGGCCGACCTGGCCGACCGCCAGTACGAACTCACCAATACCTACAATATGTACCGCGACCAGAAGATGACCCTCTCCGACCTGATGTTCTGGCCGCTGGATGAGGAGCTGAACATTGACACGTCGATGCCGGTTTGGCAGACTGAGCCGATGGCAACGGAATCTGTGGTAGACTTCGCCCTGGAGCACAATCCCGCCATCCAGATTGCCACCTGGCAGCAGCAGAACGCCAAGCGGGAGCTGAACACCGCCAAGTGGCAGGTACTTCCCTCCGTCGGCCTTTATGCCGGCTGGAATACCAGCTATTATACCTATCAGGGTTCCGCTGCCTCCCCTTTCATGAATCAGCTCAAGAACAACAGCGGTGAATATGTGGAGCTTTCAATCTCCATCCCCATCTGGAACCGCCTGAGCAAACAGTCCAACATTTCCCGCAAGCGCCACGCCCTGGAAAAGGCCACGGCCGAGCTGGACCAGAAGCGCCGGGATGTGGAAAGCGAAGTGAAAAGGGCCATCCAGGACCGCGACGGATCGGCCACCGCCTATGAGCAGGCCCAGCGCAAGGCCGAAGTACAGGCCGAAGCCTACACGCTGAACCTCAAGAAACTGGAGCAGGGGCTCATTTCCCCGCTGGAGTTCCAGACCGCGAACAACAACTACCTCAAAGCCCAGGCCGATGAGATGAACAGCCTGTTCAAATACCTCATCAAGCAGGCGGTGGTCAGATACTATAATGGTGTTGAATACGTAAATCAGTAAAACTATGGATAAGATTATCGAAAAGAAGACCGGATGGCGCGTAGCGTTCACCAAGAAGGCCCTGCCCTGGTGGCTGGGAGCGCTGCTGCTGGCATTTGTGATTTACCTGATTGCAAGGCCCAACAACAAGACCTTGCGGGTGGACAAGGACACTGTGACCATCTCCAGTGCCGTGAAGGGCGAATTCAACGACTATATCCGCATCAGCGGCCGTGTGCAGCCCATGACCACCATCCAGCTGAGCCCCCAGGAAGGCGGTATCGTGGAGAAGATCCTCATCGAGGAAGGTTCGCCCGTGAAGGCCGGAGACGCCATCCTCATCCTGAATAACGACAACCTGGACCTCCAGATTCTGAATTCCGAGGCCGAACTGGCCGAGAAGGAGAACATCCTCCGCAACACCCAGATCCAGATGGAGCAGCAGAAGCTGGACGTGCGCCAGAACGTGCTGGAGTACGGCACGCAGGTGGAACGCCTGCGGCGCGCCTACGAGCAGCAGAAGGCCCTCTACGAGGACAAACTCATCGCCAAGGAGGACTACCTCAAGGCCGAAGAAGACTATCGGCTGGCTAAGCAGAAATATGACCTTATCCGCGAGCGCTCCAAGCAGGACAGCCTGTACCGCGGCACCCAGATCGACCGCATGGAGGAGTCCCTGGAGAACATGCAACTCAATATGCAGATGATCCGCAAGCGCAAGAGCAACCTTATTGTGAAGGCCCCCATCGACGGCGAACTGGGCCTGCTGGACGTAGTCCTGGGCCAGAGCATCCAGAGCGGCACCAAAATCGGCCAGATCAATTCCGTGGGCGTTTATAAGGTGGAGGCTCAGATAGACGAGCACTACATCGACCGCGTGGTGGAGGGCCTGGAAGCCACTTTCGAGCGGCAGGGAGACACCTACTCCACCCTCATCCGCAAAGTCTATCCGGAGGTCCGCGACGGCAAGTTCAAGGCCGATTTCAAGTTCGACGGCGAGCAGCCCGACAACATCCGCAGCGGCCAGACCTACTACCTGAACCTGCAGCTGGGCCAGCCCGAAGAGGCCGTCATCATCCCCCGCGGCACCTTCTACCAGAAGACCGGCGGAAAATGGATTTACGTGGTCAACAAAGACGGCAACAAGGCCGTCAAGAGAGAGATCCGCATCGGCCGTCAGAACCCCCAGTACTACGAGGTCCTCGAAGGCCTGGAGCCCGGGGAGAAGGTCATTACCTCCGGATATGACACGTATGGTGACAGTGATGTGTTAGTGTTTTAGCCATGAAAAGTTTTTGGAACTTCCTTAAAAAGAACAAGTTATACGGGGCTATCAATATAGTGGGCCTCACGGTGTCCATGGCTTTCGTGCTCCTGCTGGCGGTGTATGTCCAGCGGCAGCTGTCAACCGATTCCTTCCAGAAGAACGCAGACCGGATTTATGTGATTGCCAATGAGGAGAATGTCAATTCCGGATATTGGCTGGACAAACACCTGAAGACCCGTTTCCCCGAGATTGAAAAGGGGTGTTGCGTGGCCAATCTGGCCTCCGCCTCCGCCTTTTCCATCGACGGGGAAATGGTATATGGCAGCACCATGGCGGTCGACAGTACATTCTTTGAGATCTTTTCCTATGAGTTGCTTTCCGGCGACAAGTCGGACTGGAAAGTTTCCTGGGACCGCTGCATGCTCCGCCAGGACTTTGCGAACGCCTGTTTCGGCGATAAAGACCCTCTGGGCAAGACCATCGTCTTCAGCGAGTTCCAGAATTTGGAACTTACGGTGTGCGGCATTTACGAAGACTTTGGGAACTCCATCCTGCAAGCCCCTGACGTATTGCTCCGCGGTGAAATCATGCCGAAGGTCAACTCCGCCCACAACGAATACATGGGCAATGCCGGGGCGGGCATCTGTTTCGTGATGGCATATCCGGGCATGGACCTGCCTGCGAAACACGATGCCATCCTGGACTGGTGTGAAGAGAACTGGTGGATTTATCAGGCCCAATACAATGAAGTGAATATCATCCCGTTAAGGGATATGTATTTCCTCGGGTCCGGAACCAGGGACTGGACGCAGACCGTTCAGTTCGGTGACCGGAATTTCGTGAATCTCCTGCTCGCGATGTGCCTTCTTCTGCTGGCCTTTGCCGTACTCAACTATATCAACATGACGACGGCTTTGACGGGCTTCCGGGCCAAGGAAATGGCCACCCGCCGGCTTGTGGGCGCCGACAAGCGCAGCATCTTCCTGAAAGTCATCTCGGAAAGCGTCATCATCTGCGCCATCTCGATGCTGCTGGCCATCCTTCTGGCCGAAGCACTTTCACCGCTGGCCTCCCGTACGCTGGAGTATCAAGTGTCTATCTTCAAGGCGATTACGCCCGTCAATATCATGCTGGTTCTGGGATTCATCGTCGTACTGGGCTTCGTGGCCGGCATCGTCCCCGCCATCCTTATCCAGCAGGCGCAACCTATTGAAATCGTCCGTGGAACCCTACGGCTCAAGACAAAGACATTCTACAGCAAGGTGATTATCATCATCCAGAATGTCGTAGCTGTGGTGATGCTGGTGAGCGCCCTCACCATGTTCCTCCAGATCCGGCACATGATTTCGGCCGATCTGGGTTATAATACCAAGGACATCCTGGTGGTTGACAACGAGTTTGGCCAGACAGGCCAGCTGCGCCCCCTGCTGGACCGCCTGCGGGCGGAGTCCTGTGTGGAAGAAGTGGGCCTGGGGAACGGGATTCCGCTGGAAGGAACGAACAACAATACGATGGAAATGGCTGACGGACAGTGGATTTCGTTCCAGCAACTCCAGGGTGACGATCCCTACTTCGAGATTCTGGGATTGAAAGTGAAGCAAGACAATCATATCCAGTCCTGGTGGTTGAACGAATATGCATTCAAGCAGATGGGTATTGAAGAGACGGCTACGGAATTTGTGACGGCGTCTAACGGAACGGGACCCATCGGCGGCATCTACTACGATTTCAAGATCCGCCCCCTGGAGGCCGACCAGAGCGCTGCCATGATCTATAACTGGCACGAGTTCCCGGAAGATCAATTCCCGTGGACGCTGGTAGTGAAGACGAACGGCGACAAGGCCTTTGCCCGGAATCAAGTGGCGGCAGCCGTCGCAGAGGTCTTCCCCGACCGGCATTTCAGCGCCCAATATATCGAGGAACGGATTAAGGACGGCTTTGCCGATGAGAGCCGGGTGCTCAAAATCGTTCTCATCTTCACCCTGCTGTCCATCCTGGTGAGCGCCCTGGGCCTCTTTGCCATGAGTTCCTACTATATGCAGCAGGGAATCCGGAGCGTCTCGGTGAAGAAGGTCTTCGGGGCCGATTACTCCGGCGTGCTGCGTGAACTGGTGCTTTCCTTTATGAAGCTGGTGGGAATCGCCTTCGTCATCGGCGTACCCATTGCCTGGTTCATCATGAACCGCTGGCTCTCCGGCTATGGCCACCGGATTGACCTGTACTGGTGGATATTCGCCCTCGCCGGGCTGGCGGTTGCCTTCATTGCAGCAATCAGTGTGCTCTACCAGAGCATCAAGACCGCCAGGACGAATCCCGCCGAGGCATTGAAGAAAGAATAATAACAAATTAAAATACAGACAATTATGATTAAAGTTTCCAACCTTTGCAAAGTCTTCCGCACGGAAGAAATCGAGACCACTGCTCTCAATGGTGTATCGTTCGAAATCAAGGACGGCGAGTTTGTCGCCATCATGGGCCCGTCGGGCTGCGGCAAGTCCACGCTGCTCAACATCCTGGGCCTGCTGGACAACCCCACCAGCGGCAGCTATGAACTCCTCGGCACCGAGGTCGGCGGCCTGAAGGAGAAGGAACGCACCAAGTTCCGTAAGGGCAACATCGGCTTTGTGTTCCAGAGTTTCAACCTGATCGACGAACTCAATGTGTATGAGAACATTGAGTTGCCTCTGCGTTATCTGAACATATCGGCCTCTGAGCGTAAGCAGAAAGTGACGGAGATTATGAAGCGCATGGCCATCAGCCACCGCGCCCAGCATTTCCCGCAGCAGCTCTCCGGCGGTCAGCAGCAGCGCGTCGCCATCGCCCGCGCCGTAGTGGCCGGCCCCAAACTGATCCTGGCCGATGAACCCACCGGTAACCTGGACTCCAAGAACGGTAAGGAAGTCATGGACCTGCTGAAAGAACTGAATGCCGAGGGCACCACCATTGTGATGGTGACTCACTCCCAGAAGGATGCCGCGCAGGCCCAGAGGACGATTGACTTGTTCGATGGTCAGATCGTTTCTGACGTGAAGAATGAGCTATAAGACACGGGAATGCCCCTTGCTGATCCTTTTCATTAGTGTGTAGTTAGAAAACAAATCATACAAGGGGCAGACCCTTTGGGTACTGCAAATATATGAAGAAAAACTCAGATATTCTAATCAAGGTACTCTCCCTGGGCATCGGGTTGGCCGTGGGCGTGGTGCTCATTGCCAAGGTGTTCTTTGAGTTGAGTTACGACAGCTTTTACAAGGACATCGACCGGGTGTATTCCATCTATACTTGGTACTCACAGAATGGTGATGAGGACGATTATGGACAGGTGAGCGGCGCCGTGGCTGTGGGCTTCATGCAAGAGGTTCCGGGGGTGGAGGTCGGCACCCGCACCACCTATGTGTTCAATGGAGACACCTATCTGGACGAAGATGCGAACAAACTGAAGGCTACGCTCGTCTGTGCCGATACCTGTTTCTTCAAGGTTTTTGACAGGCCGATCCTGGCCGGCAATCCGGTGAAGGCACTCGCAAAGTTCGGCTCGGTGATGGTGTCACGCTCGTTCGCCGGGAAGATGGGCGGAGTGCAGGAGTGCATCGGCAAGCAAATCTGCAACAAGGATGTGCCCGATCTGAAGTTTACCATTGAAGGCGTCTTCGAGGATTTCCCGAAGAACGGGACGCTGGATTATGACATCCTGCTCTCGATGGCATCCTATAGTGAGTGGAGCACAACCAACTGGCTGGGCAACGACCGGTACAGGGGTTATGTGAAGCTGTTCCCGGGCGTAGACCCGAACACGCTATCCGATGCCATCCGGAAGATGCAGGAGGCGCACCAGCATCTAGATGAGATTGAAGCGATGGGTTTGCAGTTGAGGTACTATCTGAAGCCGTTCGACAAGCTGCATACGAGCCATCCGGAAGTGAAGACACAGGTTATCCTGCTGTCGATCGTCGCCGCGCTACTGATCTTGATTTCCCTGCTGAACTATATCCTGATCGTGATCTCATCCCTGGTGAAGCGCTCCAAGGAAGTGGGTGTCCGGAAGTGCTATGGCGCAGAAGGAAAGCACATCTATGGACTGCTGTCGAAGGAGGCGCTGCTCCACATCGTGCTGTCGCTGGTCCTGGCAGCCCTCATTATTTTCGCCGGCCGGAGCCTGGTGGAGAATCTGCTGGGCGTGCCGTTCCAGACGCTGTTGGTGCCCCGGAGCGTGATGGCCATCGTCGCCGTCATCCTGTTTGTGCTGGCTGTTTCGATTGTTGTGCCGGCCGAATTGTACCAGCGGATTCCTGTAGATGCCGCGCTGAAGAACTATACGGAAAACTCCCGCCACTGGAAACTGGGGCTTTTGGGAGTCCAGGTGCTGATCAATGTATTCCTGGTGGTGATGATGCTCATCATCGGCAGGCAGTATCAGGAGGTATCCAACAGCAATCCGGGCTACGACTACAAGAATCTGTACTATTTCGATATCTTCGGCGGAGACAATCAGGACCACACCCGGGTGGTGCAGATGCTGGAAGGGCTGCCGGAAGTGACCGGCGTGGCCACCAGCTATAACCTGCCTTACCAGGGTGCCAGCGGCAACAATGTCCATATCCCGGATGACAAGCGGGAACTGTTCAACATTGCCGACCAGTATGACAGTTCCGACGGGTTCTTTGAATTGCTGGGCATTCCGTTCGTGGACGGCCGCGCCCCGAGAGGTGACCTCGAGATAGCCGTGGATGAGAAGTTCGTTGCCAGGATGGCCGAATTCACGGACTGGAGTGACGGCGCCGTGGGCAAGCAGGTATTTGTCACCGAGCACGCACCAGTGACGAATGACGAAATCCCTTATTATTTTACCATCACCGGCGTGTATAAGAGTTACCTGATCGGCA